>Ga0207691_10005034_pt1 | contig 12750 bp, 10 predicted proteins | sample KBSM13metaG_FD_184327 | JGI IMG/M metagenome (GOLD analysis project Ga0207691, IMG submission 184327) | Miscanthus rhizosphere microbial communities from Kellogg Biological Station, Michigan, USA - KBS M1-3 metaG (SPAdes) (version 2) | ecosystem: Host-associated > Plants > Roots > Rhizosphere >... | reverse complement strand
AAAAGCCATAAACCTCCGTTTTGGATATAAAACTCGGGGTTCAGCAGGTCCTTAAAAGTAAATTCCAGCAGTTCAAACATTTCAATAGGTTAAAGTTCTTCTTCCATTTTCAATTCGTGGGGATTGGAAAGTTCTCCTTCCCATTTGCTAACGGCGGTAGTTGCCAGGCCATTTCCAATTACGTTGGTCATGGTCCTGAACATATCACAAAAATGGTCTATAGGTAGTATCAATGCAATTCCTTCAGGTGGTATTTTAAACATCGCGCAAGTTGCCGTTACAACTACCAGGGAAGCCCTCGGTACTCCGGCGATCCCTTTACTGGTTAACATTAACACCAATAACATGGTCAGTTGTGTGGGGAAATCGATAGGTACATGATATACCTGTGCAATAAACAAACTGGCGAAGGTCATATACATCATACTGCCATCGAGATTAAAACTATAACCTAAAGGAAGAATGAAAGAAACGATCTTATTATTACAACCAAAAGCTTCGAGCTCTTCCACCATTTTCGGAAAAACTGCTTCACTACTGGTAGTACTGAACGCAATGGCCATGGGATTCATCAACCTTTTGATGAGTTCAAACATGCGCTTTCCTAAAACGAGATAACCAACAGTAAGCAATACTGCCCATAAAGTAAAAATGCCCACTAAAAAAGCACCGAAATATTTTAGGTAAACCAACACGATACTTTCTACGCCATATGCGGCCACAACTGCTGAAATAGCACCGAATACACCGATCGGTGCGAAATTCATAACATAGCCAACCATTTTGAGTATGATGTGGGCTATAGTATCAAAAGCATGGATCAATGGTTTAGTCCGCTCACCAATTTGTGCCATTGCAACACCAAAGAAGATGGAGAAGATGACGATCTGCAGGATCTCATTGGTACCCATCGCTTCAAATATGCTTTTCGGAAAAACGTGCCTGATAAATTCGTCCAGTGAAAATGCTGTAGTTTTTCCGATCACTTCTTTCGCCGAACTGAGATCAGTATCTCCTGCAGAGAATCCAACACCTGGTTGAAGAACGTTTACCCAGAACATTCCAATCAACAGGGAAACCAGTGAAGCAGTAATAAACCACAAAAGTGCTTTTCCACCTACCCTTCCAACAGTTTTTAGATCACCTAATTTGGCTATCCCGACTACCAGCGTAGTAAACACAAGTGGAGCAATGATCATCTGAACCAGCCTTAGAAAAATGGCTGTGAGTAATTTCAATTTAGGCGTGAGTTTCTCAATAAACTCAGGCGAAGCGTTCTTATTCACAAGGTAACCAACAAGAACTCCTGCCACCATGGACAGGATAATATATAGTGTTAGCCGGCTGCCTTTTTGCATAAACCGCAATATATATAAAACCTCCATCCGTAATCTGTAATTCTTAATGTTTTCTTTATCTTTCCGCGTCTTTAAAGAATGATCACTTTATTATAACATTAGATTTATTATGAGTTTATTCAGGAAAAAAGATCTGGCCGCTATGTTGGCCCACACTGAGGACCAGGGTAAAGGACTGAAAAGAACCCTCGGTGCAGGCAACCTTGTTGCCCTTGGAATTGGTGCTATTATTGGTGCCGGCCTTTTTGTTAGGACCGCTGCCGCTGCCGGACAAGCTGCCGGACCTGCGGTTACTCTTTCTTTCATTATTGCGGCTATTGGTTGTGCATTTGCAGGACTTTGTTATGCCGAATTCGCAGCAATGATTCCTATCGCCGGTAGCGCATACGCATATAGTTATGTGACTATGGGAGAAATGATAGCCTGGATAATAGGATGGGCACTGATCATGGAATATGCACTTGGTGCAGCTACAGTATCCATTGCCTGGAGTGAATATCTGAATAAGCTTTTAGGAGGAAGGATACCTTATGAATGGTCACATTCACCATTGGAATCAATTACGCTCAATGGTGTCACCACTTCCGGGATCATGAATCTTCCGGCATTGGTAATTTTATTATTGCTGACCCTTTTGCTAATAAAAGGAACCCAGGAATCAGCAATGGTCAATGCCGTTATCGTGTTTATCAAAGTGGCCATCGTTCTTATCTTCATTGCTGTTGGCTGGCAGTTTATCAATGGAGCCAATCACGCACCTTATATGATACCTGAGGGAACTGCAGGACATGAAGGAGTTTTCAAACATGGATGGGGCGGTGTATTGGGAGGAGCAGCAATAGTATTTTTTGCCTTTATAGGATTTGATGCTGTATCCACTGCTGCACAGGAAGCTAAAAACCCTGCCCGCGATATGCCCATCGGTATTTTAGGTTCGCTGGTTGTATGTACAATACTTTATATTTTATTCGGACACGTATTAACAGGTGTTGCTCCATATACTGATTTTACTGATCCAACTAAAGGCCAGGAAGCTTCTGTAGCTTATGTAATATCGAATTATATGCCTGGCTATGAATGGTTGGCAACACTGGTTACGGTGGCCATCCTCGCAGGTTTCTCCAGTGTAATCCTGGTGATGTTGATGGGACAAAGCCGTATTTTTTATACCATGAGCAATGATGGTCTTATTCCAAAAGCTTTTGGTGATCTGCATCCGAAATTTAAAACTCCCTATAAAGCCAACATGATCCTTTTTGTTTTCGTTGGATTATTTGCGGCATTTGTGCCAGGTTCAATGGCAGGTGACCTGACGAGTTTTGGAACGCTGTTCGCTTTTGTACTGGTGAGTCTTGGCGTTTGGATCATGCGCCGGAAAAACCCGGAAATGAAGCGTCCTTTTAAAACGCCACTGGTACCGTTAGTTCCTATTTTGGGAGCATTGATCTGCGCAGGGATGATCGTTGCTATTGATTCCCGCACCCTTCAGTTTGCATTTGCATGGATGGCTATAGGTCTGCTTGTGTATTTCCTGTATAGCCGGAAAAGAAGCAAACTACATAATATAGGTAATATCCTGCCTAAGGCTAAAGACTTTCAATAAATACTATCAGATATCAAAACCGTCATTTGCTCACCGGCAGATGACGGTTTTTTACATTTATCTGACTTAACTTTGCATCCCTTAAAATAACCAGAAAATTATCCATCAATATTATGGGTCGCATATTTGAAGTACGGAAATCAACCATGTTTGCCCGTTGGGACAAAATGGCAAAACAATTCTCACGGATTGGAAAAGAAATTGCCATTGCAGTTAAAGCCGGAGGACCTGATCCGGACACCAATCCTGCACTCAGACGCTGTGCGCAAAATGCAAAAGCGGTGAACATGCCGAAGGACCGTGTTGAAGCGGCGATCAAGAGGGCCATGGGTAAGGAAATGGAAAACTATGAGGAGATCCTTTATGAAGGATATGGTCCGTATGGTGTACCCATCCTTGTGGAAACTGCTACTGACAATCACGTGAGGACTGTTGCCAATGTAAAATCACATTTCAATAAAGGTGGTGGTACCCTTGGAAATAGCGGAAGCGTAAGTTTCCAGTTCAAAAAAATGGGTGTATTCAAACTCAAACCTGAAGGATTAAATGTTGATGACCTGGAGCTGGAACTTATTGATTTCGGCCTGGAAGAAATGGGCGAAGGAACCGCAGAAAACGGTGACGATGTTTTCATAATACGTGTAGGCTTTGCCGATTTTGGAAATATGCAGAAAGCGTTGGAAGACCACAAACTTCATCCGATCAGTGCTGAAGTAGAATGGATCCCTTCAACTGCAGTTGAACTTTCGGAAGAACAGGCAGATGAAGTGCTTAAACTGGTTGACCGCCTGGAACAGGATGAAGACGTTCAGAAAGTATTCCATAACTTGAAATAATGGATCAAAAAGAAACATCACCCGTTATTTACTTCGATGGTGAATGTAATCTCTGCTCCGGATCAGTTCAGTTTATTTTAAAAAGAGAGAATAAAGAACAAATCAAGTTTGCATCCTTACAGGGAGAAAGTGGCCAGGCTTTTCTTAAAAAACATTCTTATCCAGTTGATCATTTTGATTCATTTATCCTGGATGAAGACGGAAAAATTTTCACCCGCTCAACGGCCGCATTAAGGGTGAGCCGAAACTTAAATTTCCCCTGGCCTCTTCTATATATTTTTATTGTGGTTCCGCGTTTTATCCGTGATGGCATATATGAATATATTTCTCACCACCGGTATAAATGGTTTGGAAAAAAAGAATCCTGCTGGATACCTGATCCTAAATGGAAGAAAAGATTTCTGCTTTAAATAATTTTATTCACTCATCATTTCCCTGACAGTTGCGATCACATCTTCAGTGTTTGGCTTTCCAAAATAATCGCCATCACTTCCATATCCGGGCCGGTGTGCTTTTGCAGTAAGAGTGCGTGGACCTACATCTAACCAGCGGTAGCCGCCCTGTTCTTCCATTACTTTATTAAACATAAATGCAGCTGCGCCTCCGGGTACATCTTCATCTACAAATAAAATCCTGCTGGTCTTTTTAAGCGATTCGAGTATACTTTGATTTACGTCAAATGGTAAGAGTGTTTGCACGTCGATCACTTCACAGCTTATATTGAATTGTTCCAGGAATTCTGCTGCTTCCATAACAATCCTTAAGGTAGATCCATAACTGACTAAACTAATATCATGTCCTTCCCGGAGTATTTCTGGTATGCCAAAAGGAACCCTGAACTCGAGAAGGTTTGAAGGCATTTTTTCTTTTAACCGATATCCATTCAATGATTCAATTACCATTCCCGGATCCACTCCATCCAGCAATGTATTATACATCCCTGCAGCCTGCACCATATTTCTGGGGACGCAGATATGAACACCTCGAAGTGATCCGAGGATCATTGACATGGGTGAACCGCTATGCCACATGCCTTCCAATCTATGACCACGGGTTCTCACGATCAATGGAGCTGATTGTGATCCCACCGTCCTGAAATGTAGTGTTGCTAAGTCGTCGCTTAGTGTTTGTAGTCCGTATAAGAGATAATCGAGGTACTGGATCTCGGCAATAGGTCTTAAGCCGCGCATGGACATTCCAATCCCCTGTCCCACAATCGTCAACTCGCGTATGCCGGTATCAAAAATTCGTTGCTTTCCAAATTTTTCCTGTAGACCAGCAAAGCCCTGGTTTACATCTCCTATCTGACCAACGTCTTCACCAAAGGCAATTAATTTTTTATTGGCGGCAAACAATTGACCGAAATAACGGTTGAGTATCTCATATCCATTTACTGTTGGTGCATCAGAAGAATAATCTGCTTCTACCCCTTTTATATCAAGGATATTTTTACTACCCTGATGAAATAAAAATGAATTGTAGAGTTGTTCATTTTCTTTCTTCAGGTGTTCGTAATAATGTAATAAAGATCCATGAACCGACGCGGGAGTCAATTGAATAACCCTTCCTAAAACTTTCATTACATCGCGGCGCAATGGTTCCCTGTTCTGGACCAGTTCGTTTCTTAGCGGGAGTAATTGCTCTTCCTGATCCGGCAATTCCCTGACCAACTGGTCAATATGGTTGGCAACGTGATTTACCTGTTCTTTAACGGGCAATAAAAGTGCTTCCCACGCCAATTTCCGGCAATCACGTACATATTGTTTAACATCATGCTCGATATCTACCAGGTCTTCTTCTGCCACAAGCATATTCGCCATGATCCACTCGCGCATTTTCCTGATACAATCCCAGTGTCTTTCCCATTCGAGGCGTTCCGGCGTTTTATAACGTTCATGGCTACCTGAAGTTGAATGTCCCTGTGGCTGTGTTACTTCTTCAACGTGAAATAAAACGGGGATATGTCTTTCACGGGCAATACGAATACCTTCTTCGAATGTTTCGCACAAACCAGCATAATCCCAGGCCTTCACCTTGTAGATCATCAGGCCATTGGTATCTTCTTTCTTTTGAAATCCTTTTAATGCTTCGGAGATGGAGCCTTTGGTTGTCTGATATTTTTTAGGAACTGATATACCATATCCATCGTCCCATACAAAAATTGCAAGGGGTACCTGCAACACTGCGGCGGCATTTACGGTTTCCCAGAAATGTCCTTCACTGGTTGCTGCATCACCGATAGTGCAAAAACAGACTTCATCACCATTATTGGAGAGTTCAGGAAAATCCTTCAGGTCGGGAGTTTCGCGAAATAATTTTGAAGCCAGGGCAAAGCCGAGTGCTCTTGGCATTTGTCCGGCAGTTGGCGCAAGACCGGCAGCAATATTTTTTCGATTTACCAGGTCCAGGAATTCCCCGTCCCGGTTCACCAAAGGAGAAGCAAAATGCGAATTCATTTGACGCCCTCCGCTATGAGGATCATGAGCGGTATCCGGATCAGCGTATAGTTGGGCAAAAAATTCTGTAACGGTTGCAGCTCCTGAAGCAAAAGCAAAGGTCTGGTCGCGGTAATAACCGCTGTAAAAATCGCCTGGCTTGAAAAACTTGGCCATGGCTATCTGGGGGACTTCTTTTCCGTCGCCGAAAATTCCAAACTTCGCCTTTCCAGTCAGGACTTCTTTTCTACCCAAAAGGCTTACTTCCCTGCTTTCGCAGGCAACACGATAATCTTTCAATACCTCCTCACGGAAAGCATCGAAAGAAAGCTTTTCTGCCAGTATATCGTTTGATAATGAACCGTTCATAAGAACAAACCTAATGAATTTAGTTATAGAGATTCCTGTCAAATCGTTTCATCGCAAAATGTCAGTAAAATCATGCCGAAATGTTAATATTTTTTGAACTCCGAAGGGTTTAAACGATTGAATCGTCTAATAATCAATGTTATGAGGGTAAAAAACCACCCAAAATAGAAAAGTTCAACGGATGAATTCATGCAACAATATGTAGATTTGTACCATCGTTTTACAGAGGCAATCAAATGAATATGAAAAAATTATCCTTATCGCTGTTTTTCTTTATCGCAACTATTTCCGTTTTCGCACAAGCGCAGCCAGCTGAGGCTCCCAAAGCCGATCCGCTGCAGTTGAAAGAAACGAGCTTTGATTTTGGGAAAATACCCCAGGGTAAACCTGTTACCCATGTTTTTATCGTCAGCAATACCGGTACTGAACCCCTGATCCTGGAAAATGTTCAGGCATCTTGCGGATGTACAACTCCGGAATGGAGCAGGGACGCAATTCCTGTTGGAGGAACGAAAGAAATTAAAGTGGGATTTAATGCCGCCACTGAAGGTGTTTTTACAAAAAACATTACCATTTTCTATAACAAGGGTCAGGTAAAATCGATAGTTATTAAAGGAGAAGTTTGGAAAACCCCTGAACAGTCAGCTCCGAAAAACAATTCCGTTGCTTTGTTAAAAAGTGCAAATTAAACATCATTGAAAAAATGCAAACTAACTTAACTATGAAACGATTTTTTTTGACATTACTTATTGCTGCTTTTGTAGTACCTGCATTTTCGCAGTCGGCTGCACCGGTTAAAAAGATCGAAGATTATATCAAGTTCAAAGAGACCAAATATAATTTCGGCAAGATAAAACAAGGTGTACCGGTAACCCATGATTTTCCATTTACCAATGTCGGCACTGAAGTGTTGATCATTGAAAATGCTACAGCGTCTTGTGGCTGTACAACTCCACAATGGCCTAAAGCACCGATCACAAAAGGTAAATCTGATAAGATCATTGCCGGCTTTAATGCTGCTGCTGCAGGCCCTTTCAGCAAGGAAATTTATGTGAAAATAAAAGGTGTTGATTATCCTTATCCGATCTATATTTCCGGCGAGGTTCTCAGTGCGGAAGATTATGCCAAATTAGAAGCTTCCAAGAAAAAAGGTAAAAGCAAGTAACAACAGTTGCAAAATATCAAAGGCCATCAGGAGCATATTTACATGTTGCTGATGGCCTTTGAATTTTTATTCAGTCAGTTGACCTGATTTATAGCTGTCTTGCGTTATCGATAAATTCTGTTTTCAATTTTCTATCGTCTGCGAGCACTTTATAGAATTCATCAAGATAATTGATCATATCTTTTTTACTTCCTTTATCCAGGTAAGCCGAATTATTTATTGCCGCATATACCTGATCTTTCTTACTGATAAACATTGCAGCCATTTGTTTCAGTTCACCAATCTCTCTTGGGAATCCACGATAAACACGTTGGGTTACTGACTCTGTGCCCAATAAAGGATCCGGAATTGCATAAGGTGCATCAACGAGTCCGGAGAAATCAAAATCATATGCTACTGCATAAGGCTTGGCGTTTACTGATCCCGAATCCTGGATGAGTTTGATATTGTGATTGGCATAGACTGACCAGTCAGTATTTCCAATCATATATTCAAAAATTGCCACCAGTGTCATTTGATTCCTGTCTGTGTTTTCTGTATGTAGTTTTTCCAGTTTTACTTTTATACATGCGTTCCGCTTTGCAGCAACATCAAGGTCCTCGACAAAAAATCCGGGAACTGTCGCCGGTTTTCTTTTTCCTTCTGCATCTTCTATGGTAAGATTAACCAATCTAACGCGCTGGCTTTTTTCGGTGATAATATTATATATCTTATACGCCATATACTCCCTGTATACCAGTTGAGCAAAACTGGCACCTGATTTACACTGGCAGGTAAGATCAAGTCCGCCCAATCCTTTGAATTGAGGTGCTGTTGCTGTATCGAAATCAAATTTCAATGGCGGCACATAACATTCCTGCCTGCGAAAATTTCCCCTTGCATTAATATTTAAGGGACTGTTGATAATGGAATCGCCATTTTTCCAGGTAATGGTGGAATAAATAGGTACTCCTTTTTCTTTTTTGCCGATAAGATTTTTCATATCGGTTTTCACCGTTATTTCAAGAGGTGTTTCCTGCCCGAATAGATCGAGCCTTTCATATGCTTTGGTCTGAGTCCGGGCAATCAGAATCGTAAATAAAAAACTGATGAGCAGCGTGAATTTTCTCATAATAGGTTTGTTCAGGACTGAAAATTTACAACTTCCTGACTATATCTGCTAAACAGGTTTCTTAAATAGTTTAACTTTCGCTTAGCCATGACGATTGTTTTATGAAAAAATACTTCTGCCTGATTTTAGTTTTGATACAGATTTCAGCGCAATCACAATCTGTTGCTCCCGACATCCTTCAAAAACAATGGAAAGCAAAATGGATAGCTGTTCCGGGAACTGATCCCCATCACTATGGTGTCTATCTATTCCGCAAGTCCCTGAAACTGAGTCAGAAACCTCACTCATTTATCGTTCATGTTTCGGCAGATAACCGATATAAATTATATGTCAACGGCAAAATGGTGGGGCTTGGTCCGGCACGCGGAGAAGTCTATCATTGGAATTTTGAAACTATTGATATAGCTGCAGCACTCAATGAGGGCGACAATACCATTTCCGCCCAGGTTTGGAATACGGGTGAATATGGAAATGAAGCACAGATCAGTTTTCGAACTGCATTCATAGTTCAAGGCAACGGGGATAACGAACAGGTCACGAATACCGACAGTTCATGGAAATGCACCAGGGATTCCAGTTATTCCCCCAATCCTCCCCTGCTCATTTATACTTATTATGCTGCAGGTCCTGCAGAAAGAAAAGACATGAACCTGGCACCAGGAAGTTGGACAAATAACAATTATTCGCCTACAGGCTGGCTGACGGCGCAGGAATTATTCAGGGGACTTCCTAAAGGAGTGTTCAGCTGGACTGATGGCTGGATGCTTCAGCCCAGGAAAATGCCTGCGATGGAACTCCGGCCACAAAGACTGGCGACAGTCCGGAAATCATCCGGCATAACTCCCCCACCGGGATTTCCTGCCCAAATGGAAAAACTTGTTATACCAGCGGGTAAAAAAATCGTCATCCTTCTTGACCAGGGCTACCTGACTAACGGTTATCCATACCTTAAATTCAGTGGAGGCAAAAATGCGATTATCCATATGGGTTATGCAGAAGCACTGTATATAATTGATGATGATAAAAAAAACTGGCGAACCCAGAACCGGAAGGGAAACAGGAATGATGTTGAAAACAAAAGGTTTTCCGGGGTAACTGATGAAATCATTTCTAATGGAATGGCTGACCAGGAATATTCACCAATGTGGTGGCGCACATGGAGATACCTTCAGCTCGAGGTAACTACAGCATCAGATTCCCTGGTGATCAGCGATCTGTCAGGGATTTTTACGGGCTTCCCTTTTGAACTGAAATCTAAATTTGACGCCGGTGACGCCGAACTTAACAAGATCCTTGAAACAGGCTGGAGAACAGCCCGACTTTGTGCAGTAGAGACTTATATGGATTGCCCATACTATGAACAATTGCAATATGTTGGCGATACAAGGATACAGGCGCTGGTGTCTTTATTCAATTCAGGAGATGACAGGCTGATGAAAAATGCAATTGAATTACTGGATCAATCACGCATGGCAGAAGGCATTACGCTAAGTAGATACCCCACAGCACATGCGCAGGAAATACCACCATTTTCTTTATGGTGGATAGCCATGCTACATGATTACTGGATTTATCGTGACGATCTGGATTTTGTCAAATCTATGTTGCCAGGCATGAGGCAGGTTTTGATTTTTTTTCAGCAGTACCAGGATAAAGACGGTTCACTGAAGAATGTGCCTTATTGGAATTTTACGGACTGGGTTGATGACAAAGGATGGAATAGCGGAGTGGCCCCTATAGGCACTGATGGATATTCTGCTGCTATGGATTTCCAGTTGCTAAATGCATTTATGCTTGCCGCTGAACTGGAAAATTCGGTTGGTATGCCCGCTTTTGCTGCACAGTATAATGCCGCTGCAAAACAATTGAAAGAAACAATCACCAAAAAATACTGGAGCGATAGTAAAAAATTATTCGCCGATATAAGTGCAAAAAATGTATTCTCCCAACATGCCAATGCACTTGCTATACTTACGGGTACAGTAACCGGAAATGATCAACTTTCACTGGCAGAAAAAATGCTGGCTGATACCAGTATTTCACAAGCCACCATTTATTTTAAATACTATATAAACAGGGCAGCAGTAAAAGCCGGACTTGGCGATCGATACCTCGGTTTATTGGGAGACTGGCGTAAGCAGCTTACCTATGGGTTAACCACCTGGGCAGAAATTTCAAATGTAGATGTTGCGAGATCGGATTGCCATGCCTGGGGATCCAGCCCGAATATTGAATTATACAGATCAGTGTTGGGAATTGATTCAGATGGACAGGGATTCAAAAAAATCAGAATTGCCCCTCATCCCGGAAATCTCACAAAACTCAATGGAAGTATCCCTCATCCTAAGGGGGAGATAGCAGTTGCTTACGAAATATCAGCTTCAAAAATAAAAGCTGACATTACCATTCCAAACGGATCTTCAGGAGTCTTTATCTGGAAAGGGAAATCATATTCGTTGAAACAAGGGAAAAATACATTCAATCTTTAGCTTCATTAACTTTGCAGCATGTTAACTATTTCAGAAAGAGGAAAACTGATGCCTCCCTCCCCCATCCGCAAACTTGTGCCATATGCGGAAGCGGCGAAAAAAAAGGGAATTAAAGTATATCATCTCAATATCGGCCAGCCTGATATTGAAACGCCACCCGCAATACTTGATGCGGTACGGAAGGCTGAAATAAAAGTCCTGGAATACAGTCATAGTGCCGGCAACGAAAGTTACCGGAGAAAACTCGTAGAGTATTATAAGCGTGTAGGCATTAACGTTACCCATAATAATATCATGATCACTGCCGGAGGCAGCGAAGCCATCATTTTTGGTTTTATGTGCTGTCTCAATCCTGGCGATGAGGTGATCATTCCTGAACCATTTTATGCCAACTATAATGGCTTCGCAGTAATGGCAGGAATAAAAGTAGTGCCTATCACATCGCATATTGAAAATGGATTTGCATTACCGCCCGTTGAAGATTTTGAAAAAGTGATCACCCCGCGTACAAAAGGAATTGTGGTTTGCAATCCTAATAATCCGACGGGCTATCTATATAGCATGGAGGAAATGGAGGCATTAAAATTGATTTGCCTTAAGCATAACCTTTATCTATTTTCGGATGAGGCTTACCGTGAGTTTTGTTATGATGGAAAATATGTAAGTGCCCTGCACCTGGAAGGAATGGACCAGCATGTTATATTGATGGATACTATTTCAAAGAGGTATTCAGCATGCGGAGCAAGGATTGGTGCATTAGTAACTAAAAATGAAGCAGTTTATAATGCCGCAATGAAATTTGCCCAGGCAAGACTTTCTCCTCCCGGACTTGCGCAGATCCTGGGTGAAGCAGCAGTTGATCTTCCCGATACTTATTTTGACTCACCGAAAAGCGAATATCTTGCCCGCCGTAATCTTTTGATCAGCAGGCTGAATAAAATGAAAGATGTTTATTGTCCAACTCCCGGTGGTGCTTTTTATGCCATCGCCAGGCTTCCGATTGATGATAGCGATCGTTTTTGCCAGTGGTTACTGGAATCATTTTCTTATAACGGGCAGACAGTAATGCTTGCACCTGCAACGGGGTTTTATGGTACGCCCGGTCTTGGTAAAAACGAAGTGAGACTGGCGTATGTACTTAACCTCAAAGCGATTGATTCGGCTATGGACTGCCTGGAGAAAGCATTGGAAGAATATCAGAAAGTGATGGAAGAAGATGCTGTTCACGAAGAGGCTCAGAAAACTTCTTAAAGTTTTACATCAAAACGCGTTATCCATTCCGTTATCGTTTCCTGGACACCAGTAATACGCCACCAATAACCAGTATACCTCCAAACCAGGTATACCAGGATATTTTTTCACGGAGAATAATTACGGAAAGTAA
>Ga0207691_10005033_pt1 | contig 12750 bp, 9 predicted proteins | sample KBSM13metaG_FD_184327 | JGI IMG/M metagenome (GOLD analysis project Ga0207691, IMG submission 184327) | Miscanthus rhizosphere microbial communities from Kellogg Biological Station, Michigan, USA - KBS M1-3 metaG (SPAdes) (version 2) | ecosystem: Host-associated > Plants > Roots > Rhizosphere >... | reverse complement strand
CTGGCTGCGCTGAGATGTCCGTGTTCCACGGGTTGTCCGCGGGGAACACGAGTCGAGCGCCGACGCTGCCGCCTCCGGTCCCAGGCGGCGCGGTGGTGCCGCCGCCTTTCCTGCCATCGGCTGACAGCGTGTCGGCATCGGGTGACATCGACGTATCACCCGCGCAGGCGGTGCCTAACGTCAGCGCGGCCAGGACTGCGACTGCGGCTTCACGACGCATTGCGATACTCCAGTCGAGGGTTCGTGCACCCGGTGGCCCACGATAACAGTTCGGTTCCGGGCGCGATGGGCGGCACCGCACGCCTCTGGCGCGTCCGAAGTCGTATGGCCGACGTGCATCAGATCACGGTCGTGCGCGCGTCCGTTCACGCGATGCGTGCACGCGGCACTGTCGTCCGGTTGTGGGACGCTGCGTCCGCCTCTGCGACGCACCAGCGGCTTCGCGGATCTCCATAGACGACCGCAATGCGTTATCCAGCTTGCGGTTGGGGGAATCGTGATCTGTGGCACCGGCCGTGCCTTTCATGAGAAGACAGCCTAGCCGCGTATCAGCGAACGAGTACCCCGCACGCGACGCCATTGTCGCGCGCGTTTATCCGGCCAGCCAAATGTCGAACGATTTTCGTTTCGCGCTGCGGTCGCTCCGCCGGCGACCCGCGTTTACCGCCGCCGTGTTTCTTACCCTCGCGCTTGGCATCGGCACGAGCACGGCCGTGTTCAGTCTGCTCGATGCGGCACTGATCCGGCCGCTGCCATTCGCCGATCCATCAGGCATCGTGATGCTGTCGGGGGTCTATGGGCCCGAGCGCGCGGTTCGCGGCGCATCTCATCGCGAGATCCTCGATTGGCGCGAGCTCAACCACTCGTTCAGCGACGTCGCCGCGTACGACGACATCTCGCTCAACCTCCGCACGACCGGCGAACCGCGGCGCGTAGAGGCGGAGATGGTGTCCGCGAGCTATTTCGACATCGTTGGGGCGACGGCGGCGCGCGGGAGAACGTTCACGCCCGACGAGGACCGTGTTCCCGACGAGCGGCCAGTCGCCGTGATCAGCCACGCGATGTGGACCACGCAGTTCGGAAGCGACCCAGGCATCATCGGTCGATCCATCACGCTCAACGACCGCCCACTCACCATCGTCGGCGTCATGCGCGACGGCTTCCGAGGGATCTCGTTCGACGCCGACGTCTGGGTGCCGATGATGATGATCTCGCTCACCACCGCGCCTTCCACGCTCGAGAATCGCGGCAACCGCTGGCTCGGCGCGATCGGACGGATGAAGCCGGGCGTCACGATGTCCGGAGCGCAGCGCGACATGGACGCCGTCGCGGCGCGTCTCGCGACGGCGTTCCCGGAATCGAACCAGGAACGCGGCGTTAGGCTCTCGACGCTCCAGGACGCCGCGCTCGGCTCCACGCGCGACCTGCTCATCGCACTGTTCGCCGCGGTGATGGTGTTTCTCGCCATCGCCTGTGCGAACGTCATGAATCTCCAGCTTGTGCGCGCGACGTCGCGTCGTCGCGAGATGGCGCTGCGTGTCGCCGTGGGCGCCGACCGCGGTGCCTTGCTTCGACAGCTGCTGGCCGAAGGGCTGACGCTGGCAGCGCTCGGCGCAGCGGGCGGCCTAACGCTCGCGGTGTGGGCGCTCGCCGCCCTGCTGCCACTGCTTCCCACTGGCGCGCTGCCGCCCTGGGTGACGCCCTCGGTGGACTGGCGCGTGATGGCGTTCACGACGGTGATGACTCTGGCGTGTGGCGTATTGTTCGGGCTCGCGCCCGCGTTCCAGGCGCGGCGACTCGTCATTGCCGATTCGCTCAAGGAAGGGGCGCGGTCTGCCGCCGGCGGCATCACGACGCTGCGTCGCTTCGGTGCCCAACAGCTTCTCGTCGTGTGCGAGGTCGCCCTGGCGCTGATGCTGCTCGTGGGTGGTGGCCTGATGCTGCGCAGCCTGCAACGTCAGCTCGGCGTCGAACCCGGCTTCCGCGCAAACGGCGTCGTGACCGCGCAGATCTCACTGCCGCGTCAGTACAGTCGATCGGTGCGCACCGACATCGCTCGCCGGTTGGTCGAACGCGTGCGCGCACTTCCGCAGGTCCAGTCCGTCGCCCTCGGGTCGGACGTTCCGCTCGACGGCAACACCAGCGCCGCGAACATCTTCATCGACGGCGTGACGGACACGCCCATTCGCTTCTACCGCCATCGCGTCACGCCGGACTACTTCGCGACGCTCGGCATCCCGCTACTTCGCGGTCGCACGTTCGGCGCGCCGGACCGCGACAGCACGCCTCTCGTCGTGGTCATCACGGAGACGATGGCGCGCCGCTACTGGCCGAACGACGACGCCGTCGGCCGCCGCATTCGATTCGGCGATGCGACCGGCGTCGAAGCGACCGTGGTCGGCGTCGTTGGGACCGCGCGCTTTCGCGATCTCACGTCGAGCGTGATCGCGCCGCGCAGCGAACCCGATGTCTTCGTGTCGTTCGACCAGCGACCGGACATCGATTTTTCGCTCCTCGTGCGGACGACGGACGAGCCGGCTACGTTGGTGAGCGCAATGCAGCGGGAGCTTTCCGCGATCGATCCGGGAATCCCGCTGTACCACGCGGCGCCGCTCGCCGACCTCCTCGGTCGTCAGACGGCGGCCGCCCGGTTCGGGTCCACTCTTCTCGGAACGTTCAGCATCGTGGCCCTGCTGCTCGCGGCGATCGGCATCTACGGCGTCCTGTCGTTCGTCATCGGACTGAGCCGACGCGAGATCGCGATCCGCCTCGCACTCGGCGCGACGGTCGGGCGCGTCATCACGCTCATCGTCACGCAGAGCATGCGTCTCGTCGCCGTGGGGCTCGCGGTTGGTCTCGCCGGCGCGTACCTCACGAGCGGTCTGTTGTCGACGCAGCTGTTCGGCATCTCCGCCACCGATCCCGCGACGTTCGCCGGCGTCGCCCTCATCGTGCTCGGCGTCGCAGTCGTTGCCAGCTACCTCCCGTCGCGCCTGGCCGCGCGCGTCGATCCCCAGCACGCCCTCAAATCCGACTGACCGTTGACCACGTTAGGTGGGACCCCGACCATCATCGGTCTGCCGTACGATGCCAGCTCTTCCTTTCAACGCGGTCCCGCCGACGCGCCCCCAGTAATACGTGAGGCGCTGTGGAGCCCGAGCGCGAACAGCTGGACGGAGCTCGGTGTGAACATCGGGCTCGAAGGCAGGGTGGCTGATGCCGGGGACCTCGAGCTCGGGACCTGTGCGTCGGCGGATGCGCGTCGCACCATCCAGAATGGCATCGCGCGCCTGCTCGCCATCGGAGCGCGTCCCGTCTCACTCGGCGGCGATCACTCGGTGACGTACCCGGTGCTTCGCGCCGTTCGGGCGCATGCGCCCAAGCTCACGATCATCCATGTCGACGCGCACCCCGATCTCTACGATGAGTTCGAGGGCGACCGGTTCTCGCACGCCTGTCCATTCGCCCGCATCATGGAGGAGGGGCTCGCCGACCGACTTGTGCAGGTGGGTATCCGTGCGGCGACGGGGCACCAGCGGGCGCAGGCCCGTCGGTTCGGCGTCGAGGTCATCGACATGCGGCACGTCCGCGACGACTTGCGCATCGCGCTGGATACGCCGGTCTACATCTCCGTCGACCTCGACGTTCTCGATCCTGCGTTCGTGCCCGGCGTTTCCCACCGCGAACCGGGCGGCATGTCCGTACGACAACTACTCTCGTTGCTGCAATCGCTCGAGGCGCCGGTCGTCGCCGCCGACGTCGTGGAGCTGAACCCGAGAAACGACCCAACCGGCGGCTCGGCGATCGTTGCCGGGAAGGTGCTCCGCGAGCTGTTGGGCGTCATGCTGGGTCGCGATGCCCTCGCGTGAGCTCAGCCCGGCCTATCGTCGCCAGTTCAGGCTGCGAAAGCGCACGGAGCGTACCGGGCGATCTCGGCACGAAGCAATTCGCGGCGTCTGGCGCGCGATCGTCCCAGCGGGGCACCATTCGTCACTCGACCCTGCGTGCGGCGGGTAATTGGGCTTAGGATGATCGAAGCGGTGACTTGCCTATCGCATGTCCCTTGCACGATACTGTATCACTAGGCGCCCGAATCGGGACGTACCGAACGGGCATCCGTTTACGGGAGGAGGCCTCATGCTTCGCCTCTTGCTCGAGTCCAATACGAGGGGCTTTCAGTTTCGACCGGGCGCCCTCGTGAGCCTCGCGGCTCATTCCATCCTCATCTCGGTCTCCGTGCTCGCCACACGGGAAGGACCGGTCGAACTCATCGAGGAGGCGCAGGAAAAGGTCGTCTTCCTCGTCCCCATGAACCGCACGAACTCGCCGCCGCCGCGCGAGGAGAGTGTGCGATTCCTGCGAGTGGGCGAGAAGGCTGGCACTGGCGGATCCGAGGAAAAGATCGTCGACAAGACCGCGACGCGAACAGCGGCAGTCGTCGGAAAGGGAAAGGAAGAAGGCAAGCCGGAAGAGAAGGCGGAGGAGATCGTTCCCAACGCCATCTATGACACGGTCGCGACAGCAGTCGATGTCGATTCGACGGTCACCCGATTTGCCGACAGCGCGGCACCGGCATACCCGCCGAAGCTCCTGGACCTGAAGGTCGAGGGCGGCGCCTACGTCCAGTTTGTCGTAGACACGACGGGCCTCCCAGACACGTCGTCGTTCCGCGTGATCAGCACGACGCACCCGGAGTTTGCCGAGTCGGTGCGCGAGGCGCTACCGGGGATGCGGTTCCACCCGGCGATTCTGCGATCCCGGAAAGTCCGGCAGCTGGTGGAGCAGCCATTCATGTTCAAGATCCTCGCACCGGTGACGCAGGCGTCGGCAAAACCGTAGGGAATAGGGAATCGGGAATCGGGAATCGGAGCTGCGGCTTGTAGCTGGCAGCTCGTGCTGGTCGCTGGTCGAGAGCAAAGAACCCCCGGGACGCCACGAACTGGCTTCCCGGGGTTTGCTTTTCCGACCAGCGACCAGCACGAGCGACCAGCTACCAGCTTCTCGTTGTTCGTGTATCGAACGGTATTTCGTCGAATCGTGTCTGACCTTCCGAAGCCGATGCCAAGAGCCGCGATCGCACGTGACGAGACGGTGACGCTGGACGAACGGGCGTTGATCGCCCGTGTCCTCGAAGGAGACCGGGTTGCCGGGCGCCAGTTGTATGAGGCGCACGCGACCCGGGTGCACCGGCTCGTCTATCGGCTCTGTGGGGACGCGGAATTGGCGCAGGATTTCACGCAGGACACGTTCGTACGCGCGTTCGACCAGCTGAGCCGCTTTCGCGGCGACGCGGCGTTCGGCACCTGGATCCATCGGATCGCAGTCACAGTGACGCTGAATGGGATGCGCAAGGTGAAGCGACTACGCGAACGGGAAACGACGCTCGACGATGACCCGGGAATCGGCACCGTATCGCATCGGGCCGACCCGGATCTCCGGAGCCGGATCGCCGCGGCGATCGACGCGCTCCCCGAAGGGACACGGATGACGCTGATCATGCACGACATAGAGGGGTACACCCATGCCGAGATCGCCGAGTCGTTAGGCATCGCGGAGGGGACGAGCAAGTCACGGTTGTTCGATGCGCGCGGCAAGCTCCGATTGGCGCTCGCTGCGTTCGTGAAGGAGTAACGGATATGACGGAAGACGAGATGGACGAAGGGACTCGTGAGGCGCTGCGCGGCTACCGCGTGCCGCCCGAGCCACCGCTCGACGAGATGTGGGACGCGATCGAAGCGCGGCATTTCGGCGCGCCGGTCGTCGCTCTCACCGACCGCGCGCCTGCCCGCGGTCGCTCCTCACGACGTTGGCGCCTCGGCGCACCGTCATGGGGTGTGCTGGTGGTCGGCATGGCCGCGACGTTGCTGCTCGGGGTAGGCGTGGGACGGATGTCGCGGACCATCGCGCCGACATATACGCAGAACGATTCCGGCGACGGTCGGTACGACTACTGGACAGCCAACGCGGAGCCGTATCGCCGGGCGACCACGGAATACCTGGGAGAGACGGTGGCGCTGTTGACCGCGCTTCCGGCGGCCGCTCGTGACGGTCAGCCCGACGCGCGCTTCGTCACCCAGGCCGGCGATCTGCTCTCGACCACGCGGCTGCTGCTGGACTCACCAGCTGCGGCCTCCGATCCGCGGCTCAAGAGCCTGCTCGAAGATCTCGAGCTCGTGCTGGCGCAGCTCGCGCGGCTGCCGGCCGAGCACGGGGGACCCGAGCTCAATCTCATCACCGAAGCGCTCGTGCAGCGCGACGTCGTGCCGCGGTTGCGGTCGGCCGTCGTGAGCATCTCGAGCAGCGACGACTAGCTCCACTCGCTTACACACTCGCCTACCGGGACGTGACGATGATCTCCGCCCTTCGCCTAACGACGCTGTTACTGTTGGTGCCCGTGGTGCCCGCGCTCTCACTGCAGGCGACGCCGCCTCGCGTGCCTGCCCCTCGTACCGAGCCACGCCGCGCCGAGAGTCCGCGACTGCCGGTGACGCCGCGGCCTCCGACGCCTCCGCTCGATAAGTGGGACCTCGATGGCCTGCGTGACCTCGACCGCAGCATGTACGACCTGGACTTCAAGCTGCGGAATCTCGATCACGATCTGCAGTTCCGTACGATGCCGGAAATGCCCGAGATGTCCCTGTTCGCGCTCGACAAGCTCGACAAGCTCGACAAGCTCGACAAGCTCGACAAGCTCGACAAGCTCGATTGGCTCGACAAGCCCGACAAGTGGGACAAGCTCGACAAGATGGACATGGACATGAAGCGGTTCGACATGGCCATGAAGATGGACATGGACCGCGATCGCTTCGAATCCAAGGCTCGCGATTTCGAGCTGCGGATGGGCGAGTTCCCTCGGCCCATGGAGCCTTTTGCGAAGGCACCACGATTCGGTGCCGACTGGCGCAGTGAGTCGTTCGCGACGTCTCCACGCGCCGCGTGGCTGCAGGGCGATGCGGCTGATTCGCTCTACAAGAGCGCATACGAGCTGCTGAACCGTGGCGAATGGCGCCGAGCGGCGGCGACGTTCGGCAACATCCCGCAGCGCTACCCGAATTCCGGGTACGCGGCGGACGCGCTCTACTGGCAGGCGTTCTCGCTCTATCGGATCGGGAACACCGAGGACCTCAATGCCGCGCTCCGGTCGCTCGAGACGATGCGAGCCAAGTACCCGCAGGCAAAAACACAGTCCGACGCCGCCGCGCTCACGACGCGCATTCGCGGCACGCTCGCGTCGCGCGGCGACCGCAATGCCGAGCAAGCGCTCAAGAAGACCATGAGCGAGCAGGGGGAGCAGTGCGACCGCGAGGACCAGGCCGTCCGCAGCGAGGCGCTCAAGGCGCTCGCGCAGACGGATCCGGCGTCGCTCGCCACGAGCGTGAAGCGCGTGCTCGCGAAGAAGGATGCCTGCTCGGCGCCGCTCCGCCGCACGGCCGTCTACTTGATAGGCAACTCCGGCGACAACTCGGCCCCCGCCATGCTGCGCGACGTCGCGCTCAATGACTCGGAGCCGGAGGTTCGCAGCACCGCGATTCAGTACCTGGCCCGCTCTCCGAGCGACATCGCGGTGAACACGCTCGACGAGATCCTGCGGACGTCGACCGATCAGAACGTGCTGCGCACCGCGGCGCGCGCACTGGCGGCGAACCCGAACCCACGCGCCCGGCAGTCCGTTCGAACTCTGATCGAACGTGCCGACGCGCCCGAGCGGCTGCGCATCGAGGCGGTCGGTGGCTTCGAGGACTCACAGCGGACCACGGACGAGGACGCGGCGTACCTGCGTGGGGTCTATGCGAAGATCGACAACCCACGCATCAAGGCGCGCATCGCTCGCGTCATCGGCCAACTCGGCGGTGAGCAGAACGATGCGTGGCTGTTCGCGCTGATGCGCAACAACGATGAGCCGCTCGAGGTGCGCACTGCGGCGCTGTCGCGTGTGGCGTCGAGCAAGATGCCGATCGCTGACGCAGTGAAGCTCTACGGCACCGTGGCCGACCGGCAGATGCGCGAGCAGCTGATCAACGTGTACGCCCAGCGTCGTGAGCCCGAGGCGACTGACAAGCTGCTCGACATCGTGAAGAACGACACCGACTACAACCTTCGCAGCAGGGCGATCAACGCGCTGACGCGAAAGAACGATCCACGCGCAAACAAGCTTCTGCTGGAGATCATCGACAAATGACCGCGACCTCTCGGCTCGTTGCCGCTGCCGCCGTGTTCCTGATTCCGCCGGCGGCGCGCGCTCAGAACCTTGCGCAGCGCGTTGCGTCTGCGCCCGACGGCGCCGTTCAGTTCACGTTTGCCGCGCGCCCGGGCGTCTGTGGGAACGGCCGCAGCTACTACTCGATCGACGGATCGTCGTGGTACGGGACCGTGAACGACAACACGATGCGTTCCGACCCGTGTCAGCCAGGGCCCGTGCGCGTGGTACTCGGACGCGCGGGCAAGGAAATCGTCGACGTGAACGTCTACGTCGGCCCGGTGCAGGCGAGTCAAGGTGTGACGGATCTCGGTGCTGTGCCCGGGCGTGAGGCAGCAGACTATCTGCTCTCACTCGCGGCACGTGTGGACGGTCGGCCCGGTCGGGACGCCATCGGACCGGCGATGCTCGCGGACAGTGCGACGGTGACGCCGCAGCTGCTCGCCATTGCTCGCGACCAGTCGCGTGCTCGCGAGACGCGCAGCACCGCGATCAATTGGCTGAGCCGCGCCGGCGAGGAGCGCGGGGGCGTGTCGCCGAGCCAGCTCGCGAAGGCGTTAGGTGACATCGCGCGGGACGAGAACGACAACCAGCAGGTTCGCTCGAGCGCGCTTCGTGTGCTGTCTCGGCAGGACAACGGGGAGGGCATCCCGGCGCTCATCGAGATCTCCCGCACCACGCAGGACATCTGGCTTGGCAAGCAGGCGCTTGGCACGCTCGCGCAGTCTGGTGACCCGCGAGCGCGCACATACCTCCGCACGGCGGTGCAGCGCGACGACCTGAACGATGACATGCGCGTCGCAGCCATTCGTGGTATCGGTCGCGACTATGCGACGAGCCAGGACGCGGAGTTCCTGCGCGGCCTGTACGCGAAGCTGCCGAGCGAGAAGACGAAGGAGGCGGTGCTGTCGTCGCTGGGCGAGATGGGCGGCACGGCGAACGCGAAATGGCTGATGACGATCGCCGGGAACAACGATGAGTCGATCCGGCTGCGTCGACGGGCGGTGCAGCTGACGGACCGCGCGGGTATTCCAGTCGCCGAGCTCGGGCAGCTCTACGATAAGGTCGAGGATCCGCAGATGAAGGACGCGATCATCTCGACGCTGTCGAACAACGGCACGAAGGCGGCGACGGACAAACTGCTGGCGATCGCGAAAACCGATCAGAACTACACGATGCGGCGGAGAGCGGTCAACGCGTTAGGCAGGTCGGAAGACCCGCGGGTCAAGGACGCGCTGAAGGACATCGTCGAGAAATAGCCGTCATTCCGAGCGGTCTGTCACATGTCATCCCGAGCGTCAGCGAGGGACCTGGCGTGAAGTTCTCGTGGCCAGCCTTCCCACGATGACATCACAGCAGGTCCCTCGTCGCTGCCGCTCCTCGGGATGACAATGCTTCTTCCTCCTTCCTGCGGCCTCCCGTCGTCAGTGTGTCTGAATATTCACCCCTACAGCCACGCCGCCGTCCGGCTTCTTCTGCACAGTTGGGCGCAGTAGCCACTTGTCGATGCGGTTGCCCGGATGCGAGTGGTGATAGCGGACCACCTTCGTGCCCGCGAACGTACCGATCGCGGCGCCCATGACGACGTCGCTCGCCCAGTGCTTGTTGTTGTACATGCGCGAGACCGCAATCATCGTCGCGCCGCCATACATCACCGGGGCGATGTACCACGTCGAGCCCGGCCACCACTTCGACGTCTCGCTCGTCACCGCGGCCGCCGCCGCGAATCCCGCCGCCGAGTGGCCGGAAGGGAACGAGCGATAGACGTCGTTGTGCTTGAACCCGCGCGCGAACACGAAGCTCCGGGGATCTGTGATGTCCGCTTCGGGTCTCGCCCGACCAGCGAGCCCCTTCGTGACCGCAACGACACCGTTCGCGATGAGCAGCGCTTCGGTGCCGTGGAGCCCGAGGTCGGCCATGCGATCCACGCGTGCGATGCGGCCGACGCTGTACATGGTCACGCCGATGATGGTTGTTCCAGGGTTGCCCATCCAACGGAAGTAGTCGGCCGCGCTGCTGAGAAACTGGTTCTGCTGGTTGCCAGGCGACTGAAGCTTGCCCGCGAAGTAGCGATCGGCTGGGTAGAGGGCCACGGTGCCCGCGACGAACCCCGCGGCGATCCACGCGTCCTTCGACGTGAACAGCGGTTCGTGCGAGATGTGGGTCGTGTCGGACGGCTGCGCCTCCGCCACCGAACCGACCGCCAGGGCCAATGCCGCTGTCAAAGTAAGGAGCTTGGTCACTCGTTCCCTCCGTCGTGCTGCCAGTTGATTGGCATTAGTTCGCTTGGCGTTGGTTCAGTTCTACTGGTGCTGCTCACAGCGCGGCCCGGTTGGCGGCGCTCCGATGTACAAAGGCAACCTGTGCGCCGCGGAACGGGCCAACGGGCCCACGAGAGCGGTTCGCTCAGAAGTCTGAATAAGCGCACGCAACAATAAAGTCGGTTCGTTGCGTCATCGGGTGGTTGACGACAACCGAACCCGTCGACACTATACCGCGACGCGGTATAGCATCCGACGACACAGTGATCCGGGAGTGACTCGAATGGCCGGCAATCAGGAGAGCGAATCCGAATCACAGACGGCCCTCAGCGCGCAGGTCTTTCAGATCCTTCTCTCGTTGCTCGACGAGGACCTGCACGGCTACGCCTTGATTCAGGACATTCGTCGACGCACGGACGGCGAGGTCGTACTGACCGCGAGCACGCTGTACGCGGCGACCAAACGACTGGTCAGCGTAGGCTGGATCCAGGAGGTGGAGCTTGCATCGCCGCCGCCAGACCACGACGCGCGACGTCGCTACTATCGCATCACGGATCGGGGGCGGGCGGCGGCGCGAGCCGAAGCGCTCCGCCTCGAGCGGCTCACCGCGATGGCGCGCGACAAGCGACTGCTCGGCGCATTCGGCACCGCGCCGCAGCCCAAGGGGTCGCGATGACCAAGCCACGAGGATCGGCGGCGCCCCGCACGCTCACGTCGCGGATGTTTGGCGCCCTGACACGACTGCTTCCGGCTGCCATCCGCGATCGCGACGCCGACGAGCTCCGTGATGTCTACGCCGCCCTCGAGGCCGACGCCCGCCGCGTGCGCGGCTGGCGCGGTGGCGTGGCGACGTTCGCATCGGAACTGCCCGGGTTCTTCGAGCTGGCGGTCCGAGAGCACGCGGCTGGCTGGCGCGCGCGGCGGGTGCACCGCCGTCGCCAACGGACGATCGCGTCGTACCAACTCCCGTACTCCGAGGACACGTCCATGATGGAGTCGCTGCACCAGGATGTCCGGTACGCCGTGCGCGCGCTTCGAAAGAGCGCGTCGTTCACAGCCATCGCCACGGCGACGCTCGCGTTAGGAATCGGGGCCAACACGGCGATCTTCTCGGTCGTGAACGGCGTGCTGCTCAAGCCACTCGCGTTCGCGGAGCCCGATCGCATCGTCACGGTGATGAACCAGTCGGCGACCGGGGCGCCCGGCGTGTACGGGTCGTCTCCCGCGAACTTCGTGGACGTGCGTCGCGATACTCGCGCCGCCAGGCCGGTCGCGGGTTTCTCCACTCAGCGAGTGACGCTGATCGGACGCGGTGAGCCCGAATCGGTGCAGGCTGTGACCACGGTCGGCGATGTGTTCGGCGTCCTCGGGGTCCGCGCCTTCATCGGCCGGACGCTCGTGCCTAACGATGACAATCCCGCTTCCGCTCCGGCCGTCGTGCTCGGCTACGGAACGTGGCAGCGCCTGTTCGACTCGGACCGGTCGATCGTCGGGAAAACCGTGACGATCAACCGCACGCCACGGGTCGTGGTCGGTGTGATGCCGCGACGCTTCGTGTTCGCGCCCGCCCCGGCCGATGTCTGGATCCCGGAACAATGGACTCCGGATAACGCCGCGAACCAGGACCAGTACTACATCCAGATCATCGCGCGGCTGGCGCCGGGCGGGACGGTCGCGCGCTTCTCCGCCGAGCTCGAGACGATCTCGGCTCGACTCCGCACCGATCGCGCGGAGTTCAACACCGGGCTCCGACTGAGTGCAACGCCGCTCAAGGACACGATCGTGTCGAACGTGCGCACGCGTCTCCTCGTGCTCATGAGCGCCGTTGCCTTCCTACTGCTCATCACCTGCACGAACCTGGCGAATCTGATGCTCGCCCGGGCGTCTGCTCGGCACGGCGAGTTCGCGGTGCGCCGCGCGTTAGGGGCGCACCGCGGCCGGATCGTCAGGCAGTTGCTGACCGAATGCTTGCTGCTCGCGATGATCGGTGGCGCGTTAGGGCTGCTCGTTGGCCAGCTTCTGCTCCGAGCGATTGTCGCGGCGGAGCAGACATCGCTGCCGCGCGTGGACGAGGTCGGGCTGGACCTGACGACGTTCGCGTTCGCGGTCCTGGCGTCGCTGATTGCGGGTGCGTCCGTGGGAATTCTACCGGCCTTGCGCGCGTCGTCGACCCACTCCATGGAAGTGCTCCGTCAGGGACTTCGAGGCAGCGGGACGCATCAACGCGCGCGCAGCGTGCTGGTCGTGGCCGAACTGGCGCTTGCGCTCATGCTGCTCACGGGCGCGGGGCTG
>Ga0207691_10005032_pt1 | contig 12751 bp, 9 predicted proteins | sample KBSM13metaG_FD_184327 | JGI IMG/M metagenome (GOLD analysis project Ga0207691, IMG submission 184327) | Miscanthus rhizosphere microbial communities from Kellogg Biological Station, Michigan, USA - KBS M1-3 metaG (SPAdes) (version 2) | ecosystem: Host-associated > Plants > Roots > Rhizosphere >... | reverse complement strand
GCTTGCCGAATCAGGGCGGCGAGACGGGCCCGGGCGGCGTCGCGGTTCTGTCCCTGCGTGCGATGTTCCCGGCTGTCGAGTACGAGCACGCCCTCGGTAGTCATGCGGCTGCCTGCAAGATCGGCCAGGCGAGATTTGACAGAGTGGGGAAGCGACGAGGCGCCGACGTCGAAGCGCAACTCAACGGCGGTGGCGACCTTGTTCACCTTCTGCCCGCCGGGTCCAGACGCTCGCACGAACCGCTCCTCGATCTCGCGCTCGTGCGGCGCAAGCGTGCTGTCGATCGCAGTCACGGCTCCTCCCCGCGCCCGAGTCTATCAGTCGGCGCGGGGCTGGCGTGGATGAAGCCCTCTCTCGCCGTTCAGGCCGGAGCGACGTTCTCGGCGCGCGGGCCTTTCGGGCCCTGCCCAACGGTGAACGTCACGGTCTGGCCTTCGCGCAAGGAATCGAATGGCGTACCCGTGCACGCGGACTGGTGAAAGAAATATTCGGTACCGTCAGGCGTGGCAATGAAGCCGAAGCCCTTGTTCGTGATGCGCTTGATCGTCCCTTTAGTAGTGGGCATCTGTAGATCCTCTGGAAGAACTGGCTGATGTTGGCCGCATGACTTATCGTGTCTCCCTGACTCCACCGTCAAGGTTGAACGCCATCAGAAGGTTCTTGTACGGTACGACGCGGCCGTGCACGGGCGCAATGCGCTCTGGATTCAGCTTCAGTTCCTGCACCCTCTGAACCATCTGCGCGGCGTATTCCGGACCGCGCTCAGGAGTCCTGATCTCGTCACCGGCCGGTGGGTTGTAGCCGTCGCCGTACATGAGGATCCGCTCCTTCGGGAGGTATGCAATGAGTTGTCCCGTGTGATGTCCGTGGCCGGGCATGTGATACAGCTCCACGGTTCGTGTCCGGTCGCTCAGTACTCTCTTGTCGCCCACGGTTTCAATCATCGGCATGTTTGACGTAGGCGCTGTGTCCTCGAGCGTCCGCGGCCTTGCCCACACTTTCTCGAAAAACGCTTTGTTGCTCTCGTGCGTGATCACCGTGATGCCTTCGGCGACGTACTCGCGCAGGCCGCCGGCGTGGTCGTAATGGGCGTGGGTGTTCACGACGTACCGGATTGGCTTGTTCGGTACCGTCTGGCGAACGAGATCGTTGACCACCTTCGATCGCGCGTCGCTCGTCGGCCCTTCGAGCATCACGATGTGATCGCCGAACTCCACGGCAACGCTGCGCGTGCCCGCGCTGTTGAGCGACCAGAGGCCGTCTCCGATCTTGTCAATGGTGGCCATGGGTGTGGCAGGCGGAACCGCCGCTGACGCCACGGTCTCCGGTACGGGTAACGAGACGGCGGCGTTCGGCTGCACGTTGTCGATCGTGATGTCGAGAGTGGGAAAGCCATCCTGTTTCTCGACGATGTGCTTCGGGAACTGGATGTTGCCGAATTGTGCGTAGTCCGAATACGTCAACTCGACCGGCACGTCGCCGACGACGGAGTTCGTCGTCTGGTATTCGACCTTCTCGACGAGGTTCTGCTGATTGAGCGTCACTTTGACGTCGCGGTCCTCCGCTTTGAACGTGAAAACGTTGCCGTCTGCGGGCGCGCCGCTTGCGAGGGCGGCCTTGATGACGCCGTGAGGCGTCAGCCAGATCTGGCGCAGACGCTCGGTGACATTGCCGGGATTCGGCGCCGGCTGCGCGCCTCCTTCGGTCCACGCGTGTTTTCCGCTGACGACCTGAGTCGTCCGCTGGTCGCTCGCAAATGGCTGTGCGCCTCCTCCGCGCGGCGGATGCTCACCCTGCGCGCGCAGCATGTCGAGCTTCATCGCGGGCGTCCGGTAATCGATGGCGACCGTGTAGGTCTTGACCTCGAAGCGCGGCCACGGTCCGCCGGGAGTGTATGCCTGCCCGAAGGCGTAGTTGGCGCCGCTCCCGGACAACTGGATGGAATTCAAATTGGTCGCGCCCATCGCATCGGCTGCGGCAGCGGCACCGCTCGACTTGCTGCACCCGGAGACGGCGATCGCCAGCGCAAGACCGGCCACCAGGGCTGTCATGGTTCGCATGGGAACTCCTTGTCTGTGAGACGCGGCAACTCGAGATAGACGTGGCACCGGGAACGCCGATCTTACAACTTCGGTAGGGTTGTGGCGCGCCAAGGCGGGTCTGAAGACCCGCCTCGACGCCTTTGGGAAAAACACTCTAAGTGCCCGCACGTGAGGAACTGCCGATGACGAAGCTTGCTGCGCCGAGCAGCTCCTCGTGCGAGGCAGATTTGCCCATGCCCGACAAACCCTCGTTCCCGCACTCGATGTGGGACCACCGCACGAAGCCATCGCGGTCGATCAGGAACTGGCCCTTCAACTGATTCGATGTCAATTCCTGATCGCGCCGATCGGTCGGCGTGATCTGGTAGCCGTCCAGCGCCGCGAGAGCCGCGGCGGCGGCTTGCACGGGCAGCGGCGCCGGGAGCTCTCCGGTGGGATTGATGTACGTGTTCCCCATCATCTGGGCCAGTTCAGGGGTGATCTCCGGTCGAGGCACGCCATACGAGCGATGCGTGGTCAGATGAGGATCGGCGCCGAGCGCCAGACGCATAGGTCTGAACTTGAAATACGAGCGCGCATTGTCCAGTTCAGTGCCGACGATGGCGAGAGAATCGACGCCAAGTGATCGCAGCTGCTCCGACGAGGCGGCCATCTGGGCCAGCGCTCGCCGGCAGAACGGGCAGTAGAAACCCCGGAACAGACCGAGCAGCAACGGAGTCTTGCCTCGGTAATCTGCCAACGTAATCGTCCGATCCTCGTGCACCGCTGGTACGACGAAGTCAGGCGCGCGGTCACCGGATTGAATCGGCATCTGCGTCACGGATTCCTCCACATCAACATAAGAATGGCAAGAGCAGAAGCGTATCAGGGTCGAGGCCGGTCCGCTCGCAGAGCTGCTGAGCTCGGTGCAGGAATTCTTCCGCCCGCACGCGGTCGCCGCGATCCAGATGGATCGTCGCGAGGCCGTCGTAGCACGGCACGATCAGCTGCGGCTCGCCGATCTTCTCAGCGAGGGCGAGCGCTTCGCGATACGTCGATTCTGCCTGCGTGAGCTCACCCCGGCATTGATGGATCTGTGCGATGACGACCAGCGGAACGGCGAGATGATCCAGTTGTCCGAGTTCGCGGTCGAGTGCTGCCGCAGCCTTCGCCGCCTCGAGGCCTTCCGCGTCGCAGCGCTCGGTGAGTGCACAGTACGCGGTGGCGAGATTTGCGTAGATGTAAGACTGAAGTGAAGCGGCGCCGATCTTCGACGCAATCTCGAGGCCGGTGAGCGACGCGTCGATTGCCCGTTTCGGTTCCACCGAGCTGTAGAGTACGCCGAGATTCGCATACGCTCGGCAGGCGACGTCGAGCAGTCCGAGATCCTGCGCCGCTTCGAGGCTCCGCTCGATTCGCTCGCGCGCCGCGTCGAGCTGGCCCGACCGCGCGAGTGCGACGCCGATCGTATTGGTGGCCTGCGCGATCGCTGTCGTTGCCGCGATGCGGACATGGGCAGGGTCGGCGCCCGGCTCGGCGAGCGCCCGCTCCGCCGATTGCAAAGCGCGTTCGGCCCATTCGACGGCTTTCCCGTTGTCTCCGCTGCGAAAGGCAGCCAGCCCCAACTCCTGATAGAGATGAGCCGCTTCGAGATGTGCGGTCGAACCTGAGATTTGGTCAAGCGCGCGCCGATACGACGCCATTGCCTCGGCCCGATCCCCGGTCTGCCAGTGGAGTGTGCCGGTCTTGCGGGCGATGCGTGCCTGATCGACGGTCGCCCGTGCGGCGCGATATCCGCCGCTCACCTTTTCGTAGTGCTCCATCGCTGCGGCGCGATCGCCCAGCAGCGCCAGCATGTCCGCGAGCCGTTCCTGCGCGGCAAGCGCCCCGCTTTTGTCGCCGTTCGTCTCCGCCAATACCTCGAGGGCGCGCCGATAATGCTGTACCGCGTCTTCACTCGCATACATCGCGTATGCCGCGTCGCCTGCGGCGATCAGCGCGCGCGCGGTTCGCGCCGGATCGGCCAGGCGGCCGGCGTAGTACAGGTGATGCGCTATCCCGGACATGTGCGCGCGAGACTGCTGATCGATCCGCGTCATCGCATCCGCAACGCGCAGGTGGAGGCGCTGCCGCTGGCGCTGAGGGATCGCCGTCGTCAGCACCTGGCAGGTCAATGGGTGTGTGAAGCGCCAACTGATGTCGCGCCTTCCCGAAGGTCCGGTCAGGATTCGGGCCCGTTCCGCTTCATGGAGCGCCGCTGTCAACGTGGCGCCGTCGACCCCGGCGACCTCTTCGAGCAGGTCCGGTTCGAAACGATGTCCGAGCACCGCTGCGGCGCTCAGCAGGTCCTGCGTGTCGGACGACACGCGTGTCATCCGGCGCTCCAGCACGACGCGCACGGTATCCGGGAGCTCGACATCATTCAGGTCGAGGTCGCGCACCCATTCGTTGCGCGCGCCGAACAGTCGTCCCTCGTCCTTCAAGTGCCGGAACAACTCGGCGACGAAGAATGGATTTCCGCCGGTGCGATCGGCGAACGCCGTCACAAGCCTGGCTGGCGGGTGAGGCTTGCCGAGCGACGCGAGGGCATTCTGCACATCGGCGTGCGTGAACTGACGCAACACGATGGCCTGCGCGTGCCGCTGTCCGACGAGCTGATCGAGCGCCGCCTTGATGGCCTGCGGCGTAAACACGTCGCGCGGCTGACCACGGACCCGGTCCAGCAGGCGGTGAATGCCGCTCTTGCTTTCAGCAACGGGCGGAGCGTCCACCTCTCGGTATGCGGCGATGATGACGATCGGGAGGCTCGCGAGCTTCTGTGCCAGGTGCTGCGTCAACTGCAACGTCGACTCGTCCGCCCATTGCAGGTCGTCGATGAAGATGACGAGGGGCATGAACCGGCTGCAGCGCGTCAGGAATTCCCGGACACTCGTGAACAGGTACCGCTGTCGCAGCTCCGGCGGCAGTTGTAGCGGGGGCGGCATGTCGGGGAACAGGCGGTGCAGCTCGGGCATCAGCTTCGCCAGTTCCGGAGCGCTCGCGATGATCGCCTGCCGAAACGCCGACGCTGGCATCAGCCGGGAGGCCTCTTCGAGCACTTCCGTGTACGCGATGAGTGCCGGTGTGCCCTGTTGCTCGTGGCATCGTCCGACCAGCGTCTGACACCCGAGCCGGCGAGCCATGACCAGCGCTTCTTCGGCGAGTCGCGTCTTGCCGACGCCGGCGTCGCCCTGCAGCAGGATGAGGCTGCCGCAGCCGGACCTCGCCTCCTGCATGATCTGAAGCAGCTGCGCACGCTCAGCCTCGCGCCCGATCAGTCGGAAGCCGCCATCGTGAGCCGGCCGATCGACGATGGCCGCCGGGGCGAGCGAGGTTGACGAAGACAGATCGCCCGAGAGCTGGCGCAGGATGCCGCGTACGTCGGCGAACGACTGCGGTCGCGCGGCAGGGTCCTTCGCCAGCAGACGTGTCACGAGCGCGTCGAGCGCCGGCGGCATCGCCGGCCGCTGGTCACGGAGCGCCGCAGGCGGCTCACGGAGAATGGCAACAAACGTGGCCTCGATGCCGGCACGCTGGAACGGGTTGGTCCCCGAGACCAGCTCGTACAGCAGAATGCCGAACGCGAAGATGTCGGATCGGCGATCGGCTGGCTCGCCGCGGACCTGTTCGGGCGCCATGTAGGCGGGCGTCCCGGTGACGACGCCCTGCGTGGGGGCGATCGCGACTGTCATCGCCTGGTCGACGTCATCGCTATGTGGCAGGCGCGCGGCCAACCCGAAGTCCATGACCTTGACATGTCCGTCCTCGGTCAGCATCACGTTCGCCGGCTTGAGGTCGCGGTGCACCACACGCCGTTTGTGCGCGGCGTCGAGTGCCTCGGCGATCTCTTCCGCCACGCGCAGCGCCTCGCCGAGCGGCAGCGGCCCGCCCCGCAGTCGCCGTTCGAGCGACTCGCCACGAACGTACTCCATGACGATGCAGGCGCGACGGTTGAGCGTGGTGACTTCGTAAATCGAGCAGATGAACGGGTGATCGAGCGCGGCGGCGACGCGTGCTTCGCCGAGCAACTGCTCGAGATCGCCGGTCTCGCCGGGAGCGGTGACGAACTTCAGGGCGACTTTGCGATCGAGCATCACGTCATCGGCGAGGCACACCTCTCCCATGCCTCCGCGGCCGATGACTTCGAGGACCTGATACCGGGGCTCGTCCATCACCTGGAATGTTATTGCTGGTCTCGGACGAAAGGTAATCTGTCTGCGCGTGGCGAACTAAGTTGGGGATCGATTACGATTGCCGCAAGTTTCGAGGCAGGCCGTTCGGCGCGCAGCTGGGAGCCTGTCGGTCGCAAGTTCTCGGCGCGCAGGAGCTAACCCATGAAGACCGCTGCGCTAGTAATCCTGTCGGTCGTCCTGAGCTCCCCGGTCGCGGCGCAGTGGCTCGAGCGCCCGACACCTGGCATTCCCCGCACTGCAGACGGCAAGCCGAATCTCGCGGCACCCGTGCCGCGCACCGCCGATGGTAAGCCTGATCTCTCGGGCCTCTGGACGAGAAGATCGCGCACGAACTCGGCCTACAAGCCCATCGACCCAGCATCGGTCGATGCGGTGGTGCGCACGCGCAACGAGAACTTCGGCAAGGAGAGCATGCAGGCATCGTGTTTACCGCTTGGCCCTGGGTACTTGTTCGCGAACGGACCCGACCAGAACTTCGCGATGACCAAAATGATCCAGACGCCTGGGCTGATCGTCGTATTGAGCCCCGATCTCACGTACCGGCAGATCTTCATGGACGGGCGTGCGCTCGAAGCCGACCCGAATCCGAGCTGGATGGGCTACTCGGTCGGGCATTGGGAAGCAGACACGCTGGTCGTGGAGAGTACGGGGTTCAACGACCGCTCCTGGCTCCTCGGAGCCTACCCACACACGGAAGGTCTGCGCGCAATCGAGCGCTATCGGCGAACCGACTTCGGACATCTGTCGATCGAGGTGGATCTTCGCGATCCAAAGATGTATGCAGCTCCCTGGACGGCGAAGATCGAAGCGGAGCTCGCGGCGGATACTGAACTGCTCGAATACGTCTGCAACGAGAACCAGACGTTTCACGAGCACTGGGTCGGCACGCGCTCGGATGACCAGCGATCCGAAGTGACGATCTCGCCCGAGAAGCTTGCACGTTATGCGGGCGTCTACACCGAGCGGAAGCCGCACTGGCAGGATGCGCCGATCGCACGAGTCTTCGAGATCAAGTTCACCGCCGGCGCTTTGTTCCTGGGACCGACGCGGCTGATGCCGCAGTCGGAGACCACCTTCATCAACAACGGGCTCGCGATTGACTTCGTGTTGGATGGCCAAGGCGTGCCGACGCATCTTTTCGACAAGCACGTCTCGGGCGACTATCGATTCGATCGCGGGAAGTAAGCAAAGAAGGCATCCTATTCCTGCAGGGCGGCGCAGCTCTGGGCGAGCGGCAAGAGATCGACGCCGGTTGCGTGAAGACGCGTTAACAGCGATTCGGCCTCTGGCATGTCGCTCAGTCGCCAGCAGAGAACCAGCTGGATGGCGTGTTCGGCGGCGGCGTGAATGAGTGGCTCGATCTCTCCGGTCATCTCGATCATGATTGTCCAGCCCATGTTTTCAGCATAGAGCCGGAGTGCGGCGCGTTGATTTGCTGCGAGCTGAGGGTCTGAAGAGTGAATGTACAGACCAACCAGGTATTTCTGCGGCACATAGTCAGGATATCAGCCTGAAATCTCGCAATCGGCATGAAAGCCGAGTTGAGCCCCGTATTACCCCCGCGCCTCGGTGGCTCATAATGCATCTCCTACACACGAGAGAGATGCATGTCTGTCTACGCATTCGACGGCACCTGGAACGAAGCGAAGGACGGCGACGATCCGGACTACACGAACACGAACGTGTTCCGCTTCTATAGCGCTTACAAGCGGCGCTCGAAGCGCCCGGACCTCGATTTCTACGTCGCGGGCGTCGGCACGCGGTTCGACGCGATCGGCCGTGCACTTGGCGGCGCCTTCGGCCTCGGAGCGTTGCCGCGCATCAACGAAGCCTACGAGGCGCTCTGCGAAGCGTGGGATCAGGGCGAGCGCGACATCGACATCGTCGGCTTCAGCCGCGGCGCGGCGACCACGCTCGACTTCTGCCACTGCATCCAGGAGCGCGGCATCCGCAAGCCCGGCAGCGACCTGGTCGTCGAGCCCTCACCGAAGATTCGGTTTCTCGGCGTGTGGGACGTCGTGGCGTCGTTCGGCCTCGCCAATCTTGGCAACACCGCGCTGAACGTCGGGCATCATCTCTCGCTGCCGAAGTCGAACCTGCAGTACTGCTTCCACGCGCTGGCGCTCGACGAGCGCCGGCCGTCGTTCCTCCCGACCCGGGTCGAGGGTGCATGTGAGGTCTGGTTCCGCGGCGTTCACTCCGACATCGGCGGCGGCAACGAAAACCGGGGCCTCAATGACGTCACGCTTCGCTGGATGCTGCACAAGGCGATGGCCGCGCAGTTGCCGATTCTGCAGGAAGACATCGACGCGCTGAAACCCGATCAAACGGCCCAGCCATCTCCTGGCGGCGGGCACAAGCTTCCGGTGGCCATTCGGACGGTCTCGTCGACCGATCGCGGCCACTACACGGTGAAGCCGCTGCAAGGATGGGCGAGCCTTCCGGGCACGTGCGCGGTCGAGAGCGAGTCCGACGAGTGTGCGGCTGCGGAGGTTGGCGGTGCGGGCATCGAGATCCTGCCGCTCGAGGTGCGCCGGCGGGTGCTGGCCATGTGGGAGGCCGCGCAGCAGATCGCCGCGCGCGAGGATATGCCGCTCGACGATTCCAAGGATCTGCTGTTGACGCTGTTTCAGGGTCGCGTGAGCCTCGTCGTCAGTGACGATGACGTGAAGCGTGCGCAAATCGGCGCGGCGCAGCTCGTCGCGAACGCGATCCGCGGCGCACGCAATCGCGGGGAGCATCGTCTCGCGCCGTTCTATGTCAATGAGGCGCTGTTCAATACGCCACACCTCTTCCCGGTGACCGATTGAGCCAGTCCTCCCACCTGAATCCGTTTCGGATTCGCGTGCTCTGGCCAGAGCGGCTGATAGCAAAGGGCCGTCCGTCGCCGTGACGGACGGCCTTCACACGCAAGCAGATGTGATCTGCGCCGCGGCCGCACGCTACCGTTGAATCATCGCCGTCTAATCGTGCGGCACACTGCACGTCGCCGTCGTGGTCGCGATGTTGCCGGCAACGTCGGCAGCCGTTGCGGAGATCGCGTACACGCGCCCGGCGCCTCTCCCGGATCGCTCGGCACGCACCTTGAGATCGCCTCCAGAGATGACGATATCGGGCGCGAGATCGCCGTCGCCAAGGCCCGCTTCCGGCTCGTTGCTCGTCACCGCAATGGACAGGGGGCCCGCGACGCCCGACAGACTGTCGCTGGCTTTGATGAGGGCGACTTGCACGAGTCGATGATCTGGCGGCCAGATCACGCAGCTGGCCGGCAGTCCCGATAACACCGGTGGCGTTCTGTCGATCTGCAGGCGCACTATCCCTGGGGATTCCTGGTTGCCCGCGTTGTCGACCGCGATGTAATTCACGAACGTCGTGCCCTCCGTAGTCACTTGAACGCTGCCGCCGTTGCCGGGAATGACGTACGAGCCGGCTGACGCTCCAGTCAGCGAGACATGGATCTCTTTCACGCCCGACCCGCCAACGTTATCCGTCGCGGCGAATGTCACGGTGACTGGAGACTTCGCCCAGCTGCTCGCGTCGGAGGGCGTCGCCAGCGTGGAGGGCGCCTGGGTGTCCATCGGCGCCGGTGGATCCGACGGCGGACCGGACGGTGGATCGAAGAACCCGAGATCGAGGAACGGCTGCGGATCGATGCCTCTGGCCTGAAGCGCCTCAGGAGTGAGATCGCGCAGAAGCGGCTGCGGATTCGGGTTGGTGCCCAGGTTTGGAAATTCGAACGTCACGTCCGGGTTGGACGGGTCTGCCTCGAACGTCGGATCGACCGCCGAAAGGGCGTCACCACCCGCGGATGTGACGATCTTGATGAGATACGGCAACCCTGGGATGACCGGGACGGCCTCATCGATGATTGCCGTGACCTTCAGCCCGGTGCGTTCTTCCTCCGTTGGCACTCCCCACCTGTACGTCACCTTCCGAACCCTGCCTCCCGGCGGATAGTCTTTCCCACCTAACACGTGGCCCTCGATTGAATACGGGAGCGTGCCGACACCTCCTGCGCACCGGATCTCGCCCCAGTTCAGCCGGCCCAAGTCGTCGTAGAAAAGGCCTCCCGGTCCCTCGGGAATGCATACGGTGATCGTCCAATGGCCAGCTGCGACTGAATCAGAATGCTCACCGATGCCCGCCGCCGCCTTCAACTTCAAACGCGCCGTCGCCTGGAGCCTGTGCTGCGGATCCCTTGCGATGGCCAGCTTATACGCATGCGCCGTTGCCGATGTGTTGTTTACCGTTGACGATTGCGCCGCGAACGCATCGGTGCTCACTTCGGCGGAGGCGCTCGCTCCGCCTGCGCTCTCGGACGCCACTCGGAACAGGCTGACCAGTTCGCCGAGGATGGACACGTCGATGTCGGTAAACCAGTTCGTCTGACCGCCATCGAAGGTCCAGATGTGCGCGATTGTCGCCGGCCCGGTAAAGAGGGTGGGGTTGTCGCGCGTTTGTCCAGTCACCGTGGCACCCGCCACGGCCAGCGCGATCGCAATTCCAGATAGTGCACTTGCATGTCGTAACGTCCGAGGCATCATGGCCGTCTCTCCTTTTCGTTCAGTTCGTTTGATTCCGTCCACACGTCCGTCGTGAAGGCACACCACGCACACGCTCGGTTCGTCGTGCGCCCGAGTCACGAACGCAAAATGGGTTTGATGAGATGTCTCGCTCGGCCCTGGCCGTCAGTCGTCTGCGACGGCCAATTCCAGTTCGGGCGCCATATAGAACTCCCAGGCGATCCCGTCCGGGTCCGTGAACGCGACGTACCGCCGCTTGAGGACCGGATCGAACCGCAGGCTCGTGGATGGGACCTTCGCGGCATCGAGCGCCGCGGCGGTACGTTCGAGTTCCGTCTCGGACCCGCATGCAAGCGCCGCGTGATCCAGGCCGACGCGAGACGCATCGAATCGATCGCCTGCGGTCGTCTCCGGCTGGACCCGCCGAATCACGAGGACCGTATGCCCCGCGAGCGCCAGGAAGGAGTCCCGGGTTTCGAGGACGATCGGGAAGCCGAGCGTGCGGCCGTAGAAGACGTGCGCGCGCGCCAGATCAGTCACGCGAAGGGCGAGATGGTGAATGCCGGCGGTCTGTAACGCGATACTCATGACGCGCTCCTTTGCTTTAGGGACACAATAGGCGGAGCGTTCCGAAGCAGTCCTCAAGGCGCGCTAAAACTTTTCTAAAAGATGTCAGGGCCGGCGGCCATCTTCCGATTTGGGCGCTTCTGTGTCGACACGCGAGAGCAGACGCTGGCCCGCGACGGCGACGCGATCGCCATCACGCCCAGAGTGTTCGACACGCTGGTGATGTTTCTCCGTAATCCGCAACGGCTGCTGACGAAGGAAGAACTGCTGCAGGCCATCTGGCCGGATGCGGCCGTCGAAGAAGCCAACCTGACGGTGAACGTGTCGACGCTGCGCCGCCTGCTCGGCGGCAACGGCGACCCACCGTGCATCGAAACCGTGTCGCGCCGTGGTTATCGATTCGTGCTGCCGGTAGAGGTCGTCACGTCGCCGGCGCCGTCACCCGCGCCGCAGCGCGACGACAAGCCGTCTACGATCCGCGCGCAGGAGCTCTATGCCAGGGCGAACCAGGCGGCGTATGAAGCCGACCGGTGGGAGACGGCACGCGATCTCTATCAGGCGTGTGTCGAGGAAGATCCGCAGTTCGTGCCGGCATTGGCGGAACTCGCCCGATGCCATCACCTGATCGCCAAGTTCACGCAGGCGCCGGCCCTGCGGACGTTTGCCCGCGCGCAGGCGGAAGCGACATTCACGCACGCACTGTCGCTCGACCCATCGCTGGCGGTGACGCAGCGGCTGTATGCACAGTTTGAGGTAGACGTTGGCCGCGCGTCCGACGCGGCGGTGCGGCTCCTCCAGGTCATCGAACGGACGGGACCCGAGGCCGCGGTGTTTGCGGGACTCGTGCATGCGCTGCGTTTCTGCGGCCTGCTCGAGGAGTCGCAGTCCGCTCACGATCGCGCGCGCGAGCTCGAGCCCGCGATCGTCACGAGCGTGGCGCATACGTATTGGCTGCTCGGCGATTACGAGCGCGCGCTGCGCGAGACCACGGGCGATATCGGCTACATGCCCGGTCTGGCTCTGGCCTCGCTCGCCCGGCACTCGGACGCGATTGCGGCGCTGCGGTGGCGCGAACGCGTCACGCGTGACAACCGTGCACGTGCCTTTCTCGTGTCGCTGCGCGCGCTCCTCGAAGGCGATCGCGACGAAAGCCTGCACGCGCTGCAACGCGCGACCGACGAGCTGACGGACCCCGAAGCGATGTTCTATGCGGCGCGGACGCTCGCACGACTGTCCGCGCGCGAGGAGGCGCTGGCGGCGTTAGGCAAGGTCGTCGGCGGGGGATACTTCTGCTGTCGCGCGTTTGCCGAGGATGCCTGGTTCGCGAGCCTGAAAGGTGACGCCTCGTTCGAGAAGCTGGTCGAAACGGCGCGTGCGCGCCACGAGGCTGCACACCTCGCGTTCCGCG
>Ga0207691_10005030_pt1 | contig 12753 bp, 9 predicted proteins | sample KBSM13metaG_FD_184327 | JGI IMG/M metagenome (GOLD analysis project Ga0207691, IMG submission 184327) | Miscanthus rhizosphere microbial communities from Kellogg Biological Station, Michigan, USA - KBS M1-3 metaG (SPAdes) (version 2) | ecosystem: Host-associated > Plants > Roots > Rhizosphere >... | reverse complement strand
GCACGGGCCCGGCACGGAACAGGTCGTGGCGTACGCGCACGCGTCGCGGGCGGCGGCGCTGGCGAAGATGCTGGAGCGCGAGGTGCCGGGGCGCTACCGCGTCGTTACGCACGAGGAGCCGCACCTGGTGCGGCAGGTGCTGCTCGACCTCCCGGACATCGACAGCCACTGGAAGGGCCACCTCGAGGTGACGCGGGCGATGCTGCGGCACATGCTCTACCCGGTGTGGGTGCAGAGCGTCGAGAAATACGCCGACCGTCAGCCGCAGGAAATGCTCGCCCGCGTGGCGGCGGGGAACGCGGCGCAGAACTTCGTGTTCTGCCTCAACAAGGTCGATCAGGTGGAAGGAACGAGGGCCGACGGCCGAGGGCCGAGTGCGGCCGTCGGAGCTGCCCCTTCTCCTGCTCGGCCCACTGCACTCGGACCTCGTTCCTCGCCAGCCGCGGCCGAAGAAATCCGCGACGACTTCGCCGGGCGGATCGCGCGGACGCTGGGGCTGGGCGAGCGCCCCGACGTGTTCCTCATCAGCGCTTTGCGGCCGGAGCAGTTCGAGCTGCCGCGGCTGCGGGCGGCGCTGTCGCGGCAGAAATCGGGCGAGACGGTGCGGCGCTCCGCGGAATTGGCCGTGATGCGCCAGGACCGGTCGCTGATCGAGTGGCTCGGCGACCAGCGCCTCGACGAGCGCGCCGGCCGGCTGGCGCGGCTCCAGCAGGAGGCGGAGGAACTGCTCGCCGCGCGCGTCGGCGGGCCGCTGCTGGAGGACGCCATCCCCCGCCTGCTGGACGACCCGGCCCACCGCCTCGCCCTGACCGACGAGGTCCTGCGCGAGCGCGTCGCCCGCTGGCCGCTGGTGAACCTGATCCACACGCTCCTCTCGCCGCTGCTGGCGGTGTGGCGGTCGAACGTGGGCGCCGCCGCCCGCGCGGGGCTGGGGCCGCGGGGGGCGGAAGCACTGGTGGAGGCTTACTTGGACGGCGCCGGCGCCGCCGGAGCGGCCCCCGGGCGCGGGATGGCCGGCCTCGTGCAGGCGACGTTCGCGCAGCTCCGCCAGTCGCAGCCGACCATCGCCACGCTCTACCGCGACAACCGGCTCTGGGAGGACATGCCCGCGGAAATCGCCGCCGGCGAGCTCCGCCGCAGCCTCGCCGCCACCGTCGAGCGCCAGCGCGCCGCCGCGGTGCAGCGCCTTGCCGGGCGGGGCGGGGTCGTGGCGCCGGTGTTCCGCTGGCTGCTGACGATCGGCGCGCTGCTGTGGTTCCCGTTCATTCAGCCGATCTTGGAGGGGATGCTCTCGCTGCCGGACCTGGGGCTCAACCTCTGGGCCCACGGGCGCAAGCTCGCCGGCCTGCTCGTCGGCGTGCTCAGCGGCGAGTCGCTGCTCCGCAACGTCACCTTCCTCATCATCTGGTTCACCGTCATCTGGCTGTGGCTGCGGTGGGGGACGCAGCGGCGGGTGGCGAAGCTGATGTCCCGGTGGAAGTCCCCCGACGTCCGCGACGAGCCATTGAACCTCGGCGTCGCGGCGCTCCAGTGGATGTCCCAGCTGCTGGCGCCGCTGCGAGCCGTGCGCGAACGAACCGACGACGTCGCCCGCCGGGCCAGAGCACTTGCGTCATCATCTCCCGCCGGCGCGGCGGCATGAAATTCGAATTCGCACCCGGCGACAGATCGGCGTCGAGGGATCATCCGACACCCGTGACGTTCTGTCGCGTGCGTCACAAATGACGCTTCGCGAATGAGTTAATCACCCCGACTAGCGCGCAAAAGCAACCGGCCGCAACGCGTTGCAAGGAGAACGCGTCGCGGCCGGTGCCACAGTCACAGCGGCGCACAAACCGGGCCGACTGCCCGGGGCACGCCATTGGAGCGAATCGTCCGCTGACCTTCGACGCGGTGTGCGTGGGGCAGCGGGCCGCTTTAGTGATTCACGAGGCCGAGGATGACGAGGATCAGGCCGACGACGAGGCCGACCAGCAGGAAGGTCCGGCCGAGCCCGGCCGACATCCCGGCGACACCACGCGCGCCCAGCAGATAGGCGACGATCGCGATGATGAAAAGCACGACGCCGATGTAAATGAGGTATGCCATACGGGTTCTCCTTGCGATCCCTGGGCCCGATCCGGCAGCACGAGCTGACCGAGGGATCACCGCCGACTCCAGCCACTTCTTGGGCGTCATCGACGACGGGCTAACCGATCCCTGCTGGATGGGGGTATTGCAAAGGTCGTGCCGCCGAGCCCGGCAGCGAGTTGCAGGATTTCCGCGACTAGGGCTCTCACCGATATTTCATGAGCCACTGAGGCAAGGCATGGCGTCCGATCGACACGCCCTTAACGCTGGAGCGTCGGCCAGACGGCGACGGTGCAGAGGCGGTGGCCGATGCGTTCAGTGATCGGGACGCTCCGCACCTGCCGAAAGCCCGCCAGCACTTCCTTCCGCGCCAGCACGTCCTCGAACAGTTCCAGGTCCTTGTCGAGGATCGCCTGCGACTCGTTGAACACGACCAGCACGAGTCCGGCTTCGCGGATGAGGGGGTCGGCTTCCATTTTGCGCAGGTCGTCGACGACGTGCTGGCGCCACTGTGCGCCATAGCCGCCGTGACGGGCGCCGCCTTCGCGGAACTGGTAAGCGACTTTCACCTCGAGCCACAGTGCGTCCGAAGGTTCGCAGGCCGAGGGCGGGTCGAAGAGCGTCGGCGGCGAATGGTCCAGCCTCAGCGGCGACCCCTTGGGCGAGAGGACGATGTCGCAGCGCGGCCGATGGGACAGCTTTTTACCCCTGGTCGAGGGGTAATGGACTTCCCGCGCGACCTCGTAGTGTCGGTGCAACTGGTCGGCGAGCAGGGCCTGGAGCGAGCGCTCGTCCTTGGCGTCCAGGCCGTACACCGCCTGCTCCAGCCGGAGGTCGTCCTCCGCCGACCGGGCGGCGGCGCCGAGGTGGTCGGCGAGGGTGCAGAAGTCCCACTTCAGCGACATTCCCTTGTCCACGGACATCGTGCCGGCAAGGTAACGCCGCCGGGGCGCGGGTCACAAGCTCAACTGTTCACAACTTTCAGCGCCGCCGGCAACGGCAGCACGAGCGGGCTGCCGATAGAATTAAAGGTAGAGCTCATGGCGACCTCCCCGACCATTTCGATCGCGACTTCCCCGACCCCGACGGGGTCTACGATGCCGCTACCCAGTAGTGGATACTACGTCTTCTACGACGCGCAGTGTCGCCTCTGCGCCCGCAGTCGCCGGACGATCGAGCGCCTGAAGCCCACGGCGGACGTCACGTTCGTGGACGTGCAGGACCCCGCGGCGATGGAGCCCTTCCCCATGGTCGACCGGGCCGCGGGCCTGCGGCAGATGTTCGTGCTCGACCCGGGCGGCCGGTTGGCCGGCGGCTATGACGGGTTTGTCTCGCTCCTCCCGGCGTTGCGCCTGCTCCGCCCGTTGCGGCACGTGATGAAGCTGTCACCTGTGCGCGCCGTGGGGCGGCGAGTGTACGCGTGGGTCGCGCGCAACCGCTACCGCCTCGGCGGGCGCGTGTCGTGTGAGGACGGCGCGTGCCGGCTCCCCTGATCGTCACGGAAGCATGAGGTGCCCGACCCGCAGCGCCAGGTGGGCCATGCCGTAGCCCAGGGCGATGCCGCCGAGGACGTCGCTGGGCCAGTGGGCGTCGAGGATGTAGCGGAGGACGGCGCACGCCAGCGCCAGGCCCCAGAACGTGACGGCGCCGCCGGGGTACATCGTCGAAAGCGCCACCGACAGCGCCACGGCTGCGGCGCTGTGGCTCGACGGGAAGCTCTCGTGGCGGTTGGCGTGCTTGATCGTGGGGCCGAGGAATTTGCCCGCGTTCTCGTGGCCGGGGCGCACCCGGCTGAACAGGCGCTTCACGAGCATCGCCGCCACCGACGCCGCGGCGACGACGATGATCACCACCAGCGCCCGCGTCTTGTGGTCCGCCCGGGGGTCGAGCTGCAGCACGAGCAGCGCGGCCACGCCCGTGCACGCGGCCTGGCCGTACTGCGCCAGCCAGCGCGTCTCGCGCTTCACGTCGCCCTTCATTTCCAGCTTGAGCGTCGTCTTCAGCCCGCGGAACTCCAGCACCATGAGCAGGCCGCAGGCGGCGAGCAGTCCGAGCAGCAGTGGGAGGCTGAATCCGGTCATTCGAACGCGGCGGATTGTGTCGAGCGCGGGCGGCGGGTCAAGGCGAATGCAGAATGATGAATGATGAATGCAGAATGGCGGGCGAATTGTCGCGCCTCCGGGTTCACCACCGCCGTGCAGCCGGGCCCCTGCCTTTGATTCTGTATTCATCATTCTGCATTCTGCATTCCCTATGCCCGGCCGACTCCGCCTGCTGATCGCGTTCCTCATCGTGGCCGCGGCGGGGGTTTACCTGGCCGGGAATGGCGCGACCAGCCTCTGGGACCGCGACGAGCCGCGCTACGCGCAGTGCTCGCGGCAGATGCTCCAGTCGGGCGACTGGGTGGTGCCGCGGCTGTACGACGAGGTCCGCACCGCCAAACCCGTCTTCATCTACTGGTGCCAGGCGGCGGCGATGAAACTGCTGGGCGACACCGCCTTTGCGGCGCGCCTGCCCTCGGCGCTGGCGATGCCGCTCACGCTGGCGGTCTTCGGCGCGTTCGCGTGGCGCGTCGCGGGGCCCCGGCGGGCACTGTGGGCGGTGGTCGTGCTGGCGACGTCGGCGATGGTGCTGATCTCCGCCAAGGCGTCGCTGACGGACAGCGTGCTGCTGCTGTGGGTGACGATTTCCCAGCTCTGCGTCTACGCGATGTGGCGGGGGCGGGGGACGTGGGGCGTCGTCGTTCTTTATGTAGTGACGACGGGGCTCGCGGGACTGACGAAGGGTCCCATTGTCGTCGGCGTGCAAGCGATGACGGTACTGGGGCTGTTCGCGCTGGGGCGGACCGTTTCTTTTCGACGCGCTCCGGCCTCGACTGATCCCCCGCTCTTGCGCCCGCCGGGGTCCGCTGAAGTGCTGTCATATCACCGGGACGCACCCCGACCCGGCTCGGCTCTTCCTTGGATGATCGCGATAAAAACGCTCGTCGCTCTGGTCCTGATTGCTGCCGTCGTGGGTCCCTGGCTTTACCTCGTGCAGCAGCGCGAGCCCGATTTTCTCCGCACCAGCATCTCCCACGACGTCGTGGGCCGTGTCCGCAGCGGGCTGGAAAAGCACTCGGGCCCGCCCGGCTATTACCTGGTCACGATCTGGCTCTTCTTCCTGCCCTGGAGTCTGCTCCTGCCACTGGCGGCGGTGGCGGCGTGGAAGAACCGCCGGCTGCCGCTCGTGCGCTTCGCGACGGCGGCGGCGCTGGGGCCGTGGCTGATGTTGGAGGTCGTTTCGACCAAGCTGCCGCACTACATGCTGCCGACGTACCCCTGGCTGGCGCTGCTCGTCGCCGACGCGGTCGTCCGGTGCCTCCGCGGGCAATATTCGGACCTGAACGCGGGGGCATTTCGTGTCGCCGTTTCCGCGACGGCGGTGGCGTTGGTACTCGGCGGGCTCGCGCTGCCGCTGGTCTCCAGGCATTTCGGCAACCCCGCCGGGCCGGCGCTCGCGGTGACCGCCGCGGGCGTCGTCTTCGCCGCGGCACTGTTCGTGACGGTTGCAATGCGTCGGCCCGGTGCAACGCTCGCCGCGCTGGGTGCGGGGACCGCCCTGCTCTGGATCGTCGGATGGACCGTGTTCCTCCCCCGCGCGCAATTCCTCCGCCTCTCGATCCGGGTCGCCGACGTGTTGAAGCGCGAGGGCGCGACGGGCGCGGGCCAGGTGATGATGATGGATTACAAGGAGCCGACGCTCGCCTTCTACCAGGGCGGCACGATCCGGCCCAGCGCGGCGATGGCATTGTCGAACGAACTGGTCGACCGAGCCCCGCCGTGGATCGTCACCACCGATGCGGTGTGGACCGCCGCGCCGCCGGACGTTCGCGCGCGGCTCGTAGAAGTCGCGCGGCATAAGGGCGTCGCGTACGCCGACGAGGGACGCGTGGTGGAAGTGGTCGTATTGCGCAAGGGGACGAAGAGCCCCTCACCCTAACCCTCTCCCCCGAGTACGAGGGAGAGGGGACAAGAGCGCATACCCGTACGCCTCGCGCTAAGCCTTCCTGTCGGCCCGCCCACTTCAGTGGGCAGGGTTCCCCTCCCGCGATATACTCCGACCAGCACGATGCCCGACCCCCGCAAGATCCTGGTCGTCCAACCCAGCTGGGTCGGCGACGCCGTCATGGCGACGCCCACGCTGCGGGCGCTGCGCGAGCTATACCCTTCGGCGCACATCAGTTACCTCATGCGCCGCTACGTCAAGCCGGTCTACGCGGGCATGCCCTGGGCCGACCAGCTCATCACCTACCGCACCGGGAAAACCAAGGCCAAGGCCGGCAAGGGGCAGTTTTTCGACCTGGCCGCGCGGCTGCGCGCCGCCCGCTTCGACCTGGCGGTCCTGCTGCCCAACAGTTTCAAGACCGCCCTGGTCTGCAAGATGGCCGGCATCTCGCGGGTGGTGGGATACGAGCGCGACGGGCGCGGCTTCCTCCTGACCGACAAGCTCCTGCCGGTGAAGGACCGCGGCAAGTTCATCCCCACGCCCATCGTCAAATACTACCTCGGCCTGGCCCACTACCTCGGCTCCGGTCACCGCGACCTGCGCCTGCAACTGTTCGTCACCGAGGGCGAGAAGCGCGAGGCCCGCGACGTGCTCACGCGCTGCGGCCTGGACCCGGATCTGGAGCGCCCCGCGTCGCACGGCCGCCCGCCCCTGGTCGTCCTCAACCCCGGAGCCGCCTTCGGCGCCGCCAAGTGCTGGCGCGCGGAATACTTCGCCGAACTCGCGGACCGTCTGATCGACGAGCTGGGCGCCACGGTGCTGCTCAGCGCCGCCCCCAAGGAGCGCGCGATCGTCGAGACGATCAAGCGGCAGATGCGCCACGCGCCGGTGGACCTGTCCACCGCGGGGATGACGCTCGGGTCGCTCAAGGAGATCGTCCGCCGCTGCGACTTGATGGTGACCAACGACACCGGCCCGCGGCACATCGCCGCGGCGCTGGACGTGCCGGTGGTGACGGTGTTCGGCCCGACGCACCCGGAGTGGACGGAGATTTATTACGCCAAGGAGCGGCAGGTGGCCGTGAAGGTGTTCTGCGGCCCCTGCCAGAAAAAGACCTGCCCCCTCGACCACCGCTGCATGACCCGCCTCACGCCGGGGATGGTGTACGAAAAGGCCGTCGAGCTGCTGTCGCCGGCGGCGCCCGCGCCGGCGGGGGACGCCGCGGCGGGGCAGGCGATTCCGCTGCCGGTGATCGCTTAGAGCCCGTGGCATGGGCGCCTCGCCCATGCTTGTCCGTCGAAAACGCACGGGCGAGGCGCCCGTGCCACGTTTGAAAACCACTTGTAGGCGGTCATTCCGCTTCCGGTGATCGTGTATTCCCGAATTGGAAATCCGGGCCGTGACGTAATCCGCCGGCGGACCGGCGGCTGATCGTGGTTTTAATTGCAGGAAGCATCTCGCAATGGACGTGAAGAACGGGAATGCAAAGGACGGAGTCGAGAGACCCGCGCCCTCGCCGCAGGAGCAGATGGTCGGCGTCCTGGCGGGGTTGTGGGTGGCGCGGTCGGTCAGCGCGGCGGCGAAGCTGCGGCTGGCGGACCAGGTGGGGGACGGCGCGGCCAAGTCGGTTGAAGAACTCGCGGCCGCGACGAAGACGCACGCGCCTTCGCTCTATCGGCTGATGCGCGGCCTGGCCGGCGCGGGGTTCTTTGCCGAGGAGCCGGGGAAGCGGTTCCGCAACACGCCGCTGTCGGACGTGCTGCGCACCGGGGCGGCGGGCACGATGCGCGCCGCGGCGGACTCGATCATGGGCGGGAGCCACTGGCGGGCGTGGGGCGACCTGGAGCACGCCGTCCGCACCGGCGGGATCGCCTTCGACCACGCCCACGGCACCGACTGCTGGAGCTTCTTCGCGCAACACGACGAGGAGCAGCGCACGTTCAACGCCGCGATGACCGACTTCACGAAGCTGTTCAACCCGGCCATCGTCAAGGGATTCGACTTCTCCCGCGCGGGCACGCTGGCCGACATCGGCGGCGGGCACGGGGCGCTGCTGATGTCCGTGCTGCAGGAAAACCCGTCCGTCCGCGGCATCCTGTTCGACCAGCCCCGCGTCGTCGAAGGCGCCGCCGGCCCGCTGAAGGACGCGGGGCTCGCCGGGCGCTGCCAGCTCGTCGGCGGCAACTTCTTCGAGTCCGTCCCCGCGGCCGACACGTACATGATGAAGATGATCCTGCACGACTGGAACGACGAGCGCAGCGGCGTGATCCTCCGCAACGTCCACCGCGCGAGCAAGCCGGGCGCGCGCCTGCTGGTCATGGACTCGGTCGTGCCGGCCAGCAACGCCGAGCCGTCGCTGGCGCGGCTGATGGACCTGAACATGCTCGTCATGACCGGCGGCAAGGAGCGCACCGAGGCCGAGTTCCGCGAACTGTTCGAGCGGGCGGGGTTCAACCTCGTGAAAGTCCACGCCACCGAGAGCCCGGTCGGAATCGTCGAAGGCGTGCGCCGCTGAGCCGGGCGTATCTCGCAAAGCTGTATTCCCCCTCTCCCGGTACTCCGGGGGAGGGCAGGGGTGGGGGCTTTCGATTTTTGATTTGCGATTTTTGATTTGCGATTGAAGGCAAAGAGCCCCCACCCCAACCCTCCCCCGGAGTACCGGGAGAGGGGGCAATGTGCCGGAAACCGATTCGCGGGGACGCTGCCAGAGTTCTCATGTCCGGCTATTACGCCAACATCACCGTGCAGGGCCCGGCGCGGGACGACGTCGTCGCGTTCCTGAAGAAGCACGGTGTCGTCGCGTACGTGTCGCCGGCGGCGAAGGGCGCCACGGTGGTCTGGCACGAGGACTTGGCCAGCCAGGAGCCGCTGGCGGCTTCGCTCTCCGCGGACTTGAACTGCGTCGCGCTCGTGGTGATGGGATACGGCGAGGCGGTCCTGATGTACACGCTTTACAAAAGCGGCGCGTCGATCGACGCCTACGTGTCGTCGCCCCACGAGGGGTTGGAACTCGACGGCCCGGCGCCCGAGGGCGACGCCCGCGTGCTGGCGGGGGCGTTCGGGATCGACATGGACCACCTCGTCGCCCGAGTCGAGCGAATCCTCCGCAAGCCCGCCCGGGCGAACACGGAATACGCGTACGCCGTCAACCGGCACGGGGAATTGGCCAAGGCACTGGGGCTGCCGGTGTTCGCGGCGGGGTCGGGGTTTAACGCGATCGAGGTGGGGGAGCTGCCGGAGGGGCAGGGATTTGACGCGGGGGCGATGGTCAGGACGGGGTGAGGGAATGACCAATGACCAAGCCCCAATGACCAATCAATGACGAAGGCCCAATGACCAATGCCTGCCATCGCGCATGCCCCGAGGAACCTCTCGTCACCCGCGCAGTTGACCGGAGATTCCTCGCAGGCTTGGAATGACAACGTGCCGGTTGGGCCTTGGTCATTGGTGATTTGTTGGTCATTGGGACTTGGTCATTGGTCATTCCCCCGCCCTCGCTACAATCCCGCGACATGATTTACCGCATCGACGTGCGCACGACCCCGGCCGCCCGGGGCGGCGAGGCCGCAGTGGACCCCGTGGGCGAGGCGCTGCGCCACCAGATCGCCGAGTTCGGCTCGAACGTGGGGCGGATCGAGACCAGCCGGATTTTTTTGATCGACACCGACGCCGACACCGACGAGGTGGCGCGGATCGCGCGCGAGCTGCTGGCGGACCCGGTGGTGGAACAGTCGGAACTGGTGCCGCCGGCGCCGGCGGCGAGCAACGGGGACGGCGAAGCGGCAAGCGGCGGCGGCGGCGAGAGCCGGATCGAGATCCACCTCAAACCCGGCGTGATGGACCCGGTCGCCGCTTCGACGGAAATGGCGATCCGCGACATGGGGTTGCCCGTGCGGGAGGTGCGCACCGGGCGCTCTTATTCGATCCAGGGCAGCGTGCCGCGGGAGGAGCTGCAGCGCATCGCCCAGCGCGTGCTCGCCAACGGCGTCATCGAGAGCGTGTACTTCGAGCCGTTCGTCCCCGAGCGCTTCGCCCGCGGCCACGACTACGCCTTTTCGCTCCGCCACGTCGCCATCCGCGACCTGAGCGAGGCACAGCTCGCGAAGCTGAGCCGCGAGGGGCATTTGTTCCTCTCGTCGGCGGAGATGAAGGCGATCCAGGACTACTACCGCAAGCAGAGCCGCGAGCCGACCGACGTGGAGCTGGAGACGATCGCCCAGACCTGGAGCGAGCACTGCGTCCACAAGACGCTCAAGAGCGCGGTGGACGTGGAGGTGCGCGACGCCAGCGGGAAGGCCGTCGGCAAGCGCCACTACGACAACCTGATCAAGGAGACGATCTTTTCCAGCACGCAGCAGCTCATGGCGAAGGACAAGTCGGGTTTCTGCCTGAGCGTCTTCAAGGACAACGCCGGCGTGATCGCCTTCGACGACGTCGACGCCGTCTGCTTCAAGGTCGAGACCCACAACCACCCCAGCGCCATCGAGCCCTACGGCGGCAGCGCCACCGGCGCCGGCGGCGTCATCCGCGACATCCTGGGGACGGGCCTTGCGGCGAAGCCGATCGCGAATACGGACGTGTTTTGCGTCGCCTTTCCTGATTTTGGCAAGAGCGACGAAGCGACGAAGCGACGAAGCGACGGAGGGGGGGAGAACCCCGCGGCCTCTTCTTTCCCCTCTTCCCCTTCGTCGCTCCGTCGCTCCGTCGCTCCGTCGCTTCCCAAAGGCGTCATCCACCCCAAGCGCGTCCTCCAGCAGGTCGTGGCCGGCGTGCGCGACTACGGCAACCGCATGGGAATCCCGACGGTCAACGGGGCCGTCTACTTCGACGACCGCTACCTCGGCAACCCGCTGGTCTTCTGCGGCTGCGTCGGGCTGATCCCCCGGAACAAGATCGAGAAAGACGCGCGCCCCGGCGACGCCGTGGTCGTGATGGGCGGGCGCACGGGACGCGACGGCATCCACGGCGCGACGTTCAGCAGCGCCGAGCTGACCGACACCCACGCGGATGAGTTTTCCCACGCCGTGCAGATCGGCAACGCCATCACCGAGAAGAAGATGGCCGACGTCATTCTGCAGGCGCGCGACCGCGGGCTGTTCACCGCCGTCACCGACTGCGGGGCGGGGGGGCTCTCCAGCGCCGTGGGTGAGATGGGCGAGAAGATTGGCGCGTCGGTCGAGCTGGACAAGGTGCCGCTGAAATACGCGGGGCTGCGCTACGACGAGATCTGGATCAGCGAGGCGCAGGAGCGGATGGTGCTGTCGGTGCCGGCGGACAAGCTGGATGAACTGCTGGAGCTGAGCGCGGGCGAGGACGTCGAGGCGACGGTCATCGGCCGGTTCGGGACGGAACAGTCCGAGCTGGTCCTGCGCTACCGCGGGCAGGAAGTCGGCCGGCTGTCGATGGACTTCCTCCACCACGGCATCCCGATGCCGCGGCGCAAGGCGGTGGTCGTCGAACGTGGCACGGGCGGCCCGCCCGTGTCTTCTTCTTCAGTAGCCGGTCAGGTTAAAGACCACGGGCGGGCCGCCCGTGCCACGGATTCCCGTGCCACGGATGAGGTCAAAGACCGGCTGCTGTCGCTCCTCGCCCACCCCAACATCGCCAGCAAGCACTGGATCATCCGCCAGTACGACCATGAGGTGCAGGGCGGCTCGGTGGTGAAGCCATTGGTCGGGCCGCGGCAGACCGGGCCGTCGGACGCCGCCGTGCTGCGGCCCAAGCTGAACAGCTACCGCGGCGTCGCGGTCTCCAACGGCATGGCGCCGTGGGTGCTTGACCCGTACGAGATGGCGCTGGCCTCGATCGACGAGGCCGTGCGGAACGCCGTCGCGGTCGGAGCGTCGCCCGACAAGCTCGCCATCCTCGACAACTTCTGCTGGCCCAGCGTGGACGACGAGATCACGATGGGCACGCTGGTGCGCGCCTGCGAGGTCTGCCGCGACGCGGCCATGGCGTACCGCATCCCCTTCATCTCGGGCAAAGACAGCCTTCACAACCAGTTCACCAATTCCGAGACCGGCCAGGTCCTGCGCATCCCCAACACGTTGCTCATCAGCGCCATCGGCGTTGTGGACGACGTGCGCAAGTGCGTCACGATGGACCTTAAGCGGCCGGGCAACGTGCTGTACCGAGTGGAGCCCCGCGGCACGAAGCTGGAAGACCTCGCCGCCGCCCACCGCGGCGTGGCGGGAGTGATCCGCTCGGGCCGGGTTGCGTCGTGCCACGACGTGAGCGAAGGCGGCTGGCTGGTCGCCGCGGCGGAGATGTGCATCGGCTCGGGGCTGGGCCTGCTGCTCGAGCCCGACGGCCGCGCCTTCTTCGACGAGCCGGTGGGCCAGTACCTGATCGAGTTCGAGGGCGAAGAGGACGACCCGGCGGCCCTGGGGCGCGCCGCCGGGGGCGCCGTCACGTTCCGCCGGCTCGGCGCCGTCACGCAGTCGCCGGAACTGGTCCTCCACCTCGACCAGGAGGGGGTGCAGGTGACGGTGGAAGAGTTGACGACGGCGTGGCGGGGGACGCTGGACTGGTGAGCGCGGGCGCACGCGAGACGCTCTTGCATGGCTGGGGCTTGCTCGGTTTCTGGCGGTGTGTGATCGGTGAGTGATCGCGAAAACACGCGATTGCACGGCTTGGCCCGCGACGGCCCGCTTTGGCGGTGGGTGGCGCCTGGGTGCGCGTCGGTGGCGCCATGGG
>Ga0207691_10005027_pt1 | contig 12756 bp, 10 predicted proteins | sample KBSM13metaG_FD_184327 | JGI IMG/M metagenome (GOLD analysis project Ga0207691, IMG submission 184327) | Miscanthus rhizosphere microbial communities from Kellogg Biological Station, Michigan, USA - KBS M1-3 metaG (SPAdes) (version 2) | ecosystem: Host-associated > Plants > Roots > Rhizosphere >... | reverse complement strand
CGGGAAAGAGCCTGACCGGTTAACCGCTCCGTCGACCGTAACGCTCCGCCTGGTCGACGATTTGACTCCCACGCTGACATCCGGATTCTCCAGATACTTCTCGCCAAGTTTTCGGGTCAGCGCGTCGTCAAGCTGCGCAGTGGTGAGATCATAGGCACTGACCTCGCCGATCAGCGGCATGGAAATATGGCCCGCCAAATCAACCTCATAGTCACCAGTCAGGTCAGGCATCTTGAATACCTTGACCGATACCGTGTCCATTGGTGCAATCTTGTAGCCCGCCTCAAGCGGCACGAGTTTTGGCGAATCCGGGATTCCGAAACCAGCTACATCATAAGCGATGGGACCGCCGCGACTGTCCGCGCAGCCGAAAAGAAGGCTGGTGGCAGCGGACGCGATCAGCAATTGGGCAACGGCCGGCAGTTCAACTAGTCTCACGATGCCTCCTCGCAATCCCGCGCGATAATACCTCGAAGCATCCCCGGCCTAACTGGAGTATGCCCCAAAACAGCGAAAATCAATGCGCCGCCGTTTCGTTCCCAACCAGCTCAGATGCCGTTTCGTTCCCAACCGAAACGGATGCCGTGTCGAGTGTCCAACGCTCCTTGCCTTCCAGGCACAAGGCGGTGAGAATCCCGGTGCGATAAGCCCCCGTGTCAATTCCGATACGATTCGCCTGCTCATCGACGCTCTCACTGATCGTGTGCCCGTGAACGACGACCATGCCGTGGTCATCCTCGCAATCGAGAAAGGGGGCGCGGATCCAGCGCAGGTCGAACTGGCTCTGCAGCGACAGGTCCAGTCCCGGGCGAACCCCCGCATGGACGAAAAGATAATCGCCGAGACGCAACGTATCCACAAAGGTGGCAATGAATTGGCGGTGCTCGTCCGGGACCGCATCCCGTACAACGGCAAGCGCCTCTCTTTCGCTCATCCCGGTCAGTGAAGACGGGTCGCTTCCATAGCTCCGCAGGCACTCGGCACCGCCGAATTTAAGCCAACCTTCAAGCAACCCGCATTCGCCGGCCAGCAAGCGAAGCAGAACCTCCTCATGATTGCCGGCGAGGAAATAGGTCTGCAGCCGGCCGTGACGGTATGTGCGAAGCCGTTCGACCACGCCCCTGGAGTCCGGTCCGCGGTCGATCAGGTCGCCCAGGAAGATCAGCAACGACTTGCGAGCGGGAACGCGCTCAGCGTCCTGTTCAATCATCGTGAGGATCTGGTCGAGCAGATCGAGCCGGCCATGGATATCGCCGACCGCATAAGCCCGAAAACCACTCGGAGTGCGCGGTTGGGCGGTCGGACTAGATCGTTGCCGGAACATCAATTTCCTCTAACTCTCATTTCGCCTGCCAGTTGCGTCAATGCGTCGAGGTACGCTCCAACAACCCGTTCCACTCCATATTCGCGTTCGACCAGCCCCCTCCCTGCCAGACCCATTTGCGCACGGCGTTCAGGGGCGATCGATCCAAGTTGCCGCATGACCTCAGCCAGGGACTTGGCGTCCCGGGCCGCGCAGAGAAGACCATTGACGCCATGCTCAACCAGCTGGCGATTGCCCGGAACATCACTGGCGATCAACGGCCGCGCCATTGCCGCGCCCTCGAGCAGCGATCGCGGTAGACCTTCGCGATAGGATGGCAGCACAACCGCCGTTGCCCCTGCAATGAAGGGCCTGACGTCATCTGCATGACCGAGATGCTCGATCAATCCGTCGCTCACCCACTGGCGGACTTGTTCGGCAACTATTCCGGTTCGGTTGCCGGGATCGATATCGCCCAGCAACTGAAACCGCCAGGCGGGACGTTCGCCTCGAAGCACGCGCGCCGCCTCGACAAATTCACGAACTCCTTTGTCACCGAGCAGCCGGCCGATGAACAGGAACGTCATCTGATCATGGTCAGCAGGCATGGGCGCCGGCGCGTAGCGGGCAAGATCGATACCCGACCCAGGCAGGAGGCGCGCCTGGCTGGGCTCGACAATATTCCTCGCCACGAACAGGTCGCGATCGTCGGGGTTCTGGAAGAAGACAACCGGGCATCGGCGGAAAGCGAGGCGGTAAAGCAGGCTGACAAAACCGGCCAGCGGACCGCTGCTCATGAATGCGGTGCCGAGCCCACTGACATTGGGCAGGCTTGCCACCCCCGTAATCTGGGCGGCCAGCGATCCATAGATATTCGGCTTGGCCGTGAACCCGAGGTAGAATTGGGGCCTGGTCCGTCGAAACAGCCGAACATAGTCCAACCACAGGACTCCGTCCCTGACCGGATTCAAGCCCGACCGGTCGACGAGAATATCAAACGTTTCCACCCCACGTGCCTCGGCCCACATCGGATCGATATCGGGGGCGGCAATCCGGACCGGATATCCCGCGTTCACCAGGGCCTCGACCAGCTGACCGCGAAAATTGACAATGTTCCAGAAGCTATTGGCTGAAAGCAGTAGGGGGCCCATCGATCTCACAGGCTCCCTATCCCGGTTCCGGGTCGAAGCAGCAAGAGGCTATCGGTACGGGTGCGGTATGAATTCACCTGGCTTGGATCAAGACCACAACTGGGTTAATATGGTGCTGACCGAGACTTATTCGCCACACCGGTCGAAAAACACGCTAATCTGTATTAAATTCCGCAACAAAAGCATGCTAACGGAGTTTGGAGTTGGAAATCGGGTGGGTTCGTTCGTGTACCTCCGGTAGGAGCAAGGCTGATGTCGGGACTTGGGCGTAAAATCACCGCAGCTGCTGTTGCAATGTCTCTGTGCGCAGTTCCGACGGCAGCGATTGGTGCTGCTCCTGCAGCGCCGGCGCGGACTGCCGCTGCTGCAACCAGCCCCTGGCTTACCTTGAGTGCCATGTCGACCAGTTCGTCTGCGGCAACTGCCGCCGCTGCGGCCCAAGAAGATGAGGGGGGACCCGGATTTCCACCGATTGCGCCGCTGATCGTAATCTTGGCTACCATCGCTGGAATGATTTATATCCTTGTTAGTGACAACGACGGCGAGTTCGACCTAAACCTGCCGGAGCCCGTGAGTCCGAACTAGGCGCGGTCGATTGCCAATCAATTAGGCGCGCCATACGGCGCGCCTTTTTCATTGCTGTACACCCGGTTCCAATGGCGACAGCAGGGCAAATTCCGGGATTTCCGCAACAATGCGGCTGCCTTCCTCGTCGACGAAGATATAATGGCCGCTCATTGTGCCTGCCGGGGTATCGAGCGGACAACCCGAAACATAGTCGTAACTTTCGCCACGTGTGACGACCGGCATTTCGCCGACCACGCCTTGGCCTCTCACCTCATGGACATTGCCGCGGCCATCGATAATTTTCCAATAGCGTTCCAGCAACTGGACAGTGGCGTCGCCATCATTCTCGATGCGGATATGGTAGGACCAGAACCAACGGCTCTGATCCGGCGCCGACTGCTCCGGCAGGTAGCTGACCGCGACACGCACCGTGAGCGCGCCGCTGACCGCAACGTGAGGAAACAGCAGCGCAAGCGTGTCAACGGCCATGGTTAACGCTACGCCCGACCGGCTGCCCGGCGCAAGCGCTCAACCAACCGAGATCGTGCTTCGGCAACCGGTGCCGACCGGTCTGTAAGTACATCGCGCAGCAGGAAATGGCCCGTTAGTTCAAGCCCGTTCAAAATGTCCGGCCAGGATGCAGTTCCGCCGGCGCGGACGAATCCGGGTAACGGTAGTAGCTTGCCGGCATAGGGTTCGGCCTCCGCGGCGCTCACCGCCCGGCCCGATCGGGGGCTGACCGCGACCAGGTCATCATTGCCCCCCGACACGGCGCAACGGTCAAGGTCCAGCCCGTAACCAAGCTCGGCAAGAACGAGCAATTCATATCTGACCAATGCGGCGCCCCAGCCGCTGGCCGAAGGCGCAGCCTCGATCGCCGCCAATAGTCCGTCGAAAACTTGATAAAGGCGCGGATAGGATTGGCCCTCTGGCAACGCAGTGGCGGTCAGGGCGCAGATCCAGTCGATCGCCGCGGCCGGCAATGGCTCCTGAAGCAATGGCCCTCGACTGTGCACCAGTTCGACTGTTGCCTGCGCCAACTGGGTGTCGGTCCGAGCCGATAGCGAGGCTTCTACCTCGTTGCCTGGCAAGAGGATCGGCCTCAGCCGCCTTCCCCGAGCCCCGCGAACATAGGCGGCCAGCAAGCCATGCTCCGCCGTTATTAACCGCACCACCGCCCCATGTTCGCCATGGGGGCGGAGTGCGACGACGATGGCATGAGTGTCGAGACGCATCAGCCGCGGGGATGGAAATAGTCATAGATCAGACGCGCCATCGCCCCGCTGATACCTGGTGCGCGCTCCAGATCTTCCAGCGCCGCGCCTTTCACCGCCCGAGCCGTGCCGAAGTGCATCAACAATGCGCGCTTGCGGTTGGGGCCGATGCCAGGAACCTCGTCGAGCGTTGACGTGGTTAGGCTCTTGGCTCGCTTCTGGCGATGCGTGCCGATAGCAAAGCGATGGGCTTCGTCGCGCAGCCGCTGCAGGTAGAAAAGCAACGCATTGTTGGGAGGAAAGGTCACTTCGCGCCCGCCCGGCAGGTGAAACACCTCACGCCCGGCATTTCGGTCGGGCCCCTTGGCGACGCCGACGATCGGGACGTCGCTGACCCCAGCTTCCTCAAGAATTTCCGTCACGGCGGATACCTGGCCCTTGCCGCCGTCGATCAGCAACAAGTCGGGCCATTCGCCGCCGCTTCTCTCCGGGTCCTCTTTTTCCAAGCGGGCAAAGCGCCGCTCCAGAACCTCCCGCATCATTCCGAAGTCATCGCCGGGCGTGACGCCGGACTTGATGTTGAATTTGCGATAAGCGTTCTTGCGGAACCCTTCTGGCCCGGCGACGATCATCGCGCCGGTCGCATTGGTGCCCATGATGTGGCTGTTGTCATAGACTTCGATCCGCCGCGGGGGCTCGGGAAGCTCGAACACCTCGGCCATTTCCTGCAGCAATTTGCCCTGCGTCGTCGATTCCGCCATCCTGCGCTCCAGCGCTTCTTCGGCATTACGCCGGGCCTGCTCGATCAGCTTGCGGCGGGCGCCGCGCTGTGGCTGCGCAATCTCGACCTTCTGTCCGCTGCGCTCGCAAAGCGCCTCGGCGATCAGCGCTGCTTCGCTCAGTTCGCGATCGATCAGAATGCGCCGAGGCGGCGGAACATCCTCGTAAAATTGCATCAGAAACCCACTCAGCACCTCCTGCTCGGGAACATCCGCCGTATGGGCAGGGAAAAAGCTGCGGTGCCCCCAATTCTGACCGCCGCGGATGAAGAAGGCCTGGATGCAAATTTGCCCGGCTTTTGAAGCGAGCGCAAAGATGTCGCCGTCGCCAAGGCCCTCCGCATGGACGGTCTGGCTACCCTGGACATAGGTCAGCGCCCGGAGCCGGTCGCGATAAACGGCGGCGAGCTCAAAGTCCCGCTTCTCGGCCGCTTCGGCCATCTGCTTGCCGAGCCGCGCCTGGACCCCGGTCGACTTGCCGGCCAGGAACTGTTTCGCATCCTGGACCAGTTCGCCATAATCCGCCTCCGTGATCCGGCCGACGCAGGGCGCCGAACAGCGCCGGATCTGGTAGAGCAGACAGGGCCGCGTTCGGTTAGCGAAAAAACTGTCAGAACAACTTCTTAGCAAGAAGAGCTTCTGTAGAGCATTAAGAGTGCTTGTGACCGATCCGGCGCTTGCAAAGGGGCCGAAATACTGTCCCTTGGCCCGCCGCGCCCCGCGGTGTTTGCGCACCTGCGGGAACGGATGGTCCTCGCGCAACAGGATGAAAGGGAAGCTTTTGTCGTCGCGCAGCAGGACGTTGTAGGGCGGCCGGAAGCGCTTGATCAGTTGGGCCTCGAGCAACAGCGCCTCAGCCTCAGTTCGCGTCGTAACTATCGTCATTGCACGGGTTTGAGAGACCATCCGCTGCAACCGCTTCGGTAGCTTGGTAACCTGGGTGTAATTGGTCACCCGGTTCTTGAGCGCCCTCGCCTTCCCGACATAGAGCACGTCGCCCTTGGCATCCTGCATGCGATAGACGCCCGGCCGGACAGGCAAGGTCTTCAGTACTTCGCGGATAGCCTTGACCCCCGCCTCGAGGTCGGGAGCGTCCGCCCCGCGCAGCGCGAAGGTCGCCTTCTCCTCATTGAAGCGGTCGCTCGATCCCGGATGATCGGGCCGGCCAGCAGGCGTTCGATCCATATTCCATGATGTAGGAGGGGCGGGCCTCAGAGGCCAGTCATCAACTGAGCGCGGCGAACATGTCGCCCGCCGACAACCGAAACGATCCTCAATTGACAGGGATACGGGTTTCTGGCCGCTTCGTCTCGATTTTGACGAGGGACGCGCCATGATCGCTCAGTCCAGAGCCCATCTTCGATTTGCCGGCGAAGGCTATTGGCAGCACTTTCGCTTCGCTACGACCTTCGGTTTGCTGGCGGCGGCGGCGGGCTTTGCTGCAATTATCCACGCTTTCGTGCCCGGCATGTGCACGCACACCGCCAGCCGGATCGTGCGGCATCTCGGCCAGCTTGCGGAAGACCGCACCAAGATCGACGTAATCGAAAGCGAAGCGGTCGAGGCGCGTGCCTTCGTGCTGCTGCTGTTCCTGGCGGCAGCGGTGGTTGCGCCGTTGTGGCTCCTGGATGCGCCGAATAGCCTTAGGCTGGCCTACACTTTGCTGGCGTTTGCGCTCCCCGCAGTGCTTCTGATCAGCAATCCGGAACTGGCTACGCGCGAAGAAGTCTCCGGCTAGGCCGCGGCCCTCGCCTCTTCCTGTTCCTCGAGCATCCATTCCACCGCCATGCGAGCATGGATCGCCGTCGTGTCATAGACCGGCAGTACGTTGGCTCTCGTGTCGACCGCTAGCGCCAGCTCGGTGCATCCCAGCACGACCGCCTGAACTTTCTGCTTGGCGAGCTCGGTGATCAGCGTCTTCAACTTGCGCTGGCTGTCGCGCACGACGCGTCCGGCGGCGAGCTCCTCGAAAATAATGCGGTCAACCTCGGCCTTCCACAGCGGGTTCAGGTCGACCAGCTGAATTCCACGGCGCTCGTAGCGCGTGCGGAGGAACGGCTCGGACTGGACGAAGCGAGTCCCCAGCAACGCGACCCGACTGCGGCCGTCGGCAACAATCTTGTCCGCCGTGGCATCTCCGATGTGCAAGATCGGCAACTTGACGGTGTCGGCTATCTCTTCCGCGACCTTGTGCATGGTGTTGGAAGCCAGAAGCAATCCCTCCGCCCCGCTGGCCTTCAAATGCTGCGCTGCATCGATGCAGGTCTTCGCGACCCCTGCCCAATCGGACGCCTGCTGCATCGTTGCGAACGGGGCAAGGTCAAGACTCTCAATGCTCAGCACCGCGCTGTGCAGTCCGCCAAGTCGCTTGGCGATGCCGCGATTGATCTGTTCGTAATAAAGCGCGGTCGATGTCCAGCTAGTCCCGCCGACGATACCTAGTTTTTTCAACGCCCCAATCTCCCAGACTCCCCTACCGGCGAGTCCGGCTGGGGGCTTTAACCCAGATGCGAATCTTGCCTCGGCGTTAGCAGGGATAGCGCTGTTAACCCAGTGACTTAACGATCTCCTCGACCATCTTTTTCGCATCGGCGAGAAGCATCATCGTATTGTCGCGATAGAATAATTCATTGTCGACGCCAGCGTAACCTACGCCCCCCATCGACCTTTTCACGAACAAGACGGTCCGAGCCTTTTCCACGTCGAGCACCGGCATGCCGTAAATCGGCGAGCTCTTGTCGGTTTTGGCCGCCGGGTTGGTGACGTCGTTGGCACCTATCACGAAGGCGACGTCGGCGGTGGCAAACTCGCTGTTGATGTCCTCCAGCTCGAATACTTCGTCATAGGGGACGTTTGCTTCGGCGAGCAGCACGTTCATGTGCCCCGGCATACGGCCTGCGACCGGGTGGATCGCATATTTGACCTCGACCCCCTCCTTCTTGAGCTGATCGGCCATTTCCCGGAGGGCATGCTGGGCCTGGCTGACCGCCATGCCGTATCCGGGAACGATGATCACCTTGTCAGCCTGGCTCATCAGGAAAGCCGCGTCTTCGGCCGAACCGCGCTTGTAGGGCCGGTCGATCGCCGCCGCCTCGCCGCCGCTGGCGACCGCGCCGAACCCGCCGGCGATGACGCTGATGAAGCTGCGGTTCATCGCCTTGCACATGATGTAGCTGAGGATCGCGCCCGACGAGCCGACCAGCGCGCCGGTGATGATCATCGCGGTATTGTGTAGGGTGAAACCCATCGCCGCCGCGGCCCACCCCGAATAGCTGTTGAGCATCGAGATGACGACCGGCATGTCGGCTCCGCCGATCGGCACAATCAACAGGAAGCCGATCGCGAAGCTCAGTGCCGCCAGCGTCCAGAAGTCGAGTGGACTTGCGCTGTCGAAGAAGCCGTAGAGGAAGAACAGGATAGCCAGGCCCACGGCTAGGTTAATCCAATGTCGCGCCGGCAACAGGATCGGCTTGCCGCTCATGTTCCCGTTAAGCTTGAGGAAAGCGATCACCGAGCCCGAGAATGTGATCGCACCAATCGCAACGCCCAAGCCCATTTCGATCCGGCTGACGGCCAGGATCGCGCCAGATCGGTCGACGATCCCGAAGGCAGACGGATTGAGGAACGCCGCAGCACCGACCAACACCGCAGCCATGCCGACCAGCGAATGGAACGCAGCCACCAGCTGCGGCATCGCCGTCATCTGGATTCGACGGGCCGTGACGAGCCCGATTCCGCCACCGACAAGAATGGCGATGCCGATTTCCCACAACGACGCGAGCTGGTGTGTGGCAAGCGTGGTCACGACCGCGATCGTCATGCCGAGCATGCCGGTGAGGTTGCCGCGGCGGCTGCTTTCGGGGCTCGACAGGCCGCGCAGCGCCAGGATGAAGCAAGCGCCGGCAACAAGATACGCGAGGAGCGGCACCCAGTCCGGGCCCGTGACCGCGAGGACGAAGTCCGTATGGCGCTCGGGAAGGCTCAACATCAGCGCTCCCTCTTTTTGTACATGCTGAGCATTCGCTGGGTGACAGCGAAACCGCCGAAAATATTCACCGACGCAAGCGCCACCGCCACCAGTCCGAGCCATTTCGACTGGACGCTGCCAGCCGTCGCTGCAGCGATCAGCGCGCCGACCACGATTACTGAGGAAATGGCGTTGGTAACGCTCATCAGCGGCGTGTGCAGCGACGGGGTTACCGACCAGACAACATAATAGCCGACAAAACAGGACAGCACGAAGATCGACAGGATCGAGATAAAGTCCAACGGACGCCTCCCCCGCTTTCAAGAGCCGATCTTGTGGCAAGGCGCATCCGGCTTGTCGAGGGCAAGCGACCAAGCCGAAAATCTTGCCATTAACTTAACGAGGTTTCCGATTTTTTAACCTTTTCCGGCGCATGGCCTCAAAGGACGAGGAAGGGAAACACGCGCGCCATGAAATGGCCGTTCCGCCGCAACCGCGAACCCGGGGCCAAGCGCCCCTCGACGATGCTTGCCTGGGCACTCTCGCTCGGCCTGCTGTTCGGATTGGTTGCGGCGGGCGAATATCCCGAGGACCGCCTCCGCGCCGTGCGCAATCACCTCAACGAGCGGCCTGTGAGCGGACAGATCGTGTTGGTAGGGGTCGACGAGAAATCGGTCAGGGAGATCGGGCGCTGGCCATGGCCGCGCAGCCGCTACGCCCAGCTGATCGAGGCGCTGGACCAGGCGGAACCACAGCAGCAGGTTCATGACATATTGCTGTCGGAGCGGACTGACCCGGCGCTCGACCGGCAGCTGGCCCGCGCGATGAGCCACGGCAGCAACATCACGCTCGCATATCTTCCGCGAGCTGGCGCGCAGGAAGGCAAATACGAGGATGTGCGCCCGCTTCCCGAATTCCTGAAGCATGCCGGAATCGGCACCATCGGCCTGCAATATAATTACGCCAATGAGGCGTGGCTCCTGCCGCGTGGGACTCGCCGCGGCGATACAGTAATCCCTTCGCTGGCCAGCATCCTCGCCGACCGGAACATGGCCAGCGACGCTAATTTCCGCGTGAATTACGCCTTCGACCCGGCCTCTATCCCGACCTATAGCGCGGCGGACGTTATCGATGGGCGCGTCGGCAAGGCACAGCTCCAGGGCAAAACGGTCATTGTCGGGACCGATGCCGAGCGGCTCGGTGACCAGTTCATGCTCCCCGGCTGGGGCAAGGCAAGCGGTGTCTACTTGCATATCATCGGCGCGGAGACTCTAAAGGCCGGGACGCCGATCGACCTCGGCTGGATTCCCGCCTACCTGGCCGCCTGTCTGCTAGTGTTCGCCGCTACCAAGCGGAAGCTCCGGGCCCAGGTGGCGTTGCTGGGCGGCGGATCATTCGCAATCTTGGCCCTTCCGCTGCTGCTGGAGCGGGCGCAGATTTTCGCCGACATCACGGCCGGTCTGTTCGTCATCCTCTGGGTGGCTACCGCCATCACCATGCAGAATATGAAGCGCCGCGGCCTGACTAATACCGTCAGCGGCCTTCCCAATCTCAATGCGCTGCGCCGTGCAGGACATGAGGGCGATCGCCCGCTTATCGTCGCCCGGGTGATCAACTATGCGCAAATCGTTTCCACCCTTTCGGTCACACAGGAACGCGCGCTGACCGAACAGATCGTCTCGCGGTTGAAGGTCGGCTCCGAAGTTTCGACCGTCTATCAGGGCGACGAGGGCATTTTTGCCTGGACGGTTCCGGCGGGAACGGCGATCGGCCACCATGTCGAGGCGCTTCATGCCCTGTTCCGCAGCCCGGCCAAGATCGACGGCAGGCCATTCGACATCGCCATCAGCTTCGGTGTCGAGATCGGCAGCGGCCGTTCGCTCGCCAATCGGCTTGGCAGCGCCCTGGTCGCCGCCGACGAGGCAACGGCCGAGGGCCTGCGCTGGAAATATCACGATCCTGAGCGGCTGAAGGACGCCGGATGGCGGCTATCGTTGCTTAGCCAGCTCGACGACGCGATTGATCTGGGTCAGGTATGGGTCGCATTTCAGCCGCAGCTCGATCTCAGGACCAACCGCATTCGCGGCGCCGAGGCGCTCGCCCGCTGGACCCATCCGGAAAAAGGTCCGATCAGCCCGTCGGAATTCATTGCCGCCGCCGAGCAGAGCGACCGTATCGACAAGCTGACCTTCTTCGTCCTCGACCGCGCAATCGCCGCAGCGGCGCAGATCAACCAGGAGCACGGTCAATTCGACATGGCGGTCAACCTGTCGGCCCGGATGCTGGGCGACAAGACGTTGCCGTCCCGTGTCCGCAAAGTGCTGGATCGACACGGGCTCGATCCTGCCCGCCTGACGCTGGAGTTGACGGAGACGGCGGCGCTTGCGACCGGTGCGGACATCGGCCCGTTGTTCGGCCTTCGGGACCTCGGCGTCAGGATTTCGATCGACGATTATGGCACCGGTCTTTCGACGCTCGAATATTTGAAGAAGATCCCGGCCAGCGAGATCAAGGTCGACCAGAGTTTCGTCAAATCGATGCGCGATCATCGCAGCGACCTGGTGATGGTGCAGTCTACCATTGCCCTGGCCCATTCGCTTGGCCGGACGGTAGTCGCCGAGGGAGTGGAAAGCCGCGAGATCCTGGACATGCTGGTGGCGATGAAATGCGAGGTTGCGCAGGGCTTCGTCATCGGGCGCCCCTCGAGCCTCAATGACCTGTCGAAGAGGCTTGGCAGTGAGCGCAAGCGCCGCGCCGCCTAATTAACCTAGATTAGTAATGGCGCTGCGCACCCGGCAGCGCTCTCTCCTCGAAGTCTCAAGCAAAAGCCGCGCCAATACTTAGTCGCCACAGAGGTCGACTTCGACAATTTGGTTAATTTGTTGCTAACCATTTCGATTAAGGTTAATCTCCCCTCATGCGGCATGAGTCGCATTGTGACGACAGGGGACGATCATGAAGTACAAGAAAGCGACTTCTGCGCGTGGTCTTTGGTCGTGGCTGTTCGGCCATGGCTGGAGCGGCGCCGGCGGCACCGGCTGATTGAATTCCGGCCGCCAAGGCCGGATTTCTGCGGAAATTTGACGATCTGCGGCTCGGCGCGGATCGTCTTTCTGTGTTTGGGCTACCCAAGTTTTAATGAGGCCGCGGCACTTCTGCCGCGTCAGATTCCCATCCTCGATTGTGGATAATTGGCGCGAGTCGTTATTGAGCCGTTTTGAGGCGCTCGTTAACCACTGCGCCGCCTCTGGTGATGCGGATCGCGGCGACGATCTCGTCGTCATCGGGCAGCACCGGCGCACCTGAATCCTTGTCCCAAAATGCAATCAGGAAATTCGCCAAATTGCGGGCGAATAGCGCCGAGGCATCCGCGGCCAATGTGCGGGACAGTTGCACCGCCCCGACAATCTTTACCCCGTGACGCTCGACTGTTTCGCCGGAGACGCAGCCCTCGACATTGCCGCCGGCCTCAGCGGCAAGGTCGACGATCACGCTCCCTGGCCGCATTGTCGCCACCTGCGCGTCACTGATCAGGCGCGGAGCGGTTCGACCTGGAATCAACGCGGTGGTGATGACGATATCCTGCTTGGCGATGTGCCCAGAGACGAGCTCGGCCTGCGCAGCCTGATATTCTGCGCTGGTCTCGCTGGCGTAGCCACCCTTGCCTTCCCCTTCGATCCCGGCAACGCCTTCGACGAAGATCGGCTTGGCGCCGAGCGACTGGATCTGCTCCCTGGTCGCAGACCGAACGTCGGTCGCGCTAACCTGAGCGCCC
>Ga0207691_10005026_pt1 | contig 12757 bp, 12 predicted proteins | sample KBSM13metaG_FD_184327 | JGI IMG/M metagenome (GOLD analysis project Ga0207691, IMG submission 184327) | Miscanthus rhizosphere microbial communities from Kellogg Biological Station, Michigan, USA - KBS M1-3 metaG (SPAdes) (version 2) | ecosystem: Host-associated > Plants > Roots > Rhizosphere >... | reverse complement strand
CTATCGCGACCTGAGGGCGCTTCCACGGCACTCTGATCGGCCTTCCGATTGCATATTTGCCGGCAACAATGGAACACTTAGTGCGATGCAGCCAACTGCACCAGCCCTCATCCGGGAGGAGCAACCTCAGGATCGGTCGGCTGTTCGGCGAGTGAACGAAGCCGCGTTCGGCCTCGCCATCGTCTACTCCGCGCTGGGACTTTTTGCCGGCCTCACGGGTACACTCTTCGGCACCATCAGCACGAACCCCTGGCTGTACTTTGCCATGGCGAACCTGGTGGCGTTTGCCGGACTGGCGATGCTCGACGTCATTCCGGTACGCATCCCATCGTCGCTGATGCAACGCGCATCGACGGCAGGCACGGGAGGCCGGTTCTCGGGCGCGTTGGTCATGGGCGGGATGTCGGGGCTCGTGGCGGCCCCGTGCTCCGCACCCGTGATGGCGGCGGTGCTCACGTGGGTCACCACGACAAAGAGTGCGTGGCTCGGGTTTGCGTACCTGTTCGCGTTCTCGCTCGGGATGTGTGCGTTGCTCGTCGCCGTCGGAGTGTCGAGCGGCGCGGTGAGTCGATTGCCGCGGGCGGGGATCTGGATGGTTCGCGTGAAGCAGGTGTTCGCGTTCGTGCTGCTCGGCGTCGCTGAGTACTACCTGATCAAAATGGGACAGTTGCTCATATGAGCTATCAGTTATCGGCAATCAGCCAGCGGCAAAGCAGAAGCCTGAGCATCGCGACCCTCGCGACCATCGCGGCGGCCCTCGTCGCGATAGCACTGAGCCCGGCGCTTTCCGTTCCCGGTTCCCCGTTCCCGGTTCGCGCCCTTCAGGCGCAGGAGACCGGACTGCCCGTGGGGACCAGGGCTCCCGTGTCGACGATCGTGCAGACGCTGGACGGCAAGCAGTTCGACCTCGGACAGTACGTCGGCAAAACGCCAGTGCTGCTCGAGTTCTGGGCGACGTGGTGCCCGAACTGCAAAGAGCTCGAGCCGACCATGGATCTGGTGGCGAAGAAGTACGCCGGCAAGATGAAGTTCGTCGCTGTCGCCGTCTCGGTGAACCAGTCGCCCGAGCGTGTGAAGCTGTACGCGGAGAAGCACGCACTGCCGCTCGAGGTCTACTTCGACACGAAGGGGAACGCCGCGGACGCGTACGACGCCGCGGCGACGTCCTACATCGTCGTCCTGAACAAGGCCGGCACGGTGGTCTACACGGGGCTCGGTGGGACGCAGAACCTCGAAGCCGCGGTCAAGAAGGGGCTCGGCGGCGGCTAGATGCTCTTCGCGACGGCGCCCTCGCGCTTCGTGAACAGAAGCGTCTGGCGCCGCCCGCTGATGGATGTCTGCACGATGTTCACCTGGTCATCGTAGCGGTCGAACAGCACGCGATTCGTCAGGCGTGCGCCGCTGACGGTTCGGAGCGCCGGCGCGCGCAACGTGACCCACACCAGGTCTCCCGTCCGCCGGACATTCGTCACGACGAGCGCGGCAGATCGCCCGGCCGCGTCCGTCAGCCCTACGGTTCGCGCCAGGTAGCGTGCTGCTGCCGTGTCCGACGGCGTGGGAACCGGAGCCCGTACCGTGCGCGTGTTCCCAGCAATCGCGGCCGAGAAGTCGTCGATGAACGCGCGGAGGACGATCTGCACACCGCCGTCCGGTGCGACCGTCACCTCGGTGAGCGTGGTGTGGAGCGGATGCGAGTAGGCTCGCGGCGCAAGAACGCCAAGCGCTGTCAGACCCGCCAACGTCAGAATCACCCATCGCCACATCATACTCCACCTAACGAGTGCAGTCGCGTGGAGTGATGTCGACCCGCCGGGGCGACCATGGACGCGTCACTACCATGGGAAGCGCTCCAGCATCCAGCGCGCCGCGACAGACATCACGAGCACTGAGACGCCGAGCGTGCGGAGTCGTACCGCGCGCTCGGGCATGCTGCGCCACGACGCAGACGACGCAACGGTGATCACGCGGTCGAGCGCGACGAACGACAGGAACGCGATCGCTATCACGATCAACTGACCGGCCTCGAGGCCGAGATTGAAGCCCAGGAGCGGAATGGCAAGTCGATCGACGAACAGGCTGCGCAGGTAGTTGGCGAAACCGGCGCCGTGCACGAGACCAAAGACCGCCGCGAACACGGGGCGATACCGGCGACCCCAGATCGCTGTCGAGCGATCGCGCACGATCAGGTTCTCGAGGGCCGTCGCGACGATCGTCACGGGAATCAGGAATTCGATGATCGCCGATGGCATCACCAGCGCGCCGGTCACCGCCAGGGCGAGCGTGATCGAGTGCCCGACCGTGAACGCGGTGACCACCTTGACGCACTCGCGCCAGTCGCGAAAGCGGTAGATCGCGGCGAGCGCGAGCAGGAACAGGATGTGATCGGCGCCTCGCGGGTCAGTGATGTGCCGAAAGCCGAGTGTGGCGAATGCAATAAGCTCAGACACCGGGCTTCCCTCCCGCCGCGATGACCGGCTCGTCGTGAAGCCCGACGCCTAACGCCCGAAGCGTGCGCTCGGCGATCGGCCCCTGGGTCGGACTGAAGCGGGCATTGAGCTGAATCGTGCGAGCGAGCATCGAGCGCGCGGTCACCGAGTCGCCGGCGGCGAGGGCGATCATGCCGCTGTGATAGAACAGGGATGGGTCCTCGGTGCCCTGCGACAACGCGGCCGCTGCTGCTCGACGCGCCTCCGCGATGTGTCCGGACTTGTACGAGGCCCACGCGAGCAGATCGTAGCCGTACACGTCGCGTCGTCCCACGATGTCCCTCCGGGCCTCGCGCAGGACGCGGGCAACGTCGCGGTCGTGGTCGAGCAGGAACAGTCCCCACGCGCGGTGAATTGCCCCCGGTTGGCTGAGCGCGCTCACGGCCATCGCGTCCGCGAACGACCGCGCCTGTGCGGTATCGCCGAGTGCGGAGTAGGCGTCGCTCATCGTGCCTAACGTTGCCGGGTCGAGCTGCACGGCGATGGCCCGCGCGCCGTAGTCCACCGCCCTGGTCCAATCCGCCCTCGCCGCGGACAATCGAGCGAGGCCACCGAGCGCGCGGTAATCGGTTGGCAGCGCGACGAGCGCCCGCTGGAACGCGGAATCGGCGGCATCGAGCTGCCCACCTCGCAGGTAGAGCTCGCCCAAGCGGTAATGGAACCACGCCAGTTGCTCGCGTGGCGCGTCGCTCACTCTGGCCAGTCGCGTCGCCGACTGCCGCAGGATTGCGCGTGCCTTCTCGAGACGCCCGGTCACCTCCGACCAGCGCGCGAGTCGAGCGGCGATCGATGGCTTGTCGGCGTCGTCTTTCACAGCGGCGAAGTGTCGATCCGCGTTCGCGTAGTCGCCGACCTCGAGCTCGACTTCGGCGAGCAAGGCGGTGTGGCTCGCATCGGTTGTATCCGTCGCGTAGAGCTGTCGCGCGACGCGCAGGGCTTCCGCGAAGTCGTGCTTCGCGAGCAGTGCGGACGTCAGCAGGACGAACGTGGCGGAGTTGTGGGACTCGCGCAGGTCGAGCGATGCGCGAGCGAGAACGGCCGCGCGCTCGTAGTCCGGGTAGCTACCGGTTTCACGCGCACGCTGGAGGTACAGCCCGGCCAACCGTGACCGGTCCGCGGCACTCAGAGTGTCCTCCGCGATGCGGCGCTCGTAGAAGTCGATATCGAGCGATCGGATCTCGGATTCGGATCGCGGCGCCGCGGATGGTGTCGCCGCTACCCGGTGTGGTCGGGCCAGCGTGAGCCCCCCAACGATCGCTGCGCCGGCCGCGAGCGCGGCCCAGGCGGTACGCCCCATGATTCCTCCACGTCAGTCGGTGCGGGGCGAGCGATTGGCTCGCCACGTGGAGGTACGTCGGGCGCGGCGGATCGGATTGGGGATGGGATTGTCATCCCGAGCGTCTTCGAGAGACTCTTGGATCCCTCACTTACCCAATCCTCCGAGCTGACAAGAAAAAGCAAACGGCAACAGCAAGAGACAGGATTGCCAGGATTGGCAGGATTAACGGGATGTCTCACGGACGGACGCGATCCGCCAGCCGGCAATCCTGTCAATCCTGCGAATCCTGTCTGTCGTTGTTTTGTAGCTGCAGGTCCCGGCTACAATCAAGTTCGAGAAGGTCCCTCGCTGGCGCTCGGGATGACAGGCGCTGCCGCCCCTCTTGGTGACATAGCGTCGAGGACCTCGCTGCCCACGGCAAGCAGCCCCTCCACCATCGCTTGGATGTGCGCCAGTGTCGAACGCGGGTTCATCATCGTCACGCGGAGGACTCGGCGGCCCTCGAGCACCGTAGACGTGATCCAGCCGGCACCCGATCGGTTGTACCGGTCGCGAATCTCGCGGTTGATCGCGTCGCGTGCATCGTCACCCACGTCGCCTCCACCCACGTAGCGGAAGCACAGGATGTTCGACTCGGGTGCGTGAAGGACCTCGAATTCCGGGTGCGTCGAAAGCTCGTCGCGGACCGCGACTGCCAGATCGCACAGATGATCGTGCAGGGCCGCGATGCCGCGACGGCCGAGTCGCTGGAGCACCACCCACAGCTTGAGCACATCGCCGCGCCGCGAGCACTGGAAGCTGCGAACGCCCTGATCCCGTACGCGCGTCGCGTCACCGTCACCATGGAAGAGGTATGGCGCGCGCTGGAGGAACGCCGCCTGCAGCTGGCGCTCGTCGCGCACGAGCAGCATGCCGGCCGGAAGCGGCAGCAGCATCATCTTGTGCGGGTCCCACGCGATGGACCGCGCACGCTCGATGCCGCGCACGCGGTGTCGATGACGTTCGGACAGGAGCGCGGTCGCGCCATGCGCGCCATCGATGTGGAGCCAGATGTCGCGCTCCTCGCACAGGCGCCCGATGGCGTCGATGTCATCGAACGCGCCGGTTGCCGTGTGCCCCGCGGTCGCGACGACTGCCATCACCGGCGTGTCGAGTCCGCGCAGACGATCGAGCTCGCGCTCGAGTGCGCGAACGTCCATGCGATAGGCGACCGACGGAACGATCACCACGCTTCGCATCCCGAGACCCAGTTGAGCGACGGCGCGCGTGACCGCGTAGTGCGTGTGCTCGCCGCAGAGCACCATTGGCTTCGGGTCGCCGACGCCATTCGTCCATGCGTCGGGCAACGCGGCCGCGCGCGCCGCCAGCAGCGCGGAAAATGTCGCTTCGGTTCCGCCCGACGTGAACGTCCCGCCACGCCCTGCGGGGTAGCCAACCGCGTCGCACATCCAGCGCACGACGCGGTGCTCGAGCGACGTGAGTGTGGGTGACATCTCCTCCACGGCGATGGACTGGTTCAACGCCGAGATGACGGCGTCCGTCCAGACGGCGGTCGGGAGTGGAAACGACACCTGGTGCCCCATGTACATCGGGTGCGCCAGCCGGTTGGCGTCGGCCAGAATCTGCGTCCGCATCCGCGCGACGATCTCGGCCAGCGGACGGCCGTGCTCCGGCAGCGGCTCATCGAATCGCGCGGTCATCTCGTTAGGCGGACGCCCTGGCGACACCGCACCCTCGCCGCGGCGTGTGGCATCGAAGTATTCAGTCGCGAGGCCGATCAGCTGCGCTGCGCCTTCCGCCGTGGCATCGGCTTCGAGCTCTCGCATCACATCATCGATCATTGGATTCCTGCATTCACCCGTGAAGTAGACTGCCCGTGAGCGGCAGCGTGAGAAGATGGCGCGCCGGTTGTGGGTCGTTGCTCAGCGAACATTCGATCTGCGTCACCTCGACCGGGCCATGGATGCGAAGCGTCAGCAGCGAGCGCCGTTCCTCGGCCGAGAGCTGGCGGTAGAAGCTCAGCGTGATGTGCGGTGTGAACGCGAAGCGCGGAGGCGAATAGGTCAGCCCACTTCGCGCGATCCGTTCGTGCAGCTCACGCAGTGGCCCGTACGGGCGTAGCGGAAGCACGATGATCTCCGTCTGCATGAACCGAACGGGAGCCCCGAGCTCGAGCGTGAGCGGCGGCGTGGACGCGGCAATCGGCCCGAGAGCAGCCGTGAGATCGCGCACCGTCGTCGTTGGAGCGATGGGACCCGCGCCGGATGACCCGATGAGCGTGATATGCGGCGGCAGTTGGCGCGCGAGCTTTGGATCGAACTGCGCCTGGACCTGGCGAATGCGCTCGGCGAGCGACGTCTGGATTGGCGCGATGACATAGATACCCGTCCCCGCTCGCCATCGTCGGGGCGGAGTATCCGCCGGGGGGTCCCCCGGCCCGGCCGTCACCGTCTGCTCAGTGCCATTGCTCCCGGCAATATCGACACGCGGAGGGCCATCCCGCCATTGGCGCCGCGCGAGATGGAGCCGGACAGCAGCACATCGTCAATTCTGTTGCCCGGATGCGAGTGATGGAAGCCCGCGGCGTAGTACGCGTCCTTCTTGACGAAGAGCGGCTGGGTGGAGATGGCGGTGGTGTCGGAGGGTTGAGCTCCGACGGGTGCCGCGGCAACAAGACCTGTGACGAGTAGCGCGCCGTACAGCCCGCCGCGGCGGGTGGTTCGAGAAACTGCCATGGGCCGCCAGTTGCACCGCCTATGCCTCTGGCGTTGCTCGCCCGCGACTGCATCATTCCGGCCGTGACCCATACCATCGATGCGTCGGCCGCCCTGCGCCGCGCGAATGAATTTCCATCGCTGTCACTCGCCGAGTTCCCGACGCCTATCGAGGAGCTCAAGCGGCTTCGCTCGGAGCTCGGCTCCGGGGCGCGCATTTTCGCGAAGCGTGACGACGCGATCTCATTCGGCTTCGGCGGCAACAAGGTTCGAAAGTTGGCGATCGTAGCAGGTCAGGCGATTGCTGATGGCGCCGATGCGTTGATCACGATCGGCGGCATCCAGTCGAATCACGCGCGCGCGACCGCGGCGACGGCCGCCAAACTTGGGCTGCGCTGCCATCTCGTAGCGAGCGGAGCGCCGCCCGACCGACTCACGGGAAACGCGTTGCTCGATGCGTTGCTCGGCGCGGAGGTCGAGTACGTGGCCGCGCGGTCGGAGCGAGTGCCGGCGATGCGGCGAGCAGCGGAGCGCATGCGTGCCTCGGGCGGGCGCCCGGCCGAGATTCCGCTCGGTGCATCGACACCCGAGGGTGCTCTCGGATTCGTACGCGCGGTGGGCGAGATGCTGCAACAGGGCGTGCGTCCGGACATCATCGTGCACGCGACGTCGTCGGGCGGTACACAGGCGGGGCTCGTGGCGGGGTGCGCGCTACACGGCCTCTCGACGCGAGTCATCGGCGTGAGCGCCGATGACCCGGCGGCCGACGTCGAGCGTCAGGTTCGCTCGATCATCGCGGGAATGGAAGCGCTCATCGGCTCTCCACTCGCGGACATCGCGCGCGACGTGCCGTTCGAGGTCGACGACACATTCGTCGGCGACGGCTATGGCGTGCCGACGCCGGCGTCGGTCGAAGCGCAGCGGCTGGCGGCACGGACCGAGGCTTTGTTCGTGGACCACACGTACACGGCGAAGGCCTTCGCGGCCCTGATCGCGCGCCTACGCGACGGGCGTGTGCCTAACGATGCAACGGTGTTGTTCTGGCATACGGGCGGGCAAGTCGGACTGTTCGCGTAACCGTCAGCGTGTGATCGCGCGCGGGAGCCGGCGCAGCGGGCAGATGAGGGAGCTTGTCGAACATCATTGTGGTCGAACCGGCTACGATGACATCACAGAAGATCCCTCGCTGCCGCTCGGGATGACAGAGGCACCCAGCGTCACCCAGCCACCAGCACGACCACCCAGCAACCAGCGCTGTTCAGTTGTCTACGCTACCAGCGTCCACGTTCGCCGGCAGCAGCAACCACAGTTGCCAATCGCTCCGCGGCGTTTCGCCAGTTCGTCTCCACCGCTGCCTGCGCGCCCGCCGCATTGCCGCCACGGATGGTCTTGATGATCGCCCGGTGCTCAGCGACGGAACGATGGAGCTCGGCCTCGAGCATGCTCACGTACAGACGCTCGTAGCGCTCCGCCTGCGGCTTGACCGTCGCGTGAAGCGCGAGCACGCGCGGACCCGCAGCCTGCATGTAGCCGAGATGGAATCGCTCGTCGAGCTCGAAGACGCGAGCGTGATCGGGGCGCGCCGCGGCGGCCGCCCTCGCGAATGCGTCGTTCGTCTCGGTAAGTGCGGCCGCTACCGCCGAACGCTCGGGCGCGGGAGCTGCCGCCATGCGAAACGCGGCCAGTCCTTCCAGCGCACCGACGAGGAGAAACAGATCTCGCGCGTCTTCGCTCGTGAGCGGTGCCACCGTAGGCCGCGTCTGCTGCAACGTCGGCGAGTCGACGACGTATCCTTCCTGCTGTAATCGTTGCAGAGCACCCCGCACCGGGGTGCGGCTCACGCCCAGGCGTGCGGCGACCTCCGTCTCGACGATGCGCGTGCCCGGGGCGAGGCGGCCATCGATGATGAGCTCGCGCAACCGTTCGTACACTTGCTGCGGTCGTGCGCGCTTGCGCGAGGTGGCCGGTGTGCTCATTATTTGTATCGGAATTTGTATACAAATCTCTCCTATTTACCAATCGCCCGACATCAGTGCAAGAGTCTTCGGCCGCACACGCCGTGACCGTCGGGCACGACGGCATCGTTCTCCGCCCGCTCGCATCGCATGCGGACTACGATGAGGCGGTCACGCTACAGGACGAGATCTGGGGCGCGGGATTCAGCGACCGCGTGCCGGCATCCATCCTTCGCGTTGGTCAGAAAGTCGGCGGCGTGAGCGCCGCTGCGTTCGATCCGAACGGTCGCATGCTCGGTTTCGTGTTCGGGCTCACCGGCGTCCGCGGCGGCCGTCTGGTTCACTGGTCCGACATGCTCGCCGTCCGCGAGGATGCCCGCGGCAAACAGCTCGGGGAGCGACTCAAGCAGTACCAGCGCGAGGTCGTGCGCGACCTCGGTGTGCAGACGATGTACTGGACGTTCGATCCGCTCGTCGCACGGAACGCGCACTTCAATTTGAATCGGCTCGGCGCAAGCATCGCGGACTACATCCCGAACTTCTACGGCTCGAACACCGGCAGCATTCTGCACGGCGCGCTGCCCACAGACCGCTTCGTTGCCGAATGGGAGATCACGCCCGAGGGTCGCGTACCGGCCGAACGGGCCAGTGCGACCGCGAACGCGGACGCACCGCGAACCACGGTCATACACGACGGCAAACCGCGCGCGATCGATCCACTGCCTGACGCGGCGACGGTCCGAGTGTCCATCCCACCGGACATCGAGCCGGTGCTCGCTTCCGACGCCGACATGGCACTCGCGTGGCGCCTCGCGGTGCGACAGGCCATCACGCATTATCTCGCACGCGGCTATCGCGTGACCGCGTTCCATCGTGGCGATGAGCGCGAGCTACCCGCCTACGAACTGACGCGCTCCTCATCCAACCACCCATGATCACGCTCAGCAAGATCAGACTGCGGGAGATTCGACTTCCGCTTCGCGAGCCGTTCCGGATCTCTTCGGGTGTCATCTCCGATCGTCGCATCCTCCTGCTCGAGCTGACAGATGTCAGTGGCGTCACGGTGTGGAGTGAGTGCGTCGCCGGCGAGTCACCGAACTACACGCCCGAGACGATCGAGACGGCGTGGATCGCGATCTCGAAATGGGTCGCTCCGCGCGTTCTCAGCGCGTCGTTCGCCGTGCCCGGAGATGTCCAAGCCGCCCTGGACAAGGACTTCCGGGGGCACAACATGGCGAAGGCCGGCGTCGAGATGGGCACCTGGGCGCTCGCCGCGGAGATGGCGGGATTGCCGCTCTCCCGGATGATCGGCGGCACCCGCACGTCCATCGCCACCGGAATCTCGTTAGGCATCGAGAAGTCCCCGGCGGCGCTCGTCGCCAAGGCACGCGCGGCGGTCGCCGAGGGCTACCGCAAGGTGAAGATCAAGATCATGCCGGGTTCGGATGTCCAGTTCGTGCGCGCCGCACGCGAAGAGCTCGGGCCGGCAGCCCCATTGATGGCAGACGCCAACAACGCCTACACGCTCGACGACATCGATCGGCTGGCCGAGTTGGACACGCTGGACCTCATGATGATCGAGCAGCCGCTGGCCTGGGACGACATCGTCCGTCATGGCGAGCTGCAGCGCCGCCTCAAGACGCCGGTCTGTCTCGACGAGTCGATCACGTCGCTGGACCGTGCGATCGACATGCACACGTTAGGTGCCGGCCGCATCATCAACATCAAGCCGGGTCGTGTCGGGGGATTCGGACCGTCCATCGCCATTCACGACTTCTGCGAGCAGCACGAAATTCCCGTCTGGTGCGGCGGCATGTTCGAGAGCGGCGTCGGCCGCTCATACAATGTCGCGCTGGCATCGCTGCCCAACTTCACCAAGCCTGGTGACGTGTCGCCCAGTGCGCGCTACTGGGAGCGAGACATCGTGACACCGGAGTGGACGATGGACGCCGGAATGGTCAAGGTGCCGCTCGACAAGCCCGGGATCGGCGTGACCGTCGACATTGATCGCGTGGAAAATCTGACGGTGCGCAGCGAAGTGATCGAACGTGGGTAACTCGCCGGTGCTGCTCCCTGCCCTGCGGTCGCTGTTTACTGATGCCGACGTGACAGCGTTGGTCGAGCTGCGGCGCGATCTGCATCAGCATCCCGAGCTTTCGTGGAAGGAGCAGCGGACTGCGGCCCGGCTCGCGGAAGTCATCACCGCGCTCGGGGCGGAAAGCGTTACGCGCGTCGCCGGCACGGGCGTCGTCGCGAGGTTCGCCGGCCGCGACCGCTCGGCGCCGACCGTCGCCGTTCGCGGCGACATCGACGCGCTGCCTATCGAGGAGGCGACGGGACTCGCGTTCACGTCCACGTCGCCCGGCGTCATGCATGCGTGCGGCCACGACATTCACAGCACGTGGGCGATCGGCGCCGCACTCCTGCTCGCGCGCAATCCTGCGCCGGGCGATGTGCTCGTCGTGCTGCAGCCGGCGGAGGAATTGGGTGAAGGCGCCAAGGCCATCCTCGACACCGGCGCGCTCGACGACGTGAAGGCCATCTTCGGCGGGCACGTCGATCGTCGGTTTGCGGTCGGGCAGATCGTGGCGGACGAGGGACCGCTCGCCGCATCAGCCGACTCATTCGAGATCGAGCTGATCGGAAAAGGAGCGCACGGTGCTCGGCCTCACGAATCCGCCGATCCCATCGTCGGAGCGGCGGCGCTGATCTCGGCACTCCAGACCATCGTCGCCCGACGCATCGATCCTGCTGCCGCGGCCGTCGTGACGGTTGGCTCCATTCATTCAGGGACGGCGTCCAACATCATCCCCGAGCGCGCCGTGCTCACCGGCACGCTCCGAGCGACCACTCCGGAAACGCGAGCGGCGATCGGCAACGAAGTACGACGCATCGCCGAGTCTGTGGCGGAGGCGTACCGTCTCACGGCGCGAGCTACGGTGCACCTCGGCACGCCACCCATCGTGAATCCGCCTCGCGCGTCGCAGTGGGCACGTCAGGCAGCAGCGGCGGTACTGGGCGACGCCGCGGTTGTCCCATTCGGCATCACGAACATGGGCGGCGAGGACTTCGCATTCTACCTCGAGCGCATCCCGGGGTGTTTCATGCGCGTCGGCGCACGGGAGGAGGGCGGAGAGCGTCTCGCCGCGCACTCGCCGCGGTTCACCGCGGCGGAGGAGAGCATCTTCGTGGGCGCCGCCGTACTCGCGGAATCGGCGCGCGTCGCGTCCGCGACGCTACAGGCGGAGCGCGGCGGCGCCTAACGCGCCGGCCGCCACCGCGCTGCGTCTCGCCGCACGGCGTCCAACAACGCCTGCGGAAGGACGAGGTTCACCGGCTTCCCGCCACCTGTTCCGGTAACCTCGACGGAATACGCGCCTGTTTTCGCGAACTCGTCCAGGCGAAATACCCAAAGGCGCTCGTCACGGACGGGGCGTTTCTTGTCCTGGTAATCCTTTGGATTCACCACGCCGACGAACCTCGCCGAATCCAGCGCGATGATCTGCTGGCCGTCACGAACCAATCGGGCCGAGCGGATGTCGCTCTTGTCCGACTTGGAGTCGCTGAGCTCAGGGAACCGCTTGTAGCGAATTTCGGGAATACCGTCGGGCACAACGCTCAGCACGATGACTGGACGCCGCTCGCTGATGGTCGGCCTGAAGCCCGACCACGCCTGGATCGGATCCATCAGCTCATACGGATACTTGTTGAGCTGGAACGGTGAATCCCAATAGGCTTTCGTGCGCGCGATGGTCGAGTCCCGCCAGGAGATGACAGGCGGAGTCATGACCAACACGCGATAGCCCTGTCCACCGGCACGGTACGGCGCGAGATCGAGCGTGTCCTTGCGGCTCGCCTCACGAAGGGCATCGGCCGGATACGCGGGCGACGGCCATGCCGGAAGCGGCGTCGCGCTCGGCGCCGCGAACCCATCACGACCGACGCTCGTCTTCGCGGCACGAACCGCGGCGTCGATGGCCGAAGCCATCGCGAACGTCGATTGCCCGCCCTTCTGCGTGGCGAGGGCAATCACGGATGTCCCCGCCGAGACGATCGGACGACCCGCGTCAGCACGCGTGACGCTGAGCGCCGGCCGCGCCTTGCCATCGTCGCCTGCCTTGGCGGTGCCTCGGCGCGACAGTGGACCGGCGAGCACCGAGCCTAACGCGGCGACCGAGTCGCCACTCTTGACCGCCGATTCACCGCCGACGGCGAGCACGCGGTATCCGGACCACGGCTTCAGGGCGACGGTGAGCACCGCCACTCCCGCGGTGCGGTCAGCCGATGCGACGCGACCACGAAGGCGAGTCGTGCCGTCGATCT
>Ga0207691_10005021_pt1 | contig 12760 bp, 11 predicted proteins | sample KBSM13metaG_FD_184327 | JGI IMG/M metagenome (GOLD analysis project Ga0207691, IMG submission 184327) | Miscanthus rhizosphere microbial communities from Kellogg Biological Station, Michigan, USA - KBS M1-3 metaG (SPAdes) (version 2) | ecosystem: Host-associated > Plants > Roots > Rhizosphere >... | reverse complement strand
CGCACATGCGCGAACAGCGGCAGCAGCGCCAGCGGCAGCAGCAGCAGCCAGGCCGATGCGTCGAAGCTCATCGGGCTCATGACAGCCCCTCGTCCAACGGGTACGTCGGCCGATCCCCCGAGGGGATGCGGGCCGGCTTGGGAGCGGCCCGGCGCTCGGCCCGCGGCGACACAGGGTGTCTCATGCAGCACCTCGCTCGGCGTCACGGCAGCGGCGGCAGAACGTGCGCAGCCAGTGCATGTCGACGACACCGGTCGGCGCGCCGGCGAAGAACTCGGCGCGCGACTGCGCGAAGAACCGCAGCAGTTCGTCGCGCAGCGGCGCGAAGCCGGGCCGCTGCGCGATGAAGCGGTCGACGCCGGGCTCGAACAGCACCTCGCCGGCACTCGCGTTCAACGCCGCATGCAACCGCTCGAACGCGGCGCGGCGCTGCGCCGCATCGGGCGCGGCCGGCAGCGCGCGCAACGCGTCCCAGGCGCGCCCGAACGGTCGGCGCCGCCGTGCCAGCCACGGCAGGCCGAGATAGACATGCGCGAGGTAGGCGAGCAGCAGCACCGCGATCACACCCTCGGCCAGCAGCCGCGTGCGCAGCGCCGAGGTGTCGAGCGGCGGCGGATCGCGGTCCGGGCGCATCTCGCCGAGGCCTTCGCGCGGCGATGCATCGGCTGGCGTCAGCGGCGCGACGGTGACCGGCCAGGCGTCGATGCGCACGGTCTGCGGCCGCGGCGAGCCGTCGAAGCGCAGCTCGATCACCGGCAGCTCCAGCACGCGCAGCTCGCGTGGCGCCAGAAAGACCTGGTAGTCGAGCCGCAGCTCTTCGGGCACGCCGGCGAGCGAGCGGCGCAACTCGACGCGCCGCAGCTCGATCGCCCTGCCCCGGCCGCCGACCTGCGGCAGCGAGTCGGCGTCGAGGCGCAGGCCGGCCGGCACCTGCAGCGCGATGCGGCGCGAGACCACATCGCCGACGGTGTAGCCGAACGCGCGCGGCGCGTCGCTGTGCGCGCTCAGCGTCTGCGGCGCGGCGCCGGCCGCGGCGCCGAGGCACAGCGCGAGCAGCAAGGTCGCGAGCCGGAACGCGTATCGGATCATGAATGGAAGTGGCGGGTGACGGCCTCGGCGTCGTACCCGCCTTCGATGAACAGCGGCTTCAACCGCCGGCTGCGAAACAGCGCCGCCAGCGCCGCGCGGCGCTGCGCATGCGCCGCCTGCCAGCGCGCGCGCAGCGCCGGGCGCCACCACACCAGGCGCTGATGGCCGCTCTCGGGGTCGATCACCTGGGCCAGCCCGCGCGCCGCGCTGAGCTCGAACTCGAGCGGATCCCAGAGCACCGTCGGCACGACCTCGTGCAGGCTGAAGCCATCGAGCACCGCGCCGATCAGGGCCAGCGGCAGGTGGAAGTCGGAGACCAGGAACAGCAGCGCGCGCTGCCGGCCCATGTGGCGCGGCGCATCGAGCAGCCCACGCGCGTCGCGCCCGGCCGGGTGCAGCGCGCGCAGCCGGCGCGCGATCTCGCCGCCGGCGCCGCGCGCGCGGGTCTGCGGTTGCAGCAGGTCGCTGCGCAGCGCGTGGTCGCAGCCGATGAAGCCAAAGCTGTCACCGGTGCGCCAGGCCGACCACGCCAGGCTCTCGACCAGATCGGCGAGCACGCCGAGCTTGGGCTCGCGCCCGCTGAAGCCCATCGACGCCGACAGGTCGGCGACGACCGTGACCGGGATCGCCTTGCGCTGGCTGTAGACGCGCACGCGCCAGTCGCCGAACGGGTCGCGCAGGCTCGCATGCAGGTCGAGCCGGCGCGGGTCGGGTGCGTCGAGCAGCGACGCATGGCCACGGAACTCGAAGCCGCTGTCGCCGCGCGTGCTGCGGTGGTGGCCCGGGAAGTGGCCCAGCACCGGCGCGCCGACGCGGTAGTGCACCTCGCGCAATGGCGTCGCGGCGGGCATCTGCGGATCGGGCATCGTCGCGCTCGTCTCGGGTCAGTGGCTTCGGGTCGTCGATGAAGTCGCCGGGGTCGTCAGCGCGACCTCACGGCGCCGCGACGCTGCCGAGGATGCCCGCGATCAACGGCCCGGCGATCTCGTGCCGGCGCATCTCGTAGACCGGCTGGTAGCACAGCCGGTGCGCGATCGTCACGTCGAACACCGACTGCAGATCTTCGGGCGTGGTGTAGTCGCGCCCTTCGAGCCAGGCCGTGACCCGCGCGGCACGCAGCAGCATGCTCATGCCGCGCGGGCTGGCGCCAGCCAGCATCAGCTGCGCGGTGTCGAGGTCGGACAGCCTGACGCCGTAGTCGGCCGGCGCTGCGCTCGCCCGCCACAGCTCGAGCGCGTACTTCTGCAAGGCCTCGGAGGTCTGCACGCTGCGCTGGATCTGCGCCGCGATGTCGTTGAGCTCGCGGTGCGCCAGCAGCGCGTCGGCGAGCGAATCGATCAGCGCATCGGTGTCGTGGTAGCGCGGGTCGAACATCAGCGCGCGGCGCTCGGCTTCGTCGGTAGGCGCCTCGATCGTGACCTCCATCATGAAGCGGTCGCGCGCGGCCGAGGCGATCTCGAAGGTCTCTTCGCGCTCGACCCGGTTGCGGTCGGCGAACACCAGCAGGTGCGGGAAGCGCCATTCGCGGTTGAAGGCCGAGACGCTGCGCTCGGCCATCACGCGCAGCAGCAGCGAGTGCACCTGCGGGCGCGCACGGTTGATCTCGTTGAAGAAGAAGATCGCGAGCTCGTCGCCGTGCTGGATCAGCGGCCCGCGCTCGACCGCCGGCCGGCCCTCGGCGCTGATGTAGGTGTAGTAGATCAGGTCGTTGGGCATCAGGTCGATCGTGCCCTCGGTGCGCGCATAGGCGCCGCCGAGCACGCGCGCGAACGCCCGCAGCAAAGTCGTCTTGCCGACGCCGACATCGCCCTGCAGCAGCACGTGGCCGCGCGCGAACACCGCGGTGTTGACGAGCCGGATCACGCGCGCCTGCCCGATCACGGCGCGGCCGACCTCGCGTTCGAGCGCCAGCGCGCGTTCGCGCCAGTCGTGCAACAGCGCATCGCTGCGGTCCATGCCATCCCTTTCGCGATGAATCAACGCTCGCGCGCCGGATGCGCGCGCCCGCCTCCGGCGCCCTGCGAACGGTCTGCCTGCTGCGCCGCCGTACACGCGCGGCGGGACACTGTGTCACGCCGCCGGAACGGCGCGTCGAACGAGCCGACAACCGCCGGGCGCAAGCAAGAGCCGAGCCGCCGCCGCACCCCGGCCGCGCCCGCGCCGATGTTCAGCCCGGCTCGCCGAAGCGCCAGCGCAGGCCGACCCACAGTGCGCGCGGCGCGCCGGGCGCGACGAACTGCTCGTTGCGCCAGTCGGCCGGCGGCTGCAGCCGGCCCTGTGCGTCGAACGCGTTCTCGGCCAGCAGCCCGCCGCTCGCATAGCGGCGATCGAACAGATTCGAGACCTTCGCGAACAGCTCCCAGCCGGCGCCGAGCTTCCAGCTCGTCGTCAGGTTGACGACCGCGAAGCCGCCGATCGTGCCGGCGCCGAAAAAGTCGAGGCCGTCGGCCTGGTGGGCGTTGTTCTCGTTCCCGCGCACGAACTGGCTGGAGTACGCGGCGACCTGGGCGCCGATGCTCCAGCTCGGCAGCGGCCGGGCGTCGACGGTGAGCTTCAGGCTGTGCGCCGGCAACGCCGGCATCCGGTCGCCGGGGCGGACCTCGATCTCGCCGGCGCCGGTGCAGGCCGGGCTGCTGCCGGCGCTGCTGTTCGAGGCCGACAGCAGGCAGGTCGACGATTCGAAGGTCGCGCGCAGGTAGCTGTACGACAGGCTCCAGTCGATCGCGGCGCTGCCTTGCGACAGCCCGAGCTCGACGCCCTGGCGCAACGTGCGGCCGAAGTTCGAGAAGTAGCCGGCCGCGCGGCCGTTGCTGATGAACAGCAGGTCGTCGCGGTTGTCGGTGCGGAACACCGAGGCGTTCCAGCGCAGCCGCGCATCCGGGCTGCCGAAGTTGCCGCGCAGGCCGGCTTCGAGCGTGCGCGAGACCACCTGCTTCAGCGGCGGATCGCCCTGCAGCGCATTCGGCAGCACGCAGGCATGGTCGGGGTCGGAGCAGCCGAGCTCGATCGGGCTCGGCGCGCGATTGCCCTGGCTGAAGCCGCCATAGGCGGTCAATGCCGGGGCGACCTGCCAGGTGAGGCCCGCGGCCGGATTGAACTTGCTGAACTTGCCGGCGCCGTCGAGCGCGGTGTCCAGCCCGAGCGTCGCGCGGCCGAGGTCGACAGTGCGCACGCGGGTGTCGTTGTAGCGGCCCGAGAGCGTCAGGTTCAGGCCCGGCGCCAGGGTCACGATGTCGGCCAGGAACGCGCTCGCGGTGCGGCTGGTGCCGGTGATCAGCGCGTCGACCTGCGGCGCGTGCGTCACGACCACGAGCCGGGTCGCGTCGAGCTCGCCCTCGGCCGAGCTTTGCGCGAAGTCGTTGCGCGCGCGGTCATAGGTGGCGCCGACGCTGAGCCGGTGCGCGCCGATGGTCTTGCTCAACTGCAGCGCGACGCCCTCGCTGCGCTCGCGGGTGTCGGTGCGGTGCTCGATCGCCGACTCGGGCGTCGCGGGCGGGTCGAAGGCGTCGTTCAGGTCGCCGTTGAGCGTGGCCGCATGCACGCGCCGGGTATACAGGGTCGTCGCGAGTTCCAGCCCGGGGCCGACCTGGCGTGTCGCGTTCATCGACAGCATCGTCACGCGGTTGTCGGTCGGGTCGGGGCGGGTGTAGACCTGGGTGCGGCCGGTCGCGAGCATCGATTCGGGCAGCGGGCCGTTGCCAATCAGGCGGCTTTCGCCGTGCAGGAGGCTCAGCTCCCACGAATAGCCGGGAGCGCGCTCGCCGCCCTTCAGGAACAGCTGGCGCACCCGCGACGGCGAATAGTCGCGCCAGCCGTCTTCGTCGAAGCTGCCGAGCGCTGCGAACAGGTGGCCGTGCTCGCCGAGCGTGCGGCCGTAGCTGAGCTCGCTGCTGACGCGGCCGAACGAGCCACCGCGCACTTCGAGCTCGCCGCCGGGATCGGTGTCGCCGCTCTTGGTCTTGAGCACCAGCGCGCCGCCGAGCGTATTCAGCCCGAACAGCGGGTTCGAGCCCGGCAGCAGGGTCACGCTGGCGAGCGCGACGTTCGGGATCATGTCCCAGTTGACGACATCGCCGAACGGCTCGTTGACGCGCACACCGTCGAGGTAGACCGACAGCCCCTGCGGCATGCCGAGCAGCGGGCTGCTGGTGAAGCCGCGGTAGTTCAGGTCCATCTGGAACGGGTTGCCCTGGGTCTCGTTGATGTTGACGCTGGGCAGCTGGCTGGCCATGAATTCGGGCAGGTTCAGGCTCTGCAGATCGCGCAGGCGCTTCGCATCGGCGCTCTGCACGTTCGACGGGATCTGGTCCTTCGGCACGCCGGTGCCGGGCAGCGGCGTCGTGCCGACGATCTCGACCGCCGGCAGGGTCGTGACCGCGACGGTCTGCGCGTGGAGTGCCGGGGAACACGCGATCAGTGCGGCCCAAGCCAGGGGGTGATGGCGCCCGCGGCGCCGTGGGTACTGCATGAGAGTCTCCGAGGTCGTTCTGTCTGGCTCGCAGCCAGGAGCCTGGGCGGCAGAGAGCCGGGCCCGCGTTGGGGTTGCAAGGGGCCGCAGGCAAGGCGCGAGGCGCAGCCCAGGCTGGCCGCCTGGGCAAGCCGAGCAACGCCGCATGCGGCCCCTTGCAGCCCCAACCCGAAGGGCCGGGGCGAGATGCCGTGCCATCCTTCGTTGCCGGCTCGTTGTGTAGCTCGCCACACCGCCTCGCCGACGCCTCGTCTGGCACGGCATCTCGCCCCGGCGCGGACCCGGCTCTCTGCCGCCCAGGCTCCTAGCCTATCAAGGCCGCGACGGCGGCGACAGGGAAAACTTCCCGGCCTGCGCCATCGCAGCCCGATCGCCCCTGCAGGTCGGCGCGCGCCCGGCTCTCCGCCGGCGAGGCTCCTAGACCAGCGCGCTGCCGATCACGCGGTGACGGATCGCCAGGTGCACCAGCGCGGCCGAGGTCGTGACGCCGAGCTTGTCCTTGATGGTGGTCTGGTGGTTCGAGACCGTCTTCGGGCTCAGCTTCAGCGCCTGTGCGCACTCGGCCAGCGAGCGGCCCTGCGCGAGCAGGCGAAAGACCTCGAACTCGCGCAGGCTCAGTTCCGCGAGTCGCTCGGCCTCGCGAGCCGGATCGCGCTGCAGCAGGCCGGTCGCCAGGTCGGCGCCGAGGTAGCGCTCGCCGGCATGCAGCGCGCGCACCGCGTCGACCAGGCTTTGCGGCGCCGCTGCTTTCGTCAGGAAGCCGCGCGCGCCGGCCTCGAGCGCACGGCGCACGAGCGGCGGGCTGTCGTACATGCTGAAGACGAGGATGCGCGCCGCCGGGACGCGCAGCAGCACGCGCCGGATCAGCTCGAGGCCGCCGCCGCCGGGCATGGCCAGATCGGTCGCGAGCACATCGGGCGGATCTGACACGAAGGCGGCGTACGCGGCCTCGCCGGTGCCGGCCTCGGCGACGACGCGGATGTCGGGCGTCTGCTCGAGCAGCCGCAGGTAGCCGCCGCGCACGACCGGGTGGTCATCGACGAGCAGCACGCGGATCATGCCGCCCTCGCCGCTTCGCCGGCCGCGCCGGCAGCGGCCGGCAGCGGCACCCGCAGGCTCAGCCGCACGCCCGCGCCCGGCGCGCTCTCGACCTGCAACGCGCCGCCGAGCGCCGCGGCGCGCTCGCTCGCGCCGAGCAGCCCGAGGCCGCGCGCCGCGCGGGCCGGGTCCATGCCGCGCCCGTCGTCGCTGATCGTCAGGCACAGGTGCTGCGCGGCGTCACATGTCAGCACCAGCCGCACCTGGCTCGCGTGGGCGTGCCGCGTCACGTTCGTCAACGCCTCCTGCGCGACGCGGTAGACCGCGATGTTGATGCGTTCCGGCAGCGGCTCGTCGATCGCGTCGAAGTGGAACACGCAGTCGACGCCGCTGCGCTCCTCCGACGACTCGCACAGCTCCTGCAGCGCGGCGACGAGGCCGAGCGCGTCGAGGTTGGCCGGCCGCAGCCGGCGCAGCATGCCGCCGACGAGCTGGTACAGGCTCTGCGCCGCCAGGTCGGCGCGCGCCGCGGCGCCGAGCAGCGCGGCGCGGTCGTCGCCCGCACAGCGCCGCAGGCAGGCGGTCTCGATCAGGATCGCGCTGCAGCGCTGGCCGAGCTCGTCGTGCAGCTCGCGTGCGAGCGCAAGACGCTCGCTCTCCTGCACCGCGATCAGCTGCTGCGCCAGCTCGCGGTTGTGCGCCAGCAGCTCGGCGGCGCGCGCCTCGGCGCGTTCGCGTGCGCGCAGCACCGACTCGGTCTCGCGCCGCCGCCGCAACGCGTACCACGCCAGGCCGAAGGCGAAGACCATGCCGGTCAGCGGCAGCTCGTCCAGCTGCCAGCGTTCGTAGCGGGCCAGGCTGCCGACCAGTGACTCGTTCAGGTTCAGCGCCCGCGACACGCCGAAGCATGCGAGCGCAGCGGCGAGCACGATCCAGAGGTCGCCGCGCCAGCGCGATGCGGCGGGTCGTCGCGATCGCCTCATGCGCCACCCCCGCCGCGCTTGGTCAGCCCACCGAAGCCGCGCTGCGGGTCGTAGCCCCAGCAGGCGAGCGCGAAGAAGAGCAGCAGGCAGCCGAGCACGACGTACGGCGCGGCGCCCGGGTCCTTGCCGTACAGCGCGAAGCGGACCCACTCGACCGCATGCGTGAACGGGTTGAAGCGCGCGAGTTGGTAGACCCACTCGGCGCCCGACTCCTGCAGCTTCCACAGCGGGTAGAGCGCGGTCGACAAAAAATACATCGGGAAGATCACGAAATTCATCGTGCCGGCGAAGTTCTCGAGCTGCCTGATGGTGACCGACAACAGCAGCCCGAGCGCGCCCAGCATCAGCGCGCTGCCGATCAAGGCCAGCAATGCATGCAGCCCGGCAAGCGACAGCAGCGGCAGCTCGGTGCCGATCAGCGCGGCGACGATCACGAACGCGAGCGCCTGCAGCACCGACAGCAGCGCGGTCGCGCACAGCTTGGAGAACAGCAGCCAAGGGCGCGGCAGCGGTGCGGTCAGCAGCAGCCGCATCAGGCCCATCTCGCGGTCGTAGACCATCGCCAGCGACGACTGCATGCCGTTGAACAGCAGCACCATGCCGACCAGCCCGGGCACGATGTAGACGTCGTACGGGATGTAGGTGTCGTAGGGCTCGACGATCGCGACGCCGAAGACATTGCGAAAACCGGCGGCGAACACCGCCAGCCACAGCAGCGGTCGCACCAGCGCCGACACCAGCCGGCCGGTCTGGCGCGAGAACTTGAACAGCTCGCGCGCGACGATCGCCTGCAGGGCCTGCAATGCATGCGCGATGCCGCGGCGTGCCGATTGATCGGCGTGCTCGCCGGGCGAGGGGTGGTCGCCCCCGGGCCGAGCGCCGGGCCGCCATGGGCCACCGAGAGGCTCACTTTGTGGCCCTCGGCCGGCCCGGATCCCCGCGGGGGATCGACCGGCGTATTCGCCGGGCGAGGGGTCGTCATCACTCACCGCGCGCTCTTGCATAGTTTCTCCGGGGCATCGGCGCCGAGGGTGTCGAGCACGTCGCTCGGGTGCAGCAGGCCCTCGATCGGCGCCGTTGCGACCACGCCCTGACCGTCGGTCAGCAGCAGCGGCTGGCGCAGCTGGCCGTCCCAGGCCCGGAAGCTCAAGGCCACGCCCTTGGCACCATCGACTGTTGTCCTGGGCAGCGCTTGCGCCCAGGCTGTGTTCGGGCCCTTCGGCGCTGCGGTCGCGAGTGCGACCAGGGTCTTGCCTGCCATCCAGGCGGCCCAGTCGCGATCGGTCATCGGCCGTTTGACGGCCTTGGAGAAGCGACGCGAGACCTGCGGCGCGCCATAGCGTTCGAATTGCGCATGCCAGGCCAGCGCGACGAGACCGGCGTCGCCGACCACCGGCCGCGGCAGCACGGTGCGATAGGGCAGGCCGCGCGCGAATTCGCCGTCGGTGTCGACGACCCAGACCGCGTCGTAGTTCTGGCCCGCGGTCAGCAGCAGCGGGTTCGCGAGCGCGCGCTCGCGCGGATCGGTCGACAGCTTGAACGGCCGGGTGTCGACCAGTTGCAGGCCGTAGCGCTTGATCGAGGCCTGCGCGGCCGCGGCGCGCTGCTGATCCGGCGCGCTCGGCCCGACCAGCAGCAACAACTTGCTCCATTTGCGTGACACCAGCGCCTGTGCAATCGCGTCGGCGCGCATCCGTTCGCTCGGCAGCAGATGCAGCAGGCGCGGCCGGCAATCCTGCTGGCGCAGGCGGTCGTCGGGCGCGCCGAGGTTGAGCACCGGCAGCGTGACCGCATCGGCGACTGCCAAGGTCCAGTCAGCCGGCAGGTCGGTCAGGACCAGCGCGGCGCCGCCCTTCTCGGCTGCGATTGCGGCGGCCCGCGCGCTCTCGACCGAGCGCGCGGGCGCCTGGCTCAGTGCGATCGCGGCACCCGCCGCCTCGAGCTCGAAGCCGGCGTCGGCCAGCGCGAGCTGCACGCCGTCGGCCGCCGGGCCGCCGGGGTGGCCGAGGGTGGCGCGCTCGAGGCGCGCGCGCTCCAGGCGCGGATCGTCCTGCGGGCCGATCAGCGTCGCCTTCAAGGTCACCGCGGCGGCGCCGGCCGCATCGACCACGCTCGCCAGCGCGAACACCAGCAGCGCGGCACGCCTCATTCGACCACCACCACGCCATAGGGCACCCGCCCGACCGGCACGGTCTTGATCGCCTTCGCGGCCGGCACGTCGATCACGCTGAGGTCGTCGCTCAGGCCGTTCACGACGAACAGGCGCTTCTCGTCCTTGTCGAGCGCGACGTTCCAGGCGCGCTTGCCGACCAGCACGAGATCGGTCACCTTGCGCGCCGCGACATCGACGAACGCAACATGATTGGCGCGGCCGAGCGCGACGAACGCGCGCTTGCCGTCGCGCGCCAGCGCGATGCCCACCGGCGTGATGTCTTGCGCGCGCGCGCCCTTGACCTCGAACTTGAGGTTGGCCAGTACCGCATGCGTCGCGGTCGAGACGATGGTAACGCCGGCGTCGAGCTCGCAGGTCACCCACAGCTCCTTGCCGTCGGGCGTGATCGCCATCCGGCGCGGCCGCTTGCCGACCTTGATATTGGCGACGACCTTGCCGCTCGCGATGTCGATCGCATGCACGAGGCTGGCGACCTCCGAGGTCACATACAGCAGCTTGCCGTCGACGCTGACCTTCACGCCTTCGGGCTCCTGGCCGACCTTGACCTCGCGCAGCCTCTTGCCGCTCGCGATGTCGATGAAGACCACCGCGGCGTCGTCCTCGCTGGAGACATAGAGGGTCTTGCCGTCGGGCGAGAGATCGAAGGCCTCGGGGTCGTCGCCGAGCGGGATGTGGCGCATCGATTGGCCCGACGCCGGGTCGATCAGGTCGGCCACGCCGGAGTCGGAACACGCAAGCATCAGCTTGCGCTCGGGCGTGAGCTGCAGATGGCGGCCGCGCTTGCAGGTCGGGATGGTGCCCTTCACCGTCAAGGTCGCGAGATCGATCATCGTCAGCGCATCGTCCTTCTCGCTCGATACATAGACGGTGCCCGAAGGCGATTGCGCCCGCGCGACGGCGGTCAGCATCAACATCAGCAGCAGCGACGCTGCGGCGCAGCGCAGCAGTCGGGTCGTGGTCAAGGTCAAGGGCACGTCTCCGGCGATTCTTGTTCTGGCGACGGTCTCAAGACGTGCGCCGGATGAACCCGGCTTCGAGCGTCGCTTCGCCGAGCGTACGCGTCACCTCGGCAGGCGTGCCGTCGGCGAGCAGCGCGCCCCGGTGCAGCACGAGCACGCGGTCGGCGCCTTCGGCCTCCTCGACCCAGTGGGTCGCCCACAGCACGCTGATGCCGCGCTCGCGCACATCGGCCTGCAAGGCGCTCAGCAGGTCGCGGCGCGACTTCGGGTCGAGCCCGACGGTCGCTTCGTCCATCAGCAGCAGCGCCGGCCGGTGCAGCCCGGCGCGCACGAGCTCGACCTTGCGCCGATTGCCGCCCGACAGCTCGCGCACCTTGCGGTCGAGATCGGCATCGAGCCCGAGGCGTGCGCACCCGGCCGCGATGCGCTCGTGCGCGACCCGCCGCGGCACGCCCTGCAGGTCGGCCTGGAACAGCAGGTTGCGGCGGATGCTCAGGTCGAGGTCGAGCGCGATCTGCTGGAACACGACGCCGATGTGGCGCAGCGCGCTGCGCGCCGATCGCCGCAGTGAATGCCCGGCCACCTCGACCTCGCCGCCATCGGCCACGAACAAGCCGGTGAGCACCTGAAAGAGTGTCGACTTGCCGGCGCCGTTGGGCCCGAGCAGCGCGACGAATTCGCCGCGCCCGATCTGCAGCGACAGGGACTTCAATGCAATGGTCTGGCCGTAGCGCTTCGTGAGATCGGTGATTCGCAGCATGAAGGATGGCAGGTCGCGCGAGAGTCTCGGAACGGGGCGATCCAATCGCGGCCCGCGACGCGCACGGTACAGCAACTTCTGCGCCCCGCCGGCCGCTGCACGCGATGCGCGCGATGCGCGGGTCGGCACGGTCGCGCCGCGGCGAGGCATCGGGCCCGGCATGGCGCGCGGCCGGACAGTGGAACACTCTGCGCCAAAAGTGGTTATGAACGTTGCGTCGTTCGCGGCCTGGCATGCGCTCGGCTGCGATGCGCGATCCGAGGTCGGTCGACGTGGGCCTCAGGGCTTTCCCGAAGGCCGCGCCGCAACCCTTGAAGCAAGGTGGTGCGCACATCGCTCTGTAGTCGCCTTTGAGTGGGTTTCAAGTCTGCAAACACAGGGTTTCGCCTAGGGTCCGACGGCATGCTCCGCCGCGTTGAGTGATGGCTGCGGCGTGCGGCGAAACCAGACCGCATCGGCTTGTTCGAAATGGGCATGGATGTTGCGGTCGGCGGTCTCGTCAGTCAGCTCGCGCGGGGACCCGGTGGCAACCTTCGCAAGTTTCTTAGACCACCTCCAAAGGAGACATCAATGAGAATTTCACGGCTATCGAGCGCGGGCCTCGTGCGTCAGTTAGGGCTGGCGTTGCTCGCTCTACCTGTGTTGGCGCACGCCAACGCCGACGTCGAGAAGAACATCGCCAACACCGGCAACTGGGCGATGCAAGCGGGTGACATGTACAACCAGCGTTACTCGCAGCTGAAGCAGATCACGACCGCCAATGTCGGCAAGATGCAGGTCGCGTGGACGTTCTCCACCGGCGTGCTGCGCGGCCACGAAGGCTCGCCGCTGGTGATCGACGGTGTCATGTACCTGCACTCGCCGTTCCCGAACAAGGTCTATGCGCTGAACCTCGACACCCAGCAGATCCTCTGGAAGTACGAGCCCAAGCAAGACCCGGCAGTGATCCCGCAGATGTGCTGCGACACGGTCAACCGCGGCGTCGCCTATGCCGAAGGCAAGGTCATCCTGCAGCAGGCCGACAGCACGCTGGTCGCGCTCGACGCCAAGACCGGCAAGGTGGTCTGGAGCGTCAAGAACGGTGACCCGAAGCTCGGCGCTGTGAACACCAACGCGCCGCACGTCTTCAAGGACAAGGTCATCACCGGCATCAGCGGCGGCGAATGGGGCGTGCGCGGCTTCATCGCGGCGTACAACCTGTCCGACGGCAAGCTGGCCTGGAAGGGCTACAGCGTCGGCCCCGATGCCGAGATGCTGATCGACCCGGCCAAGACCATGACCTGGACCGAC
>Ga0207691_10005020_pt1 | contig 12760 bp, 10 predicted proteins | sample KBSM13metaG_FD_184327 | JGI IMG/M metagenome (GOLD analysis project Ga0207691, IMG submission 184327) | Miscanthus rhizosphere microbial communities from Kellogg Biological Station, Michigan, USA - KBS M1-3 metaG (SPAdes) (version 2) | ecosystem: Host-associated > Plants > Roots > Rhizosphere >... | reverse complement strand
GCTCGCGTTAGGGCAATCGACGGGGGATGACACGCTCGCCGTCACCTTATACATGCCAGGCTTCAACGTGTCGGACCGCCACCCGTTGCCTTTCGCGACTTCCTTGCCCTGCAACAATATGATCGCGTCCCCCGGCGCGGTCACCGTGATTCGTCCTGTCGTCGGGGGCGGCGGCTTGGCCGAATCCCGGCGCACGGAGTCAACGGCTACGACCGGCGGCACCACGATTTGTGGTGGCGGTACCGCCGCTACCGAAGACTCGGCCTTTACCGGCGGCGGCGGTGGCTGCACGGTACGCGACGGTGCGAAGAAGCGCATTCCGATGGCTATCAATGCCAACGCAGCGGCGCCAACGACCCACGGAGTGGGGTTCGACCGCTGCTCCGGTGCGTCGCCGTTCATGGCGACCGCGGGCTGCGAGTCCGTCCGCACGATGACCGTCGGCTCGGATCCGGTGAAGCGCGTCCGATAGGCCGACGTTTCGAGCGTGGCCGGCAGCAGCGTTGCGAGCTCCTGAGCGAAGAGCTCGCCGGTGGCGGGCCGGTCGTCCGGAAGCTTCTGCAGGCAATGCAGAATTGCCGATTCGAACGCTGGCGTAAGGTCGGGGTTGACGCCGCGAGGCGCCGGTGGCGCCTCTTCGACATGCTGGCGGGCAATCTCGTACCAGTCGTCGCCTTCGAAGGGCAGACGGCCTGTGGACGCCCGGTAGAGGGTCACGCCCAGCGAGTAGATGTCCGCGCGACCGTCGAGCGGCTTTGCCCGCGCCTGCTCCGGCGCGAAGTACTGGGGTGTCCCCACCACCATGTTCGTACCAGTCTGCCCGGTGTAGCCGCTCACGGCTCGGGCGATCCCGAAGTCCGCCACAACGGCATTGCCGTGCGCGTCGAACAGGATGTTGTCGACCTTGATGTCCCGGTGAATCACGCCTTCGCGGTGGGCGTAGCCGAGCGCTTGAGCGACGTCGATGCCGACGCGGACGACGAACTCTTCGGGGAGGGAACTTGCGACCTCTAACCGGTCAGCCAGCCCGGACGGGTAGTAATCCATGGCGAAGTAGACGGCTTCGCCATGACGCCCAACCGAGTAGATCTTGATGATGTTCGGGTGGCGGAGCTTCGCGGCCGTGGCTGCTTCGCGGCGGAACCGCTCCTCGAACGTCGGGTCGCCCGCGAACTGGGGCTTGAGGACCTTGAGCGCGACGTGAATCTCGAGCTCCGGGTCGAACGCTTTGTACACCCACGCAAACCCACCGGAGCCGATCAGCTCTTCGATCCGGTACTTCCCGAGAGTTTGTCCAAGGTGGCGTTCAGACACTACGCGGAGCCTTTACAGAGGTGGGCAGGTCCAGTAAAATACTGTGCTCCAACCAATTGAGCGCTCAGGCGTAGCTGGACGCGCGGGGAATATATCACATGGCTTTTGAAAAAGCACCGACGGTCACGAAGTACCGGACGCACGACACCGACACTGGATCGACTCGTGTGCAGGTCGCGCTCCTGACGGAGCGGATCAACTACCTGCGGGACCATTTTGATGCGCACGCGAAGGATCATCACAGCCGGAGAGGGCTGCTCATGATGGTCGGAAAGCGCAAGCGCCTCCTGAGTTATCTGCGACGCACCGACGTCGACGGATATCGGCGCATCATCCAGGAACTTGGACTCCGCAACTAACTGCTGAGTCGTTTCCGTCCGCGCGGGCGCGCACTTTTGCGACCCGCGCGTTTTGCGTTTACTGAGGCGTGACATAATGATGCATTACGTTGAACGGACCTTCGCCGGTCGTCGTCTCCGCATCGAGACGGGCCGTATGGCGAAGCAGGCCGCTGGCTCGGCCGTCGTCCAGTTCGGAGACACCATGGTCCTCGCCGCAGTGACGGTGAGTGATCAACAGAGCCCGCTGCCGTTCTTCCCGCTCACGGTCGAGTATAAGGAGAAGACCTACGCGGCTGGCAAGATTCCCGGCGGCTTCATCAAGCGCGAGGGTAGACCGCACGACGCTGAAATCCTTTCGGCACGGATCATCGACCGATCGATCCGGCCGCTGTTCCCGGAAGGATTCAAGAACGAAGTGCAGGTTTTCATCTACGTCATCTCGGCCGACCAGGAGAATGACGCGGACGTCCTCGCGCTCATCGCGACGTCGTACGCGCTGAACGCCTCGAGAATCCCATTCTCGGGTCTGATCGGCGGTGTTCGCGTCGGCCGTATCCAGGACAAGTGGGTACTCAACCCGACGTTCCAGCAGCTCGGCTACAGTGATCTGGAGCTCGTCGTCTCGGCGTCCAGTGATTCGATCGTGATGGTCGAGGGTGGCGCACTCGAGGTGAGTGAGACCGATGTCCTGGACGCGCTCGGCGTTGCGCATAAGGGCATTCGCGAGCTCATCACGGCGCAGGAAGAGCTTCTGGCCAAGGCCGGTCGCGAGCCGAAGATGGAGTGGACCAAGGCCGTACCGCCCGAGGGTGTCGTCGCGCGCGTGAAGGCGCTCGCAGAAGGACGCATCAGCGAGGCGCTCAACCAGAAAGACAAGCACACGCGCATCGAGGCCGTGGAGCGCGCGAAGAAGGATCTCGCCGAGCAGCTGCTCGTCGATTTCCCGGACAACTCGAAGGACATTCACACGCTGCTCGGCGACGTCGAGTACAACAGCCTGCGTTCGCAGGTGCTCGACACCAAGCACCGCGTCGATGGCCGTGGTCCGCGCGACGTCCGCGCGATCTCGATCGACACCGGATTGTTGCCGCGTGCGCACGGGTCGGCGTTGTTCACCCGCGGTCAGACGCAGGCGCTCGTCGTTGCCACGTTAGGCACGGCCGACGACGTGCAGCGTCTCGACACGATCGACGACCCCGCGGAAACGACGAAGTCGTTCATGCTGCATTACAACTTCCCGCCGTTCTCCACGGGCGAAGTCCGACCCATGCGCGGCACCAGCCGCCGCGAGATCGGCCACGGGAATCTGGCCGAGCGCGCACTACAGGGCGTTCTGCCGCCGTTCGAGGAGTTCCCGTACACGATCCGGATCGTGTCCGACGTTCTCGAGTCCAACGGCTCCTCGTCGATGGCGTCCGTTTGCGGCGGCTCGCTCGCGCTATTCGATGCCGGCGTTCCAACGCGTGCCGCCGTCGCTGGCGTGGCGATGGGGCTGATCAAGGAAGGCGAGCGCTACGCGATCCTCACCGACATTCTCGGCACCGAGGATCACCTCGGCGACATGGATTTCAAGGTCGCCGGCACGACGAACGGCATCACGTCGATCCAGATGGACATCAAGATCGAGGGACTCGAGCTCTCGATTATGAGCGAGGCACTCGATCAGGCGAAGGAAGGCCGTCTCCATATCCTTGGTGAGATGGAGAAGGCGCTGGCTGCCCCGCGGGCCGACCTGTCGCCGTACGCTCCGCGCATCGTCACGGTGCAGATCAACCCCGAGAAGATCGGCGATCTCATCGGCCCGAAGGGCAAGACGATCCGTGGCATCCAGGACGAGACTGGCGCAGAGATCAGCGTCGACGACTCGGGTACTGTCACCATCGCGGCCGTTGGCGGCGAGGCGATGGAGCGCGCGCGTCAGATGGTTCAGGCGATCACGCAGGAACCGATCGTCGGAGACGTGTACGAGGGACTCGTCAAGAGCACGACAGCGTTCGGCGCGTTCGTGGAAATTCTGCCGGGCACCGAAGCGCTGCTTCACATCTCGGAGATGCGCCACGGCCGTACGGAGCGCACCGAGGATGTGGTCAAGAAGGGCGATCGCGTGAAGGTGAAGCTCATCGATCGCGATGAGCGCGGCCGCCTGCGCCTGTCGATGAAGGCGCTGCAGCCGAAGCCGGAAGGCGATACGGGCGAGGGTGCCGGCAACGGCTCCGAACCGCGTCGTGATCGAGGCGATCGTGGCGATCGTCCGCCGCGTGAGACTGCTGGCGCTGCCGGCGGCGAAGGTAGCGAGCCGTCGTACGCCGCTGCGACCGCACCGGAGGAAGGCGAGGCGTCTGGCGAGTCCGCCGAGCGTGGCGAGAGGCCTCGTCGCCCGCGCCGTGGTGGCGGTGGCCGCGGTGGATCAGGCGGGGGACGCTCGCGCGAGTGATTACCCGCGTCGATACGCGCCTCGCCCCGGCGCTGCGGCGCTCTACGTTACCGAATGGACTGACCGTGCTCTCGGAGACCATGCCGGGAGTGCGGTCGGTGTCGTTTGGGGCGTGGGTGCGCGCGGCCTCCATCCACGAAGAGCGTGAACGGATGGGCGTCTCGCACATGCTCGAGCACATGGTGTTCAAGGGGACGCGTGATCGCTCGGCGCGCGACATCGCGCTGGCGCTCGAGGTGCTCGGAGGATCGCTCGACGCCTACACGGCGCGTGAGCACACGTCGTTTCAGGCCCGTGTGCTCGATGAGCATCTGCCTCAGGCGGCGGACGTGATCGCCGATCTGATGTTCCGGCCCGTACTCCGCGCCAAGGATCTCACGCTCGAGCGGAAGGTTGTGCTCGAAGAGATCAGTATGGTCGACGACACGCCAGATGACCTCGTGTTCGAGCTGCATAACGAGGCGATGTGGGGGAAGCACCCGTACGGATACTCGATCCTCGGCACGCGAGAGACGGTGTCCGCGCTGAGTGTGCGCGACCTGCGCGACCTGCATGAACGCGCGTACCACCCCGAGCACGTCGTCGTCGCTGTCTCGGGGAACGTGGACCATGACTCGCTGCTCGAGACGCTGGAGCGGACGGGGTGGTCGGATATCCCGCGCGGCAACACGCCGCTCGTCGAGACCGAGCGCCCTAACGCGGTGCCGGCACAGACGCTGCACGTCGATCGCGACTCGACGCAAACGCATCTCGTGTTCGGCGCACCCGCCATCCCGCACGGTGATCCGCGTCGATACGCGATGACGCTCATCAGCATGTTGCTCGGTGGCGGCATGAGCTCGCGGCTTTTTCAACGCGTGCGTGAGGAGCTCGGGCTCGCCTACTCCGTGTTCACGTACCAATCGTTCCACGCCGACGCCGGCGTGCACGGTGTGTACGTCGGTACCGCGCCGGAAAACGCGGAGGCGGCGGCCGACGCGATCCGCACGGAATTGCGCCTGGTGGCGGAGCAGGGCATACCAGATGCAGAACTGGCCGCAGGCAAAAGCCAGCTGAAAGGCCAGATCACGCTCTCGCTCGAGAGTGTGTCGTCGCGGATGTATCGCGCCGCGGCGGTGGAGCTGTACAACGAACCGTACAAGCCACTCGACCAGCTCTTGGCGGAGATCGATCGCATCGACGGCGACACTGTGGCCGCAATCTGTCGTGAATTCTTTGCACCGGAACTACACACGGTGCTCAGCCTTGGCCCCGCCGCTTCGGCGGCTTGACCTGAGACCCACCACTTCACCACGACGGCACGACTATGCGTATTGGCGTACCAAAAGAGATCAAGACGAACGAGAATCGTATCGCCCTCGTTCCGGCAGGAGCCGAGTCGCTGGTCGCGGCAGGCCACACGGTGATGATCGAGCAAGGCGGTGGAGAGGGGAGCGGATTCGCGGACTCCTTGTACACCGACGTTGGTGCGACCATTGCGCCCGATGCCGCGACGGTCTGGCGCGAAGCCGATATGATCATGAAGGTGAAGGAGCCGATCGAGCCGGAGTGGAAGCACATGCGCCGCGGGCAGGTGATCTTCACCTACTTCCATTTCGCGGCCGACGAGCGCCTAACGCGCGCACACATGGACTCGGGCGCGATCTGTATCGCGTACGAGACCGTCGAGTTACCGTCGCGCGAACTGCCGCTGCTCACGCCGATGTCGGAAGTCGCGGGGCGCATGGCCGTGCAGGAGGGCGCGAAGTACCTCGAGAAGTTGTACGGTGGTCGCGGCGTGCTGCTCGGCGGGGTGCCCGGGGTCGCGCCGGCAAAAGTCGTGATCCTTGGCGGCGGCGTGGTCGGTATCAACTCGGCAAAGATGGCCGCCGGAATGGGCGCGAAGGTGGTGGTGCTCGACATCTCGCTCGAGCGGCTGCGCTATCTGTCGGACGTCATGCCGGCGAACGTGCAGCTGATCCACTCGAATCGCCACAACATCCTCGAGCAGATCGAGACCGCGGATCTCGTGGTCGGCGGCGTGCTCATTCCCGGAGCGAAGGCGCCGAAGCTCATCCGGCGTGAAGACCTCAAGCGCATGCGTCCGGGCTCGGTCATCGTCGACGTGGCCATCGACCAGGGTGGCTGTATCGAGACCATCCACGCGACGACGCACGAGAACCCGACGTATGTGGTCGACGGCATCATCCATTATGGCGTCGCGAACATGCCGGGCGGCGTCCCGCGTACGTCGACGCTCGCGCTCACGAATGCGACGTTCCCGTATGCCGCGAAGTTGGCGAACAAGGGGTGGAAGCAGGCGCTCCGCGACAGCCCGGCGTTGCTCAAGGGGCTGAACGTCGTTGATGGCAAAGTCACCTATGCTGGTGTGGCCGAAGCGTTTGGTATGGAGTACTGCGAACCGGCTGCGTTCGTCGCGTGAGCCGCGTTCGCGTTCTCCGGCTGCCTAACAATCTGGATCTGCCGCTTCCGTCGCGGCAGACGACCGGCTCCGCGGGTTTCGACCTGGCATCCGCGGAGCCGGACTTCGTTCTCGCGCCCGGAGAACGTCGGCTGGTCGCGACCGGGCTTTCGATCGAGCTCCCGCCGGGGGTGGAAGGGCAGGTACGCCCACGGTCGGGACTCGCGCTTCGGCACGGCCTGACGATGCCTAACGCGCCTGGTACCATCGACTCGGACTACCGAGGCGAGTTGAAGGTGATTCTCCAGAATGGCGGACCCCAGCCGGTCACGATCGCGCGGGGGGACCGCATCGCGCAGGTGGTGTTCGCGCGCTATGAGACGCCGGAGCTGGTGGATGCGACTGAGCTCGCGGACAGTCCGCGTGGCACTGGAGGGTTCGGAAGCACCGGCCTGTAGCCGGTGGCGTCGCGGTGCGGTGCGATGTTTGCGCCCCAGCCTCGCGTGATCCCACCCGTTCTCTGCTACCACAAGATCGAACGCCGGCGCGAGCTCGGCGTGACGCGCCTGTCTCCACGCCGTTTCTCGGCACAGATCGGGGCGTTGGCCGCGGCCGGGTGGCGCGGGATGTCGCTCGCGGACTTCACGGCGACGGTGAGGGGTGAGCGGCGCGGAAGCGGTCGTGAACTCCTCGTCACCTTCGACGATGCCTACCGCGGTCTTCGCGACTTCGCGTTCCCGGTACTGCGCGACGCGGGGTTCTCGGCCGCGTGTTTCGTGATCACGGATTTCGCGGGGCGGCTGAACCGCTGGGACGTCGCGTATGGCGGCCGCCGTTTCGCTCACCTGGCGTGGCGCGACATCGAGCGGTGGAGCGCGCACGGTGTCTCGTTCGAGTCCCACACGGTGAGTCATCCACGATTGTCGTGGGTGGATGATCGCCGACTCGCCGAGGAGCTTTCCCGGTCACGGTCGGCGCTGGCAGTAGCGTTAGGTGCTCCGCCTCACGCGGTCGCGTATCCGTTTGGGGCGGTCGACGAGCGTGTCCGCGCAGCCTCGGTAGCGGCCGGCTACTCGCTTGGGTTCGGCGTCGGTGGTCAGTGGCGCGGTGACCTGCTCGCAATTCCACGCGCTCCAGTGCACAGCTGGTCGCCGCTACTCCCGGCCGTCGGTCCGCTCGGTCCGTTGGAGCGCGGAGCGTCAGCGCTCGCAGGCCGCTGTTCCGTAGGCACGACGCTCTGGCACCACCTAACGGGATGATGGTGTCTACACGAAGTACTTCATCACGACCGGGAGCAGCGACGGGTGCCTGACGAGTGCCTCGCCAAAGATCCGGCGCAGCGTTCGTCGTCGTTCAGGAATCCTGTTCACCGTCTGCGCGAGCGAGTCGTAGAACGCGTCGTCGAAGCGGGCAAGCGCTTCCTTCACCTGATAGAATCGCACGTGGTCGTCGCCAAGGAGGCGCATCCACCGCGTCTGGTACGATGCCAACGCGTCGGCGCGCGTGTTGCCCGCGGCGAGGGCGGAAAGCGCTGTCTCCGCGGCGAGGCGACCCGACTTCATCGCATTCACGATACCGCCGCCGGACAGCGGATTGATCATGTGCGCCGCGTCTCCACACAGCATGAGGCCGTCGGCCGTTAGGCGCGGGATCGTCGCGCAGACGATGACGCCGCCAATCGTTCGGCCCGATACTGCCGCGTTAGGAAAGTTCGCCGCCATGTAGTCGTCGAGCCACGCGAGCGCTGATCGGCCTCCGGCGCGCAGACCAAGAATGCCGAGGCCGACGTTGGCGGATCGAGTGCCCTTCGGGAATACCCACGCGTAACCACCCGGGGCGACGCGGTCACCGAAATGCAGCACGATCGCATCCGCGTCGATCGGCTGATCATCCACGACATACTGCGCGCAGCTTTCCATGTCGCGGGCGCGGACGCGCGTGTCGATGCCCGCCCATCTGCCGACGGACCCCTCGACACCGTCCGCGCCGACGACGATGCGCGCGCGAATCTCGCCTGTCTCGCCACCCGCGGAGACGCGCACACGCCATCGACCGCCGTCGCGCTCCATGCTCGTGGCTTCGACGGACGAGCGGATGTCCGCGCCGGCTGCGCGAGCCTCCACCGCGATCGCTGGTTCGAACCGCGTGCGATCGAGGATGAAGCCAACGTCGCCCTCGGCGACTCGCACCTCGGTGCCATTCGGCGCGCGAAAGAGAACCCGTGTAATGCGACGCGAGATCCACGGCGCGAGAACACCGCCGGGCGCCGGATCGAGAAACTCAGCGACACCGGCGGAGCCGACGCCTTCGCCGCACCGGACCGGCGCACCGATCGCGGTGTCGCGCTCGAGTACGATTACGGAGTGGCTGCGCCCGCGAGCTGCCGCTTCTCGCGCCGCGATCAGACCCGCAGGTCCGCCGCCAATGATGAGAACATCGCAATCTTCGATGCGCACGAAGCGAGTGGGGCGGTTACTCGGCGATGAGCGAGGCGCGATCGATCATCGCGAGCGCGAACACAGGGCACGGCGCGATGCACTTTTGACACCCTGTGCAGACTGGCGCGTCTATAAGCAGTCCGCCCTGGCGCAGGTGTATGGCGCTTGGGGGACACAGCGGCACGCAAAGGCCACATGCATCGCAGCGGTTCGCGTCTACGACAGCAACCTGGAGGGAAGCGACTCGCGCCATCGCGAGCGACGTTACGGAGTTGCCTAGGTTGTGTCAAGCCAATGCCTTGCTCGCCCATACCCGCTCCGCTACCTTACGCCCCGATGTGCTGTTTTTACGACCCTCCGTGCCTCATGGCACGCCTGAGCCCCTGCTAGATGCGCTGGCCCTTTTTGAAAGCGGGAAGATCGTTTTTCCCGGCGAACGCCATTGCGGTTGATCTCGGCACCGCCAACACACTGATCTACGTCAAGGGCGAAGGTATCGTTCTCAACGAACCCTCGGTCGTCGCGATCGATCGCGAGTCGAAGAAGATCAAGGGTGTCGGTCTCGAGGCCAAACGCATGCTCGGTCGCACGCCCGATGGCGTGCTCGCTGTACGACCGATGAAGGACGGCGTGATCGCCGACTTCGACGTCACCGAGAAGATGCTCCGGTACTTCCTAACGCTGATCATCGAGAACCACGTGTTCAAGGTGAAACCGCGTGTGATTGTCTGTGTACCATCGGGCATCACGGAAGTGGAGAAGCGCGCAGTGCGCGATTCCGCGCTCGGAGCAGGCGCCAAGGAAGTGTTCATGGTCGCGGAGCCGATGGCCGCCGCGATCGGCGTCGGGTTGCCGGTCGAGACGCCGACGGGCAACATGGTCATCGACATCGGCGGCGGAACGACGGAGATCGCGGTCATCGCGCTGTCCGGTATCGTGAGCGATACGTCGATTCGTACCGGCGGCGACGAGCTCGATACCGCGATCGTGCAGTTCATGCGCAAGAACTACAACTTGCTCATCGGCGAGCCGACGGCGGAGCAGATCAAGATCAACATCGGATCCGCCGCGCCGGTTGGCGACGAGCGCGAGATGGACGTGAAGGGGCGCGACCTCGTCTCCGGAATTCCGAAGACGGTGCGCGTGCATTCGAGCGAGATTCGTGAGGCGGTCCAGGAACCCATCCAGCAAATCGTCGACGCTGTTCGACGCGCACTCGAGATCACTCCACCGGAGCTCGCGAGCGACATTGTCGATCGTGGTATCGTCATGACCGGCGGCGGAGCGCTCATCCGCGGACTCGATTTGATGCTGGCGCAGGAAACCGGGCTGCCCATTCACGTCGACGAGGATCCGCTGACGTGTGTCGTGCGCGGCACCGGTCGCATTCTCGACGACGAAGAGAAATACTGGTCCGTCCTCAGTAGCTGAGGCCCATCCAGTGGCTCGCGCCGTGCGGTCCGGCACACGCGTGGACACCGCGCTCCTGGTGGCCTGTTGTGCAATGGCTCTGCTCGCGACGGTGCTGCCCCTGAACCTGCGTGAAGCGATCGCTGGAGGGCTACGCCGAACCGTCGTGGCCCCGCTGGTCTCCCTGCAGCAGCAAGCAGAGCGCGGCCGATCGGCGTTCCTCTCGCGGGAAGCAACCACGAGTCGCCTCGATTCGATCTCGCTTCGCAACATGCAGCTGGCGAAGCTCGAGAGCGAGAACGAGCGGCTCCGCGCGCTGCTCGGCCTCGGGCGACAGCTGGAGTGGGGCTTCGTCTCCGCCGAAGCGTTGCGTGTCACTGACATCGGCGAGGAGAACACGCGGACGCTGACTGTCGGCTCACGCGCCGGCGTCGAGCCGAAGACGCCCGTCGTCGCGCCTGAAGGACTCGTGGGCATGGTGCTGACCGTCGACCCGGCGTCGAGCATCGCGATTCTGTGGACGCACACCGATTTCGCCGCGAGCGCGATGTCGGCCGACCGCAGTGCCTACGGCATCGTGTATCCCCATCTCTCGGAGTCGGGCCGTGGCGAGGGAACTCCGCCCGAACGGTACCTCCTCGAGCTCCGCGGGGTGGCGTTTCGCTCTGCGCTCAAGCCGGGGACGCCGATCGTCACGTCGGGACTCGGGGGCGTGTATCCAGCCGGCATCCCGATCGGTTCTGTGCTCGGCGAACTACGCACGTCGGAAGGGTGGGCGCGAACGTACCTCGTTCGTCCGGCGGTTCGGCCGCCTGATGTGTCGAACGTCATCGTGCTGCTACCGGGAAAAACAAAGGACCAATCGCTCGATCGCGTCTGGCGATCGACTGTGAGCGCTGACTCCGCCGCTCGAAGAATCGCAGCTGCCGGGGATTCCATTGCCCGTCGCGTCGCCGCTGATTCGGTGCGTGGCGCGGAGGCGGCCGCAGCGCGCCGCGCGGCGGACTCTGTCGCGAAGGGCGTCGCGCGGCCGGATACCGCGGTGCGCGCACCCGCGCGACCGGCCACGCCGCGACCCGGAGGACGACCGTGAACTGGACGCGCAGCGCGCGAGCCGTGCTCGCGTTCGCCCTTCTGGTGGTGCTGCACTACACGGTCAGGCCGCTGCTCGGTTGGCGCACGCCGGTGGACTTTCTCGTGATCGCGGTGCTACTCTCTGCTGTGCGAGTGCGGCCGGGTGCCGCGGCCCTCATCGGTTTCTGCACCGGTCTCGTCGCCGATTCGTTGATGCCGAGCGCGTTCGGTGCTGGGGCGCTGGCCATGACGGCGGTGGGCGCGACCGCCTCGTGGCTCAAGGCCGTATTCTTCGCCGATAACGTGGTGCTCCACGGATTTTTCTTCTTCGTGGGCAAGTGGGCGTTCGACATCGTCTACGTCACCGCTGAGCGGCGCATGCGCGGGGTCGAGCTCGCCACGCAGTTGTTGTTATGGTCCCCTCTGTCGGCCGCGCTGACCGCCGTGGCCGGCGTGATTCTGCTTCTGATGTTACGCCCGGTGCTGGAGCCGCAAGCTGCATGAGCTTCCACGCATGAGCTTCCACCCTAACGAGGTTCAACGACGCGGACGCACGGCGTCGGTCATACTCGCGGGAGCATTCGTGTTCCTCGCGTCGGCGTTCTTCCGCACGCAGATCCTCGAGCACGCCGCGTACACGCTGCAGTCGGAGACGAACCGCCTGCGCGAAGTACCGCTGCCCGCGCCCCGGGCGATCATCTACGATCGGCACGGAGCCGTCATCGCGGAGAATCTGCCCGGCTACTCCGTCTCGATTCTCGCCAAGACGTCGGACTCGCTTCGCGTCGCGCTTCGTGGACTCGCCGGCGTCATCAACCTAACGCCAGAGCAGATCGAGGCCGCGGTCCGGCGTTTCAAGCAGGCGCCGAACCGGCCGACGACCGTGCTGGCGGATGCGAGCTTCGACGTCGTCTCCGTTCTCGAGGAGCATCGCGTCGACTACCCCGGTCTCATCATCCAGGCCGCGCCGAAGCGATACTACCCCGACAAGGAAGCAGTGGCGTCCTTCGTCGGATACACTGGCGAAATCACAGAATCCGAGCTGAACCAGCGTCCGTACCGCGGCTACAAGTCGGGCCAGGAGGTCGGCAAGGCCGGACTCGAGCGGCAGTACGAGGCGCAGCTTCGCGGGAAGGAAGGCACACACTTCGTCGAGGTCGACGCGCGCGGACGCGTCGTCGGCGAGGCAGGCAGTGGGCGTGGCGACGTCGCGCCCGAGTCGCCAGACGCACTCTATACGAACATCGATCTCGATCTGCAGCGTTTTGCGGCCTCGTTGTTCGGCGACACGTTGCAGGGCGGCGTCATGGCGGTGGATCCGAAGACGGGGGAGGTGCTCGCGATCCAT
>Ga0207691_10005018_pt1 | contig 12764 bp, 13 predicted proteins | sample KBSM13metaG_FD_184327 | JGI IMG/M metagenome (GOLD analysis project Ga0207691, IMG submission 184327) | Miscanthus rhizosphere microbial communities from Kellogg Biological Station, Michigan, USA - KBS M1-3 metaG (SPAdes) (version 2) | ecosystem: Host-associated > Plants > Roots > Rhizosphere >... | reverse complement strand
GCCGTAGCGCCACGCGGCGAACTCGGGCCGCAGCGGCTCGCCAATACGCACGAGCTCCGTGCCGTCTCGCAGCCGGGCGAGCCCGATCTGGTCGGTCGCCACCCGCAGCCGTGTGCCTCGATACAGCCGCTCAGCCTCCTCGATCGCTTCCCAGCGTTCCTCGAGTGGAGTCAGGTTCCATCGCTCGCAGGAGGGACAGACCACCCAGAGGCGCCCCTTTGCCGAGTCGAACGCGAGACGTCGTCCGACGGGAAAGTGCTCGATCGACTCGTTGGAGCCGAGTGGACGGTTACAGAAGAGACAGGTGGCGTACATCGCCGAGAGCCCTCCGCGCGCTGGCCGATATGTGCCGCGTCGCGGCGCGGCGTTTGGAAAGCTAGCGCTCGGGCCCGCGTCGGACATGACGGTCGTGCGACGGCCTCATTTGCAGCACGGGCGGGCATCACCCAACTTCGCCGCATGACGCACACACGGGATGACCCATCTCTTTCGGTCGCCACGGACATGCCCCTCGGATTCGACACGCAGCTCGTTCGGGTTCGCGCGAACGGGGCGAACCAGCCGCTCAGCGAGCCGATCGTTCTCGCGACGACCTACTCCGCGCCATCGGCCGTTAGGCATCGCGAGATGTTCCAGGACGGCTCGACGACGTTCTATCGGCGGTTCGGCAACCCGACGGCGGCGGCAGCTGCGCGGCTCATTGCCGATCTCGAGGGAGCAGAGGAGGGGATCCTCTTCGGCTCGGGCATGGGTGCGATCTCGACGTCGCTGTTCGCGATTCTCCGGGCTGGCGACCACGTGATCGCCTCTCGGGAAATTTTCGCTCAAACGCGGACGCTTCTCGACACGACGCTGCGCGGATATGGCGTCGAGACGGAGTTCGTGGACGCTCGCGTCGCCAGCGAAGTGACGTCGAGGATCAGACCCAACACGCGATTGATCTACGTGGAAACGCCATCGAACCCGCTGCTCCACATCGTGGACATTGCCGCGATCGCCAGCGCGCTCAAGCCCGGCATCGAGCTGTACGTCGACGCCACGTTCGGGAGCCCCGCGCTCCAGTCGCCGATCCATCTCGGCGCGACGCTGAGCATTCACTCGGCGACAAAGTTCCTCGGCGGCCACTCGGACGTGCTCGGCGGCGTCGCGTCGGGCCGTCGGGAGCTGATTTCCCGCATCCGTGACATGCAGATCCTTCTCGGGACGGTACAGGACCCGCACGCGGCATGGCTGCTCATGAGAGGGATTCGAACGCTCGGCGTGCGGGTCAGGCGTCAGGCGGAGAGCGCGCTGGCGCTCGCGCGAAAGCTCTCATCGCACCCAGGCGTCGAGACGGTGTTCTATCCCTTCCTCGAGGGCGACGCGGGTTACGCGATCGCGTCGAAGCAGATGCGCGGCGGTGGCGGTGTCGTGTCGTTCGTAGTGAAGGGCGGAACGAGCGCCAGCCGGCGATTCGCCGATGCGCTCCGACTCATCCCGATCGCCACGAGCCTGGGGGGCGTCGAGACGATCGTCGAGCTTCCGTATGACCTCGACTTCGAGGCGGACGATGCGGAGACCGGTGTGGCGGGATCGCCGTTAGGCGGAACCATCCGGATGTCGGTCGGCCTCGAGGACGTTTCCGACCTCTGGGCCGACCTCGATCAGGCGCTTCGTGCCGCCAGTGTCACGCCGACCGTGTGACGGCGCGCGGAGGCGTCGACGGCGTGAGCGTGGGACCCTTTGGGGCCACCGCGTCAGCCGCGACCTGCTGCACCGCGGAAGCGAAGCACTGGACGTGCAGCGCACTCACTCCGGTCGCCAGCGTGATGAGCTGCCATCGCCGCCGGAGACCTTGTCCGATGCGCAGGGCCGTGACTCGACCGGCGCGGATCGGCGCGTCCGCTGCCGCCCGGGGCAGAATCGCGACGGCCTCGCCGGATTCCGCCAGGCCGACGATCGCCTCGGTGAGCGTCACAGTCGTCAGGCGCATCGGCTCCAGGCCTGCGGCCGCGAGCTTCTCGGTGAGCCAGCGGTGGTCGTTGGGCCGCGCGGCGTGGACCGCCAACTGCTCGACGCGCAGATCGCCCGGGCCGAGCGCGAGGCGACCCGCGAGTCGGTGTGCCGGTGTCACGAGCGCGACGAGCTCTTCGTCGAACAGCGGGATGAGGTCCAGCCTCGGATCCGGAGCCGCGTCGGCGACGACCGCCAGCTCGTAGCGGCCCTCGAACAGGGCGTCGACGCCGTGCGCGGTGGTATCGGGCACCAGCTCTGCACGAATGTGCGGCAGCCGGCGCCTAACGATCGAAACCGCTGCGGGCAGCCAGGCGAGCGCCAGCGGGGAGTCCGTTCCGACCCGGAGACGGCCCGCCGATCGCGGCGAAGTCCGCAGCATTGACGCCTCGGCCGCCGCGAGACGGGCGAGGACGTCGCGCGCGACCTCGATCAACTCGGCCCCGGCTTCCGTCGGCACCATGCCCTTGGGCGTCCGGTGAAAGAAGTGAATTCCGAGACGTTGCTCCAGCTCGATGAGCTGGTGGCTGATTGCCGACTGCGTGAGGTAGACGTGTTTCGTCGCCGCCGATACGGTCCCGTGATCGGCGATCGCCGTGAGTATGCGTAGGTGACGGACCTCGAGAATCATCGCGCGTTCCCCCATTCCATTGGCTCGAGTGAACGACGGCCAGCAACTTTATGGTCGCATCATCGGTTGTTCGACCCGCGCGACGCTTGTCGAATTCGCGCATGGGCTTGGATGATCCAGTCCATGCCAGGTCACCATGTGCTGCCATGAGCCGCGCTCATTGAAAAGTTGACGAGATTGCGTTGGCGCACGTTGTTGGCCGGGTCGCACATTGAATCACGTCCTTTTGCGTGGGGGAGCCGGGAGGCATATGGACGCAGGACTGGCGCGGCCTGCTTCAATGGTCGCCGGAATCGCCGGACGACGAGTTGCGACCACCGAGGTGGCGGGTTACCGCGTGGTCGAGGCCGTCTACACCAAAGCCCTTTCACTGCCGAGGCATACGCACCCTCGGCCGGCGCTTTCGTATGTCGCTCGCGGTGGCTTTCGCGAGACGAATCGACATGGCGACGTCAATTGCCGGCCGGGGATGCTGCACGTCCGGCCATCGGAAGAGCCGCATACGAATGAGTTCGACCCAAACGGTTCGCGAATCCTGATCGTCGATCTGCCGCTCGCGCCTGCGCTGGAGGATCGGCGCATCCGGCGTGTCGTCGGTCGAACCTCGGTGGTTCAGGACGGTGTGGTTCAACACCTCGCCGACGAGCTCCTCTGGGAGCTGCACCATCGCGACCACGCGAGCGATCTCGCTATCGAGGCCCTCGTGCTCGCGCTGCTCGCTCGGCTCGTACGCTCGACGTCGAGTGTACGGACGGCGACCGGGGAGGGGACGGTTCCGGCACGCCTGGAGCGCGCCCGTGAGTTCATCGATGCGCACTTCTCGCGAGCGCTGCCGCTGACCGAGATCGCGTCGGTCGCCGGGCTTCATCCGTCATCGATCGCCCGGGCCTTCAAGCGGCGGTACGACGTCACGCCGTGGCAGTATCAGCGCCGCCGGCAGATCGCTTGGGTCAAGGCGGAGCTGTTACGCGGGGACCGTCCGATCTCGGTGATTGCGCACGAGGCCGGGTTCTCCGACCACAGCCACCTCACGCGTGCGTTCCGAATGGCGGAGGGGGTGGTGCCGTCGAGCGTCAAGCGCGCCGGGGGTTGAAAAGCGTTAGGCGCCCCGATAGCGCGGGCGCCTACGTTCGTGGTTCCTGCTCAGCGCTTTTCGTTCATCGGCAGCAGCTTCTCGACGCTGATCCCTTCCGCCTCGCCCTGGAAGTTCATGACGACGCGGTGGCGGAGCACCGACAGCGCAACGCCTCGCACATCGTCGATGTCGGGCACGGGCCGTCCGTCCATCGCCGCACGTGCCTTCGCGCCTAACACGAGATACTGCGACGCACGCGGTCCGGCGCCGAAGCTCACGTACTTCTTGACCTCCGGGCCCGCATCGGACTCCTGCGGGCGGGTCGCACGAGCCAGATGCACGGCGTACTTCACGATCGTCGGGGGTGCCGGGATCCGCCGCACGAGCTTCTGCAACTCGATGACCTGAGACCCGTGTAGCACCGGGACGATCTCGTTCTCGGTGGATCCGGTCGTCGCGACCACGATGCGCTCCTCGTCGTCTTTGGACGGGTAGCCCATCCGGAGCTCGAACATGAACCGGTCGAGCTGCGCTTCGGGGAGCGGATACGTCGCTTCCTGCTCGATCGGGTTCTGTGTGGCGAGCACGAAGAATGGCTCGGGGAGGGCGTGGGTCTGGCCTGCGGCCGTCACCGTGTGCTCCTGCATCGCCTGAAGCAGCGCGGCCTGCGTCTTTGGCGGCGCGCGGTTGATCTCATCGGCAAGTACGATGTTCGCGAACACGGGGCCCTTCACGTACTTGAAGACGCGGCGTCCGGTTGCGTGGTCTTCCTCGAGCAGCTCGGTACCGGTGATGTCGGCCGGCATGAGGTCAGGCGTGAACTGCACGCGGTTGAACGAAAGGTCCAACGCCTGCGACAGCGTCTGAATGAGGAGCGTCTTCGCGACGCCCGGAACGCCGACCAGCAGGACGTGGCCTCCCGCGAGAATGGCGGCGACCAGGTTGTCGATGACATCGAGCTGCCCAATGATGCGTCGCCCGATCTGTTCCGTGAGCCGCTTCCGTGCCTGCGTGAGCTGCTGCAGCAGCTCGAGGTCACGCTCATCGGTGCGGTGTTGCTCGCGTAACTGTGTCCCCACCCTGTTTCCCCGTGGCTCGTGATGGTCGCCGATTATGGCCAAGCGGAAGCTAACGCGCGAGACGCTAAAAGGGTTGGGGTCGCCGGGTGGTAGGCGGACCTCAGCGCGACCGGTGTGGCCGACAGAGGCGCTGACCGCCCCGAACCGGTCTTTGCGTAATGCAGCGCACCGACCGAGACTGCTGCGGGCCGGAGTAACACGGTCCGGCCGCGCCACTTTCCAGCCACGGACGCCATGCGGCATCACGTCACGGAGCTCTGTGTCGTCGCCAGCGCATTGGTTGCGCCCACGATTTCACCCGCCGCGCGCGTCGCTTCCCTCCCGCGTACGTCACCATCAGCGCGCGAGATCGTGCTCGCCAGTGCGGGTGCCATCGGTGGCGTGGATCGACTGGCTGCTGTACGCGAGTGATGTGGTGTTGCCGGACACGTTCGAGCCGGTGTTCGCGGCCGGGTACTGGGCGGAGCTAGGGAGGGTCGTTAGGCGCGAGGGGCTGTCCGTCGAGCGCGTGTTCGCCGAGCAACTGCCGGCGACGGCGTGGCGGGATCGCGCTCGCTAGCGGGGAAACCGGCTCGCCCGGCGAGCCGCGACGCGGTGCCTAACGAATGCTGACGGCTTTCCCCGGGAGCGAGAATTCCGCGCGCTGCTCCGTGGGGAAGTTCTGACTGAGGAGCGACGCCACGGCGGTGTACGTGCCGGGGTGCTCGGGGTGCCAGGTCTCGGTGAACGTGAGCGTATCGCTCGAGGCGAGGACCTTGTTCTGCATGGACTGCGTGAACATCCGGCCGCGGCTCCAGCGCCAGACCTCTCGCCCCTGTGGGTCGAGCACGACGAGATCGTGCGTCTGACCGCTTGGGAACCGGAGCTCGACGCGCTTGGCCGAGCTGTTGGTGACGTGGAAGGCGAACTTCACGGTTTCGCCGACGGTCACGTCGAGCGACGCGCCGATGGTGTCGCGGACGGCGCGATGGCGCATCGGCGCCGGTTCATACGAATGCGACGGCGATGGCGACGCGTACGCGAACGCCAGGGCGCATGCTACCAGGAATGGGACGAGGTACCGAAAACGCATGAACAGGCGGTCGGGGCGGGAGGTCGGCGGCTCCGACCTCACGGATCTTCCGTGCGCAAACCTATCAACACCGAGACGGTTGGTCAAGGCAATCGGTAACACATAAGTCGTGATAATTCGCGCATTTATTGAAACAAGCTCAACCGTTATACCTGTGGTCAAGGCCACCCTTTGGTGCGCTTGCGAAAAATTTCACAAAGTCCTAAATTCCGCGCCGGAATGAGTGGGGATCCAGACGAGCCCTCGTCCGAAACCGAGCGAGGCACGACCCGGCAGGAAATGCCGCCACCCTCGCCGTCGGTGTTGCCTGCCGACGAAGAGCGGCGTGAGCGAAGCACTGTAGCGCGGTTCGCCGGGATCGGCGTTCAGTTCGCTGTCACGATCCTCGTCTCGCTGGCGCTCGGCAATTGGCTCGACAAGAAATTCGGGACGGGCGTCTTCATCTATCTCGCGGTGTTTCTCGGGGCCGCGACCGCTTTCTATAGCATGTATCGGCAGCTGATGGCGAATCTGGAGCGCGAGGAAGCCGCCAAGCGGGCGCGCAAGGCTGGCGGCAGCTCCGCGCCTCGAGGCTCTCGATGAAACCCGTCGCGCTGTTCGCCGGCCTAACGCTGGCCGTCATCGCGCTGACCGCGTTCGCGATCGCGGCCGCATACGGGTCTCCCGAGGCGTCGCGAGCAGTCTGGACGAGCGCGGCGGTCGCGTTTGCCGTGCAGGTCATGGCGTTCGCCATCATCAAGCTGTCCGCCAAGACGAACGTCATGGCGGGCTGGGGCGTCGGGGCCATCCTTCGCTTTGTCGTGCTCGGCGTCTATGCCCTCGTGATCGTGAAAGCGCTCGGGCTGCCCTCGGGCGCTGCGCTCCTCAGCCTCGTCGCGTTCTTTTTTCTCTCGACGTTGCTCGAACCTCTGCTCCTCAAGAGCTGATTCCATGAGACCGTTCGGCCGCAAGCTCACTTCGCTGCTTCGCACTCCCCTCGCGCTCGGCGTGGCCGTGGCAATGGCGCTCATGGGGGCGCCGCTTGCCAGCGGCGGGAAGCTCCTGGCCCAGGAGCCCAAGCCTGCGTCGGAACAGCAACCAGACTACATCACGCCGCACATCACGGACTCGTACGAGCTCGAGATTCCCTGGTTCAATTCGCACTTCGCGAAAGAGGTCTGCCTCGGCCACCACGAGGCGAACGGCCACTGCGGGCCGCGCTGGGGGCCGGTGCACATCGGCAGCAAAGAGGTCAACCTCTCGCCGACGAAGCATGTGGTGTTCATGCTGATCGCGGCGTTCCTCGCGATCCTGATTCTCGTCGGCTCCGCGCAGGCGCAGAAGCGGCATCAAAAGGAGGCGGGCCACGTGAAGGGATTCGCCGGCGGCATCGAGGCGATGGTCCTGTACCTCAGAAACGAGGTCGTCCTGCCTAACGTCGGCCCGCACGGCGACAAATACGTGCCGTTCGGGCTCACGCTGTTCTTCTTCATCCTGTTGATGAACCTGCTCGGGCTGATTCCCTACGGGGCGACGGCCACGGGCAACATCGCCGTGACGGCGACGCTCGCCCTCATCACGCTCGTCGTGGTCGAGGTGTCGGGGATGATCACCCAGGGTGTTGGCTACCTCGGTACGATCTTCTACTGGAACAAGGATCTGCCGCTCTTCATGCGGCCGATCATGTTCGTCGTGATGACGCCGGTGGAGCTTATCAGCAAGCTATCCAAGCCGTTCGCGCTGGCGATCCGTCTCTTCGCGAACATGACGGCAGGCCACATCGTCGTGCTCGCGCTGATCGGATTGATCTTCGCCTTCAAGAGCATCGCGTCCGGTGCGCCGTTCCTCATGGCGGTGGCGATCATGGCGCTCGAGTTGTTCGTGGCACTCCTTCAAGCGTACATCTTCACGCTTCTCTCGAGCGTGTTCATTGGGTTGCTACGCGAGGGTGGCCATTAGTCGGGAATCGGGAATAGGGAATCGGGAATCGAAAACAGCGGGAACGGGGAACGGGGAAACCGGGAACTGGAACCGTATCCCTCTGTCGGGACTGCAGGGCTTTCGCGTCAGCAGGCGCTCCAGCGCGAAAGTGGTATCCGGCCGAATGGCCGGAGAAGCTCGTTGAGGCCCGGGCCTCGGTGACGAGCAGCGCCTAACGGCGCGGGGCGGTGACTAGTTCGATCTTCAACGGTTCGGAGAGTTCCATGACCATGTACTCCCTGCTCCAGGTAGCCGCCGAGGCGGCGAGCAACAGCCGGGGGCTCGGCTTCATCGGCGCTGGTATCGGCGGCGGCCTCGCCGTCATCGGCGCCGGCATCGGCATCGGCCGTATCGGTGGCAGCGCAGCCGAAGGAATGGCGCGCCAGCCCGAAGCGGCGGGCCGCATTCAGACCGCGGCACTGATCTTCGCCGCTCTCGTCGAGGGCGTCGCGTTGTTCGCGGCCGTCATCGCGTACCAGATCCAGGGCAAGCTCTAGGAACACCCCGCTGTCGTGCCCCCGGGGGCATGACAGCGGATTCCCAGGCCACACAGCGGACACGAAACCAGTCCGATTCTTCATACTCTGCTTATGCGCTCTCTACTCACGTCGACCTGCTTCGCTGCGCTCACCACGCTCAGCGCGTCCCCGCTCCTCGCTCAGGAGGGAGAGAAGGTCGATCTTCTGTCGCCGAACGCGGGCGTCATGTTCTGGACGCTCATCATCTTCGTCGTGCTGCTCTTCGTGCTGTCGCGTTACGCGTTCAAGCCGCTGACGGCGGCGGTCGAGGCGCGCGAGAAAAAGCTCGAGGAAATGATTCAGTCCGCGAAGGCGGACCGCGACGAGGCCGCTCGCTTGCTCGCGGAGCAGCAAAAGGCGCTGGACGCATCGCGCGCGGACGCACAGCGCGTGGTTGCCGAGAGCCGAATAACGGCCGAGAAGCTCCGAGCGGAGATGATCGAGCAGACGAAGCAGCAACAGCGCGAGCTTCTCGATCGCGCGCGAGGCGAGATCGACAACGAGCGCAAGCGAGCGATCACCGACTTGCGTCGCGAGGCCGTGGACCTCGCGCTCGCCGGAGCGTCGAAGCTCGTAGAGCGCAACCTCGACGATCAGACGAACCGGAGTCTCGTCGAGAGCTTTCTCGCCTCGGCACCCGTCGGTGGAAACGGCCGAGGCCAACGCTGATGCGTGAGACCACGATCGCCCGCAACTACGCGCAAGCGCTACTTGCGCTGGCGCGGAAGTCCGAGGACCTGCAGGGCTGGGGGCGAATGATCGACGATGTCGCCAACGCAGTGCAGCGCGACACGCGGCTCCAAAACTTTCTCGAGGCCCCGCAGATCTCTGCCGACCAGAAGAACGAGGTGCTGTCGAAGGCGTTCGAGGATCGGGCACCGCGGTTGTTCCTGCGCTATCTCCAGCGCCTCGTCAAGAATCGGCGGCAGATGCTCATTCCGGAGATCGCGAACGAGTACCGCGATCTCGTGGACGAGGTGGAGGGCCGTGTCCACGCGCAGGTGACGCTGGCGAAGGAACCCGATGCCGAGCATCGCGCCGCGATCGCGCGGCACTTGACTCACATCGTGGGCATGCCGGTCGTTCCGCAGGTTCGTGTGAATCCGAACATCCTCGGCGGGATCATCGTTCGCATCGAGGATAAAGTGATGGATGGTTCGCTCCGGCGACGTCTCGGAGTTCTACGCGGACGGATGTTGGCCAAAGCCATCCCGTAGAACGAGTGCAGGAAGATGCAGAGGGTCGGAATCACTCGATTCCGACCCTCTTCGACTTCTGGGAGGTCAGGGCTTTCGCTGTCCCGCCGCCTCAACTTCGTCTGACTCGTTCCTCATCTCGAGCGACACCGCCTTCCCGCCCACGATCTTGAACTCCAGGGTCAGCTCCGGCTTGTAGACCTCGTAGATCTGCCCCTTGTCGTCGTAGACGCCAGGCGCAAACCAGTCAGGCGCGATGCGGATGAGGGCGAATTTCCTGAAATAGTCGTCGTCAGGCGTATACCGGCCCTTGAGCGTGCTGTCCTCGTAGGTGACCGTGAGCGTCTTGGTCTTTCCGCGGTCCGGGCCGGTGCGCTCGGTGTACGTGTAGGATCCCAGATAGGGCGCGGCCTCGCTCGGGGACATGGTCATGCGCAGCGACGGCTCAACGGCAACCGCGATCGGCACGAGCGTGGTGCCCCAGTGCATCTCCAGCGTTCCGCCGGCGGCGCTCAACGCGGGGATCGACCAGGTCAGCACCTCGGCGAACGGCGCCTGCGTCACCTTTGTTGCAATGCGCACCTGCTGACCGCTCGAGTCAGGCGGGTACTCGTGATAGATACGCACCTTCGGCTCGAGGACCGTAGTCCAGTTGCCGTCCTGCCGGACAACCATCCACACGGAGTACTTGCCTTTTGGCACCCGCACGCCGTTCAACGTGATGTTCTTGTTCGTTTCGAACGTGGTCGCCCAGTTCGCGCCCGGCGTCCACACCTCGTTCCACTGAACAACGCGCCCGAAGAGTGGATCACGGCCGCGCGCCCGTGGGCGGGAGTACTCCATGGTGATCTTCGTTCCGTCGATGATCTGGGACATCGTCCCGATCTCGCTGGCGCGGATCTGCGCTGTGGATGCGACTGGCCACGCCCCGAGTAACGCGATGGAGCACGCCAACCGGCGAACCGTGATGTCCATGCTGGTCTATGCCCCGGTCGTTACCTGCGTTCACGACTAATCCGCCCGCAACGCCTCGATCGGGTCAGCGCGCACGGCGCGCGCGGCCGGACCTAACGACGCGAGCAGGGCAACGGCGGCGAAGATCACCGCCGCGCCGGCCAGCGCTATCGGGTCTCGCTCGCCGACGTCGACAAGGAGTGCACGCAACGCACGGCCCGTCCAGAAGCTCGCCAGCAGGCCGATGGCCACGCCCACGATGGCGAGCCGCGCCCCGTCCATCAAGACGTCGCGCACGAGCGTGCTCGGCGCCGCACCGAGCGCGACGCGGATCCCCAGCTCGCGGCGGCGACGCGACACGGTGTCCGCGAGCACGCCGTACACACCGATCGCGCCGAGCACCACCGCGATGATCGCGAACACGGTCGCGAGCACCGTATAGAACCGCGTTGGTCCGACCGACACGGCCACGCGATCGGCCAGCGTTTGGACATCGTAGAGCGGCACGTCCGGGTCGATCGCGCGCACCTGATTCTTGAGTGCAGCAAGCGGGGCGCTCGTCTTACCACGTACCAGCACGGCCATGTCCGGCGCCGGTGCCTGCGCCAGCGGCAAGTACGTTGTCGGCCGTTCGTCCGCATCGATACCGGCCTGCTTGACGGTCTTGACCACGCCGATGATCTGGCGCGGGATCGAGTCGTCGACCGCGAGGAACACGCGCTGCGTCAGCGGATCTCGATTGCCGAGGAACTGCTTGACGAACATCTCGTCGACGACCGTGACCGGCTGCGACCCGGCCCGATCGGATTCCGTGATCGTGCGACCTGCCACGAGCTTGAGGCCGAGCGCCTTGAAGTAATCGGCAGAAACGGGCACGAAGTAGGCGACGGGACGGTTCGTCGGATCGGGGTCGGGGACGTTCTGGATGGACAGCAGGTAGAATCCCGCGCTTGGACCGCCCGGCATCGCACCGGAGATTGCTGCGGCTTCGACACCGGGTTCGGTCCGAAGTCGCTCGAGCAGCGTGTTTGCATACCGCAGCTGGTCCACGTCACGCTGGTACCCGCGGCGTGGCAACGTGAGCTGGCCACTCGCGACCTCCTCGGTGACGAAGCCGAGCGGGCGGTTGGCCAGCGACACGAAGCTGCGGAAGAGCAGTGTCGCGCCGGTCAGCAGCACCATCGCGAAGGCGATCTGCGTGATCACGAGCGAGCGCTGCACGAGCTTCGCGCGCGTGGAGGCGGACGAGCCACGCCCTTCCTCGCGCAGGGCGTTGGCGAGATCGATGCGAGATCCCTGGAGCGCCGGAAGGACCCCGAACACCAGAGCGGTCACGAGCGACGCGGCGATGCCGAACACGAGCGCTCTGCCGTCGACCCCGATGTCATCGAGTCTCGGCAGGTTGGCCGGTGCAATCTTCCGGAGCAGCGTAACGCCTAACGACGCGATAGCTACGCCGGCGACACCGCCGAACAGCGCGATGATGACGTTCTCGGTGAGCATCTGCGCGGCGATTCGACGTCGTCCGGCGCCGAGGGCACCGCGCACGGCGACTTCCCGTGCGCGCGCGTAGCCGCGAGCCAGCGTGAGGTTCGCGACGTTCGCACAGGCGATGAGGAGCACGAATACGACCGCGGCCATGAGCGCAACGAGCGCCGGCCGAAGCTTGCCGACGATCTGATCGAGCAGCGGCACGAGCGTCACCGTCCAATCCTTGTTGGATTCGGGATAGGACTCGGCGAGCCGCGCACTGATCTGGGCCATCTCGCGGCGGGCGGCGTCGATCGAGCGGCCGGGAGCAATCCGTCCGATGACGGCGAGCATGTGCGCATTGCGATCGGCCATGAGCTCTGGTGGAACGACGAGCGGTGTCCAGAGCTGGGACTGTGTGCGCACGTTCGGCGACAGGATGCCAATCACCGTGAACGGCGTGCCGTCGAGCGTGATCGGCTTTCCGATCAGGGCGGAATCGCCACCGAACCGTCTCAGCCAGAAGCCATACGCGAGAATGACGGGCGGTTCAGCCGAGGGAAGACTGTCCGCGGCGACGAACGTTCGTCCAAGGTGCGTGCCGACGCCGAGCAGCTGAAAGTAGTTGGTGGTGACTGATGCGCCCGGGACGCGTTCCGGCTCTCCCGTTCCGGCGGTGAGGATCGTGCGTCGCCCTCTCCCCGCGGCGAATCCTGCGAACGAGCGCGCCTGCGTGCGCCACTCCGCGAGGTCCGACGGCGTGACGGGGAAGCTGTCGAATTTGCGCGGGGCGCTCGACTCCCACATCTGCACGAGGC
>Ga0207691_10005017_pt1 | contig 12765 bp, 3 predicted proteins | sample KBSM13metaG_FD_184327 | JGI IMG/M metagenome (GOLD analysis project Ga0207691, IMG submission 184327) | Miscanthus rhizosphere microbial communities from Kellogg Biological Station, Michigan, USA - KBS M1-3 metaG (SPAdes) (version 2) | ecosystem: Host-associated > Plants > Roots > Rhizosphere >... | reverse complement strand
GTCGCCGAGGCGAGGACGAACAGCCATCGCGGCGTGATCACCCCGACACCAAATGACAGGTGACTTGGATTCACCAGATGAACGGTTGTGGCGCCCGCCAACACCCGTGGTGAAGGACGGACACGGGGCGCGGCGTCAATCGAATTCAGGGGCGAGTGCCACTGCAGCCGAGCCTCAGCCGCCGCCGGCAACGAGGCACACTCCGTCATCGGGTTTGCTTCTGTACGCTGATTTCGCATGTCTCGCATCGAGTGATGCCAATGTACACAGGCCTTCCCGCACCGCGCTGTGCAAGATGGAACACTAGGCCAACCACGACAGGAGCGCCGAGTAAGTGGTGGCGCGGGCGAAGCCCAGCCTTTTGAACAAGTTCAGGAAGACGTTCACCCGCCCGCTCTAGGCGAACAGCGGAGCGTGGGCCGCAGCCAGCGGCACGTCAATCGCGAAGACGCATCCTTTGCCCGGCATATTACGCACGAGGATGTCACCGTTGTGCGCGCGCACGGCTTTTCGAGCAATCGACAGGCCGAGGCCAAGACCGGAACGATCGGTGCCACGCCGCTCGCCGAAAGGTTGAAACAGATCGCCCGTGCCTTCAGGAATGCCCCCGCATTCGTCCTCGATCTCCACGAGCAATCGCTGGCTGCGGGCCTGTGCCCTGAGCACGACCGTTCCGTAAGCAGGCGTGTGCGTGAACGCGTTCTGCAGCAGGTTCATGACTGCCGATGCGAGCAGCTGCGGGTCCGCGTCAACAGTCAACGTGGAGTCGACGGGCTCCACAGTGAATCGAATGTGTCGCTGCTCCGCGTAGAGGTTCCCGGCGGCGGCTATTTCATCGACGAACGCAGTCACTGCGATCCGCTCGCGTCGCTGTTTTCCGGCAGCCAGGCCAACCTCCGACAGCATGCGATCGACGAGGTCCCGGAGCATCGTGAGGTGACGTCCGAGTACAGCTGCTGTACTCCCATTGGCCGCGACGCTCCCTCGCTTCAGTGTTTCAAAAGCAAGGAGCGCGGTGTGCAGCAGGTCTCGAAGCTCGTGAGCCGTCCGCCCGAGACGCTCCACTTCATTCACGGATTGCTTCTGTGCCGTCAGCCGCGTATGCTCCGTGACCGCTTCAGCGATCGCGGTATCGAGGCAGCGGTTCAAGGTATGGAATTCTTCAACGCTGATCGGCGCCCGCCGTTCGACCGCGATTTCGGTGATCGCCTGGCAGATGTCTCCGTAGTCGTGAACGACCTGGGTGACGTCGAAGCCCGTCGCCAACAGCTCCGCGCCGTGCCGCGCGGCCGTCGAGCCGATCAAGTCGCTCGCGAACGGTGTCGCGGTCCTCTCGAGTCGCAAGGTCTCCGCCAGCTGCGTCAGAAAGAGCGGTACGCCGTACTCGATCTCGCGGCTCGAGGCAGATGGCCACGGACGGCTGCGCACCCGCTCTCTCGTCCGCGAGATGATGTCCGTCCGATTCGCGGCGATGAATTCGTACAACATCACAATCTCCATGGCCCCCGATGAATCGCTGGCTCGGGACGTCGTCGGACCTCGACGGCCGCCGTGGAGGAGCCGGGGCCGCCTGACGTTTTGAACTGCGCGCAGCTTCTATGTATTGAAGGGGCACAGCGACTGTACAGCTGCCGCCAGTAAACAACTGTCCAAGATTGAACATCACGTGAACAGGCAGGCTCGATGGTGGTGTGCGTAACTGGTGGCAGATCGACCCGCTCCTGTGTGCCGAACAACACAGACAAGCAACGCTCTCTCGGACAAGATCCGGAGTGAGAGCATTCACGGCACGCGAACTCGCGCGGAGATCGGTGCGAAGGGAGCAGACCAGATGAGCGATTGGCCGCGGCAGATCGGGAAGAAACACCAACAGCGTGACCAGCCTGCCTCCCGCCGAGCGCAGGCGATCGTCGATGAGGAGCACGAACGGACGGCCGCATGCTGCCTCCGCTGGCCGATGATTCTCACCGCGATCAGGGCGCTGAGCGACGAATACAACACAGGATTTGGTCTCGAAGCGGTCGTCGTCGTCGAGGGCTCAGACCTCGAACACCCCAGCGTCACGCTCGAATCGGCGGTCTCTGAGCACTCGACGCTTGGAATTACAGTCGATGGTGCGGAGCTCTGTGTTCGCAGCAAAGGCGCGGTCGATTCGAGCGAAAGCATGCGTTGGGTTGCCCTCGACCGCACCAACGAGGACATCGCGGCGTACTTGGTACAGGACTGGATGGAGCGACTCTAGTGAGACTGCCCTCGCGATTGCGAGGAGAGCGTGTCCACGTCAATCCGAGCGACCTTCAGAGGAAGCGGGCGTCGGAACGAAGGCTGGCCGCCGCTCAGAGAGTCCCAACAACCCTTCCCCCACGGCAGTACCAAGGACGATCCTCACCTCATGTTCCTCGGCATCATCCTGCAGCGGGATCGCACGTGCATCAATGGCGATGCCATCGAGCGTCGCCGACGCGATACCTTGAGATCGGTGATCCGGATTCAGGACAGTGAAGCGATAACGCGTGCGGCCGATTCTCCACTCCAAAGTGTAAGCAGGCCATACCGCCGGGATGCACGGGTTGAGACTCACGGTCGCCCCGTGCCGGCGGAGGCCCAGCAACGATTGAACAGCCGCCTGGTACATCCATCCCGCTGAACCGGTGTACCACGTCCAGCCGCCGCGGCCGATATGCATCGGGTGGGCGTAGACGTCAGCCGCGACAGCGTACGGCTCTCCACGGTATCGCTCCGCATCTTCGGCTGTTCGCATGTGATTGATCGGATTGAGCATGTGGAACAGTTCCATCGCCTCGTCGCCCATACCGAGGCGCGCCAGAGCGATCACGGCCCAGATCGCGGCGTGCGTATACTGCCCGCCATTTTCCCGAACACCTGGCAGATATCCTTTGATGTAGCCGGGATCATGCGCCATGCGATCAAAGGGTGGCGTCAGCAGTAGGACGATCTGTGCGTCGCGTCGGACAAGATTGGCGCGGACGGCGTTCATGGCTCGCTCCGAACGGCGTGGCTGCGCCGCGCCAGATAGTACGGCCCATGACTGCGTCAGCGAATCGAGCTTGCATTCCTCGTTCTGCACAGACCCCAAAGGGGTCCCGTCGTCGAAGTACGCCCGCCGATACCAATCGCCGTCCCAGGCCAACTCCAACATGCCGGTCAGCCATCGCACCTCGTCTCGATACTTTCGAGCGAGATCGTTCCGTCCACGGCGCTCGCACAGAGGGGTGAAATCATTGAGGACGGTCACGAGAAACCAGCCTAGCCACACGCTCTCACCGCGGCCGGCATGGCCGACGCGATTCATCCCATCGTTCCAGTCTCCCGAACCCATGAGCGGCAGACCATGCGCGCCATATTTCATGGCATGCCCGATGGCCCGCACAGCATGCTCGAACAACGACGCCCGTTCCGACGACGTACGCGGCACGATATAGGTCTCGGATTGATCGGCTTGCAGTGGCGGTGCCTCGAGAAACGCGACCTCTTCATCCAGCACCGATTCATCGCCACTCTGCGAGACGTAGCTCGCGACCGCGTACGGCAGCCACAGCAAGTCGTCGGAGCAGCGCGTTCTGGTTCCGCGTCCACTGGGCGGATGCCACCAGTGTTGCACGTCCCCCTCAACGAATTGCCGCGAGGCCGCGTGCAGAATATGGGCGCGACACAATTCCGGCCGCGTGTACATGAGGGCGAGCACGTCTTGAAGTTGATCGCGAAAACCGAACGCGCCTCCCGGCTGGTATGGACCGCTGCGCGCCCAGACGCGACACGCCAATGTCTGGTACAAGAGCCACCGGTTCACGATGAGATCGAATGAATCGTCGGGAGTACTGATTTGCACGGCGCTCAGCGTCTCGTCCCAGAAACGCTCGGTCTCGGCAAGTGCTGTCTCCGCCTGATCGAGGGTGGCATAACGAGCTGCAAGCTCGTTTGCATGTAGACGATCCCGTCCCTGGCCAAGGACGAACGCCACACGCCGGGATTCACCAGGTTCGATGTCCAGCACGAGTTGCAGGGCGCCGCACGCGTCGAAACCCGCACCAGTGCGTCCCGCGAGCTGAGCCCGGAAGAGCGCGGCTGGCGCGTCCAAGGTGCGGTTGCGGCCGACGAACTCGGCTCGATCACACGTGTGGGATCGTGGTGGTGTCGTCGCTCGCCAGAACGCGACGCAGTCGCCGAACTCCGCGTTGTAGGTGTTGCGCGCGATGACGACCCCGGTCGCGTCGTCCATCTCCGTGACGACGAAACGGCGCTCGCCGGCACGCGGCGGCCCCAGGCACCACTCGACATATCCGAACACACTGATGCGCCGTGTGACGGCCGAAGTGCTCGTCAGCGTCAGCACTGCCAGCTTCACCGGATCTTCACGGGCTACGAAGACGGCCAATTCCTGCTCAATGCCAGCCACCGCATGTTGATAGCGTGTGACCCCAGCGCCGTGTCGGATGATCCAGCGGCCGGCATCTGCTCGCCGCGGGAGCGGTCCCGGTGTCGCTCCCCACACCGCGCCCGAATCGTCATCCCTCAGATAGAAGGCTTCCCCTGTCGGATCGCTCAAAGGATCGTTGGCGAATGGTGTCAGCCGGTTCTCGCGGCTGTTCCCGGCCCACGTGAAGGCTGAGCCAGAACTGCTCACGATCGTGCCGAATGCGGAATTCGCCAGAACGTTCGACCACGGCAGCGGCGTCTCGCGTTCGCCGTCGAGCACGACGACGTACTCGCAGCCATCGTGCGCAAAACCGCCGAACCCGTTTTCCAGGACGGTTGGCGGGACCGTAACAGGCGTGGCGGCCGGCTGCGGCGCGACGAGAGTCGCGGACTGTGGGACATCATGTTCGTCGTACAGCCACGATGCCGGCCGCTCGAGTTGTGACACCAGATCGCCGAGGTCGCTCAACAACACGACTTTGGCCACGGCAGAAAAGAGCTGGCGGTCCGGTCGGGGCATCCCATCAGCTCGCAACAGGAATACGCCTCCCGGCTTTCCGAGCCACCCCGCCCACGGGGGCCGCTGAACGAGACTTGCCAGAACGTTCTGCATCTCGTCGAGGTAGTCTGCGGGATGTTCGTTCAGGATGACGACGTCCGCGCGAAGCCCTTTGATACGCCAGTACTCCTGCGCTTTGAGCAGTTGGCCCGCCAGCGGCAGCGAGTCACCCTCCGCGACCCGAAGTAGCACGATCGGGAGATCGCCGGAGATGCCATATCCCCAGAGGTTCTGCTGACCGTAAATGTTTCCGGCGAGATCGTCCCGACTGATGCACGACGGATCAGATCCAAACACGCGTGACGCGAGGCGCTCGAAGAGCATCGCCTGCTCGTCACTGAGTCCCAGATGTTGCAGGGTACTGTGCACGTGGGTGAACGCCATGGAGAATGCGCGTGCAGCAGCGCTCCCGTCACGATACTTTCGCGCCAGCGCCAGCGCGGCGCCGTGATCCGGCGCAACACCAGTGGCAAATGCCACGCGGATCACCGCGCCCGGCGCGAGGCGGATTCGCTCCCGAAGTGCGCCGATCGGGTCGAGGACCGCGCCGGTTGTGCCCGACAACGCACGGCCGTCCATCACAATTGGACTGGCTGCCGATCGTCCGCGTCCGATGAACCGTGCCCGGTCTGTCTCCCATTCAACCGCGCCGCCCAGGCGCGGACCGTCGACGCCCAGCACGTGGAACGCGACCATTCGCGATTCGTCGGCCGCTCGCGGTCGGCGGCTGAAGAGCAGACCGGCACTCTGCGCATCGAACTCGGTCTCAATGAACAACTTTCCGAACGCCGCGTGAGCCAGATCGTCTTCGGGACGAGCGAGAACGATCTCTGCGTAGCTGGTCACTTCGATTTCACGTGTGTGCCTACTGTGGTTGGTCATCGTGAGACGCCGCACTTCGACGTCGTCTTCTGAGGAGACAGTGATTTCCAGCTGGGTCTCGATCTCCGTATCGCGGCGGCGAAATGTGACTTTGTCGAGATCAAAGATCGCATCGAACCGATCAGGCTCCTGACAAACAGGCTGGTACGTGGCGGACCACACCCGGTTCGACCAGGGATCGCGCAGATAGATATAGTGCGCTCCGGAGTCTGATGTGGGCTCGTCGCGCCGCCGGGTAATAGCGATGTCGCGCCACATGCTGAAGCCGCCCCCCGCATTCGTGATCGCCATCCGATAGCGGCCGTTTGAAAGAACATGCGTGTGCGCGCTCGTGGTGTGGGGTGAACGGAAGCGTCTCGAGGCCAACACGGGCAATGAGGGAAGGGCCGAGGTACTCTCTGCCGGGCGCGGCTCGGACAGAATGGCCTCGCGGGGAACGCGCTCTTGCAGCAGTAATTCCGTCGCCTGAATTCTGGGGTCGGCGTGGAACCGCGCGACGAATGTGTCCTGACAAATGACGTTGGCCAAAGCGACGAGTGACATGCCTTGGTGGTGCGCGAAGTAGGCTCGCACCACTGCCGGGCGAGCCTTGGAGTCTTCGGGAAACTCGGCCTCGCGGCTGCGCGGGTTGTAGTCAAGAGCTTCGTAGAATCCGAATCGACCCTCGAGCCCGAGTTCCGCGAGTCGGGCGAAATTCTCGGCAGCGGCCGCTGGCGTGACGAGGCTCGCGAGGGCCGTTGCGTATGGCGCAACGACCAGATCACTGGCCAGACCGCGCTTGAGACCCAGCCCCGGCACCCCGAATGCGCGGTACTGATAGTTGCCTTCGCGGTCCGTAAACGCATACGCCGACTCGGAAATGCCCCACGGTACGTTCCTCTCCTTCCCGTAGTCGATCTGGCGTCGCACGCTTGCGCGACAGCTCTGGTCGAGTAGCGTGCCGGGAAAGCTGCGCATCAGCAATTGCGGCATGAGGTACTCGAACATCGTGCCGCCCCAGGACATCAGCGTGGCGCGGCCCGCGACGTTTGTGACGAGGCGTCCGAGATGGAACCAGTGGTGCTGCGGCACATCCCCCTTGGCGATGGCGACGAAACTGGCCAGTCTCGCCTCCGACGCCAACAGGTCGTAAAAGGAGCTGTCGAGACGTCCTGGTCCTTCCGCGTCGGCAAGGCGGTACCCAATCGAAAAAATGCGACGCCGCCGGTCGTACAAGAAGTCGAACCGCATACCGTTCGCAAGCGCCAGCAACCGGCCCGCGAGCGTCCGCAGCAACTCGGCGGGCACCTGTTCTTCGACCGTGATGCCCTCCGCAGATGCGAGGACGGCCTTGCACCAGTACGCGATGTCTCCCGACACATCATGTGGTGCCTGATCGAACTCGGCTGCCACGCTGGCCAGCTGCGTCGCGAGTGTCTGGATCTCGACGAAGTCGTCGTCGTTGCGCGACGCTGCGTCGGAGGCCTTGACGAGCGCGCGAGCGAGACGGTTGATGTCAGTGACCAGCTGCCGCGGACCGAATCGCGCGTCGCTCGACGAGGTCTCTGCGGCAAGCAGGTCGGCGGCGTCGAGCAGTCCGGCGAGCCGCTGTGCGCGCGTCTGCGGCTGTTGTTCGATCTGCAGCAGCCCTTGGGCGAGAGCCATCAGTGCAGCGGCGAGGTTGCCGCTGTCCACCGTCGACACATAGCGCGGATGCAGCGGTGCCAGACTCGACGTGTCGTACCAGTTCAAGAAGTGTCCCTGATGCCGTTCGAGCCCTTCCAGCGTCACCGCGGTTGCGTCGATGCGCCGGAGAACTTCATCGGCGCGCACGTAGCCGAGGTCGTGGGCGGCCAGCGTTGAGAGCAGACTCATTCCGATGTTCGTCGGTGAAGTCCGACGCGCAAGCTTCGGAAGGTTCGCGTCATCCTGACAGTTGTCGGGCGCCAGCCACGCATCGGCCGGGGTGACGAACGTCTCGAAATAGCGCCAGGTCTTGCGCGCCGTCCGTCGCAGCATCCGTCGCTCACGCTCGCTGAGAGGACGGACACGGGCACCCACGGGTACGCTGAGCCAGTATGCTGCGACTGGGGCAATCGTCCACAGGACGAGAAACAGCGTGGCAGTAGGGATCGCGTCTCTTGCCCACACGAGAATCGCCACGGCGGTGGCACCCGCGATGATCGGACTTGCGGCCATGCCCACCACGAATCCCCGCACGCCGTGCCCCACCAGACCAGCGGCTCGGGCCGCCGCAGTGGCAGCGGTTTCCCACTCCAGCATTCGCCGCTTCGTCACCACGAGGCGCACGAGTGTGACGCCGATGGCATGCGTGGCATCCCAGGCGTGGAATGCCAGAAACATCACGCTGAGGAATACCTGCGCAAAGGCGGTGACGCCGTCGCGCCACAGGTTCCGGAGGAAGACCGGAATTGACTGCGCTCGGCCAGGACCAACCAGCAGACGCCCAAGTACAGGAAGGAGTTGAGACGCCGCCACCCCAATCGCGGCCATCGTCCACACTCCGCGAGCGCCGGGCAGTACGGTCCATCCCGCGACCAGCAACATCAGCAGTGTTGGCGGGACAAGGCTTCGACGCAGATTGTCGAAAATCTTCCAACGGCCGATGAGGGGCACGGGGTTTCGCTTCAGTCCACGTGCTGACGGCACGAACGGAAACAGCCAGAACAGGATCTGCCAGTCACCGCGGACCCAACGGTGCTGTCGTCGTGCGTGTGAGAGGACGCTCGACGGATAGTCGTCTACCAACTCCACGTCCGAGGCGAGGGCGACCCGTGCGTGAAGTCCCTCAAACAGGTCGTGGGAAAGAAGCGCGTTCTCCGGAACGGAACCTTCCAGCGACGCCATGAAAGCGTCTACGTCATAAAGCCCCTTGCCGGTGAAAATGCCTTCACCGAAGAGGTCCTGGTAGGTGTCCGATACGGCGGTGGTATACGGATCGACCCCCGTGTGCCCGGAATACAGTCGCGCAAACAACGAGCCGGCGGCGCTCATGAACGTCACGCTGATCCGTGGCTGCAGGATGCCGTAGCCCTCGGTGACACGGCCTGCGCGGGGATTGAAGGTGGCGCGGTTGAGGGGATGAATGATGATCCCGATGAGCTCTCGGGCCACGCCGCGCGGAAGTCGAGTATCGCTATCCAGGGTGAGGCAGTACTTGACCTGCGGCAGGATGCTCATATCTCCAACTGACACAGCGAAGCTGGTATCAGTGGCGCCGCGCAACAAACGATTGAACTCCTCAATCTTCCCGCGCTTGCGTTCCCATCCCATCCACAGACCTTCCCGCTCGTTCCACTGGCGCAGGCGGTGAAAGAGGAAGAAGCGGTCGGTGGCGCCGTCGGCGTGCCGTGCGTTCAGTGCGGCGATGCCCGCGCGCGCGGCTTCGAGGATCTCCGTGTCGTGTGGCAGCGTCTCTGTCGACGCGTCGGGAAAGTCGCTCAGGAGGGCAAAGTGAATGTGAGGGTCAATGTTCCCGAGTGCCTGCACTTCCAGATGCGCCATCAAGTCAGCGACGCGCTCCACGCTATCGAACAGCGTCGGCACGATCACCATCGTCCGCGCCGATGGCGGCACAGTATCGAGCTCGAGGCGTGGAAGCCGCCGCGGAGGGATCAAGTTGCTGATCGCCCACTGCAGCAGTTGAATGACCAGCTCACTTGCTGGCACGGTGGTTACCAGCGCGACAAAGATCAGGAATGCGCCGCGTGAGCCGTGCAGCGAGGCGTACAGAACGGCCTGACCCACGAGCAGCGCGGTCCCTGCCGTGATGGAGCCCAGGTACCCAGGAGTCGCCCACGCGAAGAAGAACCTGCGCAGCCACTGCTTCAGATCCGGCTGCCAGGCGACACTGCGCTCGAACTCCCGTCGGCCACCACCAATGAGGTGATAGCCCACGTGCGCCGCGCGCGAGTCTGGAGCCTTCACGTGAGCCTGGCGGGCGCGTTCCACGCTCTTCAGCGCGAGCAGGAGCTGTCCCTCGCCGGTCGGCAACGCGAGCTCCTCGACGGCATGTCGATACCGGTCGCGGCTGCGGAAGTCCATTCGGCTGTACACGCCCGCCGGATCACGTTGGAGCACTTGCTCGACGAGACTGACGCTCTCGAAAAACTCACTCCAGTCAAACGTCGAGATGAGGCGAAGGCTGCCAATCAGGTTGGCCACGTTGGCTTGCTCGGCAGCCTGATGCTGTCCCTCCGCCCGGATGGCATCCTCTATCGTTTGTCCTCGTGCTTTCAGTGCTGCATCCAGTTGGTCGTGGAGTTCAGATGCAATGGTTCCGAGCGCGCGCGCGCGTTGCAGCAAACGGGTCACAAAGGCGTGATGGACTTGCACTGGCCAGTCGTTGGACCAGGCCCCTCCGGTCTCGAGCTCTGTGGCCATCCGATCAGCCACCACCCGATGAATGCGCGTAGCGGCGAGCACATCACCTCGCGCGCGCAAATGATCAAGCAATGCAAGCTTCAGCGCGCTCGGCCACGCCCACAGCTCCCCCATCGTGAGCGGCGTCACGGATTGAAAGGCAGTGATGAATCGCTGCAACCTATGGCCGTCGAGACGGCCCGCGCTCGATCCAATCAGTTCCAGGGCGAGTGCGTAGATCCTCGGAAGCCCGACGAACTCGTCGGCAGCGACAAAGGGAAGGCGCCTGAAGAAGGCGGGCGGCAGATCGTGGTGGATGTCGCGCGCTGCAGCCGAAATGATGTGGAAGTTATCGAGCAGCCATTCCGCTGCAGGAGACGGAGTCTCGACGCGAGCGTCGTCGGCCAGCGCGGTATAGACGCCGCGCAGCGCCCGCATGTGTCCTTTGAGCTGTCGGAGATGGGCGTGTCCGCTGCCTTTCCTGGAGGTGATGGAGAGCAGCGCGGCCAGACGTCGAGCGTGCTCCTCCAGAAGTTCGATACTAAGAAGTTCCTCGCCAGCGCCGAGCAAACGAGATGAGGACGATGCCTTGCGCACGAACTGATTCCTCAGCACGCCCCGGCGGCCGCACATTCGCAACCCGGAGACGCCGCCCTCCGCCGGTGCGTAGTTGATGGCCCCCGTGTATTACTGCCCAGCTGCTCCATAGGCCTCCATTCGCTATGCAATTAAGGAGCGCGTTCGTACCTGCTCGCGCTCGAGGCCGAGCGCTCGAAATGGCGGAATGCACTCGTCTGGTGATTGCGGCATAGATTCGAGGGAACATCATTACCTCGCTGCTGGCCGAAGTCTTCACATGGATCGCGGCCGACAAGCATCGGCGCATTCAGGTGCAACCCCAGCAGTAGCGTTGCGGCAAGAATTGTTCAATCTACAAACCGTTCGTCCTCCAAAGGTTCGCCGTCAAGACTGGAGCAAGTTCACGTCGACTCGCGTGGTACGCGAAGTGCTGTAGGGACAAGGGCACCGCGCGACCTGCCTCAACTGTTCTTTTGGCCAAGAAGGCGCTTCGCACCCAAGGCCTCCGCCCGCAGCCTCAAAGAACGTCCGCTGGGATCGGGCTCCCTCGACCCTTGAAAGTGACCAATGATCGAAATGCCGTCCAGATTCGCCCGATCTCTGAAACATCCGTGGCGCACAGCCGCACTCGCGGTCGCGGTGGTGGTCGTAGGGTTGATCATCGCCTTGGCGTCGGTCGTCCCTTTCTCGTCGGAGACGGCGCGCAGAAAGGTCATCGAGGTCCTATCGACGCGACTCGATGCGGAAGTTGAGTTAACGGAACTTCGATTTCGAGTGCTTCCCCAGTTTCACGCAGAAGGCGTTGGCCTGACGATTCGGCATCGGGGCCGACGAGACGTCCCGCCCTTGATCTCCATCAAGCGATTCACGGCGGAAGGGAGCGCGTTGCGACTGCTCCAACGGCACGTCACGCAAGTGACGGTCGACGAGCTGGACATCGAGATCCCGCCAGATCGCAATCGCGACTCGACACCTGGCGCCGAACCTCCCGCTTCACCGACCCCCGGACGTGACAGCCGCGACGTGGGCCGCACGTTCGTCGTCGACGAGATGATCGCACACGACGCCCGCCTGGTGATCATTCCGCGGGACTCGGACAAGCCACCGAAAGTGTGGAGCATCCACGATCTTCGAATGGGGGCCCTCTCTCTCGACAAACCGATGACCTTCTCAGCGGCACTTGAAAACGCCGTTCCACCGGGCGCGATCGAAACGTCGGGCACTTTCGGTCCGTGGGGGCGTGAGGAACCCGGACAGACACCCCTCGAGGGAAAGTTCACGTTCGAACGCGCCGATCTGGGTGTATTCAAAGGCATCTCGGGCATCCTGTCGGCCGTCGGAACGTTCGGAGGCGCGCTCGAACGAATCGAGGTTCACGGGGTCACCGACACTCCGGATTTCACAGTCACAGCCGGTGGTCATCCCATGCCACTCCATGCGACTTATCACGCCATCGTCGACGGCACGAACGGCAACACGCTCCTGGAAAATGTGGACGCGTCCTTCCTGAACACATCGTTGACGGCGAAGGGCGGTGTGGTGAAAAAGCCAGGCGCTGATGGCCGCACCGTCGAACTCGATGTCGTCATGGACAACGCACGACTCGAGGATGTACTGCGGATGGCGGTAAAGACGCCTGCGCCACCGATGTCGGGCGCCCTGAAGCTCACCACGAAGTTCGAGCTTCCGCCGGGCGACCGGGACGTCGTTGAGAAGCTGGAGCTCGATGGGGTATTCACGATCACCGACGCGAGCTTCGCAAGCCCTCTTGTCCAGACCAAGATCAACGAGTTGAGTCGAAGAACTCAGGGGCAGGACGAAGAACAGAAAGGCAAACGGGTCGTGTCACAGTTTGCCGGGAGGTTCACGCTCCGCGCGAGCCAGCTCTCGCTGCCACATGTCACATTCGACGTGCCTGGATCGGCGGTTCGTCTCTCCGGACACTA
>Ga0207691_10005013_pt1 | contig 12770 bp, 10 predicted proteins | sample KBSM13metaG_FD_184327 | JGI IMG/M metagenome (GOLD analysis project Ga0207691, IMG submission 184327) | Miscanthus rhizosphere microbial communities from Kellogg Biological Station, Michigan, USA - KBS M1-3 metaG (SPAdes) (version 2) | ecosystem: Host-associated > Plants > Roots > Rhizosphere >... | reverse complement strand
TCCGTCGTGCGCGCCGGAGCCGTGAGAGCCTGCGTGCGGCCCTTGGCGAAGACCGGCTGCGGCTGCGCCGCCAGCGCGTCTCGTACCCGCTCGATTTCGGCGATATCGCGCATCAGCTGATCGGGTGAGATCGAAATCGGCTGCGCGACATGCTGAAGCACCACCGGCGCGGCGACAAAGGGCTCGGCCTTCGGCATCGGCGCCGCCTGCGCGGTTTCCGCCCAGGCATTCACCCACTCGTCGTGTCCGGAGTCCTGCTGTGCCAACGCCGCCTCCCGAAAGAGAACAGCTTCTGGTACGTCAAAGCCGGAATTCGCGCGACGTTTATCCTTTGTAAACCTTAACGCGGCGCGCGGCCGTCACACCGAAAACGCCTTCCCCTTCTCCGGCACGATCACCTTGGTGGCGGCGCCCTTCATCTCGGCGACGAACGCGTCGGCATTCGCCTCGATGATCGGGAACGAGCCGTAGTGGCACGGAATCGCGGTCTCGCACTTGATGAAGCGCTTCACCGCGAGCGCCGCGGTCTTCGGGCTCATGGTGAAGCGGTCGCCGATCGGCACGATCGCGACCTTCGGCGCGTGGATCTCGGCGAGCAGCGCCATGTCGGAGAAGATGTCGGTGTCGCCGAGATGCCAGACGGTCGGCTCGCCCTTCGCCTTGATGATCACGCCGCACGGATTGCCGAGATAGATCGGCATGCCGTCCACGATATCGCCCGACGAATGATCCGCCCGGACCATCGTGACCGTGAAACCGCCGAGATCGGTCGTGCCGCCGGTGTTCATCGGATTGAACTTCTCCAGCCCCTTGCCGGCGAGCCACATGCACAGATCGTAGTTGGTGGTGACCGTGGCGCCATTTTGCTTTGCGATGTCGAGCGCGTCGCCGACGTGATCACCGTGGCCGTGGGTGAGCAGGATCTGGCTCACGCCCTTGATCGCCGCCGCTCTGTCCGAGACGAAGGCCGGATTGCCGCTGAAGAACGGATCGATCAGCACCGCCTTGCCGCCGAAGTCGAGCCGGAATGCCGAGTGGCCGTACCAGGTGATCTGCATGATGTCCTCTTCGGTTTGGGGGTCGGGCGCAGCATAGTCGGGGCATTCTCCGGATCAATCGCGCATGCTAGTGCGTTGCGCATGCCGGTCATGCCGCTTATCGACATTGCGCCCCTGCTGCCTGCGCGCGGCGCGCTGATCGGTCTCGATCTGGGCACCAAGACCATCGGCGTGGCGGCGAGCGACCCGGACCGCCGTCTCGCATCCGGCGTCACCACGGTGATCCGCAAGGCGTTCACCGCCGACGCGCAGGCGGTGCTTGCGCTGGCCGCCGAGCGCAGCGCCGCCGGCTTCGTGCTCGGCCTGCCGATCAACATGGACGGCTCGGAAGGCCCGCGCGCGCAGTCGACCCGCGCGTTTGCGCGCAACTTCGCCAGGCTCACCGCACTGCCGATCGGCCTGTGGGACGAGCGGCTCTCGACCGCCGCGGTCGAGCGCGATCTCATTGCGGCGGACGCAAGCCGCGCGCAGCGCGCCAAGGTGATCGACCAGCACGCCGCGGCGTTCATCCTGCAAGGTGCGCTCGACCGCCTGTTACGCCTCCGCGCGGACACCTGACATGTCCGCCGTCTTCGCCGCGCTGGTGCCGATCTTCCTGCTGATCGTGATGGGCTTGCTGCTGCGCCGCTGGCTGATCTCGCAGGACGCGCATTGGGTCGGCCTCGAGCAGCTTCTCTATTATGTGATGTTCCCGGCCCTGCTGATCGGCACCATGGCGCGCGCCGACCTCACCACGGTGCCGGTGCTCGCGGTCGGCGGCACGATGTTCGGCGCCGTGATGCTGATCGCCGTTCTCTGCTTCGCGTTGAAGCCCGCGCTGACGCGATGGCTCGGCGCCGACGGCCCGGCCTTCACATCGCTGTTCCAGGGCGCGACGCGCTGGCAGACCTTCGTGGCGCTGCCGCTCGCCGGAAACCTGTACGGCGACCTCGGTCTGGCGCTCGCCTCCGTCGCGATGGTGGCGATGACGCCGATCCTCAACGTGCTCTGCGTCTCGGTGCTGGTGCGCTACGCGTCGAACAACACGACCGACTGGCGCAGCGTGCTGCTCGCGATCGTGCGCAATCCGCTGATCTGGGCCTGCGTGGCCGGCGCCGCGCTCAATCCGGTGAACGCTTTCATCCCGCTGCCGGTCCACACCGTCATCGATGCGCTCGGCCGCTCCTCGCTCGCGCTCGGCCTGCTGATCGTCGGCGCGGGCTTGCGCATCGAGGAATTGACGCGGCTGAAGCCGCTGACCCTGCCGACCTGCGCGCTGAAGCTTGTCGTGATGCCGGCGATCGCGATCGGCATTGCGCTCGCCTGCGGCCTGTCGGGCGCGAACCTCGTTGTGACCGCCTGCTGCACCGCCGTTCCGGCCGCGTCGAATTCCTACATCCTGGCGCGCCAGCTCGGCGGCGACGCGCCGTTGATGGCCCAGATCCTCACGGTGGAAACGATGCTGGCCGCCGCCACGATCCCGATCGTCATTGCGCTGGTGACATAAAAAAAACGGCGGGCTTTCGGCCCGCCGCACCTCAGGAGTTCGATGTTCAGTTATTGCCCGTTGCACGGCCGGCGGCGCCCGTAGCCTTCATCGGTGGTGCAACGGCCATAGCCGTAGCCGCCGTAGCCATAACCGCCGTAATAGCCCGGATAGACCGGCGCATAGGCATACGGCTCCGCGTAGACTGGCGCGTCATAGTAGCCGTAGCCGGGCCCGTAGCCGTAATAGCCGTACGGCCGCGACGCGACCGCCGCGCCGATCAGTGCGCCGGTGGCGAGCCCGAACCCGATGCCCGGACCCCAGCCGCGGCGCCAGTAGATTTCGGTGGTGGCGGGAGCCGCCGCAGTCGTCAGGCCGGAATTCCCGATCGGAAGCGGACCGGCAGACGCGGATACCGCGCCGGCGAGAGTGAGAGCGCTCGCAACACCGATCGCCAGCAGATGATTCTGGATGCTCATGATGTGCTCCATTCCGGTGCCAACCCTTTGGATGGCATTCGGCGCAACAACGCCGCAGGTCGCCGCGAGTTCCCCAGCCTCTAAGCAGCGGGCAAGGCGCGGTCGAGCAGCATCGCGACCTCGCCCGTCGCCAGATCGGCCGTCCCGAAAGTGCCGCCACGCGGCGCCGCCAGCCGCGTGCGGGCGAACGCTTCCGCGGCGGCCGGCGCATCCTCGGCGAGCGCGGCCGTCGCTGCCAGCATCGCGAGCCGCTCGACCGCGGCGCGCGCCTTCGCCTCGCCATCGGCCGCCATGAAGGTCCGCCCAATGAAGCTTGCTGCTTCCTTCGCGCCGGGCAATCCCGCGCATGCTCTCACCAGGTCGGCCAGTACCGCGCGCGCGGCCTCGCCTTCGCGCGACAGCGCGCGCAGCACATCGAGGCACATCACATTGCCCGACCCTTCCCAGATCGCGTTGACCGGCGCCTCGCGGTAAAGCCGCGACAGCATCGTTTCTTCGACGTAACCGTTGCCGCCCAGACACTCCATCGCCTCGTAGATGAAGCCGGGCGCGGTCTTGCAGATCCAGTATTTCACCGCCGGCGTCAGCAGCCGAGCACGCGCCGCCTCGTTCGCATCGCTGCCTGCCAGATCGAACGAGCGGCACAGCCGCATCATCAGCGCGGTCGCACCTTCCACTTCGAGCGCCATGTCGGCGAGCAGCGTGCGCATCATCGGCTGGTCGGCGAGCCTCTTCTGGAACACGGTGCGATGGCGCGCGTGATGCAGCGCCTGCGCCAGCGCCATGCGCATCATCCCGGCCGACGAGATCACGCAATCGACGCGGGTGAGCTGCACCATCTCGATGATGGTGCGCACGCCCCGCCCCTCCTCGCCGACGCGCCACGCGAACGCTTCCGCAAACTCCACCTCCGATGACGCATTCGAGCGGTTGCCGAGCTTGTCCTTCAGCCGCTGGAAGCGCAGCCCGTTGACCGAGCCGTCGGGGCGGAAGCGCGGCATCAGGAAACAGGTGAGCCCGCCCGGTGCCTGCGCCAGCACCAGGAACGCGTCGCACATCGGCGCCGACATGAACCATTTGTGCCCGGTGATGGCGTAGCCGTCCGCGGCCGGGATCGCCGTCGTCGTGTTGGCGCGCACGTCGGTGCCGCCCTGCTTCTCGGTCATGCCCATGCCGAGCGTGATGCCGTCCTTCTCCCACCACGGAATGAAGCGCGGGTCGTATGTGCGCGAGACGATCTTGCCGATCAGCTTTTCCAGCAGCGCCGGCTCGACGGCGAGCGCGCCGACGCCGGCGCGCGTCATGGTGATCGGGCACATGTGCCCGTTCTCGACCTGCGCCACCATGTAGTAGCGCGCCGCGCGTGCGACCTCCGACGGCGCGGAAGCGCGCCTGCCCTGCGCGTCCCAGGTCGAGGCATGCAGCCCGTCGCGAAAGCTCTCGCGCATGAAGGCGTGATAGGCGGGGTGAAACTCGACCTCGTCGCGGCGGAAGCCCTTGGTGTCGAAGGTTTTGAGCTTCGGCGTGTTCTCGTTGGCGGCGCGCGCCGCCTCGAACATCGCGGCCGTGCCCCAGCGCCTGCTGAAATCGGAGAGGGCGGCGGCCTCGCCGCCCGCGCCGTTCGCCGTCACGGCGTCGAGGAGCGCGCGGTCGCTCGCGAACAGGTCGACGTTCTCGAACGGCGGCGACTGGTTGACGATGTCGTGGGTGTCGAAGCGAGGCGTCATCGCGGCGTCCTTTTGGGCAATATATCACGCGGCGGGGCGGCGGCAGCGCGCCGGCGGACGCCATTGGACAACTTCCATCGCGATTTCAACGACTTCGCCAGATCTGCTGACTGAAGTTTGATCTGTGGAGTGCGCCAACGCGTCCTTGCCGCGCCCGGGCGATTCCCCCTATAGGGATCGCTTTAATGAACATCGTCCCGAAGACCTCATTCGTCCTCAGCCACCGTCATCTGCTGGGGATAGAAGGCCTTTCGGCCGACGACATCGTCGGCCTGCTCGACCTCGCCGACGAATATGTCGACCTCAACCGCCAAATCGAGAAGAAGCGCGCCTCGCTGCGCGGGCGAACCATCATCAACCTGTTCTTCGAGGCCTCGACGCGCACGCAGGCCTCGTTCGAGCTTGCCGGCAAACGCCTCGGCGCCGACGTGATGAACATGGCGGTCGGCAACTCGTCGGTGAAGAAAGGCGAGACGCTGATCGACACTGCGATGACGCTCAACGCCATGCACCCCGACATCCTGGTGGTGCGGCATCATTCGTCCGGCGCGGTCGCGCTGCTCGCCCAGAAGGTCGACGGCTCGGTGATCAATGCCGGCGACGGCGCGCACGAGCATCCGACGCAGGCGCTGCTCGATGCGCTCACCATCCGGCGCAACAAGGGCAGCATCGAGAATCTGACCGTCACGATCTGCGGCGACATTTTACACTCGCGCGTCGCGCGCTCGAACATCATCCTGCTCAACACGCTGGGCGCGCGCGTGCGCGTGGTCGCACCCTCGACCTTGCTGCCGCCCGGCATCGAGCGCTTCGGCGTCGAGGTCTCGCGCGACATGCGCGAGGGACTGAAGGGTGCTGACATCGTGATGATGCTGCGGCTGCAGCGCGAGCGCATGAACGGCTCGTTCGTGCCCTCGACGCAGGAGTACTTCCACTACTACGGCCTCGACCAGAAGAAGCTCTCCTACGCCAAGCCCGACGCGCTGGTGATGCACCCGGGCCCGATGAACCGCGGCGTCGAGATCGACAGCGCGGTCGCCGACGGCGCGCAGTCGCTGATCCGCGAACAGGTCGAGATGGGCGTCGCCGTGCGCATGGCGGTGCTCGAAGCGCTTTCCCGCAACCTGCCGAACGCCTGATGCTGTCAGACCGCCGCCCGATCCTGCTCGCCAACGCCCGGATCGTCGATCCGTCGCGCGATCTCGATTTCGCCGGCGATCTGCTGATCGCCGACGGCGTGATCCGTGACGCCAAGCGCGGCATCCACGCGGCCGGCGTGCCCGAAGGCACCGAGATCGTCGACTGCAATGGGCGCGTGGTCGCGCCCGGCCTGGTCGACATGCGCGCGTTCATCGGCGAGCCCGGGGCCGAATATCGTGAGACGCTCGCGTCCGCGAGCCAGGCGGCGGCGGCCGGCGGCGTCACCACCATCGTGTGCCAGCCCGACACCGACCCGGTGATCGACGATCCGGCGATCGTCGATTTCGTGATGCGCCGCGCGCGCGACACCGCCATCGTGCACGTGCAGCCGATGGGCGCGCTGACCAAGGGCCTCGCCGGCCGCGAGCTCGCCGAGCTCGGTTTGCTGAAAGCGGCCGGCGCGGTCGCATTCACCGACGGCGCCAAGAGCGTCACCAACGCGCAGGTAATGCGCCGCGCGCTCACCTACGCCGGCGATTTCGACGCGCTGGTGGTGCACCACACCGAGGACCCCGATCTGATCAGCGACGGCGTGATGAACGAGGGCGAGTTTGCGGCGCGCCTCGGCCTGTTCGGCATTCCGAAGGCCGCCGAGACCGTCATCCTCGAACGCGACGTGCGCCTCGTCGGGTTGACCCGCGCGCGCTATCACGCCGCCTCGATCACCTGTGCGGAATCGCTCGCCGTGCTGCGCCGCGCCAAGGAGGCGGGCTTGCCGGTGACCGCCGCCGCATCGGTCAATCACTTGACCTTGAACGAGATCGACATCGGCGCCTACCGCACCTTCTTCAAGGTTTCGCCGCCGCTGCGCCGCGACGAGGACCGCGTCGCGCTGATCGAGGCGCTCAGCGAGGGCCTGCTCGACGTCGTGATGTCGGACCACAATCCGCAGGACGTCGAGACCAAGCGCCTTCCGTTTGCCGAGGCAGCGCCCGGCGCGATCGGTCTCGAAACCATGCTCGCCGCTGCGCTGCGGCTCGTGCACAACGGCCAGATGACCTTGCCTGCGCTGCTGAAGGCGATGTCGACGCGTCCGGCCGAGCTGCTCGGCCTGCAGGCCGGCACGCTGAAAGCCGGCAGCGTCGCCGACGTGATCGTGGCCGATATCGACGAGCCCTGGGTGCTCGATCCCGACAAGCTCAAATCGAAGTGCAAGAACACGCCGTTCGACGAGGCGCGGCTGCAGGGCCGCGTGCTGCGCACCATCGTTGCCGGGCGCACGGTGTTTGAATACGCTGCCTGATGCAAACCGCCCTGCCCTTCATTGCAGCGCTTGCGTTCGGCTACCTGCTCGGCTCGATTCCGTTCGGCATCGTCTTCACGCGGCTCGCCGGCACGCAGGACATCCGCGCCATCGGCTCGGGCAGTATCGGCGCCACCAATGTGCTGCGCACCGGCCGCAAGGGGCTGGCCGCGGCGACGCTCCTCGCCGACATGCTGAAGGGCACTATCGCGGTTTTCGTGATGATGTGGCTGTCGGGGCGCGACGCCGGCCTCGCCGCCGGCATCGGCGCGTTCGTCGGGCATCTCTGGCCGGTGTGGCTCGCCTTCAAAGGCGGCAAGGGTGTTGCGACCTTTCTCGGTGTGCTGCTCGCAGTCGCCTGGCAAGGCACGCTTCTATTCGGCGTGCTCTGGCTCGCGGTCGCAGGCTTGACGCGCTACTCCTCGCTGGCATCGCTGACCGCTTGCGCGGCAATCCCGCCGTTCTTCTGGTTCTGGGGCGCGCCGTACGAGGCCGCCATGTTTCTCCTGCTCGTGGTGCTGACCTTCGTCATGCATCGCGGCAACATCGCGCGGCTCATGCAGGGCACCGAGGGCAAGATCGGCCAGAAAGCCGGCGCCCCGACCGGCGGCTGACGTGGGCGACCTCACCGGCGCAGAACGGCGCGACTGGCTGCGGCTGATTCGCAGCGAGAACGTCGGACCGATCACATTCAGGAACCTGCTGCGCCATTTCGGCAGCGCCGGCGCCGCGCTCGATGCGTTGCCCGGACTGGCGAAGCGCGGCGGGGCGGCGCGCGCCATCCGCGTCTGCTCGCGCGACGAGGCCGAGCGCGAGATGGAGGCGGCCGCGGACTTCGGCGTGACCTTCGTCGCCAGTTGCGAGGACACCTATCCGCCGCGGCTTGCCGAAATCGACGACGCGCCGCCGCTGCTTGCCTTTCGCGGTAACGTCGCGGCGCTCGCGCGGCCGATGATCGCGCTGGTCGGCGCGCGAAATGCGTCCGCCGCGGGGCTGAAGTTTGCCGAACGTCTCGCGCGCGAACTGGGCGAAGCCGGCTTCGTCATCGCGTCGGGACTGGCGCGCGGCGTCGACGCGGCTGCGCATCGCGCGAGCATGAGCACCGGCACCGTCGCGGTCCTCGCCGGCGGGCAGGACCGCATCTATCCGGAGGAGAATATCGCCCTGCTCGACGCGCTGCTCGGCGAAGGCGCCGCGATCTCCGAAATGCGGTTCGGCTGGATTCCGCGCGCGCAGGACTTCCCGCGCCGCAACCGGATCATTTCCGGCCTGTCGCTCGGCGTCGTCATCGTCGAGGCCGCCAAGCGCTCGGGCTCGCTGATCACGGCGCGCTTCGCGCTCGAACAGGGCCGCGAGGTGTTCGCCGTGCCGGGCTCGCCGATCGACCCGCGCGCGGAAGGCACCAATGGCCTGCTCAAGCAGGGCGCGACCCTGGTGACCGAGGCCGCCGACGTGCTCGCAGTGGTCGAGCCGATCATGGGCGGATTGCGCGAGCCCGCCGTCCCCGGCCCGCCGGACGATGCTCTGCCGGACGACCCGGATGCCGGAACGCGCGCCCGGATCCTCGAGCTGTTGGGCCCGACCCCGGTCGGGATCGACGACCTGGTGCGGCTCGCCAACACCACGCCGGCGATCGTCCGCACTCTATTATTGGAGCTGGAGTTGGCCGGGCGGATCGAGCGCCATCGCGGCGGGATGGTGTCGCTGCTTTGAAAGTTCCAGCCTATACAAATGCGCGAAATACTGCCGGTGATGCCCTCACAACTTGTAGAGACAAGACTCCCGAATTTAACCGCGCATGGCGTCCCGATTTGACAGGGCGGGCCTCCTTCCCCATGTTCCGGCCGACTCTGGTGGCCCAAAGGGCCCCAAGTGATCCTTGTAAAAGTTGAATTCACTAGGGATTTCATGAACATCGTCGTTGTCGAATCGCCCGCCAAGGCGAAAACGATCAACAAGTATCTGGGGCCGGGTTACGAGGTTTTGGCCTCGTTCGGGCATGTGCGCGACCTGCCGGCCAAGAACGGATCGGTCGATCCGGATGCCGATTTCAAGATGATCTGGGAGGTCGACGCCAAGGCGCAGAAGCGCCTCGCCGACATCGCCCGGGCCGTGAAGGGCTCCGACAAGCTGATCCTCGCCACCGACCCGGATCGCGAAGGCGAGGCGATCTCCTGGCATGTCCTCGAGGTGCTCAAGGAAAAGGGCGCGCTGAAGGACCAGAAGATCGAGCGTGTGGTGTTCAACGCGATCACCAAGCAGTCGGTCGCCGAGGCGATGAAGCACCCGCGCGAGATCGACGCCGCGCTGGTCGATGCCTACCTGGCGCGCCGCGCCCTCGATTATCTCGTCGGCTTTACCCTTTCGCCGGTGCTGTGGCGCAAGCTCCCCGGAGCGCGTTCCGCCGGGCGCGTGCAGTCGGTCGCGCTGCGGCTGGTCGCCGACCGCGAACTCGAGATCGAGAAATTCGTCGCGCGCGAATACTGGTCGCTGGTTGCCACATTGGCGACGCCGCGCAACGACACCTTCGAAGCCCGCCTCATCGGCGCCGACGGCAAGAAGATCCAGCGCCTCGACATCGGCACCGGCGACGAGGCGCACGCCTTCAAGCGCGATCTCGAGACCGCGCAGTTCACCGTCTCCTCGGTCGAGGCCAAGCCCGCCAAGCGCAATCCGCCGCCGCCGTTCACCACCTCGACGATGCAGCAGGAGGCGAGCCGCAAGCTCGGCTTCGCGCCGGCGCACACGATGCGGGTCGCGCAGCGGCTCTATGAGGGCATCGACATCGGCGGCGAGACGGTCGGACTCATTACCTATATGCGTACCGACGGCGTTTACGTGGCGCAGGAAGCGATCGTCGCGATGCGTAGCGCGATCGCGCAGCAATACGGCAAGCAGTACGTGCCGGATGCGCCGCGCGCCTACCAGAGCAAGCAGAAGACCGCGCAGGAAGCGCACGAAGCGGTGCGCCCGACCGACGTGACGCGCCGCCCGCGCGACGTCGCCAAGTTCCTCGATTCCGATCAGGCGCGGCTCTACGAACTCGTCTGGCTGCGCGCGATGGCGAGCCAGATGGAATCCGCCGAGCTCGAGCGCACCACAGTCGACATCGCCGCCAAGGTGGGCGCGCGCAATCTCGATCTGCGCGCGACCGGCACCGTCATCAAGTTCGACGGCTTCCTCACCCTCTACCAGGAAGGCGAGGACGACGCGCAGGACGACGATGAGTCAAAGCGCCTGCCCGCGATGAGCCAGGGCGAGTCTCTCGCCAAGCGCGCGATCGCCGCCACGCAGCATTTCACCGAGCCGCCGCCGCGCTATTCGGAAGCCTCGCTGGTCAAGCGCATGGAAGAGCTCGGCATCGGCCGGCCCTCGACCTATGCGTCGATCCTGCAGGTGCTGAAGGACCGCAACTACGTGCGGCTGGAGAAGAAGCGCCTCTACGCCGAGGACAAGGGCCGCGTGGTCGTCGTGTTCCTCGAAAACTTCTTCGCGCGCTATGTCGAATACGAATTCACCGCCGGCCTTGAAGAAGACCTCGACCGGATCGCCAACAGCGAGGTCGACTGGCGCGTGGTGCTGCGCGATTTCTGGCGCGACTTCATCGGCGCGGTGGACAGCATCAAGGACGTGCGCGTCCGCGAAGTGCTCGACGTGCTCGACGCGATCCTCGCTCCGCATCTGTTCCCGCCGAACAAGGACGGGACCGATCCGCGCGTCTGCCCGACCTGCAGCAACGGACGGCTCGGGCTCAAGCTCGGACGGTTCGGCGCTTTCATCGGCTGCTCGAACTATCCGGAGTGCAAGTTCACGCGCCAGCTTGCCGCCAATGGTGCGGCGAGTGCCGACAAGGTGCTCGGCAAGGACCCGGAGACCGGCCTCGACGTCGCGATCAAGACGGGCCGCTTCGGCACCTATCTGCAACTCGGCGAAGCCTCAAAAGACAAAGAAGAGAAGCCGAAACGCGCCGGCATCCCGAAGGGCTGGTCGCTCGACGACATCACGCTCGAAGGCGCGCTCAAGCTGCTCTCGCTGCCGCGCGAGATCGGCAAGAGCCCGGATGACGGCGAGCCGATCCTGGCCGGCATCGGGCGTTTTGGTCCCTATGTTCAACATGGCAAGACCTACGCCAACCTCGACTCGAGCGAAGACGTGCTCACCATCGGTCTCAATCGCGCGGTGACGCTGATCGCCGAGAAGCGCGCAAACCCCGGCAAGGGCCGCCGCTTCGGCGCCGATCCGGGCCGCGCGCTCGGCGATCATCCGCAGCGCGGCGGGGCGATCCTGGTCAAGAAGGGCCGCTACGGGCCTTACGTGACCAACAACGGCATCAACGCGACAATCCCGGACGCCAAGAACCCGGAAGAGATCACGCTCGCCGAAGCAATCGAGTTGATCGAGGCGCGCGCGGAAAAGACCGGGGCCAAACCCGCACCGCGGCGCAAGGGTCCGCGCAAGGATTCCCGCGTCGCCAAGCCCGCAGCGGATCCGGCCAAGAAACCCGCGAAGTCTGCAAAGCCGAAGAAAAAGGCCGCCGCAAAGCCGGCCAAGAAATCACTGACTGCTGCGGAATAATGCACGCTTTTGATCTCCCGGACTGGCGGTCGCGCCGGTCCGGGCCTAATTTCCAGCCATCTTGAAAAAACCTCACAAAGGCCCGCGGGGCCCCCGCGCCCTCCCCTCCCGCGAGGAACTTCTCGCCTTCATCGGCACGCACAAGGGCAAGGCCGGCGTGCGCGAGATCGCGCGCGCCTTCGGCCTGAAGAACAATGATCGCGCGGCGCTGAAGACGGCGCTGCGCGAGCTTGGCGACGCCGGAAAGGTCGAGCGGCGGCGCAAGAAGCTGCATCACGCCGGCACCCTGCCCGCGGTCGTGCTCGCCGACGTGACCGAGCGGGACGCCGATGGCGAGTTCATCGCCGTCCCGACCGAGTGGGATACGGAGGCGCATGGTGACGCGCCGCGCATCCGCCTGCATATCCCGCGCAGGGCGCGGCCGGTTGAAATCCCCGGCATCGGCGACCGCGTGCTCACTCGCACCGAAGAGAGCGGCGAGGACGGCGACGCGATCCGCCACAACGGCCGCGTCATCAAGGTGCTCGATCGTCAGCGCCAGCGCCAGATCGGCGTGTTCCGCGCTTTGCAGAATGGCGCCGGCCGGCTCGTCCCGGTGAGCAAGCGCGAGGCCGGGCGCGAGATCGATATCCCAAGCGGCGCCACGCTGGACGCGCAGGACGGCGACCTGGTCGCGGTCGAGTTGATCAAGCAGGGCCGCTTCGGCCAGCCGAGTGCGCGCGTGAAGGAGAAGCTCGGCTCGATCAAGAGCGAGCGCGCGGTCAGTCTGATCGCGATCCACGCGCACGAGATCCCGCATGTGTTCCGCCGCGAGGCGCTGGCGGAAGCCGAGGAGGCCCGGCCCGCCGGTCTCGAAGGCGGCCGCGAGGACTGGCGCAAGCTGCCGCTCGTCACCATTGATCCGGCCGACGCGAAGGATCACGACGACGCGGTGTACGCCGAAGCCGACACCGATCCGAAGAATGCCGGCGGCTTCATCGTCACCGTCGCCATCGCGGACGTCGCGCTCTATGTGACGCCCGG
>Ga0207691_10005012_pt1 | contig 12770 bp, 7 predicted proteins | sample KBSM13metaG_FD_184327 | JGI IMG/M metagenome (GOLD analysis project Ga0207691, IMG submission 184327) | Miscanthus rhizosphere microbial communities from Kellogg Biological Station, Michigan, USA - KBS M1-3 metaG (SPAdes) (version 2) | ecosystem: Host-associated > Plants > Roots > Rhizosphere >... | reverse complement strand
AGGCCTCCGCGACCAGCGAATCGATCGTCCGGCTCCGCTGCATGCCGCGCATCTGGGGAATCGTGCAGAACGTGCACGGGTTGTCGCACCCCTCCCCGACTTTGAGGTACGCATACCCGCGGCGGCGCGAAAGCACCCGCGGCGCGCGCTCGTCGTAGAGGCGGGTCGCGAGCGGCTTGTCCGTGAACCGCGGCAGGGTGGGCAATCCGGCGACGGGATGCGCCGCTCCGGGAGCGTTCTCGAGCTCGTCGAGCCCGAGGAAGGCGTCGACCTCGGGAATCTCGTTCGAGAGCTCCCGGCCGTATTTCTGGACCATGCAGCCGGCGACCACGACGCGGTCGATCTCTCCTCGTTTCTTGCGCTCGACCTGCTCGAGGATGGTCTCGATGGATTCCTCTTTTGCGCGGTCGATGAATCCGCAGGTGTTGACGACGACCACCCGCGCCTGCCCATCCGACACGATCTCGTGTCCCGCCCGCTGGAGGTGGCCCAGCATGACCTCGGCGTCGACCAGGTTCTTCGGGCACCCGAGCGACACCATACCGACGGTCGGCAGTCTTTCGCTCACGCGCTCACTGCGCTCACGGCGTCCGGTTCCGGGCTGTCATAGGCATAGGGCCATTCTAAGGAAGACGGGGGGCGCGCGCCGGCCGGGGGCTCAGACCCCGAGCGCGGGAAGGCTGGCGAGCATTTTCTCGATGCTGGCCGGGGTGGCCGGCTTGACGACGTGGAGCTGGAAACCGGCCTCGCGCGCCCGCCGGCGATCCTCCTCCTGGCCCCAGCCGGTCAGGGCGACGAGGACGACGTCCTTGCCCCAGGGCTCCTGGCGGATCCGCCGGGCGGCCTCGTAGCCGTTCAGCTTCGGCATGCCGATGTCGAGCACCACGACGTGCGGACGAAACGCTGCACCCACCTCGAGCGCCTCGACGCCGCCGTAGGCCGCGCGGGTGTCGTTGCCCATCAGGCCGAGCAGGCTCGCCAGCCCCGACGCCGCGTCGCGGCTGTCGTCGACGACCAGGATGCGGCGAGGCGCCGCCGGAACCGCGGATTGCCGGTCGCGGGAGGGAGTCTCCGCGGCCTCGGCCTGCGCGAGCGGCAACCGCACCTCGAACTCGCTTCCCATCCCCCGGCCCTCGCTGCGCGCCCGGACCGATCCGCCGTGCATTTCGACGAGTGCCTTCACGAGCGACAGGCCGATGCCGAGCCCCCGGTGCGACCTCTCGGCGGGCGAATCGCCTTGCGTGAACATCTCGAAGATCCCGGGCAGGGCCTCGGGAGCGATGCCGAGGCCCGTGTCGCGGACGCGGACGACGACCTCGTCGCCGAGGGTCTCCCCGACGACCCAGATGCGGCCCTCCCGCTCACTGTGCGTGGCCGCGTTGTTCAGCAGGTTCGAGAACACCTGGCTCAACCGTGTGACGTCGGCGTGCAGATGGACGCCGCTCGAGGGAATCTGGACGTGGAGAGTGTGGCCGTTGCCCTGGATCAGCGGAAGGCTGGTCTCGACTGCCTGCCGAATCACGGTCGCGAGATCGACCGTCTCGCGCCGGAGCTCGATCTTCCCTCGGCTGATCCGGCTGACGTCGAGAAGGTCGTCGACCAGGCGAACGAGCTGATCGAGCTGCCGCTCCATCATGGCGCGCGAGCGCTCGAACGCCTCGCCGTCGTTGCCGATCAGCTTCATGATCTGGAGGCCGCTGCTGAGAGGGGCCAGCGGATTGCGAAGCTCGTGCGCGAGCGTCGCCAGGAATTCGTCTTTGCGCCGGTCGGCGTCCTCGAGCCGGCCTTTCGCCGCCTCGGCGTCGGCGCGCAGCCTCTGCTGCTCCCGGGCCGACTCCCGGCGGATGCGCGCGATCTGGATGTGCGCCGCGACCCGGGCCAGCAGCTCCTTCGCGGCGAACGGCTTGACGAGGTAGTCGTCGGCGCCGGCTTCCAGGCCTTCGATGCGGCTCTCTTCGCCGGCCCGCGCCGACAGCAGGATGATCGGAAGGTCGCGCGTCCCCGGATTCGACCGCAGCTCTTGCAGGAGTCCGAAGCCGTCGAGTCGCGGCATCATCACGTCGGCCAGGATCAGGTCGGGCGCCTTGCGGCGTGCGAGCTCGAGGGCCTCCAGGCCGTTCGCCGCGGCCTCCACGCGATACCGGCCGCCCAGGAGCCGCGACACGTACTGGCGCATGTCCGCGTTGTCGTCGGCGACGAGGACACGCGCCCGGCGCGTGGAGGTGGTGTCGTCCAGCGGCTCCATCCCCTGAGAAAGCTCCAGCCCTTCGGCCGCCGGACGGGATTCGTCGTCCGGGAGCCATCGCAGCGCTTCCTCGATGAAGACCTGGGCGCTGCGCTGCGGCGATGCGGAGACCGCCTCGACCTCGATCTGATCCGGCGGAAGATGCGCGGAGCCCAGAGGCAGCGACACCCGGAACGTGGTCCCGTGGCCGACCCGGCTTTCGGCGCGCACCTCTCCGCCATGCAGCTTCACGAGCTCCTGCACGAGCGCCAGGCCGATGCCGCTGCCTTCGTGAGTCCGGCCTCTCGCGCCCCGGACGCGATGGAACCGCTCGAAGAGGCGAGGCATCTCCTCGGGCGGGATACCGGTGCCCGTGTCGCGAACCGACAGCTCGACCGTTCCCGGGGATGACCGCAGCTCGAGGGAGATCTCGCCGTTCAGCGTGAACTTGAAGGCGTTCGAGAGGAGGTTCAGGACGATCTTCTCCCACATGTCCCGATCGACGAAGACGGGCTCCGGCGGCTCCGGGCAGTCCACGGTCAGCCGGAGCCCGGCGCGCTCGACGGCCGAACGAAACAGGCTCGCGAGGTCCGTCGTGAGCATGCCGAGCGGCGTCGGACGGTAGGTCGCGCGGGCCCGGCCCGCCTCGATCCTCGCGAAATCGAGCAGGGTGTTGACCAGACGAAGCAGCCTCGACCCGTTTCGCTGCGCGAGCTCGAGAAGCCGTCGAATCTCGGGCGTGACCTCGCCGGCCGGCCTGTCCAGGATGTCCTCGACCGGCCCGAGCATGAGGGTCAGCGGCGTGCGGAACTCGTGGCTGACGTTCGAGAAGAAGGCGGTTTTCGCCTCGTCCAGGCGAGCGAGGGCTTCGGCGCGGCGGCGCTCCTCTTCGTACGCACGGGCGTTGGCGACGGCCGCGCCGATCTGCCCGGCGACGAGTCCCATGAACCCCCGGTAGTCGTCGTGAAACGGGAGACGCGGGCTGATTCCCGCGACCACGAACCCGGCGGGTCGGGCGCTCTCGCTCCCCTTGAGCATCGGGAGCACGATCGCGTGGTTCGGCGCCTCGGGCCAGACACCTCCGGGAAGCCGGCCGAACCGCGCCGCGAGCGCGTCGACGAGGACCGCCTCGCCCGCGCGCGCCACGCGAGCGAACTCCCAGGGGTCGCCGTCGCCTCCCAACTCGACCGTGGGAGGGCTCGCCGGGTGCGGGAGCGTGAGGCCGGACGCGCAGGCGAGCCTCGCCCGGGCTCCATCCGGCTCGAGCAGATAGAGCAGCGCGAAGGGGATGTCGTTCGGGTTATCGGCCAGCGTGGCGGCGGCGATCTCGCAGGCCTCGTCGATCGACTTGGCCTCGGCCGCTCTTTCCGCGAGCGCACGGAGGAGTCGAAGGCGCCTCCGGCCCAGCACGCGCTGGGTCTCCTCGGTGCACGCGCAGAAGAGCCCGCCGACGCCGCCGTCGTCGCCGGGAATCGGGCTGTAGGAGTACGTGAAGAAGGCTTCCTCGGGGAAACCGTTCCGCTCCATGACGAACTGGAGCTCTTCGTTCCAGGTCGAGCGCCGCTCGCGCATCACCAGCTCGGACTGAGGACCGACCGTGTCCCAGATCTCGGACCAGATCTCCCGAGCCGGCCGCCCGAGGGCCTCCGGGTGGCGGTCCCCCAGGACCGGGGCATAGGCGTCGTTGTAGATGTTGATCAGTCTGTCGCCCCACCAGACGAACATCGGGTAGCGCGAGTCGAGCATGATCCGGACGGCGGTCTTCAGGCTGGCCGGCCACCACTCCTCGGGTCCCAGTGGAGTCTTCGACCAGTCCACGTCCCGTATCCGGCGCTCCATCTCCCCGGCCTCGGGCCGGAGGGCCGAAGTCGGCGGAAGAGAGGCTGTTCCGATGCCGTCGCTCATCTGCTCAGGAAGTCCTGAACCCGCCAGCTGCAAGAGTCATGCTCACCCTCGCCGGCGGGCCCGGGATCAGGGCTCAGGGCTCGAGGCTCAAGGATAGATCCGCTTGAGCGTGCGGGGATAGGGAATCGCCTCGCGCAGGTGATGGATCCCGCACACCCAGGCGACCAGCCGCTCGAGGCCCATGCCGAAGCCCGCGTGGGGGAACGTCCCGTACCGACGGACGTCGAGGTACCACTCGTAGGCCTCGCGCGGGAGCTTGTGCTCCTCCAGCCTCCGCTCCAGCAGGGCGAGGTCGTGGATGCGCTGCGACCCCCCGATGATCTCTCCGTAACCTTCCGGCGCGAGCATGTCGAGGCCCAGAACGACTTCGGGATCCTTCGGATCGGGCTGCATGTAGAAGGATTTGATGGCCGTCGGAAATCGCGACACGATGAGCGGCTTCTCCAGGTCTCCGCAGAGCGCCGTCTCTTCGTCCGCCCCGAGGTCGTCGCCGAACTTCACCGGGAACTCCTTCCTCTGGAGCTCGGCGATGCCCTCGCGATACGTGATCCTCGGGAAGGGCTTCTTGATCTTCTCGAGCTTCGAGGTGTCCCGCTCGAGACGCTTGAGCTCCTCCGAGGAGCGGTTCAAGGCGCGCTCGACGAGGTAGACGACGAAGTCCTCGGCCAGCTCGCAGAGGCCCTCGAACTCGAGGAAGGCGACCTCCGGCTCGACCATCCAGAACTCGGTCAGGTGCCGCCGCGTCTTCGATTTCTCGGCGCGGAAGGTCGGGCCGAAGCAGTAAACCTTGCCGAAGGCCGCTGCGGCGGGCTCGAGGTAGAGCTGACCCGACTGCGAAAGGTAGGCCTTGTCGCCGAAGTAGTCGGTCTCGAAGAGCGTGGAGGTCCCTTCGACGGAAGACCCGGTCAGGATCGGCGAATCGATCCGGACGAACTCCCGCTCGTAGAAGAAGTCGGCGATGGCCTGCTCCATCTCGGAGCGGACGCGAAGCACGGCATGCTGCTGCGAGGAGCGCATCCAGAGGTGTCGCAGGTTCATGAGGAAGTCGACGCCGTGCTCCTTGGGCGAGATCGGATACTCCGGCGAGCTTCCGAGGATCGTGATCCGGGAGGCCGTCATTTCGTAGCCGCCGGGCGCGCGCTTGTCTTCGCGCACGACCCCCTCGACCTCGAGCGAGCACTCCTGCGTCGCTCGCTCCGCGGCATCCCAGATTTCGGGAGGCACGTCCGCCTTCGGAACGACGACCTGGACATAGCCGGTGCCATCGCGCACGATCAGGAACTGAAGCTTGCCCGAGGAACGCTTGTTGTAGAGCCAGCCCTGGACGACGGCGGCGGCCGTACCGCCGGCCTTCGAGCCGAGCTTCGAGATGGGAGTCGCGTTCATGCGGGCGCGGATTATACGGGGTCCGCCGAGCGGCCGGCCCGTCCGCCGTACCCGTAGAATCCGGGCGTGGCGGACCTTTCGCCGACCGCTTTCGCACGCGCGATCCTTCCCGTGCGCGCGCGCCGCCTCCTCCGCCGCGCGGCCCGCGAAGCGCCGCGCCGTCTGCGCGATCTTCCACGCGACCTCGTCTGCGCCGTGGCGCCCCGGGCCTTCGGCGGACCGGTTCCTCCCCCCGGCCTGCGCGCCCGGGTCGGCCTCGGCTCCCGCGCGGAATTCGAGTTCGTCGGCCGCGAGGGCGCCCGTCAGATCCTCCAGGCCGTGGCCAGCGCGGGGATTCCGGCCTTGCCCGACTGGCTGGACTTCGGCTGCGGGTGCGGGCGCCTCGCCCGGTATCTCCTCGAGACGGGCGACGCGCATTCCTACACGGGCGTGGACGTCGACGCCGAGCAGATCGCGTGGGCCGCGCGAAACCTGTCCGGCCGCTTCTCCGTCATTCGGCCCGACCCACCGCTCGAACTCCCCGACGCGTCGTTCGACGTCGTGATGGCCATCTCGATCTTCACGCACTTCAACGAGGATGAGCAGTTCGCCTGGCTCGCCGAGACTCGGCGGCTGCTCCGGCCCGGCGGCCTCCTCGTGGCGACCACCCTGTCACCCGAGTACGCCCCCGCCGTTCCCGGCCTGACCGGGGAAGAACTGGCGCGCCTCGAAGATCGCGGATTCCTCGCCGTGGACCACGACGCCTCGACGTTCAACGAAAAGTCGACGTTTCACTCGCGGAGATATCTCGAGAAAGCCTGGAGCCCTCATTTCCGGCTCCGCTCGCACGAGGCGCGCGCGTTCGTCAGCTACCAGGACCTGGCGCTGTGGGAGAAGGCCCCGGCTCCACCAGGATGACCCGCTCGAGAGTCGTTTCTCCACCGTCGCGCCCGATCAACCGGATGCGGAGCGTGTGCCTTCCAGGCGGCAGCGAGGGCACCGGAAAGCCGTAGCCGCCGTTGCCGGGCTCCGTGTAACCCGGGTGCACGTCTTCGAGGTGCGGCCAGCGGCCGCCGATCTTCCCGAACGTCTCGCCCCCCGATTCCGCAGTCACGCGCACGCTGTCGATGCCGGAATCGTCCAGCGCCCACCCGTAGGCCCAGAACCCCGGGGAGACACGCTGCCCGTCCGCCGGGAACTGGAGAACGCCGAATGGCGGTGCCAGTCGCTTCACTTCCCGGTCGAGGTCGGCGGCCGCTTTCTCGAAGAGACGCGCCGCCTCGGGAGGCGGCGTGCCCGGCGCGGCGACCTCCACCGGCCACGGCGGAGACCCCGCCAGCCGAAAAGCGAAATCGAAACCGAGGCCCTCGTGCGGGAAGCCGCCCAGGAGCTCGAGCGCTCCCTGAGAAACACCCCGGCGGACGGCCGCCGAATAGTCGTTGGCGCGATACCCCCGTCCTTCGTGCGCGTGGTAGACGAGCACGCTCGCTCCGAGAGCCCGCATCCGCGGCCAGGCCTCGGTCTCCGGGATCGGCCTCTTCTTCAACAGCATCTCGAGCTCGGCGTACTGCGCCGGGAAAAACCCCGAGTAGCCGTTGAGGATGGGCTTCTCGTGCGCCGTCTGCCGCAGGACGTACTCGAAGTCGTAGAGAAAGCCCAGGGGCCATTCGACCGCGGCGCCCGGAAAACGCGCCGTGCGCAACCAGCGATACACGGCCGAAGACTCTCCCGGCGTCGGGATGAGTGTGAGCGGAAAGGCGCGGTACTCCAGCATGAGGAGCGCCAGCGCGGCCGCGCAGGCTGCGACGCGAGCGCCGACCGACCGGCGCCGGGTCAGCAGGGAAAGCCCCCAGGCCGCGAGCACGGCGAGAGCGATGTGAAAGAGAACGATCCCTCGCGAAGGCGCACGGATCGCGAGGAACACCGCGCCGAAGGACTGGATCAGGAAGCGGTAGAAGGGCGTGTTCGCGCCGAACGCCACCAGAATCCCGGTCCCGGCCAGGCCGAGGAACAGCGCCGCGCGCGAATCCAGGCGACCGCTCCTCAGAAACTCGCCGAGGCTGCGGAATCTCCGCCCCGGGAACGCGACCGCGAGTCGCAGGAGCCCGACGAGAGCGAAGAGCACGAGAATCCGACCCGGGTCCCGAAGGCGAAGCGCACCGAGCCGCAGGCCCGGTTGGAGCTCGGCGAGCAGCCAGAGCACGGCAAGCGCGGCCAGCGCGACGTCGAAGAGCCTCGCGACAGACCGGCGCCGCGGGGAAGGGATCGGGACGGGCGGCCCGGTGACCGGCTTCGCGCCCCGCCGCCACAGGATGACCAGTGCGGCGACAGCCAGAGCGATCGCCGCGACCCCCGGGAAGAAGTGCCGCTCCGGCGCCTGGAACCGCGCGGTCACCGCTCCCCACATCCAGTTCTTCTCCCCGGCCGAGAGGAAGTCCGTCCACCGACCCGAAAACACCTGGATCTCGGAGAGGCCGCGCTGGAACCCGTACAGCCTGGACGCCGCGCGGTAACCCGCCGCGAAGGGAAGAAATGGAAGCGAGGCCACGGCCGTCGCGACGACCGCCGTTCCGATGCGCCGCCCCCGCTCGGGCACGGCGCGGAGCCAGGCCCACGCCATCGCGACGGCGACGAGGAACCCCGAGAAGAACGCGTAGTGAACGTTTGCCAGCGCGTTCCAACCGAAGGCGGCGGCGAAGAGGACGAGTTCGCGGCGTCGACCCGACTCCAGATAGCGGAGGAGGAAGAGCAGCGTCAGGCAGAGGAACGTTCCCCACTGGAACTGCAGGTGCGGGATCTGCTCCATGCGCCACGGGAGAAAGGCGTAGACGACGCCGGCGGCCGCCGAGGCGAGCGGATCTCCCGTCACGTGCCGGGCGAGCGCCCAGGCCGAAAGCGCCGACGAGAACATTCCGAGCAGGAGGAGGACGTTGTAGTTGAGCACCGCCGACGCCCCCGAGGCGAGCAGCGGGAATCCGAAGAACGACACGCCGTACAGGTTTTCCGAGAACGCGAGGACGTAGCGCGCGGGGTGGAAGAAGTTCAGCTGGAAGAGCTCGCCCGGGTTTCGCAGGGTTTGCGCGAAGTCCCAGTGAAGGATGCGCGCCACGAGCTTTGCGTCGCCGAAGTCCGAGAGAGCGTCGCCCATGTGTCGCGCCTGAGGCCAGGTCGCGACCACGGTCCAGCCCAGGAAGAAGAGCGCCGCGAGCGCCGCCTCCCGCCCGGGCCGGGATCCCCGCTTCAACGCAGCCGCGAGCGCGCGTTGTTGGCGATCGTCAGCGCCTGCTGGAGGCGCTGCATCCGGCGCTGGCGCTTCTGCGTCGCCTCGACGTCGCCGGTGGGAGGCACGTTGGCGCGGATCTCGCGCATGAGCTTGTCCGCCTCGAAGCCGAAGCTCTGAAAGTCCGGCGCCTGGAACTTCCGGAAGGTGAGCTCGCTCGCGATGATGTAGCCGTCGGAGATGTCGCGCACCATGTTGTACGCGGAGCCCCCCAAAAACGCGCTCATGACCGTGAAAAGTGTAACCCGTGCAGGCCCGGATCCCACGTGACGCGGCGCCGGATGGCGGCCGATGTTTCCCCGGGGGCGCGTGTCGGGATAGGATTCCGCCCTTTGCGGCGCTTTGCGGCGACCGCGGGAGGGCTCACCTTGGCTGCGCACGCCGACTATCTCGACATCGACTCGCTTCTGACCGAGGACCAGCGGCTCGTCCGGGACACCGTGGGGTCCTGGGTCGACGACAAGGTGCTCCCCATCATCGAGGAGGCGGCCTGGGAAGGCCGCTTCCCGCGCGAGCTCGTTCCCGAGATGGCCCAGCTGCATCTCTTCGGCTCGACGATCGCCGAGTACGGCCTGCCCGGCCTGGACAACATCTCCTACGGCCTGATCATGCAGGAGCTCGAGCGGGGCGATTCGGGCCTGCGCTCGTTCGTATCGGTCCAGTCGGGCCTCGTCATGTACCCGATCTACGCCTTCGGCTCGAAGGAGCAGAAGGACAAGTGGATCCCGAAGCTCGCGAAGGCGGAGGCCCTGGGCTGCTTCGGCCTCACCGAACCCGACTTTGGCTCCAACCCCGGGGGGATGCGCACGACGGCGAAGAAAGACGGCGACTCCTACGTCCTCAACGGCGCGAAGGCCTGGATCACGAGCGGCTCCATCGCCGACGTCGCCGTCGTCTGGGCGAAGCTCGACGGCGTCGTACGCGGGTTCCTCGTCGAGAAGGGCACGAAGGGATTCTCGACGTTCGAGCACAAGGGCAAGATGTCGCTTCGGGCCTCGGTCACGTCGCAGCTCGCGTTCGAAGACTGTCGCATCCCCGCCGAGAACATCCTTCCGGGCGTCGAGGGTCTCAAGGGCCCCCTCTCCTGCCTCACTCAGGCCCGCTACGGAATCGCCTGGGGCGCCCTCGGCAGCGCCATGGCGACCTACGGCTGCGCGCTCGAGTACGCGAAGAGCCGCAAGCAATGGAAGGATCGTCCGATCGCCGCGCACCAGCTCGTGCAGGAGCGGCTGGCGTGGATGATCACGGAGATCACCAAGGGCCAGCTGCTCGCCTGGCGACTCGGCCGCATGAAAGACGACAAGACGATGAAGCCGCACCACGTCTCGATGGCCAAGCGCAACAACGTCTGGGTCGCCCGGGAATGCGCCAAGCTTTCCCGCGAGACGCTCGGCGCCAACGGGGTCGTCAACGAGTACCCCGTTTTCCGTCACCTCGCGAACATCGAGAGCGTTTATACGTACGAGGGAACGCACGACATCCACACCCTGATCATCGGCGAGGCCGTCACCGGCGTGCCGTCGTACAACCCCCCGATGGAGTAGGAGGCAGGCAGAGACGTCAGGAGGCAGGCGTCGCCATTTCCTGCCTCCTGCCTGCTGCTTCCTGCCTCCTCGCCCCGACGCACGCCGCGGAAACCACTGACCATCAGTCTCTTGCGCTAAAATAGCAGGCTCGAGACACCACCGTTGGGAATCACCGGCAACCTCAAGACGATGCAGCTGGGAGAGCTGTTTCAGTGGCTCTCCCTGGGCTCGAAGACCGGCACATTGCTCATCAATGGGCACGGCATCGAGAAGCGCATCTACTTCCAGGAGGGGCGCATCGCGTCGACCTCCTCCTCCGACCAGCGGGAGTACCTCGGCCACTTCCTGGTGTCGAACGGATTCATCACGGAGGACGAGCTGAAGATGGCGATGGAGGTCCAGGAGGAGTCGCAGATCCTCCTCGGAAAGATCCTCGTCATGATCAACGCGATCGCCGAGAGCGACCTCCTCCGGCTGATGCGGAAGAAGGCCGAAGAATCGATCTATGACGTCTTTCTCTGGACCGAGGGGAACTTCGAGTTCGTCGACGGCGAGATGCCGGATCAGAAAATGGTCCCGCTGTCGCTCGACGTCACCGGCATCGTCATGGAGGGCATGCGCCGTTACGACGAGTGGCAGCTCATCCGCCAGCGGGTTCCCGACTCCAGCGTGGTTCCCGACATCATCCGGCCGCTCGACATCGAAAAGCTCGGCGACCGCGAAAAGCTCATCATCCCGTATCTCGACGGCCAGCGGACGATCGAGGAGATCGCCCTGCAGACGCACAACGCCGAGTTCGTGGTGTCCAAGCTCGTGGCCGAAGGACTTCGCACGAGCTCGATGCGGCTCACCGAGGCCCGGAACCGGGTTCCGTCCTCCGCTCCAATGCCGGCCGGCGGTAGTGAGGTCGATCACTTCCTCCAGCGTGGCCGCGCCCTGCTCAAGGACGATCCCCACGGGGCGTACCGGCTCTTCAAGGTGGCCTACGAGCTGGATCAGGGAGACGGTCGGACTGCCGACGCCCTCCGCGAGGCCGAACGGGGCATCAAGGCCGCCCTGGACAAGGACGGGGTCTCGGGAGAGAGGGTTCCGGAGCTCGCCATTGCCATGCAGGCCCTGACGAAACGCTCCTTCACGCCCCACGAGGGTTTCGTCCTGTCCCGCATCAACGGGCAGTGGGACGTAAAATCGATCATGAAGATTTCCCCCATGAAGGAGCTCGAGGTCCTCGTGATTTTCCAGAAGCTCCTCAAGGACGGCGTGATTCGCTGGAAGCCGAAGGCCGGCGGTGGCTGAGGCCACGGCAGCCGCGGCTTCGGGCCCGACTCCGCCTGCGGGCGCGGGTACGGGCACGGGTACGCCCCGCCCGGCGCCCTCCCGGCGCCTGCGGACGTTTCTCGCCGCCGTCTGCGTCGCGGGCGCCGGTCTGCTCGCGGTCCTGCTCCCCGGCGTGCCATGGAGCCGGTGGCCTGAGCTCCTCTTCTTCACGGTCCTCGCCGTCGTGGCGTTCCGACTTCGCGTGCGCTACGCCGAGAATTACGTGGGCCTGGAGGCCGCCGCTCTCGTCCCGGCGATCCTGATCCTCGGCTCCCCCGGCGCCGCGATGCTCGTGTGCGTGGTCGGGGACGCCATCTCGAAGCTCTTCGTCCGGTCGCGCCGCCTGACCCTTTCGAACGCCTTCGACGTGGCGCAGCTGTCCGTCGCCTACGGCGCCGCCGCCCTGTTCAGCTATGCCCTCCACTCCGCCGGCGGCGGCTGGGCCCGGCTGGCCGCGCTCGCGACCGGAGTGCTGCTCGTCTTCTTTTTCGTCAACACGGCTCTCGTCTTCGCCTACCTCGAGCTCGCCCGCATGGCCCCCCGCGAGCGGCTGCTCGAGGTCGCCCTCTTCCAGCTCACGGCGCTGCTCCTGCTCGCCCCGATCGTCATCCTCGAGGTTCTCGTCTACGCGACCTACGGGCCCGCCGGGATGCTCCTGGCGTTCTTTCCGGTGGTGCTCGCCTCCTTCGTCGTGCGCAACCTCTCCTCGATGGAGCGCCGCGTCGCCGAGGTGTCTCGCCGAAACCGCGAGCTCGACGTCATGCGCGAGATCTCGACGAGCTTCGGCGGCAGCACCCGCGTCGACCGGTACGAACGGGTGTTCTCCGCCGTCGCGCGCCTGCTCCCGGTCGAGGCGCTGGCGGTCGTCGAGTGGCCCGGCGAAGAGGGGGAGGACTTCACGGTGCACGTCTCCGAGCGCTCGAGCGTCACCCGGCGCGAGGTGCTTGCGTGGGCGCGTCGGGCCCGCCTCGACGAGCGCCGGATCGATCGAGACAGCTCCCCCGAGGAGCTCGCCGTCGGCGAGTCGCGCCCCATCCGGCTCGGGGACGAAACGCACCACCAGATCCGCATCCGGCTTTCGACCTTCGAGCTGCACTCGGGTCTTCTGATCCTGGAGAGCACGAGCCCGGCCCTCCATTCCGCGGAGGCGATC
>Ga0207691_10005009_pt1 | contig 12774 bp, 19 predicted proteins | sample KBSM13metaG_FD_184327 | JGI IMG/M metagenome (GOLD analysis project Ga0207691, IMG submission 184327) | Miscanthus rhizosphere microbial communities from Kellogg Biological Station, Michigan, USA - KBS M1-3 metaG (SPAdes) (version 2) | ecosystem: Host-associated > Plants > Roots > Rhizosphere >... | reverse complement strand
TCCGAGCTCGAGCCCGACGATCCGGTCGGCCTCCTCGCCGCGCGCGGTCAGGAGGATGATCGGGAGGGACGACCGCGAGCGGATCGAGCGGCTGAGCGCAAGCCCGTCCCGCCCGGGGAGCATCACGTCGAGCACCACGAGGTCGAGCGACTCCTGCCGGAGAAGCTCGTCCGCGCGGTTCCCGTCTCCGGCCACGAGCGTGCGGTGGCCGTCGCGCTCCAGGTAGCGGACGACGACGTCCCGGACGATCGGGTCGTCGTCCACCACGAGGATCGTCGCCATGTCGCTCATTGTGCGTCCGTCGGCCACTTCGGGTGGTGCTCGCGAGCCCAGTCCTCCCGCACGGTGCCGAGCGTGATCCCGCGGAGCGCATGGCGGGTCGTCGGATGGATCACCGCCAGGTAGAGGTGACCTGCGACGAGGGCGACCGAGGCATAGGTGGCGACGTCGTGGAGGACGATGGTGCCGTCGAGGCGGAAGCGGGTGTCGCGCTCTCCGAGCCAGAGCAACGCTCCCGAGACGAGGAACAGGAGCGCGAACGCGGCGGTCAAGGCGGCATTCAGCTTCTGCCCGGCGTTGAATCGCCCCTGCGGCGCGTCCTTGCCGAGGAGCCAGCGCCGATCGTCGGCGTCGAAGACGTCGAGCTCACGCGTCGTGGCGCGCAGCCCCCGGCGGTCGCCGAGGACGATGACCGCCGCCAGGGCGAGGATCCACGCGAGAGCCGTGAGGAGGTGGACGTCCTTCACGAGTGGCCGCCGGCCGACCTGCGCCGCGAGCGATGGAAGGTAGAGCACGAGCCCCGATCCGAGGAGCACGAAGAACGCCGAGGCGTGCACCCAGTGCAGGGCTCGCTCCGACCGCGAGAAGCGCCGGACGTAACGGGGCCGGCTCACGCGCCGTTCGACCGGCCGATCCACGCGTCCGTGTCGTAGCCCCGCTCCTCCCAGTACCCGACGACCGGCTCGCGGGTGACCACGATGCGTGTGACCCACTTGACGCTCTTGTACCCGTACATCGACGGCACGACGAGTCGGAGGGGCGCACCGTGTGGCCGCGCCAGAGGCCGACCATCCATCGCCCAGGCGAGCATGACGTCGGGCAGCAGGGCCTGGTCGAGGGTGAGCGAGTCGACATACGGGCGCTCCGCCGAGACGAACGAGAGCGCACCGGCCGACGGCAGCGGGCTCGCCCCGGCAAGGACGTCCCGGAGCCGCACGCCGGTCCACCGCACGTCCTCGACGCTCCACCCCGTCACGCAGTGGAAGTCGCTGACCTGCGCGGCCGCCGGGAGCGTGCGCAGGTCGGCCAGCGTGAGCGAGACCGGTCGCCGGACCAGCCCGTCGACGCGCAGCCGGTACGCCGCCGGGTCGATCCGGGGCATCGTCGGTGCGACGGTGTAGATCCGCCAGCCGCTCGTCGGCTGCGGGAGCACCGCGCCGACGCCGCTCGGGATGAGCCCCGACCCGGCGTCCCACGCGGATCGCCCCCACCAGAGCGACGAGAGGCCCACCGCCGTGACGCCGAGAAACGCCGCCCGACCCAGACGCTGCTCGTCCCGCATCTCGGGATCATCGCGGTCGCCGGCGTCGGCGACGATGAACAGAGTCTGAACGTGCCTGTCCGGACGATGAACTCTCGCAGCCGTTGCGGTGCGGCGCGATACACATCTCGGCACGCCGTCCGTCGACTTCGGGAGGGAACCATGTCAAGGATCACGACACTCGCGCTCGCGTCGCTCGTCGCGCTCGCGCTCACCTCGGGCGCGGCCCGGTCGGCAGGCGAGCCCATGCACCCGAAGCTCGTCCGCACGATCATGGACGCGAAGCTCGGCGAGGTGCTGACCACCTCGAACCGGCAGGCGATCTACGTCTGGAGGAGCGAGCCCAGGGGCACAATCCGCTGCACGGGATCGTGCGCGAAGGCGTGGCCACCCGTCCGCGTCGCGAAGGGCGTCATGGTCCCGATGCACTACGCGGGCATCAGGGGCGACTTCGGGACGATCCGCCGCCCCGACGGCTCGCGGCAGCTCACCCTCGACCGCCGTGCGCTCTACACCTACGCGCACGAGAAGCCGGGGCAGGTGCTCTGCAACGACGTCGACAACTGGTTCGCCGTGAAGATCCGCACGTCGAGCTGACGTCAGCTCGGCCGCGCGTCCGGTCAGCGGGACCCGATGGCGGTGATGACGTACCCGCCCTCGAGCATCGCGGGCGCGCGGGCCGTCAGGCGCTCCCACGTCGGGACGTCCCAGCCGAACGAGTCGGCGAGGCGGACGATCATGTTGAAGAGCGCGCAGACGGTCGCGGCGTCCCGGAGCGCCTGGTCGGAGACACCGGCCGACCGCACGGCGGCGGCGTCTTCGGGACGCAGCTCCTCCGGCCGCAGCGTGAGCTTCTCGAGGAAGGCGAGGGTCGCCCGGAGCTCGGGTCGGAGCGGAGCGGAGCGCCAGTCGGCGACGACCGCCTGCCAGACCTCCTCACCGAGTGCGTACGACGCGACCGCGCCGTGGGAGCCCGTTCAGAACGGGCATTGGTTCAGTAACGAGGTGAAGCCCGCGAACAGCTCGCGCTCACCCGGGCTCCACTCCGACGTGCCGCGCATCACCTCGTCGAGCGCCTCGGAGAACGGCCGCCCGAAGAGGTCGGGGCGGTAGAGCAGCGTCTTGACGACGCCCAAGGGCTCGTTGCCGCTGCGCTCGCGGATCATGTCCAGCACGGCGGCCTCCTCCGGCCGGTGCCCGTGGTCGACGACCGCGAGCCTCACCCGATCACCTCGAGCGCGGTGTCGAGGCGGCGCAGGCCCTCGCGGATCGCCACGGCGACGGTCGCCTCGAAGATCTCGTCCTCGGCCACGCCCGCTCGCTTCAGCGCGTCCACGTCCTCGTCCGTGACGGCGAAGGCGCCCGTCCGCACCTTCTCGAGGTACGGCTGCATCGCCGGCGGCGGCGACGCGGCGCCCGACGCCACCCGGCGGAGCTCGTCGATCGGCTCGGCCACGGCGTCACCCTATCGTGCGGTCCATGCCCCGATCGGGGTCTGGCTCCGCTCGTCGGGCGTCGTAGAGTGGCGACGATGGTCGATCAGACGAAGGTGACCTCGGGATTCGACGTCGAGTTCCTGATGACCGAGGAGTTCATCCGCTTCTTCCTGCTCTGCTCGCTCGACACGGGCTCCATCCCGTGGGCGAGCGAGTCGAGCGGCGTCAGCGGGACGCCACCGACGCCGTACCGGACGGTGACGATCATCCACCCGCCGGTCGCGCTGCAGGATGCGCGCCTCTACCCCGTCTTCCCCGACTTCGAGGGGCACGAGCACCCGCATCTCGACCTCGCACCCGCCTACTCCACGCGGCCGGACGAGCTGCAGGTCACGATCCTCGACTCGGACCCGCGCGGCGCCGACATCTCCGTCCGCGTCTCCCCGACGGTCGTCGACACGCTCGTCGTGCCGCCGAGCGTGCGGGTCGCCGGTGTCCCGATCGACCTCGCGCTGCGGTTCGAGATCGTCAGCACCCCGCGCGCCGACGGACTCCTCGGCGACGTGGAAGTCGAGCTCGAGCTCGTCGACGTCTCGGGTCCGCTGATCGACGCCATCGAGCAGCTGCTCAGCGCTCCCGACCCGCCGCCGCTGCCGACGAGAGCCGACATCCTCGCCCAGCTGAAGGACACGATCGACCGCAGCGTCCCCTTCGCCGTCTCGGGCGGCGGTGCGCTCCAGCGCATCGAGACGCGCACCTTCGCCGGGGACACGAACCGTCCCTCGGCGATCGGCGTCTACATCGACCTCGCGCTGCGGAACGGCCCCGCGCCTTCCGAGTTCCTGACGACGGTGCGCGGGGACACCTCCCTGGCGCAGAACTACCTCGAGCCCGGGATGACGATGGCGTTCGCGTTCCCCGCCGAGACCTACGGGCTGCTGAGCGACGACCTCAAGTTCAAGATGGCCCGGCCAAAGCCCGACGATCCGACCGAGTTCCACTACCCGCTGATGGACGGCGACGACCAGATCGGCGTCCTCCACGGCATCAGCGTGCGGCCCCAGACCATCGCCACGCCTGGCTCGCCGCCCGTGTTCACGAACGCGCTCGTCATCGACGTCCACGGCGAGTACGAGGTCGACAACTGGTTCGACCCTGACTTCCACCTCCGGCTGACGCTCCGGCCCGAGACCGGGCCTCGCGGCGTGTTCGACTTCGACATCGACGTCGACCTCAGCCTCAGCGCGACGGCGACCCTGTCGGCCCTCTTCGTGGGCCTCGTCACGTCGGTCTTCCTGCCCCAGCTGGGGATCCCCCTGACCTTCCTCACGGTGATCGCGATCAAGGCCGTCGAGCACTACGGCGCAGAGGCGGCCGGCTCCGCGATCGAGTCGGAAGGCGGCATGACCTCGTTCCTCGACACCCTGCCGCACAAGCTCGTGGTCGAGCAACGGCGTTGGGATCCGCTCTACGCCACGGACCACCGCGTCGAGACCGGAGACGTGGAGGTGCTCGTCAACGCCGACGGCTTCGCGATGGCCGCGAACGCGCTGTTCCTCGGACGGCGGACATGGCCGCTCACGAGCATGGTGATCCGCAGCGAGACCCGTGCAGCCGACGGGGCGATGGAGGGTCTCGTCTATCGCGCGTCGGACATCGGGCGCTACCTCGCCACGGACCTCCGGTCCATCGCCGCGGCAGTCGACCGGATGCCGTACGTCGGTCTCTTGCCCGCCGTTGGGGACATCGAGTCGCATCGCGTCCAGCTCTCGCTCGAGCAGGTGCACGACCGCATCGAGGCCGGTGACCGCCACGTGGCCGACCTGGACTACGCGCCGGCGAAGGTGGACGTGATCGACCACCAGGTCTTCCAGATTCTCTCGGTGTCCCAGATCGAGACGGACGAGGCGCCGGGCATCGCACGCGGACTGCTGCGCGCCGAATACCGGAGCCAGCATGCCGCAACACTCCGCCCCCAGGCGATCGCCGAGCTGCAGGCCGAGCTCGGCCGCCCCCCGACCGAGGACGAGATTCGCGCGCGCGTCGAGAAGATCGTCGCCGACGCCACCGAGCCCGGCGTTCCCGGTCGGGCGCGCGTCGAGCTGAACCGCCGGATGCGGTTCGACCTCGAGCCCAGCGAGTTTGCCGCACTGCAGCGAACGGGAATCCTGACGCTTGGCCGCGACCAGCTCGAGATCCGGAGCACGCCCGGCGGCACCGTCTACTACCGGGACTACGAGCGCCCGTTCGAGCCCAACACGCCGACCGGCGACAACCTGCTGTCGCTGCCGCGCTACAAGCACGACGATCTCTAGCGCCGGTCGGACGCAGAGACGGATGACTTCCGGTCCGCCGGGCGGTCCCTCGAAGAAGCAGTCGAAAGGAGCCGCGGATGCCGGAACTGATGATCGACTTCATCACCTCGCTCGACGGATACGGGGCCGCAGAGGGCTGGCCCGGTTTCTGGGGGCTCGAAGGGCCGGAGTATCTCGCCTGGCTCGGTGACCAGCCCGAGGGCGACTACACCGTCCTGATGGGCGCCAACACCTACCGGCTCATGTCGCGATTCGCCGCCGACGGCGAGCCGGGGACGGAGGAGCTGGCGGGGATGTCGAAGCTCGTCTTCTCGAACACGCTGACTGAGCCGTTGTCGTGGCCGAACAGCCGACTCATCGGCGGGGATGCGGTCGCTGCCGTCCGCCAGCTGAAGGACGACGGCGCCGAGTCGATGCGCACGCTCGGCAGCCTGACGCTGTGCCGCTCGCTCCTCGCGGCCGGCCTCGTCGACCGGTTCCGCCTGGTGGTGTTCCCCGTGATCACCGGCAGCACCGGCCACGACCGGATCTACGACGGCTACCCCGACGTCGCTCTCGAGATGGTGAGAAGCCATGTCTTCGACGGCCGTCTGCAGCTGCTCGAGTATGCGCCGACGGTCCTCACGGGGCCACCCGGCGGAGGTGACACATGACCATCCAGCGGATGCGCGCGACCACACCGCCTCGCGGACGTCGCGCAGGCGCGCTCGTGCATTAAGACTCCAAGAAATCGCAGGTCAGATCGCGCACACGCGCCGATCGCGCGTGCTTCTGTTCTTCGCGTGACTGCTGCCTCGATCCCGGACGGAGGCGTGACCGGTGCCGGCCCGACCGGCGAGCCGCCGCGTCGCCGCGTTCGTTGGGCGTGGCTCGCCGGCGGTGACGGCGTCGTCCTCCGGCACGTGCCCAGCGAGGCGAGCTTCTTCGACGGGCTCGGCATGTGGGTCGCGGGGATGGCGGTCGTCAGCGGCTTCGGGATGACCGTCGCCGCCAGCCAGTGGTGGAGCACCTCGATCGTGAGCGTCCTCTGGGTGCTCCCGCTCTGGGCCGTCCTCTACTGCCTGATCGAGCGGCTCGTCCTGAAGAGCTTCGGCACGAGCTGGGCGTGGAATCTCGTGCTCACGATCCCGCGCCTTCTGCTGTCGCTCGCGATAGCGCTCGTGATCGGGCTGCCGATGGCGCAGGTGATCTACAGCGGCTCGATCAACGACGAGCTGAGCAAGACGACGACCGCGCGGATCCAGGAGGCGACGGCCCAGATCACGAGCACGTACGGCGCGAAGATCGCCCTGGCGCAGAAGGAGATCGCGGCCGCGCAGGCCAGCGAGACGCGGCTTCGGCAGCAGGTCACGAAGAGCCGCTTCCTCGCGGACTGCGAGGCCGGCCTGCAGAGCTGCTCACAGACCCACAAGCTCGGCCGCGGGCCGTACTACAAGCGCAACCAGCGCCAGGCGGCCGCTGCCGCGGCGGAGCTGAAGCGTGCCCGTCCCCAGATCGCGGCGACGATCGCCGCGAACCAGCGCAAGATCGCCGCGTGGCGGGCCGCCGAGAGCAGCCAGATCGCCACCCGCGTCGCCAGTATCAAGGCGAACCGCGACTTCCTCGCCCGTCAGGCGGCCCTCGAGCGCGTCCAGAAGGCGAGCCCGGCCGTGAAGAAGTACGTCGAGTTCTTCCTGGCGTTCCTGATCGCGATCGACCTCGTGGCGCTGATGCTCAAGCTGACGCATCTCTTCAGCACCGGCGGCGCCTACGAGCGAGCCGCGGCCGCGCTCCGTGCGAACGAGCTCGTCGACGTGCACCGCCTCCAGGAGCGCGCCACGGTGCTCACGCGGCGCATCAAGCTCGAGTCGCGGGCCCAGCAGGACGCCGACGAGCTCAGGATCCTGGGCGAGAGCTCACGCGAGCCCGACCTCGGAAGCGACGAGCTCGGACTGAGCGACCGTCCGACCCGCCGCTCGCCCCTCGGCGGCCCGGCCGCTGCAACGTCGCTCGGCGACTGACGATCGCGCTCGGTCTCGCGGAGATCGAACGCCGTCGCTGACAGCTTGCGCTAGACCAGCGGGCAAGAACTGCGCGTCACGGCGACGGTGGAGCGGCCGTGCCCGGGCTCCCCTCGCTCGCCGGGCGCGCCACCGAGATCCGGTACTCGGTCGAGGCCCCGGCGTCATCGTGCTCGCCGGCCTCGACGGTCCTGACCTCCCACCCGTGGGCAATGACCTGGCCCTCGGCGGGACGGACGTACAGCGTGATCACCTTGGAGGTGCCGTCCGGATAGTGCACGAGCGTCTTGTGTCCGGCTGGAACCATCGGCATGAGGCCGTTCTACCTCCAATCAGCCCGGCCGTCTACGAAGGCGAGGCTAGGACGTGGGACGGTCGAGACCGGTATCGGTCTCGGTCTCGGCCTGGGCCTCGGTCTCGGCCTCGGCCTCGGTCTCGGTCTCGCTCTCGGGGTCGGCCGTCGGGTCGGAGGCAGCCAGCTTGCGTGCGTCCTTCTTCTCCTGCTTCCGTGCGCGCTTCTCCAGCCGGGCCAGTTCGCGTGTGCGCTTCGCGTGTGTCAACTGCGCCTTCGATCGCGCCATTCGTGTCCTCTCTCCTAGCTCTTCGTCGCGCGCGTCCGCCGCGCCGGAGGTGGCTCCTCGACCGCGGTCTCCTGCTCGTGCTCCAGCTTCGCGGCGAGACGGGCGAGACCGTCCCACCGGTTGTCGGCTGCCGAGGGATCTCCGAGGACTTGCCGTAGCGCCGACAGCACCGCGTCGCGCTCCTTGACCGTGAGAACGACAGGAGTACGGTGCGCCTTCGTCGCCGCTGCTCGGGCGTCGTCTGTCTCGAGACCGCGCAACGCCCGCTCGAGGGCGATGAGCTCGTCCGTGGTGACCTCGACGCCGAACTCAAGCATCGCCGACGAGCCCCGCTCGCGACGCGCCGGCTTCCCGGCCATGGGGCGGTGCGGTCAGGAGCGCTCGCTCGAGCGGGACCGCGAAGGGGGACCGGCTTCGGCCACGTAGGGCAGCAGCGCCATCTCCCGTGCTCGCTTGATCGCGACCGCGACCTGCCGCTGGTGCTTCCGGCACGCTCCGGTTATCCGGGGGCCGCGGATCTTGCCCCTGTCGGAGATGTACCGCCGCAACTGGTTCACGTTCTTGTAGTCGACCTCGCGCACCTTGTCCTTGCAGAACAGGCACGACTTGCGCCGAAACGGCTTCCCGGCACCACCAGGGCGCCCGGGACGGGATCCCGCCTCGCCGTTTCTCGGTCTCGCCTTCTTCGCCGCCATGTCGCCAGCCTACAGGCGCGGGGCTCGGCCGGTATGAAATCGCCCCAGAGGGGTGGCGGCCGCAGACCGCCGCCGCGCGCGCAGATCGTCGCCTACAGACACGAGAGGCCCCGCCGGAAGGCGTCGCGAAGCTCGTCGACCGTGCCGGTCTCGAGCGTGCGATAGGTCAGCTCCTCCTGCTCCGCCCGGTCGAACAGGTCCAGAAAGGCAGCGATCTTCGCCTCCGGCCGCGCCGGCCTCCGGCCGGGCCGCCACCCGTATCCCTCCTCCAGCCGAACGAGGTGGGCGCGCTCGTCGACGGTGAGCGTCGGCTCGTGCTCGGCAAGCAGGCCCGCGAGCTCGAGCTGCAGCTCCTCGCGTCGATCCGCCACGTGCCTATCGGAGCCGGTAGACGATCCGGCCGCGATCCAGGTCGTACAGCGATACCTCGACCTTGACACGGTCGCCGGGGCCCATCCGGATCCGGTAGCGCTTCATCTTCCCGGCCGTGTACCCGATCATCTCGTGCCCGTTGTCGAGCGTGATCCGGAACATCCGGTTGCGGAGGGACTCGGTGATCTCGCCCTCCATCTCGAGCTTCTCTTCCTTGACGGCGATGGCCGCCTCCTTTTTCGCGAAAAGAGCGGGACGACCTCGGCGCCCGTGGTCGGCTGGCGACCACGGGCTGCCGATGGTCAACTACGCGACGAGGGCGACGTTGATCGCCTCGGGGCCCTTCTGACCCTCACGGGGTTCGAACGAGACCTTCGCCCCCTCGGGGAGCGACTTGAAGCCGTCACCGGCAATGCCGCTGTGATGCACGAAGAGGTCCTTCGACCCCTCGGCCGGGGTGATGAACCCGTAGCCCTTCGCATCATCGAACCACTTCACGGTTCCTTCTGCCATGGAAATACACCTCCTTACGCAACTCACGAACGTGTAAGGAAGGCGCGCGACGCGCAGACCGGACCCGCTCTAGCTGTGTACCACGGTAGCAGCCGAGGCCGGCCGCATCCCACAATCCGCCCGGACGTTCGCCCGGATGTCATCGCGGCCACATGGGTGACGTCGGCGCTTCGTCCGAAAGAAGACCCGGATGGAAGAGCGATGGGCACCGATGAGTTTCGGCAGGAGCGGGAGTCTGATGCGAGATTGGACCCGTCGACTGCAGGAGGTGAACCAAGGTGTCACGCACGCTGCTGCTGGTTGGGACACGCAAGGGACTGTTCATGCTCGAGAGTGACGCCGACCGCAAGAGCTGGTCGATGCGGGGGGCATATTGCGAAGGCTGGCCCGTCTACCACGCCGTGTTCGACCAGGATTCGGGCGCGATCTACGCCGCGGCCGCCAGCGAATGGCACGGCTCGTCGATCTGGCGCAGCGCCGACCTCGGCGAGACCTGGACGCAGTCGAGCGAGGGGCTCGCGTACGAGGACGGCCGCAAGATGTCCAAGGTTTCGAGCCTCTCGGCCGCTCACGGTCGCGTCCTCGTCGGTGTGGAGGCGCCCGGCATCTTCGAGAGTCGCGACGACGGGGCGACGTGGTCTCCGTACTCGACGCTCGCAGGCGAGCCCGGAAGCGAGGAGTGGGACGATCCGTCGAACCAGCCACCCGGCCACCTCGGGATCTCGGCGATCACCGCCGACGAGAAGGACCCCGCCCACGTCTGGGCGATCGTGCAGGGCGTCAGCCTGTTCGAGACGACCGACGACGGCAAGACGTGGACGCCGCGAAACCGCGGCCTGCGCAGCGATTGGCCCCGCGAGCACGAGGAGGTCGGCTTCTGCGTCCACAAGTTCGTCCGCTCACGCACCGACGAGCGGCGGATGTACCAGCAGAATCACGTCGGCATGCATCGCTCTGACGATGCCGGCGCGTCGTGGACGGAGATCACCGAGGGGCTGCCCACCGAGTTCGGGTTTGCTGCGGCGGCCCATCCCCACGACCGCGACACCTTCCACGTGATCCCGCTGGACCCGGGCCATGGCCGCACGATGCCGGACGGTCGAGCGGCGGTCTGGCGGACGAAGGACGCGGGCTCGAGTTGGGAGCGTCTCGCGAACGGGCTCCCGCAGGAGAATGCGCACCTCGGCGTCCTGCGCCACGGGATGACGGGCGACACGTACGACACGCCCGGCTACTACTTCGGCACGAGCACCGGCCAGGTGTACGCGAGTGCGGATGACGGGGAACGCTGGAGCGAGATCGCGAGCTACCTGCCCGCGATCTCGTCGGTCGAGGTCGCGATCGTCGACTGATGGCCGACATCCACCTGCCGCCAACGCTGATGCCGCTCTTTGCGGGGCTCCCTCGCCGCCTCGACCTCGATGCGCCGACGGTCGACGACGCGATCGGTCAACTCGACGCGCAGTGGCCGGGTTTGCGAGACCGGCTGTGCGACCCGAGCGGCGGGGATATCCGGCAGCACATTCACGTCTACGTCGATCGTGAGCGGGCGGGGCTCGACACACCGCTCGAGCCCCGCTCGCGGGTCCAGGTGATCGCTGCGATCTCCGGCGGGTAGCGCGACACCGCCGCTCGACCGCTATGGCATCCGCTCTTCGTGGCGATCCTTGTTCGCCTCGCGCCATTGCGCCTCGTACGCCTCGGCCTCGGCGAACTCGCGCTCTGTGCGCGCACGGGCCGCGGCGTCCTCGGTGACTGGATGCTCGGCTGCCGCGGTCCGTCGACGCATCGACGCGAACCCGACGATGACGAGCGGCACGAGGACGACAGCGATGATGAGCCAGGGGATCACCGGCTCCCACCCTATCCCGCGGCACGTCGTCGGGCACTTCGCCTCCCATGGCGACGCTGGAATCGGGGTGATCGGCGCGGAGGGTGGTCGGAATGTCGCCTCGCCGTGGCGCGGAAGCGCACGCGCGGTCCCAAGAGGCTCGAATACCCTCTCGTGGCACGTGACTCGTATGGAGTTCGGTGTCCACCTTCCGCTGATCTCGTTCACGGGCGAGCACCGCTCGCTCGACGACCTGCTCGCGCTCACGAGAGCGGCGGACGATCTCGGGTACACGCACCTCTGTGCGAACGACCATCTCGTGTTCTCGCGGCCGTGGCTCGACGGGCCCACGGCACTGGCCGCCGTGCTGGCGCAGAGCGGCCGGATGACGCTCGCGACGACCGTCGCCGTGCCCGTGCTCCGTGGGCCGGCGGCAACCGCGAAGATCCTCGCGGCCCTCGACCTTCTGTCCGGCGGCCGGCTGCTGGTCGGGCTCGGCCCCGGTTCGTCGGCTCGGGACTACGAGCTGGTGGGCGTGAGCTTCGAGGAGCGCTGGAAGCGGCTGGACGAGGCCGTGCAGACCCTGCGCGCGTACTGGCGCGCCGACGACGTCGCGTTCGAGGGCACGTTCTACTCCAGCGCCGGTTTCACGCTTCGACCCACGCCCGCACAGCGCCCTGGTCCACCGATCTGGATCGGGAGCTGGGGATCGGCGGCAGGGCTGAGACGCGTGGCACGTCTTGCGGACGGCTGGCTCGCCTCCGGGTACAACACGAACCCTGAACTGTTCGCCCAGGCGTGGTCGGACGTCCAGGCAGAGCTTGCGGCGCGCGGGCGGGATGCGGCCCGGTTTCCGAACGGCATCGCCACCATGTGGTGCTACGTCACCGACGACAGGGCACGCGCCGACGCCATGCTCACGGACGTGCTGGCGCCGTTGCTCGGTCGTCCGGTGGAGCCGCTCCGTTCGATTCTCCCCATCGGCTCTGCGGAGGACTGCGCGCGGAAGCTGCTGGCGTACGAGCGGGCGGGGGCGCAACGCGTCTTCCTCTGGCCGCTCGCCGACGAGTGCGCCCAGCTCGAGCTGTTCCGCGAACGTGTTGTGCCACTGCTCGATGCAGAGAGGGCATAGCCCCTGGCCGGGCTTTCGCGGTCTCTGCGGCCGCGCGACGCCACACTCAAGGGGCGCTTCGTTGAATCGGCCGAGCGGCGGTCGAGCCCACCGCTCGGATCAGCGGTGGGCTCGGGCCGATACGCCGGTGCAAGTCAGTCGCGGATCTCGAACGGCACGACCGCGATGTTCGAGGCAACTCCGTAGGCCTCGAGGTCGGCAGCGTTGATGCGGCCGTCGTGGTTCGCGTCGGGAACGACCGCCGGTGCGTCGTTGTAGATCCCGTCCTTGTTCTTGTCGGCCGCGACCGCGACCCGCAGCACCGAGTGGACGTTCTTGCCGAAGCTGGGTGCTCCGACGATCCAGGTGTCCCAGATCTC
>Ga0207691_10005007_pt1 | contig 12778 bp, 12 predicted proteins | sample KBSM13metaG_FD_184327 | JGI IMG/M metagenome (GOLD analysis project Ga0207691, IMG submission 184327) | Miscanthus rhizosphere microbial communities from Kellogg Biological Station, Michigan, USA - KBS M1-3 metaG (SPAdes) (version 2) | ecosystem: Host-associated > Plants > Roots > Rhizosphere >... | reverse complement strand
CGTGGAAAAGTTTCGGCGCCGCCAGACGAAAGACGTTCTCGGCCAGAAGCTGCCATGACCCAGCGGAAAACGCTGCTGCCCGGGGCGACGATTGGGGTAATGGGTGGCGGCCAACTGGGCCGCATGTTTGCCATCGCGGCGCGCCGGATGGGATATCGCGTCCACACCTTTTCGCCGGAGAAGAATGGGCCGGCCGCGCAGCTTTCCGATTGGGCCACGACGGCGAGCTACGATGACGAAGCGGCCGTGACCGCCTTCACTCGCGCGATCGACGTGCTCACCTTCGAGTTTGAGAACATCCCCGCCACCACGATCGAGTGGGCGTCACGCGAGCAACTCGTCAGGCCGCCCGGCGAGGTCTTGCTCATCGCGCAAAGTCGTTTGCGGGAAAAAGAGTTCCTGGCCAGCTCCGGGTTTCCTGTCGCGTCATTTCGCCGCGTCGCGAGTCCGGGCGATCTCACGAGCGCGCTTGAAACGATCGGGCGGCCGGCAATTCTAAAGGACGCGGCCTTTGGCTACGATGGGAAAGGCCAGCAGCGGATCGAACCGGAGACGAACCTCAAGAAAATCTGGTCTGCGCCAGAGGATGCAGAGTGCGTCCTGGAGCGGGTAATCGATTTCGAGAAAGAAATCTCGGTCATCGTCGCGCGTGGATCAGACGGCAAGACAGCCGTCTTTCCTGTTTGCGAAAATATTCACCGGCATCACATCCTCGATCTCACGCTCGCCCCGGCGCGCGTCTCGGAACACGTTGCTGGAACGGCTCGCGAACTCGCCTGTAAGGTGGCCAAGAGCCTCGATCTCGTCGGCCTTCTCGCAGTCGAGATGTTTTTGCAGAGCGACGGCGAACTGATCATCAACGAGCTCGCCCCGCGCCCGCACAATTCCGGGCATTGGACGATCGAGGGCTGCGCCACGAGCCAGTTTGAACAGCACGTGCGTGCCGTTTGCGGCTTGCCGTTAGGCGAGACCGATTCGTTGCGCCCGGCGGCGATGGTGAATCTGCTGGGGGACATCTGGAGCCGAGGCGAGCCGGACTGGGCCGCCGCGCTGGCCGAGCCCAACGTGCATTTGCATCTTTACGGCAAGCACGAACCTCGGCCTGGTCGCAAAATGGGACACCTGACCGCGCTTGCCGAAACGGTCGAGGCCGCCGCAGCCCACGCACAACGCGCGCGGGAGCGGCTGCAGTCAGGATGATCACCCAAATCGGACCGACACACTCGCCTGGCGATCGCAGGCAGACAGTGGCGCGGGCGGTCGATCTGCTGCGAGCGGGCGAAGTCGTCGCCCTGCCGACTGAGACGGTCTACGGCCTGGCGGCGGACGCGCTTTCCGGCGAAGCGGTGGTGAAGATTTTCGAGACAAAAAAGCGCCCGCATTTCAATCCGTTGATCGTGCACTTGCCAGAGTTGGCCTGGCTAGAAAAGGTGGCGGTAATCGATGAAAAAAAACGGCCGCTGATTGAGCGTTTGATCGCGAAATTCTGGCCCGGCCCCCTGACAATTATTCTTCCGCGCCGGGAGATCGTGCCGCCGATCGTGACCGCCGGCCTTGAAACGGTTGCGGTTCGAATAAGCGCGAATCCGCTTTTCGCAGAGGTGGTGCGCGCCTTCGGCCAACCGCTCGCGGCGCCGAGCGCCAATCGCTTCGGACGTATCAGCCCGACCGCGGCGGGTCATGCGATGGAGGAATTGTCGGGACGCATCCCGTTCATTGTTGACGGTGGTGCCACTGAACACGGCATCGAATCGACCGTGATCGCGGTGCGCGAAGGCGGCATCGAAGTGCTGCGCGCGGGACCGATCGCAAAAGAAGAGCTCTCGGAATTTGCCGAGGTTAGCATGCGCCCATCCGGCCGGACAGAAGCGCCGGGACAATTGCCGTCGCATTATCGTCCACAGACACCACTCACGATTTCGGACGAGGTTTCGAAGATCGCTGTGCCAAAAGGAAAACGTTACGGCGCACTGCTTTGGAGTGACGCGCCATTTTCAGAGACGTTCGTTGAATCCCGTCGCCTGAGCACAACCGGAAATCTGCGCGAGGCCGCGACCAATCTCTTCCGCCAGCTGCGCGAACTCGATCGCGCGGGCCTTGATTGCATCGTGGCCGAGGCGCTGCCCGAAGAAGGTTTGGGCGTGGCGATCATGGATCGATTGCGGCGAGCCGCCCATGCCGCAGAGATTCGTTAGCCATGGAGCACCGCGCTGCCTGTGCTTTGCTGCTGTGTCGTTAGGCAATGGCTGTTCTGATCGACGGTCGAAGAAGTCACGGAGCGCATCCCTCATCCCTCTAAAGGAACTCGCGATCCTAACCCTGGTGCGCGAGGCAGGCGCGAATAAATCCGCTGAACAGCGGGTGCGGCTTGTTCGGCTTGCTTTGGAATTCCGGATGATACTGACAGGCGAGGAAAAACGGGTGGTCGCGCAGCTCGATCAATTCCGCGAGCGCACCGTCGGGTGAAGTACCGCTGATGAGGAAGCCTTTTTCCTCCATCTGTTCGCGATACTTCATGTTGAATTCGTAGCGGTGACGATGGCGCTCGAGCACTTCGTTGTGTCCGTAAATCTTTTCCGCGAGGGTGCCACGAACGATTTTGGTCGGCCAAGTGCCGAGACGCATGCTGCCCCCTTTTTTGCGGATCTTGCGCTGCTCATCGAGCAGGCAAATGACTGGCTCAGTCGATTCCTGATCGAACTCGCTGCTATTGGCGGCGGCGATGCCGCACACGTTTCGCGCGAACTCAATCGTCGCCACCTGCATCCCGAGACACAGCCCGAGATAGGGGACATTATTTTCGCGGCCATATTGGGCGGCGCGGATTTTTCCCTCGACGCCGCGTTCGCCAAAGCCCCCGGGAATCAGAATGCCGGCGACGTCCGCGAGCTGACCATCAACGCCATGCTCGAGCGATTCAGCGTCGATCAGGCGTAGATCGATCCCGCAATCATGGCTCGCGGCGGCGTGAGTAAGCGATTCGTAAATGCTTTTGTAAGCGTCCTGCAGGTCGATGTATTTGCCAACGACAGCGATCTTGACCTGCTTCTTCGGGTTGATGACGCGGCTAACGAACTTACGCCAGTCGCTTAGATCGGGCGGAGGTGCTTCGATCTGCAGTAGCTGGCAGACGAGTTCATCGAGTCCTTCCTCGTGCAAGAGGAGAGGCATTTCGTAAATGATGTGCGGCACGTCGCGCGCTTCGATGACCGCGTTCGGGCCGACGTTGCCAAACATGGAAAGCTTTTGCCTGACGTCGGCGTCGAGCGGACGCTCGGTCCGGCAAATCAGGACCTGGGGCTGGAGACCGATCTCGCGCAGCTTGGCGATACTTTGTTGGGTGGGCTTGGTTTTCAATTCGCCCGCCGCCCGGATGTAAGGCACGAGCGTGACATGCATGTCAACGACATTGCGCGCGCCGACCTCGAGGATGAATTGGCGGATCGCCTCGAGAAAGGGCAAACCCTCGATGTCGCCGACGGTTCCGCCGATCTCCGTGATGACCACGTCAACCTTTTCCGGATCCGCCACCTGCCGGATGCGCGCCTTGATCTCGTCAGTGACGTGCGGGATGACCTGCACAGTATTGCCGAGATAGTCGCCGCGCCGCTCTTTCAGAATAACGCTCTCGTAGACCTGTCCGCTCGTCAGGTTGTTGTTCCGTGAGAGGACGCAATTGGTGAAGCGCTCATAGTGGCCCAAATCGAGGTCGGTCTCGGCGCCGTCGTTCAGGACGTAGACTTCGCCGTGTTGAAACGGGTTCATCGTCCCGGGATCGACGTTTAGGTAGGGATCGAACTTCTGCAGGAGGACGCGCTGGCCGCGCAGTTCGAGCAGCGTGCCGAGGGAGGCCGCCGCGAGGCCTTTGCCTAACGAACTAACCACACCACCGGTAACAAAAATATATTTCATCGGGAACGAGCCTGGCGTGGTCGCCGTGGCGGGGCAAGCAGCTGGTTCTCGACCGCCCGGGCGTCGTCCGGCGTATCCACCCCGGGCGAGCCCCTTTCGGAGACGACCACGTGAATGTTTACGCCATTCTCCAGCGCGCGCAATTGTTCGAGGGCTTCTGCCTTCTCCAGTGGCGAGGGCTTCCAGCGGACGAAGCGCAAGAGCAGTTCGCGGCGATAACCGTATATACCCTGGTGGCGGAAGTATTTTGCTGGAAAGGCTGCGTCGCGCGCAAAAGGAATCGGGCAGCGCGAGAAATAGAGCGCGTGATTCTGGCGATCTAAGACCGCTTTCACCTGGTGTGGCGACTGTGCGTCGGCCGCGTTCTCGAACGGATGAACCGCCGTGATCATCTCGATCTTCGGATCGCGCTGCATTTTTTTCGCAAGTTGGTTGATCACGTTCGGATCGACTAGCGGTTCATCTCCCTGAATATTGATGATGTGCGAGACGCCACGCAGTTTCGCCGCGACTTCCGCGATGCGGTCGGTCCCGCTGGCGTGTCGCGGATTCGTCAGAGTAACTTCCGCGCCCCACGCAAAACCCGCTTCCGCGATGCGCATGTCGTCGGTAGCGATGATCACAGAGTCGAGTGTCTTCGCGCGCCGGCACTGATCCCAGACGTGCCGGAGCAACGGCTTGCCCGCGATCGCATGCAGGGGCTTACCCGGGAAGCGGGTTGAACCCCATCGGGCCGGGATGATGCCGACGATTTTCGCCATGGGAGCTTGATAAGACCTCGCGGCCCGCGAGTCACAACCTTTTTGGAGGCACCGCGATGTCGGTGCCTCGCGGAAGCAACGGCGCGCGTCCCTCCGGGTCTGTGGCTGATTTCAGCTCTGCGCCAGAATGATATTGGCCGCGGCGCGCAAATCCTCCGCGATCCAGTTTGGTTCGGCCTGTGTTTCATTCGCCCCGTAGCCAGTCTTGACCAGAATCGTGCGCAGGCCGGCGTTGCGTCCGCATGCGATGTCGATCGCCTTGTCGCCGACCAAGAACGAGCGAGCGAGATCGATGTTGTGGTCGCGCGCTGCTTCGAGGACCATCCCGGGTGCAGGTTTGCGACGGTCGGTCGCGAGATCTGGTCGATCGGGGCAGAAATAAACGGCGTCAAAGGTTGCCGGCAAAATCGCCCGAGCCACTTCCGCCTCGACCAAACGGTATTGTGCCTCCGTGAAATAACCGCGCCCAATGCCGGCCTGGTTGGAGATGACGATGAGTTTGTAGCCGGCCGCTTTCAGCTTCAGGAGCGCCGCGGGGACGCCCGGGAAAATTTCCACCAACTTCGGATCGGAACAGTAATTGACTTCGCGCATCAGCGTACCGTCGCGATCGAGAAAGATTGCCGGGGCCGAATCGTTAGGCGCGGTTGTCATTCTCCAAGCTTGCGAGCAACTCCTTGGGCGTGACCGTCGCCGTGCCCAGCTTGGCCACGACCACCGCGCTGGCGTAGTTGGCGATTTCGGCCGCCTCGACCGGCGAAGCCCCGCAACTGAGTGCGAGGGTGAAAAGCGCGATGGCGGTGTCACCGGCACCGGAGACATCGAAAACCTGGCGCGCTTTGGTCGGAATGTGATGTGGCGGCTGGTCGTGCTCGAGCAGCATCATACCTTGCTCGCCTAGAGTGATGAGGAGCATCTGCGAGTCCCACGTCGCGAGCAGTTTCGCACCCGCCTCGAGCAGGGCCGCGTCTTCCATCACCGGATCCGTCGGATCAGTTATCGAAAATCCAGCGGCGAGCAATGCTTCGCTGCGGTTCGGTTTGACCGCGGTGACCTTGCCCCAGTCAACCTTGTGGAGCGGGTTTGGATCCGCGGTCGCGATCTTGCCGGCCGCATTGAGATCGGCGGAAATCTGCCTGACGAGTTCGGCGCCAAGAAAACCCTTCCCGTAATCTTCAAAGATGAATGCGTCGAGCTCCGGCAGAATTTTGCCCAGACCGGCGGTCACCTGCGCGACCTGTTTCTCTGTCGGCCCGCGGATTTCTTCGCGATCGACTCGCACGACCTGCTGGTGCCGTGCGACAATCCGCGTTTTTACAATCGTCCGGAAATCCGGGTCCTCGAGCACGAGATCGGTCTGGATTTTTTGCGCGCGCAGGAGATCGAGAAGTCGCCCGCCGTTGTCATCGGTGCCGACCGTGCCGATGACCGAGACGCCGTCAATAAACTCCCGCAGATTGCGCGCGACATTGGCCGCGCCGCCAGGGTAAAAGCTTTCGCCGGTCACCTCGACCACCGGCACGGGCGCCTCGGGCGAGATGCGGCCGACCTTGCCCCAGACGAATTCGTCGAGCATCAGGTCGCCGGCGACGGCGATGCGCTTACCGGAGGCCCGGGCGAGGATTTCCCGGAGGCGTTCGAGCTTCATAAAGAGGATCTCAGAATAATCCGTTAGGATGCCACCGCCGAAAAGGTTTGCTCCGATTCGAGAAAACTGGATCGTATCCCGGTTTGTGCCCGGCAGTGCTTCTGCATAAAGTGCCCAACTAATCCTGAATACCTTCTCGAAATCAATAGTCGAAGCTGCGGATGAGACCTTTTATTAACCTGATATTACTCGCTGGCTGCAGCGTGTCCTTCCTGGCGATGGGGGCCGGTGCGGCCGAACCGCCGCGCAAGATTGACGTTAAACGCTTTTCAAAAAACATCGAAGACGTGGTGGTGCCTTTGCCTAACGAAATCTTCGCGGCGCTGAACAAGCTCGACAGTGTGAACTGGAAGGCTTTCGTGCGGACGAACAAGGGGACGAATTTCACCGAGCGTCCGCGCATCGCCCTATTCCTCGGGACGGTCATCGCCGACGGCTTCATCGCCGTGCAGGCGGAGGACGCGCCGAGCGTGAAGGAAATAGGGCAGCGCGTCGTGAGTTTGGCCAAAGGCATCGGGGTAGGGAACTCGATCGTGCCGCATGCCAAGGCCATTACCGAAGCGGCCGACCGGCGCAACTGGCCGGCCGTGCGCCAGGAACTCGATCGCACTCAGAACAGCGTGCAACAGGCGATGAACGAAGTGCACGACGAGAAGCTTTCCCAGCTCGTTAGTTTGGGCGGCTGGTTGCGCGGCACCGAGGTCCTGACTTCGGTGGTGAACCGCCATTTTTCGGAGGACGGCGCCGAGTTGCTGCATCAGCCGGATCTACTCGAGTATTTCCAGCGCAAGCTCGCCACCATGCCGGAGTTTAATATTCCGGTCATTACCGAGATCAAAAGCTCATTGCAGGAAGTGAAACCGTTGATTGAAACGGACGAACCGATTTCGGCCGCCTCGGTAAAAAAGATTAATGAAATCACATCGAGCATCGATGCCGCGATTGTGACTCGCAACCCGTGATTGCGCCCGCGATGCGTCCACCGATTTCCACTGCCCGTCACACCGCCCTTCTCATTGGTGTGCTGCTCGTCTTGCAGGTCGCGGCCTCCCGAGCCTCGGTCGATGACGCGCAATCGTTCGCGCTTCAAGCGGCCGAGCCGTACGTCAAGCAAGGCTATCAAGTGCGCGAAGATTATTGGGGTGGCGACCTCGGGGTGGGGGAGAAAAAAGCGGTCCGGCAACAGCTTTTCAAGGGCAACGACTACTGGTTCTGGATGGGCACAGAAGTGGAGCAGGGCAAGGTTTCGGTGCACATTTATGACGCCGACGGCCGGTTGTGCGAGCAACCCGACAGCTGGCAAAAGGGTCACTTCGCCGCCGCGCATCTGATCCCAAAGACGACGGGCAGTTATTTTGTCATCGTGGCGGTAGAGAGCTCACCGGAAGAGCGGACCCACTGGGCGCTGGTTTACGGGTTTCGATAGGAACCGCCGCTGCTTGGAATCGGTCGGTCGAGACCACCTTTTTGCCATTTTGAGTCCCTCCCCAAGGTTTGACACTCTTCCGGCCGAAGTCGTATTCTCGCGGCTGATGACGTTCCGTCCGCGAGATGACTGAAACGCGCACGCTGCAGTTTGAGAATGCGCGGGCCGTGCAGTCGCTCTACGCCCACGATTTGAAATTGATCAAGAATCTCGAAGAATCGCTCGGCGTGAAGGTAACGACTCGTGAAGGTTGGATCAAAGTGGAAGGCGAACCAGCGCAGGTCGCGAAAGCCGAGCAGGTCTTCACTCAGCTCGACAACGCACGGCAGCGGGGCGTCGAGATCCAGCGCCACGAATTCAACTACGCCCTCAATTCCGTGAACGAAGACCGCGCCGACAACCTGGATAACCTTGTCATGACCAAGGTGGTGACCTCGGCCCGCAAACCGGCGATCGTTGCCCGCACGGTTGGCCAGCGCAACTATCTCGAGGCGATCCAGAAACATGACGTCGTCTTTGGGATCGGGCCGGCGGGGACGGGGAAAACATATCTCGCTGTCGCGATGGCGGTTTCTGCCCTGAAGAAGGAGCAGGTCGACCGCATCATTCTAACCCGGCCGGCAGTGGAGGCCGGCGAGGCGCTTGGATTCTTGCCCGGCGATTTACAGCAAAAGATCACCCCGTATCTGCGGCCCCTTTACGATGCGCTGCACGACATGCTCGAGCCGGAAGAACTGGAACGTTACGTTGCGCGCGAGACGATTGAAATTGCACCGCTTGCCTACATGCGCGGCCGCACGCTGAGTAACGCGTTCGTCATTCTCGATGAAGCGCAGAACACCACGACCGAGCAAATGTTCATGCTCCTGACTCGCATCGGCCCGCGCTCGAAGTGCGTCGTGACCGGTGACGGTACCCAGATCGACCTTCCGCCGAACAAACGCTCTGGCTTGCGCGAGGCCCTGCAAGCACTCAAGAATGTGCCCGGCATTGGGTTCGTTTATTTCAGCGACAAAGACGTCGTTAGGCACGAGCTTGTTCGTGCGATCATTAACGCCTACCAGCAACACCGTTCGCCGGCCAATACCGGGGGCTCCGTTCGGAAGTAACGATGTTCAAATTCCTGCACAGAAAAAGCCTCGTGAAGCGCGGGCTCGCCTCGGGCAAGACCCGGCGACGGCATGCCCCCAACGAGGTGCTGCGCAATCTTGAATATGCGCCCTGGATGAGGGTCACGATTTTCGTCGCGTTCGTGGCCGGGCTCGCGCTGCTTATTTTTAGCGGACAGCAACCGGAGCCGACCCGCAGCTTTGTCTTCGCCCTCCTCCTCGTCGCTACTGCGGTGGCGCAGCTCTGGATCAATCAGCCAAAAACGTTTCTGCGGAATTCGCGCGTCTTTCTCGTCTTTGGCATCATCTACCTCCAGCTTGCGGCGACGAAGATCCTGCTCGCCCTCTGCGAGAGCGGCGTTTTCACGTTCCTCAAACCCGAGACCGCCTGGCTGATCGCGCCCTACGCCTTTGCACCGCTTGTCCTTTGCGTCCTGCTCGGTCGCAACCACGGCCTCTACGGCACTGTGTTCGTTAGTCTCTTTAGCAGCATTTTGGTGAACAGGATTGATGCGCCCATGCTCTTCATCGGTTTGGTCAGCGGGTTCACCGCCGTCCTGCTCACCCAAACCGTCCGCCGCCGGAGCCGGCTCATCCGGGCCGGGCTTTGTGTCGGCCTCTCCATCTGGCTGCTCGCGCTCACGTTCGGACTAATCGGTCCGTTCAACCTCTTCGATCCCGCCGCGACCAATTGGTCGATGATCGGTATCCAGAGCGCATTCGCCATCGGCAACGGCATCGTGACTGCCATGCTTGTAGGCGGCGCCCTGCCGCTCCTCGAACAGGTCTTCCAGATCACAACCGACATTTCCTGGCTTGAAGCGTCCGACTTGAATCATCCGCTCCTGCGCCGGATGACCATTGAGGCGCCCGGCACCTATCATCATAGCCTTGTGGTCGCGAACCTCGCCGAGTCGGCCGCCGAAGCAATCGGCGCCAACGCCACTCTTTGCCGCGTCTGTTCTTACTTCCACGATATCGGCAAGCTGGTGAAACCCGATTATTTCACCGAGAACATGAACTTCGAGCGCAATCCGCACGACGACCTCGCCCCGACGATGAGCGCGCTCATCATCATTGCCCACGTAAAGGAAGGCGTTGACCTCGCACTCAAACACGGACTTAACCAGCAGGTCATCGATGTCATTCAGCAGCATCACGGGACTTCGCTTGTCTATTACTTCTACAAGCGCGCCTTGCAGCAGTTCGAAGACGCCCGGGCCGGGGGCAAAATTATGAAGATGCGCGAGGAGGATATCCCGGAAGTGTCGGAGGAAAGTTTCCGTTACAGCGGGCCGAAACCGCAAACCCGTGAGAGCGCCATCATCAGCCTGGCTGACATGGTGGAAAGTGCTTCGCGCTCGCTCGAAAAGCCGACCCCGCAAAAAATCGAGCAGCTCGTGAATGATCTGATCGACCAACGCTTGGCCGATCACCAACTGGACGAGTGCGACCTTACCCTGCGCCAGTTGAAGACCATCGCCGAGCGTTTCCGTTTTACCTTGATGAACATGCTCCACACCCGCATTGCCTACCCCAAGGAAGGCAAAGTCGCCGCCATGCGAGACGATGGTGCACGGCCTGACGTGATGGCAGCGACCAAGCGCCCAGCTTCCGCGCCTCCAGTCTCGGCCGCCTGACGAATGGACAACTTCGCGATCGAGCGAGTGCGCGACTACGGAGCGCAGATCGCCTTCCCAGGGGCTTAGCTCGTTAGTCCGGGGTCCGGCGGCGAGTCTTCGCTTCGCCATTTCGCGACCTTCCTCGCCAGGCGATGACTGGTCACCAAGCCCCGGGGTGCGCAATCTTGGTAGGGCGAGACTCTGTCGGGCTTGGGATCACGGTGGGCTGCAGATTGGCGGCCTCCCGGCTTGACAGAGTCTCGCCCTACCCAAGGTGGTTGTGGCACTACCATAAAGATGAGATCGCCTCCTACTTCCAATATCGATCAGCTTACGCCGAAGGCTCCAAATCTTGAGAGTTTGGCCTGAAAGCTAGAGCCTCTGGGAGTATCTGCTCAACGGAACACGGCAGAGCGCGGTGGCTTCGAATGCAAACGGCCGATCAGAGATGGCGCAAGGCGGCGCCCAGAGATCGTCAGCGATCCTTTTTGTCAGAGATTCCCAGTCGATCGTTACCAGATCGACTATGACATCAGATGACTTGGTAGAGAGCACACTCACTGGGCCATCAACCAAAGCCAGACGGCACCGCTCTGACAGACGGCTGAGCGCCTCTGGCGCCCCAACCGCCAGCGAAGCAGCCGCCGAGTTTAAGATCACGACCCCAAAGTTGCGCCCTTTAGCGAGAGAATCCAGGAAATGCCTCGGGCTCTGCGAACCAAGACTAACGGACTTCATGCCAACATCCAACTCCTCCAGTATCCGGCCAATCCTTTCCTCCGCCATTGGTGATCGCGTCGGGCCAATCGCCACTTTGACCTGGTTGAGCCCTTCACTTTTCCATTCCCTGACGATTTTGATCAGAGCAGGCTCACGGCTGATCTCGTATTGAAAGCAGGCGCGGGAAAATCCGCCGTCATTCACTCCAACGATGGGCAGCCCAATGTCATGCAGACGCGGAAGGACTTCGCGGAGAAGCTTCGGCGGGCGATACCAGATCACTTTATCGGGATGACATTCCTTTAGTCGGTCGACGAGACCGCTGCCAGTTTCCGCCCCCTCGTAGAACGTCTCCGCAGCAGCCAGGTCATGTCCGCGCAATTCCCGGCCCATCGCAATAACAAAGGTTCGATAGTCCTGATGGGTTACGAAGCGCGAAAGTGACGCAGCGATCGCTACGATACCCTTCACTCTGGCATTCCGCGTCCCGTTTAATCCTTCTAAGAGCGTTCCCGAACCACGGATAGGCCGGAGAATTCCTTCCCGCTCCAGTTGCCTGTAGATTCCCGCGCCGAGCGACAGGGGAATCCGAAACCTTTGTACCACTTCTCTCAAAGAGTGAAACAATTGAGGCTCCGCCGCCTGACTGGCCTTTGCCACCTTGCGCAAGAGGGCCAAGAGGATCTCCGTTTTGTTATCCGTGGCGCGGAAAAGGGGCCTTTTCGGGAGGGGTGGAATTCTGCGGGTTATTTTTTTCCGAGACACTGGGGTAGGGGGGCTGCCACCTGGGGCAATTGGGTTCTCAATCTGTTTTATTCTGTTCTCAAAGTGTCTGTCTAGCATCAAATAACGCAGCTGGGCTAAAAATCCGGCATGAAATTGTTCCCTCTGGTTACCCGGCTGGCAGCTCTTGCCAGCGTCACGTTCTTTCCCGTTTCGCTCTCGTTAGCGCAGACGGCACAGGTCGATCCACAACAGCTCGGTCAATCCGGCGATGGGCCGGTCGCTGTGGTCTCGTTTTCCGACGGTCGCTGGCTGGCCGCGACCGCCGAATGCGGCCTTTCGTCTCTGATCGGTCTTCAGCCAAACGATCAGGTTACTTTGGAGCTTAGCTTTCCCCAGGATTTTGCCGGGCAGCCGATTGGAGCCGACTCGTTAGATGGCGGAACCCTTTCGTCGAGCCAGCGAACGGCCACCCTGAACGCGGATGGCGTCCTGAGTTTGACCTTCGCGGCGGGTGTCCAACCGGGTCTTCACCGCATCGCTCTTCGTGCCGGCGGCACGGTCTCGATTCTCCGCTTCTGGGTAATTGATCCCGCCAATCCCAGTTCACACCCCGCGCTCCTCTCGCGTTCCCGCTAGAGCCGCCCTCTTTCGATTCATCACTTTCCACACCACAAAAAACGAAACTCATCACGACCCCCTCCATGAATACTAAATCAGCTACGTTTGCCGTCCTCGGTCTTTGTCTGCTTCCCCTCGCCAGACTCCACGCCCAGGCCGATGATAATCCAACCGGCCCGGCCGGGATCTTTAATGGTAATATCACTACTGGCTGTTCTTACGACCCCTTTACCGGC
>Ga0207691_10005005_pt1 | contig 12784 bp, 10 predicted proteins | sample KBSM13metaG_FD_184327 | JGI IMG/M metagenome (GOLD analysis project Ga0207691, IMG submission 184327) | Miscanthus rhizosphere microbial communities from Kellogg Biological Station, Michigan, USA - KBS M1-3 metaG (SPAdes) (version 2) | ecosystem: Host-associated > Plants > Roots > Rhizosphere >... | reverse complement strand
CACGCGGTCTTACAGTTCGAAAAGAGGGTACGGAGGTACGGCAGCAAGACTTACAGGCGGCCTTCGCCGATGCCGCCCGAAACGGCCGGCCAGTGTAGCCGGGTGGGGGGTGATGTCAAAAACCCACACAGCCGCCATCCCTGTTGTTCGCGGCAATTGCATGCGCGCGGCTTTCCACTTTTTTTCCCCCTCTCCCGGTACGCCGGGCTGACGCCCCGACACTTTTGAGAGGGCGAGAGGGTGAGAAAAAAAGCACTCACAGTTCCCGGCATGGCCGACGTAGCCTTGCCTGTGGCTGGTTCAAGGAGGAACCGTGAGTGCCGCGGACATGGTACGGCAATGGCAACAGGCGGTGAAGGCGGATCTGGTCCCGGCCCTGCACGCCCACCAGGCCAAGGCGCTGGGGCTGCTGAGCTGGACGATGGCCCTGGCTGGCGACTGCCGCGCGGGGGCGATCGCGTCGCTGGCCCCGGCGGGCAAGGCCAAGCCCGCCAGCGTGCGGCGGCGGATGGAGCGTCTGCTGGCCAACGGGCGGCTGGACGCCGTGGCGGCGATGCTGCACCTGACGCGGTCGCTCACGCGCGACTGGGGCGGGCGCGGGCTGCTGCTGATCTTGGACGAGACGCCCAAGGCCAACGAGCTGCGGTGCATGAGGCTGTCGGTCGCCTACCGCAAGCGGACCGTGACGCTGCTGAGCGTCTGCTACCCGCCGGACCGCCCGCCGATGCCGATGCCCAGGCTGGTGCGGTGGATGCTGCGGGAGGTGGCCGAGTGCCTGCCCCCGGACGTGACGGTCACGCTGCTGGCCGACCGCGGGCTGTGCTGGCCGACGGTCATCCGCCAGTGCCGGCGGCTGGGGTGGCACTACCTCCTCCGCCTCCAGTGCGACACGCGCGTGCGGACGGCCGACGGCGCCGAGCGGCCGGCGTCGGACCTGGCCCCGCGCCGCGGCACGCGGTGGTTCGGCACCGACGTGCGGGTGTTCAAGAAGGCGCGGTGGCTGAGGGCCAACGTCGTGGCGGTGTGGGAGCCGGAGGCCGAGGGGCCGTGGCTGCTGGTGACCGACGAGCAGGCCGGCTACGCCCGCTGCCGCGGCTACTGCAAGCGGACCTGGTGCGAGCAGTCGCACCGCGACGAGAAGAGCCACGGGCTGAACTGGCAGCGCAGCCGGGTCGACGACCCGGGCCACGCCCAGCGGCTGGTGCTGCTGATGGCGCTGGCGACGCTGCTGTGCATCGCCACGGGCGCCACGGCGATCAAACGCGGGCTCCGCCGCCGCTGGTTCGAGCCGCGCCTCAGGCGCCTGAGCAGCGTCTTCCGACTGGGGAGGCATTGCCTGCAGTACGCGGTCACCCACGAACAGCAGCTGGTCCCGATCCACGCACTGCCCCCGCCATGATCGACAAAAGTGTCGGGGCGTCAGGTACTCCGGGGGAGGGCAGGGGTGGGGGCTCTGCCTCAATCCGCAATCCAAAATCCGCAACCCAAAACCCCCACCCCAACCCTCCCCCGGAGTACCGGGAGAGGGAGAAGTGGGCACATGCGGTTGCCCGGAAAGCCGGCCGGAAAGCGACCGATTCGGGTCGCCGGGGCCTTTGGCATTTGCTACACTTGCGGCGTTGGCGCGCCCCGGTGGAAGGGCGTCGCCATTGCCGCAAGAGGAATCGCATGACGTCCCGACGGGGCCGATTGTTGCCGCCCGGTTTCACGCCCGGGGCGACGCGCGTCGAGCTGCCCGGACTGAGCGTCAGTCCACGAGCGGCGTTTACGCTCGTCGAGCTGCTCGTCGTGGTCGGCATCATCGCCGTCCTCGCGGCGCTGCTCATCCCGTCGCTGAAGTCGGCACGGGAAAAGGCGCAGCGGGCGATGTGCGCCAACCGCCTCCGCCAGCTCGCCGCCGCCGCAATCAGTTACGGCACCGACAACCACGGGCACCTCCCGCGAGGCAATCGGGACGGCGACGACGTCCAGCACTGCATCTACCTCTCGCGCGAGACGTACAACGTGTTCCTCCGGTCCCTCGGCCGTCCCGTGCCGACAAAGGTCCCGGGGCAGAACCCGGCCGGCGATCCCGCCATGGCGTGCCCCAATCTTTACGGCAACGACTCCAACCCGCTCCCGTACGACACGGCGCAGGGCTGGGTCATCGGCTACAACTACCTCGGCGACCACAAGATGCTCGAGGTGAACAACCACTGGGTCGTCCCCTCCCCGGTGCGGCTTACCGACCGTGGCTCCCTCCCGCTGTGGTCCGACCTGAACGACTGGTCCCCGCGCGACCGGTGGACGATCGTCCCCCACCAGAAGTCCGGCGGCGGCGGGTACTTCGTCGGCGACAACGGGGGCCGCGAGCCCGACGAATTCGGCGCCGCCGGCGGCAACGTCGCGTTCCTCGACGGGTCGGTGCGCTGGAAGGCCTCCGGCCGTCTGGTCGAAGACTCGAGTAACAGGCGCATCGATCGCGCCGGCGAGATGCTCGAGTATTACACCTACGGCTCGCCCGACGCGACGGACGTCGCCGGCTACCGGGGCCTCTGGTGACGCGCCGGCGGACGGTAACGCCCCGGCGGACAGTGACATGCCGACGGACGCGCCCGACACGCGCCGGAGTTTTGAGCACGCCATGATCAAGGTCGTTTTCGTCGGCGCCGGCAGCGTCGTCTTCTCCAAGAACCTCACCGGCGACATCCTTTCATACCCCGAGTTTAAAGACGCGACGTTCAGTTACATGGACGTCGACCCGCAGCGCCTCGAGGTCGGCGCCGCCCTCTGCCGCAAAGCCGCCCGGGCGCTGGGCGCCAACCCCACCATCCATGCCACCATCGACCGCCGCGAGGCGCTCGACGGCGCCGACTTCGTCATCAACATGGTGCAGATCGGCGGGTTCGACTCCACGCTGGTCGACTTCGAAATCCCCCGCAAATACGGGCTGAATTTCACCATCGCCGACACCACCGGCCCCGGCGGATTGTTCCGGGCGCTGCGCACGTTCCCGATGCTCCGCGGCCTGTGCCGCGACATGGCCGAGGTGTGCCCGAATGCCACGCTGCTCAACTACTCCAACCCGATGAGCATGAACATGCAGACGATCAGCCGCACCCACCCGGGGCTGCGCGCGGTCGGGCTGTGCCACAGCGTGCAGGGCACGCTCTGCGATATTGTGGGCTACCTCGGCGAAGACCCGGCGAACGTGGCCTTCGTCTGCGCCGGCATCAACCACATGGCGTTCTACCTCCGCCTGGAGAAGGACGGCGTCGACCTCTACCCGCGCCTCTTCGAAGCCATGGGCCGCTTCGACGTTTACGAAACCAACCGCGTGCGCTTCGAGCTGATGAAGCGGCTGGGCTACTTCGTCACCGAGAGCAGCGAGCACAACGCCGAGTACAGCCCGTGGTTCATCCCGCACGGCCCGGCCGCCATCGACCGCTTCGCCGTCCCGATCGACGAATACCTGCGGCGGTGCGACGGGATCGTCGAAGAGTTCGACCGCATGAAGGCGCTGTGCGCCTCGCCCGAGTCGTGCGTCGACGTGCGCCGCAGCCGCGAGTACGGCAGCACGATCATCCACTCGGTCGCCACCGGCACGCCGGCCGTCGTCTACGGCAACATGCCCAACCGGGGCACGATCACGAGTCTGCCCGACGACGCGATCGCCGAGGCGCCGACGCTGGTCGACCGCGCGGGCTGCCGTTTCGTGCACGTCGGCGCGCTGCCCCCGCAACTGTCGGCATACATGATGCCGCACGTGGCCCAGCACGAGCTGTTCATCCGCGCCGCGCTGGAAGGCCGGCGCGACCACGTCTACCAGGCGGCGATGTTCGACCCGCTGACCGCGGCGACGCTGCCGCCGGACAAGGTCGTCGAGATGTGCGACGAGCTCATCGCCGCCCACGGCTTCGAGCGCGACGGCGGCGTGCTGCCCGACCTGGATGCGAAGCGCACGCTCGTCCCGTCGGGCGGCAAGACGTTCGGCCGGGTCGACCCCAAGACGCTACGCGCCAGTTGGGACGCCGCCCGGCGCAAGGCCGCGGCGGACTTCATCTGGGGCTGGCACGTGATCGGGCCCTTCCGCGCCGAACCGGGCGGGCGGTCCAACCTCACCTTCCCCACCCCGGTCGAAGACGATCTCGCCCGCGCGGCCGAAGGCGCGATCGACCTGAAGGCCCAGTACCGCGTCGGCGACGCGACGTTCCGCTGGCAGCTCACCGCCGCCGACCGGCACGGGTTCGTGGACCTGACCCGCGTCTTCGGCAAGGCAGAGTGGGCCGTGGCGTACGCGCACGCCCAGGTGGAATCGGTCCACGGGCGTGAAGTCGTCCTGCGGTGCGGCAGCGACGACGGAATCAAACTCTGGCTCAACGGCAAGGAAGTCCACGCCAACGAGGTCGGCCGGGCGTACGTGGCCGGCGCCGACGCCGTACCGGTTTATCTTCGCGCCGGAATCAACCGCATCCTGGTCAAGATCGACAACTACCGCGGCGGCTGGGGCTTCGGCGTCGCGGTGCCCAAGCCGATTGCGTGAACACCTCTCCCGCCGCGCACCGTTTCGCACCCGCTCGCACCCCCTCGCACCGGATGACGCCAGGACATCCCCTCCGGGTCCGTTTTGCATCATCCGTCGTGGCGTTCACTTTCCTGCCTTCGCACCGTCACGCCCCGCCGGTCGTCCGCGCGCCATGGGTTCGTTTTGACTGGCGCGGTTTTCCCTCGCCCGCGCCGGGGCACAACTGGTCGAGGGGTAACTCCACCGCCATCCGCCGTACCTCGCGCCGGAACGCCGGGTCGCGGGTCCAGGCGGAAACGGTGTGGCGGTCGGCGCCGAGCGAGCGGGCGACGTCGCTGACGCACCGCCCGGCCAGGAGCAGCCGGGCCGCGGTCAGCCGGCGTGGTTCCAAGTCGAACGCGGGCACCGGTTCGGCGACTTCCGATGCCGCGGCCTGAGGGGCGTGCGCCGGCGCCGCGGCTTCCTCGACCGGCCGGCGCCGCGTCAACTCCGGATACTTCTCGTCGAACCACCGGTCAAACCACGCCCGCCGGGACGCCAATTCGCCCGATTCCACCGCCGCGCCCCGCCGCGCACCGTCAGGCGCCCGCCCGACGTCGCCCGGACGTGCCGGGGGGCGCGCAACGGTGCGCGGCGGGGCGCCCGGGGGCGCCGCAACAGTTCGTTTTGCGCCCGCGGCAGGGGGGGAGGGTGCGGACGGCGCCGGGATGCCGATCGGCGCCGCCGGCCGGGCGGGGGCGGCCGCCTCCAGCGCGACGCGCCGCAGCGCCTCCGACACCGCCTCATGCGCCGCCGCGCGAACCGGATCGACCGTTTGTCCGTTGCCCGAACCACTCACTGCCATCGCCAACCTCCGACTCGGGCCGCGGGGCGCGGCCGCCTGAAGTGATGATTGGCGATGATACCAAACTGATACCTAACTCGCAACGGAATTCGGGGCGGGGGCAGGCTCGCCGAGCCACACCGACAGCGGCGAGCAGACCAAAGACCAGTGACTATCACGGGTGTCGAAGAGGGTGTATCCGCGGGGGCCAGGCCTGCTGAGGAAGTGCCCAATGGCCCCACCCTGGATCAACAAGAGCACAACGAGCAGGATGAGCCGGTGGCGCTTCATGCCACTGGGGTGACGGAACCGGCGGCGCGGGATTCCAGGAGCATCAGGCCGCCCGGCGGCGGCGTCACGGTATCCTACCGCCCGTCGCTCCGCCGGCGTCCCGACGGGCGTGTAACCGGGACGCCGGGCTGCTTCTTTCCCGAACGGTCGACGGGGCCTGCGAACGAGGACGCGCTTGGGGACAACTGAAACGAAATCTGATGGGCCCGCGGCGGCGCGGCGGGGATTCATCGCCCGCTGGGCGGCGACGCCGCTTTACCTCCAGATCCTCATCGGCCTCGTCCTGGGCGTGATCACGGGCCTGATCCTCGGCCCGCGGGCCGGGTGGATGGACCTGCCCAGCCGGCTGGTCCTGCGGCTGCTGGGGGCGCTCGCTCCACCGCTCATCCTCGTCGCCGTCGTGCGGGCGCTGATGACGGCTCAGGTGCGCGGGCGCCTCGCGCTGCGCATGGTGGGGCTGCTGGCGCTGAACACGGTCGTCGCCATCTTAGTCGGGCTGTTCGTCGCCAACGTCGTCCGGCCGGGAAAGTTTGCGCACCTGTCGCGGCCCGACGCGCCGACGCACATCCGGGCCGACTTTTTCACCCAGCTCCTGGACAACATCCCCGATAGCCTGGTGCGGCCGTTCGTGGAGAACCGGGTGATCGCGGTCGTGATGATCGCCGTCGCCTTCGGCATCGCGCTGCGCCGCGAAGAGGGCCGGCGGCGTTTGCTGGCCGACGACCTGGTCAACCTCGGCTTCGACCTGGTCCTCACGCTGCTCCACTGGGTCATCGTGTTCGTCCCGCTGGCGGTATGGGGCAAGGTGGCCAGCATCGTCGGCAAGGAGGGCTTCCGCCCGTTCGCGGCCCTGGGCGTGTTCGTCGGCGCCGTTCTGCTGGCGCTGGCGATCCAGACGACCTACTACCTCCTCCGCATCCGCCTGGGGTCGTGGGTCCGGCCCGCGCGCCTGATCCGCGAGACGCGCGACGCCCTGGTGATGGCGTTCTCGACCGCCAGCAGCACCGTGACCATGCCCGTCACCTACCACCGCCTCCGCAACGGCGTCGGCCTGCGCGAGCGGTCGGCGAGCCTGGGCGCGCTGGTCGGCAGCAACTTCAACAACGACGGCACCGCGCTCTACGAGGCGATGGCCGCGCTGTTCGTCGCGCAACTGGTCGGGCAGCACCTGACGCCGTTCCAGCAGGTGATGGTCGTCCTGACGTCGGTCGTCGCGTCGATCGGGGCCGCGGGGATCCCCGAGGCGGGTCTGGTGACGATGACGCTGGTGTTCTCCGCGGTGCATTTGCCGACGGAGTACATCGCGCTGCTGCTGACGGTGGACTGGTTCCTGGACCGGTGCCGGACGGTGATCAACGTCCTGGGGGACATGAACGTGAGCTGTTTGCTGGACGGGAAGGAGCGCGAGGGAAGTGGGGCGCCCGTGCAAGCACCCGAACCCGGCACCGACACGGAATCATCCCGCACCGTCGGAGGATGAACCACAGAGTACACAGAGGGCACAGAGGGCACAGAGGAAGGCAAAACAGCAATACAGGGATGGTTTGACTCTTCCGTCTTCTCTGTGCCCTCTGTGTCCTCTGTGTACTCAGTGGTTCATCCTTGTGGGTAACGATTGATCACAACGCTGGGTCTTACCGTTACAGATCACCCCGGTTCACGCGTCGGACGGGTGCTGCCTGACGTATTCCCGGGTTATCCGTTCAAGTCCCGGGCGAACGTGGTAGCATCGAGTTCAATGCGGTCGCTGTGGTATCTGCCGTTGACGTTCCTCGCCGGGGTGCACGGGTTCGCGATTTTCGCGCCGTACCTCGCGGTCGTCTTCGCGGCACTGCACCTGCGGTCGCGCCACAGGGCGCGACTGGCCGCCGCCGCGGCGGCGGTGCCGGTGAACGTTTCAATTCCCGCCTCCGTTCCAGCCCTCATTCCCGCTTAGTTGATTGCCGCTTAGTTGGTTCCCCGCTCGCCGCGCGATTATGATCCGCCCTCCATTTTTTCCAGGGAGGCGGACGTGGTCGAACGCATTGGTTTTTCCCGATTTCCGGTCGTCCTCGGCACCGTGGTCCTTGCGGCGACGCTCCTTGCCAGCTGCGCCCGGGATGTCCGACCGCGCGCCGCGCGAGAGGCCGGGCGCGCGGAAGAATCCGCGGCCGACATCAATACCGGCGACCGCCTCGTGACGGGAAAGTCGATCGACCCGGACTCCGCCCGGTCCGCGCAGGACGTCGGAAGCCTGCCGGTGAACATGGTGCTCGCGTCCGGCGGGGCGTTCGCCGTGACGACGGACCAGGGGTATCGCCAGGCGCTGTGGTCGCTCGGCACGCGGGACGGGAAGGGCGTCAGCCACCTCGGGTTTGCCAAGACCACGATGCGCCCGTCGAACGGGTTGTATTACGGCCTGGCCGTGGCGCCGGACGGAACGCTCTACGCCGCCCAGGGCGCCGCCGACGCGATCGCCGTCCTGGACCTCGGCGCCGACGGCAAGCTCTCGCGGCGAAATTCCATTGCCACGCGCCCCGGCGACTTCCCGTCGGGCCTGGCGCTGGACCGGCGCGGCATGCTGTACGTCGCCAACAACGACCCCACGCCCTCCGGCCCCGTCGGCGGGGCGCACGCGAGCGTGGCGATCTACGCGACCGATGGCGGGCGGGAGGTCGGGCGGTACGAGTTCGACACCGGGCTGCCGGGGTCGAATTTTCCCCTCGCCTTGGCGGCGCTGCCGGACGGGTCAAAGCTGTACGTCGCCAGCCAGCGCGACGGCGCGGTGTACGTGCTGGACACGTCGGACGCGAAGGCGCCCAAGCTCCTGACGAAGATCGAGACGGGGAGTCACCCGGTCGCCTTGTGCCTCGACAAGGCGGCGGCGCGGCTGTTCGTCGCCAACGCCCACAGCGACACCATCTCGGTCGTCGAGACGCGCTCCGACAAGGTCGCCGCGACGGTGCTGTTGCGCCCGGAGATCGCCAAGGACCTGGCCGGGGCGACGCCGACGGGGCTGGCGCTGTCTCCGGACGAGAAGACGCTGTACGCGACGCTGGGCGACATGAACGCGGTGGCGGTGATCGACGTGGACGACGAGCGGCCGGAGCTGCGCGGTTACATGCCGGCGGGGTGGTATCCGACGGCCGTCGTCGCCGCGCCGGGCGGCCGGCACCTGCTCGTGGCCAACGCCAAGGGCGCCGCGACGCGCTACGAAAACCCGGCCCCCGGGGCCACGGACAAGAAGAAGCAGGTCTCGCCCAACAGCCTCGTGGAAGGCAACGTGATCGTCGTCCCGCTTCACCCGGGCGAGGACGCCAGTCCGGAACAGGACCTGCGCGAGCGCACCGAGCGGGTGCTCGAGCTCAACCGCCTCTCGCCGAAACACGCGCGGTTCATCAAGGACAACCCGCTGAAGTCGATCGGGCGCGGGGCGGGGAAGATCAAGCACGTCATCTATGTCGTGAAGGAGAACCGCACCTACGACCAGATCCTCGGCGACGTGCCCAGGGCAACGGCGACCCGAACCGGTGCATGTTCGGCCGGGACGTCACACCCAATCAGCACGCGCTGGCCGAGCGGTTCGTGCTGCTGGACAACTTTTACGACTCCGGGGAAGTCTCCGGCGACGGGTGGACGTGGTCGACCCAGGGCCACGCCAACGAATATGTCATTCGTAACGTTCCCTACCAGTACAGCGACCGCGGGCGCAAGTTCGACTACGAGGGGCAGGTGAACCAGTACCCCGTCGGCGGCTTCCCCGCCAAGGGGCCCGACGGCAAGCCCCTGTCAGACCACCCCGACTTCCGCGACGGCGCCAAGCCAATCCCCGACGTGGCCGCGGCGCCCGGGGGGCACCTGTGGGACCTGGCGCTGAGGGCGGGGCTGAAGGTGCGCAACTACGGCTTCTTCGTCGGCAACGGCGTGAAAGGGGCAAAGGGGACGACGATCATCCCGGACAATTATCCGAACGACCGCGCGCTGCAGCCCGGCGGGCACGACCTGGAGGGAGTCACCAACGTCGACTTCCGCCGCTTCGACATGGACTACGCCGACAGCGAGGCGACCGGGCGGCTGTACGACCAGACGAAGGACGAACGATTCCTGTTCGCGCGCAAGGCGTTCGGCAAGTTCGACGCGCGCAGCCGGTTCGAGGCGTGGAACCGCGATTTCAAACTGATGCTGGAGAAGGACCCGAGCGGCGGGGCGGTGCCCGACCTGATGCTGGTCCGCTTCTGCACCGACCATACCGCCGGCCTGAACCCCGGCCACCATTCCCCGCGCGCTATGGTGGCGGACAACGATTACGCGGTGGGGCAGCTCGTCGACGCGGTGAGCAGGAGTCCGATCTGGGAGTCCACCGCGATCTTCATCATCGAGGACGACGCGCAGAACGGCCCCGACCACGTCGACGCGCACCGCTCGACGTGCTTCGTGATCAGCCCGTGGATCAGGAAGGGGAGCGTCGACCACGCGTTCCACAACACGGTGAGCGTGCTGAAGACGATGGAACTGCTGCTGGGGCTGCCGCCGATGTGCCAGTACGACGCGGTCGCGGCGCCGATCATGGACTGGGATTTGAAGGGGCCGTCGAACCGGGAGCCGTACGCGGCGGTGATGCCCGACCGCGAGCTGCTTCGCGACCGCAACCCGCTGAAGGGGCAGCCGCAGCCGGTGAGCCCGGAGGCGCGGGCGACCATCGATCGGATGATCGAGCAGTCGATGGCGATGGATTTCGTCAACGCCGACAAGGCGCCGGCGGAGCTGCTGAACCAGATCATGTGGGCGAGCGTGAAGGGCTGGGACTCGCAGCTCCCGCCGACGCCAAGGGGCCCGCAGGGGCTGACGGCGCGGCAGGAGGATGATGACGACGACGACGACTAGCTCGACCCGAACGGCGGAAGGACCTGTCACAGAGGACCGAGCCCCGCAGGACCCCGCATTGCCGCGCGGTACAGTTTGCCCCGGCTCATTTCACGCAAGGGGTGTCCTGCATGCGCTATGTCCTGATTGCGTTCGGCGTCATCGTCGCCCTGGTCGTCGTGGTCTTCGTCCTGCTCGTCATCAACGTGCACCTGGGCTCCAGCCGGCAGAGGAAGCGCGCCCGCGCCAAACTGGCTCCCGTTCTCGACCCGCTGGACGCCGGTCGACAGCCCGACCCGGCCGACGTGCGCCGCCTCGCGGCCGATCCGGAGACCCGCAACGCGCTCTACGACGCGATGGCCGAGCGGGGCCAGCAGGCGCTCTTTCCCGCCGCTTACCGGACGCGCCGGGCGTTCGCCGAGTCGAACCTGGCGTTCTGGCTCAGCCACCCTAACGAGCTCAAGAAGATCCCCGACGAGATGGAGCTCGCGCAGGTGGTGACGGTCGCGACGGACGCGGGGCCCGTCGAGTACTACCTCTTCCGCTTCCGCACCAACCCGCCGCACTGGGCCGCCGACAAGGGCTGGATGGCCGGCGTCTCCGGACCGTATCCGAAGGACGCCGGGGCCCCGCTCGCCGCGCCCGCGGGCACGTTCAGCGAGCTGGAGCCGTTCGAGACAAAAACGCCGCAGGCGCACGTCGACGCGTTCCACGAGGGGGCCGTTTCCCGCGGCGCCCTCGAGGCGTTGCGGAAGCAACTCCAGCCGCAGTCGGTCTGATTCACGGTCCTCGTCCCTTGATCAACGCTCTGCCGCTCGACCGCGGGTGGGTGGGCGCGCTCACCGCGCTAGCCGACTAAGATCGCGCTACGCGACTAAGATGACGACCTCGAGAGAGCCAGTGTCTGCGACGCCCGGGTTGAACCGCAGTCGCGTCGCGCTCGGACGCTTCGTGTCGAACACACTCCTGGCGCTGGCGACGGGTTACGTGCTGTTCTTCTTTTCGGAGCGGCTGTTCTGGGGCGCGTTCAAGCCGGGCGACCACGTCGGCGACCTGGCCGTCACGTGGCTGGCGTACTCGGTCGTCGCCTATCTGTTCCTCTCGGTGGTGTACTGCTTTCGCGCACGTTCGCCGTGGTCGGTTTTTCTGGCGGGGGCGTTTTTCGGCTGGCTCATCGAGGGGACGCTCGTCGGCACACTCTACGGCACCGAACCGTCCGCCCCGTTCCCGCTCAGCCTCCTGGTCACCGGCGTGTCGTGGCACGCGCTGATCTCGGTGTGGGTCGGCTGGCACTTCCTCCGCCGCGCCTTGCGCGAAGGGCGGGCGCGCCGGGTGGCGACATGGTCGGTCCTGCTCGGGCTGTTCTGGGGGACGTGGACGACGTTCCTCTGGCGCGAGACGCCGCCGGTCGTCGTTTCCGTTCGCGCCTTCGCCGCCCACGCACTGGCCGTCTCCTTGTTCCTGTCGATTGCCTACGGCGTGATCCAGCGCGTCGGCGCCCGATCGTTTCGGCCGCGCCCGCTCGGGTTGTGCGCGGCCCTGTTCGGGGTTGGCGTCTTTTACGTGCAGCAGGTGAAGGCGGAGGGCGTGTTGCCGTTGGTTGTGCTTCCGTTGCTGCTGGTTGTTGCTGCTGCCGCGATGTGGCGGGCGTCCCGGATCGCGGGCGACTTCGCCGAAATGGACCGATCCCGCCCGCTGCGGGCGGCGAGTTTTGCCGGCCTGCTCGCCATGCCGCTCGTCGCGACCGCGGTTTATGCGGGCTTGCTCAAAGCGGGGTGGTGGGCCCGAGTTCCGGTCGCAACGGCCGTCATGTACGGGATCACGGCGCCCCTGTCCGCAGTCGTGCTGGTCTGGGCGCTGGCGAGGTCGCTCCTGAGCCGCCTCCCCGGCCCAGTGCACCCGGATCCGTGTAATATGAGTTCCAAAGCCGCTCCGGTTTTGAGCGCTCCGGCCGGGGCCCGTGCGCGGCATGATCCGACGCCTCAGGAGGCCACCGCGATGAAGAACCCCCGCGACTACATTGACGAGATCCGCGCCAACGTGAAAAAGATGCAGGCCCAGGGCAAGGTCGAGAAGTGCTACGGCATTTCAAAGGCCGGGAAGAACGACTGTCAGACCGATGTGTCGTCCTGCGCCGGCACTTCCAAGAAGGACAACCAGCCCGACGCCTGGATCGCCGTGCCGCGCGGCACCTGCGAGAAGATCGTCGGGGGCATGGTGAAGGGTTAGTCGATGAAGGCGGCGGCCGGCATCGGCCTGCGCGCGCCGCACCTGGTCGAGATCGATCGCGATCGGCCGAGGACCGGCTTCCTCGAGATCCATGC
>Ga0207691_10005004_pt1 | contig 12786 bp, 11 predicted proteins | sample KBSM13metaG_FD_184327 | JGI IMG/M metagenome (GOLD analysis project Ga0207691, IMG submission 184327) | Miscanthus rhizosphere microbial communities from Kellogg Biological Station, Michigan, USA - KBS M1-3 metaG (SPAdes) (version 2) | ecosystem: Host-associated > Plants > Roots > Rhizosphere >... | reverse complement strand
CTCCGGTGTCGCGGACGGAGAAGACGACGTGCCGCCCCGGATTCACGCCTGCATGGCGACGCGCGTACGCGGCGTCGAGCTGCACGATGCGCGTCGTGATCGCCAGGATACCGCCGTTCGGCATCGCGTCGCGGGCGTTCACGACGAGGTTCATCACGACCTGCTCGATCTGCCCGCGATCGGCGCGCACGGCGCCGATGTTGTTCTCGAACTGCGTCACGAGCGAGATGTCCTCGCTGATCACGCGGCGGAGCAAGCGCTCCATGTCCCCGATGACGTCGTTCAGATCGAGCACCTGTGGCTGCAGCACCTGACGACGCGAGAACGCGAGCAGCTGTCGCGTCAGCGACGCCGCACGAGCGGCGGCCTGCGTGATCTGATGCGCGTCCGAACGCCGGGGATCCTGCTCGGGGAGTGCGTTGAGCAGGAATTGACCGTAGCTGGTGATGACTGTGAGCAGATTGTTGAAGTCGTGCGCGACGCCGCCGGCGAGCTGGCCGACCGCGTCCATTTTCTGCGCCTGACGCAGCTGCTCCTCCATCATCTTCCGCTCGGTGACGTCGGCCATGACCCACACCGTTCCCTGCACACCGCCAATGCCACGCAGCACTGCCGTGGAGATGTAGACATCCACGAGCGTGCCGTCCTTCCGCGCGCAGCGCGCCTCGTAGCCGGTGAACGAGTGCTCGCCAGTCGCCGAGAGTCGTCGCAGATCGTCTTCGAGCTGCTCCACGGGAAGGATCGGGATCGCGCGCCCGAGCACGTCGCCGGCGAACCATCCGAACATGCGCTCGGCGGCGACGTTCCATTCGCTCACCGTGCCGTTGATGTCCGTCGTGACAATGGCGAGCGGCGACGCCTGGATGAGCGTCTGCAGCGTGTCGTTCGTCTCGCGCAGCTCACGCTCGGCGCGGCGGCGCTCCGTGACGTCATGGGCCAGCGTTAGGCGCGCCGGCCGGTCGAGCACCGACAGCGCGTGCGTCACGACCTCGACCGAGATGATGCGGCCGTCCTTCGTGCGATGCTGCCATACGCCACCGTCGAACTCCGCCGATTCCGGTGCGCGCGCCGCGGTGAGCAGCTTCGGGACTTCCTCGGCAGGGCGGATGTCGGTGATATGCATCGAGAGGAACTCGGCGCGCGAGTAGCCATAGTGGTTCACGGCCGCATCGTTCACCGCGACGAACGCGAGCGTCTCGATGTCGTAGACCCACATCGGCAACGGGTTCGCGTCGAACAACAGCCGGTACCACTCCTCCGACGCCCGCAGCCGTTCCTCGGCGCGCTTCTGGTCCGTGATGTCGCGCGCGACGGCGTACACGTGGCCTTCCTGGCTGCCCGACGACTGGATCGTCCAGCCGAGCCACTTGTAGCTGCCGTCCTTGCAGCGGAGGCGGTTCTCGTATCGGTGCGAGGCGTCGCGTGAGGCGAGCGAGCCCAGGCCGTCGATCGCGAAGGCGCGGTCGTCCGGATGAACGAGATCGAACACCGGCATCGCGAGCAATTCTTCCGCCGAGTATCCGAGCACCTCGCAGAACGCCGGGTTCACGCGAATGAACTGCCCCGTGAGCGACGCGATGCAGAACATGTCGGCGGACAGCGAGAAGAACCGGTCGCGTTCGCGCTCGGCGGCCCGACGCTCGGAGAGATCGAGCATTGAGCCGATCATGCGGCGAGGCGCCCCGTTCGCGTCGCGGAGGACGTAGCCGCGGTCGAGCATCTCCGCGTACGTGCCATCGCCGCGGCGGAACCGATACTCTGCGGTCCAGATCTGCGTGTCGGCGTCGAGAGCGTCCGTCAGGCTCGCGAGCGTCGCGTCGTGGTCGTCCGGGTGGATCTGAGCAGCCCACCACTCGATCTCGCGGCCGAGAGCCGTCGTCGGGGCGCGGAACGAGAGGCTCGCGCCTTCGCTCCACTGGACGGCACTCGTGCGAATGTCCCAATCCCAGATGACGTCGTTCGTCGCGCGCGCGGCCAGTCGGTGCCGCTCCTCACTCGCCGCGAGTGCCACGGTGCGCGTCTGCAGCGTAGCCGCCATCTGGTTGAACGACGCCGCGAGCGTTCCAACCTCGCCGGGCGCGCGCACATCGGTTCTCGCCCCGAGGTCACCGGCGCCGAACCGCGCCGCATCCGCGGTCAGCTTGCGCAGTGGATCCGCGATCCGCGACGCGACGAGGCCCGCGAGGAACAGCGCGCCGCCGAGTCCCAGCGCGCCGAACACCGCGAGCAAGCGCCACTCGGGTTCACTGGAGATCGACGATGCGTTCGGCTCGAATCCCACGACGACCACCCACGGGACGCTCGCGATGCGTCGGTACGCGAACTCCTCACCGAGGCTCGCGTCTGCCGCCGTGCTGTAGCCGGAGATCGCTTTCCGCATGCGCTGGACAGCCCCCGCATCGACGAGGTGTGTGCCCACCGCCAGCGGCTGGCCGCCGACTCGCGCGAGCATGGTCCCGTCATCGTCGAGGAGCGTGATAATGATCCCCGACCGCCCAGCGTCGTGGACCGCGAGGAATCGCGCGAGGCTGTCGAGGCGCGCGGTGATCGACGCGACGCCGGCCGCACCACCGTCATGACGGATGCGCCGCGCCATCGTTAGGCCCCAGCCGCCCGCCTCACGACTGGCGATCGGGCGACCGACCGTCAGGCCGCTGGCAGCGAGCGCCTCGCGAAAGAAGCGATGCGCCGCCACTACCGTCTCGCGCGCTTTCGACGGGTCAGGATCAGAGGAACCGATGTTCCGGCCGTCGTTGCCCCATAGCGCGAAGTTGTGAACGTATGACGGCAGTTCCGACCGCAGCCGGCGCAGCATCAGATCGTTGTTGCTGATGGACGCCGGGTCCGTGGACGCCGCCTGCGCGACCGCGAGCAGCAGCGCCTCGATGGTCCCGAGCTGGTCGTCCATGCGCGCGCCTACCTGAACGGCCAGGTCGGTGAGTCTGGCGCGCGTGTCACGGTCGTGATCGCGCGCGTAACTCGCATACGTGGTCGCGAACAGCGCGATCCAGGGGAGCAACATCGCCAGCACCAGCAGCACCAGCCGCTCGCGGATCCCGAGCGCTGCGAGGCGCGACCGCAATTGCGCCGCAATTCGTCTCACGAGTGGCGCACCCTCCCCACTACAGATGGACACACGCCGGCCAGCACGAGCAGAGGCGGAGACATGACAGACGGTGACGGCACAGTGCGCGTAAACGTAACCCGCGCCCGCGGCATCCCACAGTCACCGCACGTTCACCAGGAGGAGAATCGCATGAACCGGTCTACCCTTCGGCACTGTGCCTTCGTCGCCGCCGCCTCGTTCGCACTCGTCGCCGCCGCCCCCTCATTCGGGCCGCCATGGATCTCGATCGAAACGCCACCCAACCCGTATGATCCGGCGGCGCGCGGCGCCTTTCTCGTCGTCCACACGTTTCACCACCGCGAGGCCGTCGCCTCGGGCGTGCGCGGAACCGCAGAAGGCATCGTCTCCGGCGCGAGGCGCAGCATTCCGTTGGCGTTCGATACGACCTCGACGCGCGGCAGCTACGCCCTGCGGAAACAGTGGCCAGGCGATGGCACGTGGATGCTCGTGATCAACACCGGCGGCCAGGCCGATGGCGTGACCGCGCTCGTGGACATCGGGCCGCAGGGCGACGTCGCTCGCGTGCAAGTGCCAACCTACAAACGCGATGGCTGGGACTTGCCGCGCCAGGTGACCGCGAGAGATGTCGACGCGGCACTCGCGGCGCGAACAGGACAGGGCGTGAGCGCCCAGAGGTAACGCGGTCGTCCGAAGCGGCACGTGCACGGCGCCACAATTGCAAGAGTGCGCCGAGCGAAAGACGGCACCGGGAGCCGATGCAGATGCGGCCCCCGGTGCCGCGACATCGCCCGCTTTCGCTCCAAGGAGCCTGCACGTGCTCGTCGTTCTCTACACGCTCGGCGCCATCGCCACGATGCTCCTCCTCGCGCTGGCGCTCATCGGCCTGCGCTACCTCACACGCGGCACGCCGGTGGCGAGCGTCAGCGACGCGGAAGGAAACCGCAAGCTGCCGCAGACCGACGATGAGCTGTTCGAATCCTCCATCGAGCTGCTCACCGGCACGTCCTTCTCGTCAGGGAATCACGTGGAGCTGTGCCTCAATGGCGACGGGACGTATGACCGATTGTTCGCGGATCTCGCGTCCGCGCGCGAGAGCATCACGCTGCAGATGTACTACTGCCAGCCGGGGCAGATCGCGGATCGCTTCGGCGAGGTGATGCGCGAGCGAGCGAAGGCCGGCGTACGCGTGCTCTTCCTACTCGATGCCTTCGGGTCGGCGACGCTCACCGAGGAATACCTCGAATCCCTCAAGGCTGCTGGCGTCGAGGTCGCGAAGTTCCGGCCCGTGCAGTGGTACGCGCTGGAGAAGGCGTACGCGCGCTCGCACATCCGGGTCGTCGTCGTGGATGGACGCATCGGCTACACCGGCGGCTTCGGCATGGACGACAAGTGGCTCGGCGACGGATGCCACGCGGATCAGTGGCGCGATACGAACGTGCGCTTCACCGGGCTCGCCGTGCAGCAGCTTCAGGCGACGTTCGCGACGGGCTGGGCGGAGGCAACCGGAGAGTTGCTCACAGGCCCCACCATGTTTCCCGACGCCTCCGACGATGGCAATGGCCTGATGCGCGCGACGCTGCTGCACACCGCGCCGACTATCGGGAGCACTGCCGCGGAGCGCTTGCTCGCGCTGTCGATCGCCGCGGCTCGACGCACGCTCTACATCACGAACTCGTACTTCGTGCCTGACGATGATTTCGTCCATCTGCTGCGCGAGGCAGCCGGTCGCGGAGTGGATGTCCGCATCCTCACGCCTGGAAAGCTCAACGACGTGAAGAGCACATGGTACGCAGGTCGTGCGCAGTACGAATCACTGCTGGAAGGCGGCGTGCGAATCTTCTGGTATCAGCCCGCGATGATTCACGCGAAGGCATTCGTCGTGGACGGATGCTGGTCATCCATCGGGACAATGAACTTCGACAACCGCTCACTCGCGTTCAACGACGAGTCGAACCTGCTCGTCCTCGACGACACGTTTGGCGCATCGGTACGCGACATGTTCCTCGATGACCTGACGCGTTCGCGGGAAGTGACGCTCGAAGCGTTCCGGAAACGGCCGAGGCAGGAGCGGCTGCTCGAATGGGGTGCCAGTCGGGTGGCGCGAGTCCTCTAATATCCGCAATTACATTTTGCAGCATGCAGCGCGACGAAGACGAAACTCACGAACGTGTCCGGCTCGACAAGTGGCTCTGGGCCGCGCGGTTCTTCAAGACGCGCGCGCTCGCGGCGGAGGCCATCGACGGTGGCAAAGTCGAGGTGAACGACGCACGCGCCAAACGCGCGAAGATGGTGCAACCTGGCGACGCAGTACGCGTGCGTCAGACACCGTTCGAGCACGTCGTCATTGTTCGCGGCATCTCCGACCGGCGCGGGTCCGCGAGCGTCGCGGCGACGCTCTACGAGGAGACGGCCGAGAGCAAGACCAAGCGCGAGGCGCTCGCGACGCAAATCCGAAGCATGCCCGCGGACGACTGGGAGACGGGTCGCCCCACGAAGCGGGATCGCCGCGAGATCGAGCGGTTCAAGCGCCGCTAGATCCCGCCAGCGCGGCGAGCGTCGAGTTGTCGAGGCGGTGCCCGCCGTCGAACGAGATCAGGCGTGCGGCGATGCCCGCCGCGGCGAACCGCTGGAGCTGCGCATCAGCACCGGCCCACGACGCGAGCTCGTCGCGACTGCCGACGACGAGCACCACCGGAGTAGCCGCGAGCCGGTCCGCCAACGATGTGAGATCGACGTCGGGCGGAAATGCGCCGGCCCACAGGATCATTTGGTCGGCGCGCACGCGACCATAGGCGACCCAGCGGCCCACGGTCGCCACGCCCTGCGAGAACCCGAACACGCGAAGCCTAACGCGGCTCGCGCTCGCGGGTGGCCGGACGTACTCGTGCAGCGCGTCGAGGTATGCGACCTGATCGGCGATCTCCGCGCGTCGGTCCTCGCGCGTCATCCACGTCGCGCCCACTCGGCGTTCTGCATTCGGCGTCCCCGACGGGGCATCGAGATAGAATCGCGAGAGCGCCTCGGGCGCGATGATGCGTCGCGACGGGGTGGCGACACCGGCGAATGACGCGAGGAACGGCGCCGCCAATTGCCCGTACCCATGGCACACGATCCACAGCTCGGTAATGTCGTCAGGCACGTCCGGCGACGGCCCGCCGAGTGCGTAGTACCGCGCCGTGCGCTGCACGGTGAGGTGATGTTCGCGCGGCTCGCGCGGCTCGCGAGGCTCGTTAGGCCCGACGGTCACGTGCGCGTTTTGACGAGCAGTCGCTGGCCTACCTTGATCTTCGGCGTCGGCAGCGAGTTCCACTCGAGAATCTGCTCCGGCGCCACGTTGTACTGTCGCGCCAACAACTCCACCGCCTCGCCTCGCTGCACGACGTGGTAGATCGGCTGACGCGCCGTGAACGCCGCCGCCAATGCCCGCTGCCGTTCGGCTTCATCAGTCTCGCGAATGGCGCGCTGCCGGCGCCGCATGAGCGAGAGGACGCTGTCCAGACGCGGCCGTTCACTCGCCGCGACGCCGAACGTACGCATCTGGAGCGGGGACCGAATGACGACGCCGCTCAGCGACCCGAGGAACACGCGCCCTCGCCAGATCTCGATCGGCCGGTCGTACGGGAACGACGACTCCTCGAGCAGCTGCGGCTCGGCCTCGCGGGGCAGGATCTCCTCGGGCGGCACGCCCAGGTACAGCAGCCGCCGATTCGTCGCCGCCAGCACGCCGTGCGTCACGCGGAAGTAGTGCCACCAGTGCCGCGACATCACAGGCGCCCGCCAGTCGATCGCTTCGCCGCGCTCCAGCATGAGCTCGAGCTCGCGGTTCGCGATCCGGGCCGAGCCTTCCGCGTCCCCGCGGTGGATGAAGATCATGATGGCGATGCCCGCGAGGACCAGCGTGACACCAATGCTCCACGCCGATACGCGGAGGACCGTTCGCCACCTGCGGGGCGGAACCGGGGGCCGCGGACGCTGAGCGGCGGCCTCCATCTCCTCGGTCCACCCGGTGGGCGGGGCCGAGAACGGCGGCTCCTTAAGTTGACTCACCGCGTGGGTGCCTGGTGGTCCGTCGTGCGCATGATCGACCCCGCCAGCCTAGAAACGCGCACGGCCCCGCGCAAGCGCGGAGCCGCCTTCGAGCCAGATTTCCCGGACGGTTCTACCGCGTCCCGTCAGTGTTCCTTCCGCTGGGAGGCAGAGTCCGCGCCTTCGACTTCCTTCCTGTACGAGGCCGTCACGTCGGTTGGCGCGCGGAACGTCCTCTTGTGGATCAAACCGGCCGTGACGAACGAGCCGACAGCCAGGGCGGTGACGAACAACGCGATCGGCCACCCCTGAGAAAAGCTTCCTTCGATGCGCTCGACGCGCTTGGTGGTCAGTGCCATGGGTTCCGTGAGGACGGCTGAAGTCCGAGCAATGTAGTCATTCTATCGAATTCTGCCCACCCGTTCGGACCCGGCGCGTTGCACGGCCGACTGGGCAGCCGAGATCGCTCGTCGGGTCTCGGCGGACGACCCGCCGACCTCGATCTCGGCCATCGTGCCGATCGCGTTGCGGTACCAGTCGGTCCAGGTCTCGAGGATCGTGCGCTCCCTGGAGCGGTCCCCACCGCCCGTGAGCGCCGCACGAGACAGCGCGGCCTCGACGTCGAGTCGAGCGATCGCGGCACGTTCGACTTCCGTCACGAGCGCGCGTGCGGTGGCGCCGTCGGCGGAGACGAGCGTGAACGCGGACACGAGCGCCGACACGCCGACGTTCGTCATCTCGCGCGGCGATACGTTAGGCAGCCGGTCGTTGTCCGTGTGGTAGTAGACGTCGGTGAAGTGCCAGAACAGGAGTCCGGGCTTCTTCGCGTCGAGGAACGGGACGTGGTCGCTCCCGCCCTCGAATGGGTTCGTGCGGACGACCCAGCCAGTCACCGCCGCCTGGTCGAGACAGCGGCGCAGGACGAAGTCGTTGAAGAAGTGCGGCGTCAGCTGGTCCACGCGCAACGGGCTGCCGCCCCATTCCGTGTGGTGGTCCTCGCCGCGCGTCCACACGGCGGACGGGTCGGGCATCTTCTCAATGAGGAACGTTCCGCCCGTCTTCTCGGTGTCCTCGCCCACCATGTCGAGGCTCACGCCCCAGCGCACCGTCGCCGCGCGCGCAGCGTCCGCGAGATAGCGGCGCGTCTGCACGATCTCGTTCCCGAAGATGAACGTGATCGAGCGACGTGGGTCGACCTTGCCGGCTTTGATGAGCGACGCGGCGACGCGCGCCATCTCGACCTGCGTGCCTACGCCGGACGCGTTGTCGTTGGCGCCGGGCTCCTGCACGTGCGCGCTGAAAACGAATCGCTCGTTGGGTTTCTCCGATCCGCGAACGTCCGCGATCACCGTCCGCTCGGCGGACGTGGAGAACCGGGACTGCGTCATCACGCGGACGCGCACCGGACCCGCGGCCAGCGCGCGCTGGAGTGCGTCGCGCGCGTCGTACGACAGCAGCACGCCCCACGCTTTCGCGGCGGTGTCCGCCTGGATCGATGAGAACTGGATCGACGTGCGATGCGTCTCGGGTTTCGTGTACGCGGGCATGGCGTAGGCGAGCACGCCTAACGCCCCACGCTTGCGGGCCTCGCTCGACAGCTTGCCGACCGACATGTCCCCGAACACGATCTTGCCGGCGAGTGGAACGCGATCGAACGCGCCGCCGTCACCCTTGCCGACGGAGACGACTTCCGCTTCCACGCCACCAGCCGGCGTCGACGACGAATTCACCGCGAGCATGTTGCGGTTCGTCGCGAAGCGCAGCACCGGTGTGCTCGCGCCGACGATCGTGAGCGACGCGTCGATCGGATCCCACGCCGGCCCCGACATTGCGCGCGACTCGATGCGGAACGTCAGGCGGTCCGTCGGTGACGCGCCCTTCTCCTCGACGTAGCCCGCTGCGCGGAGCTGCTCGACCACGTGGTCGATGCTCTCCTCGAAGCCACGATTGCCGGGCCACCGCCACCGCTGCTCCACGAACGCCACCGTCGTGAGCGCGCGATCGCCCGAGAATTCCGGTCGGACCAGCGCGAAGAGCTTTGCGACCGCTTGCGGCGGCTCCGTCGATGACGGCTGCCCCACTGGTCGCGCGGCGCCGAGCATCGCGGCGCTCGCGACGAGGATCGCGAGGCGCCGAAACAACGAAGACGCCGCGGTCACGCGGCGCCTCGATGCTCTGAATGTGACCATTGCGTGCTGGGTCAGCTGGCAGCGCGCGTCACGACCTCGCGTCGTGGCAGCGGGACCGAGACGGCGGCGAGGTGCTCCGTCATGGCCCGCTCGGCGCGGTCGCCGTCGCAGTCCTCGATGGCGTCCACGATCTCGCGATGACCCGCGAACGCCGCTGCGAGCGATCCTTCGCTGTCTTCGCGATACAAGCGTTCGGTGCGAAGTAACGCGACGATGGTCTGACTGAGGAGGACAAGGACAGGATTGCCCGTGGCCCGCGCCACTTCGACGTGGAACTCCGTGTCGCCGTCGACGAGTCGTGGCGAGAGCGATTGTTCTTCCTCGATCTCCGACTCGATAGCGCGGAGGCGCGCGATATGCGCGTCGCTCCTGCGCGCTGCGGCGAGGCGTGCCGTTGGAATCTCGAGGAGCTCACGAGCCTCCTGCAGGCTCGCGACGTTGTGCTGCTCGTTGCGAAGCAACAGCGTGATCGACTCGACTACTCGGTCGGTCGAGAGGTTGGTCACGAACGTTCCGCGGCCGACGAACACCTCGATCAGACCTTTTTCGGTGAGCGACTTGATCGCTTCGCGCACCGCGGTGCGGCTCACACCAAATCGTTCAGCGAGATCTCGCTCCGCAGGAATCTGGTCGCCCGGTTTGAGTGCACCAGACAGAATCTGCTGCTGGATCTGGTCGACGATCTCTTGGTACAGCCGCTCCTTTGGCTTGATCGGTAGGTAGACAGGCATCTGTTTCCATCCTCGAGCCAGAGGCGACACGTCAGGAACGAGCCGCCGATGAAACCGATCGCGTCGCCGTGCGCGCGCGCGCGTATTTGCCCCGACTACGCGCCTGTCCAGAAAAACGCTGACGCGACCTCGACCAGTGGTTATTCCGAGCGCGTTGTCATTCCGAGCGAGCGGAGCGAGTCGAGGAATCGCGCTCATATGGGCACAGAGGCCCCTCTTCCCGGACGGCAACGATTCCTCGACTCCGGGCCTTCGGCCCTGCGCTCGGAATGACAGCCAACACTTCACTAGTGGGCGCCCCCTGCTCCGGATACCTTGGGCCTATGGAACTCACCCCGGTCTCGCGGCGCACGCCGCTCTCACTCGACGACCGCTCCGCCGCGCGGCCCGCTGGGCTGCCCGATGACGACGCTCTCAAGGAGCAGAAATCCGAGTTGCTCAAGCGGCTCGGCGAATTGCAAGCGACGCTGTACGCCGACGGGCGCTTCGCGCTGCTCGTCGTGCTCCAGGCGCGGGATGCGGCAGGGAAAGACGGCACCGTCCGGAAGGTGTTCGGCGCCTGCAACCCACTCGGCTGTCAGGTCACGTCGTTCAAGACGCCGACGCCGCTCGAGTTGAGTCACGACTACCTCTGGCGGGTGCATCAAGCGGTTCCCGCCAAGGGGATGGTCGGGATCTTCAACCGCTCGCATTACGAGGACGTGCTCGTCGTGCGCGTGAAGGATCTCGTGCCCAAGCCCATCTGGTCCAAGCGGTACGATCAGATCAACGAGTTCGAGCAGCTGCTGGATGAAAACCGCGTAAAAGTGCTCAAGTTCTTTCTGCACATCTCGCGCGAAGAACAGACACGCCGGCTGCGCGACCGATTGTCCGATCCGCGAAAGAACTGGAAGTTCCGCGCGGGCGATCTCGACGACCGCGACCTCTGGGATGAGTACACCAAGGCGTATCGCGACGCGCTGCGGCAGTGCAGCACGCCATGGGCGCCATGGTACGTGGTTCCCGCCGACGACAAGAAGGCGCGCAACTACTTCATCGCGAAGACCGTGGTCGAAACGCTGGAAGGACTGGGACTGCGCTACCCGAAGGCCGACCGCGAGGTGCTCAAGCTCAAGCGCAAGCTCAAGTGAGCTCGGGTCCCGCTCGTACCAGGCCCATCGAACGGCGTACCGTGTCTCGCAAGACGCCGGGCGACGGCAAGCTCGAGATCACGAAGATCGCCGCGACTCGGCTTGCGTCGTTAGGTGAGCGATTCGTGGTCGCGGTTGACACGCGTGAAGGCCAGGCCGCCCTCGGCACGATGCCGTGTACCTGCAGAGGCGACGACGCGCCACATGTGCATTACTTCATCGAGAGCGAGTTGCTGCGTGCCCTGCCCGTCGGAAGCCAGGTCGACCTGCTCGTCGACGACACTGCCAGTCGACTTATCGTCGTGATCGCCTCGTCATGAGCCTCTTGTCATGAGTGCCTCGTCGTGAGTGCCTAACGCTCCAACGGTCACGCGGCGCGACCGTCACGCTTTCCGCACGGAGTCCACATGCCTCTGCCCACGCCCGAGTTCATGACGACGACCGCGAACTTCCTCGACGGCTACCGAACGGTCCGAACGTTCGGCGTGGTTCGTGGCATCACCGTCCGATCACGCTCGGTGTTCGGTACCATCGGCGCCGCGTTCCAGCAGCTCCGCGGCGGTGAGGTGTCGCTGCTCACCGAGCTCTGCGAGCGAACGCGACATGACGCATTCTCGCTCGCCATCGAGCACGCGCGTGACCTCGGCGCGAATGCCCTCATCGCGTTACGGTACGACGCCACGGAGATCATGTCCGGCGTCTCGGAAGTGCTTTGCTACGGTACGGCCGTGCGGGTCGTTCCTGCGCGTGACACTGACGCCGCCACGTAACTTCATCCCCGATTCCCGTGCTTCTCGCAGGCGATATCGGCGGCACGAAGACCCGCCTCGGCCTCTACGAGGAAACGAGTGGCGGCCTCCATCTCGTGCAATCCGCGCTGTACGAGAGTAAATCCACGTCCACACTCGAAGAGCTGGTCGTCCGCTTTCTCGACACCATGGGACGCCCCGACACCGAGGCGGCTTGCTTCGGTGTTGCCGGCGCGGTTGTCGGTGGGCAGGTGCGCGCCACCAACCTTCCGTGGCACGTAAGCGAAGCAGGCCTCGCGCGTGAGCTCTCGATTCCGCACGTGCGACTACTCAACGACCTCGAGGCGGCGGCGTATGGCGTCGTCGCCATCACAGAGCCGAGCGAGCTGCTGACGCTCCAGGCGGGGGAACCGCCGGACGGCCATCGCGCACTCGCGCTTCTGTCGGCGGGCACGGGACTCGGCGTTGCGATGATGTCGTGGGACGGGCATCGCTACAAAGTCGCGCCATCCGAAGGCGGTCACGCCGACTTCGCGCCGCAAGACGATGTCGAAGACGCCATGTTGCTGCATCTGCGCAAGAAATTCGGACACGTGAGCTACGAGCGCGTGCTCTCGGGACCCGGTTTGGTGAACATCTACCGCTTCCTGAGAGAGCACCGGCGCACACCCGAGCCGGCGTGGCTCACGGCCCGGATCGGCGACGGCGATCCCGCGCCGGTGGTATCGCAGGCGGCGCTCGCCCAGGAGGACGCCATCTGCGACGAGTCCCTAACGCGGTTCGTGTCCCTATACGGCGCCGCGGCCGGCAACATGGCCCTCACGGCTCTCGCTGTGGGCGGCGTGTTCCTGGGGGGAGGCATCGCGCCCAAGA
>Ga0207691_10005003_pt1 | contig 12787 bp, 8 predicted proteins | sample KBSM13metaG_FD_184327 | JGI IMG/M metagenome (GOLD analysis project Ga0207691, IMG submission 184327) | Miscanthus rhizosphere microbial communities from Kellogg Biological Station, Michigan, USA - KBS M1-3 metaG (SPAdes) (version 2) | ecosystem: Host-associated > Plants > Roots > Rhizosphere >... | reverse complement strand
CGAAGGGCTGAGCATCGTCGCCGAGGAGCTCGGCTCACGGTACTACGAGCAGAAATTTCCACCACCGACAGGGCGCACGAACCCGCTGCAGCTGTTCCCCGACTCGTCGCAGGGGTTCATCGGTGGGTTGCTCACCAACTCGTACGCGTTCCTGCTGAAGTCGGACACGGCGACCGTGACGCTTCACTCCGATTCCGACGACGGCCTCGCCTGGCGCGGCAGCGTCTGGCTTCTCGTGCGCTGGTTAGGCGACCTCAAAGGCGAAGAGATCTACAAACGGCTGGAGGCGACAACGCTCATAGGCACGGCCAATATCGAGGCGGCAGCGGGCGAGTCGTTTCAGGGCCTGTTCGCGGACTTCGGGATCGCGCTCTACACCGACAGTATCGCTGGCGTTGCGCGCTCGAGCATTCCACAGCGCGACCGGTTCGTCACGCGAAACCTTCGCCAGATGTACGCGGCGCTCTTCCGGGCAGCGGGGCCGAGCGCCGATGTGCCACGCGCGTTTCCAATCGTGGTGCAGAGCATTCCGGCGAATCAGGGGGTGAGTGCTTCGATACTCCCCGGTACGGTGGCGTACTATCGCATCGACACACCTGCCGGGAGCGGACCCGTTCAGGTGCGGTTCGCGACGCCTGCCGGCGCGGCGCTGGAGGCATCACGACGTCCACAAGTGGCGATATTCAGACTGCCGCCGGGAGCGGGCTAGTGGGGTGCTTTACGAGGAGTTGATCGCAGGTGGGATGGGCCGACATGGCAGGGGTTTCAAGGGTGGACAAGAGTCTTGTCGCAATGAGAACGTCAAAGACCTCACGCGGATGAACCACGATGAGGACGATGACGCGGATTTATTTCGAGGACATCTAACCATCTCGGCCTCGAAAACGGCTCTTTGGTCGTGAACGACAGAACCGAACGCCTGGCGGGCGGAAAGGAGTGTCTGTGCCGGCGGAGCCAATCCGCGTCATCGTCGTCATCGTTGGTCATCCGCGTGAGGTCTTGCTGTTGTGTTGGTTTCAAGGGCTCTGACCCTTGAAAACCCCTGCCACATCGGGCCATCGGGCCTGGTAGCAACACCTCTTACCCACTCCCAACCAGCTGTGGAGGGGATCGATGTCAACCAGCGCCGTGCCATCACCGCCGAACTCGACGCCCGAGCTGCTATATCTGCTTCACGGCGATCCGGCGGACCTCGCCGATGCGCTGTCGGGGATGCGCGCCGCGGACATCGCGGAGGCGTTGCGGGAGCTCAAGCCTGACGCCGCGGCAAAAGTGCTGGCCGCGCTTCCGTTCGATCTGGCGGTCCAGGTGTTCGACGAGCCGGAGCTGGTCCACGACCGCTGCGCGATCATCCAGCACATGGACGAGCGCTCGATCGGTCCGCTCGTCGACGCGATGTCCGCGGACCAACAGGCGGACCTCTTCCGGGAGCTATCGGACAAGGATCGCTCGAGACTCCTGAAGCAGCTCGACGCGCCGACGCAGCAGGCACTTCGACTCCTGCTGCGATATCCACCCGACACGGCCGGTGGCATCATGACGACGGAGTTCGTCTCGATGCCCACGACGTGGACGGTGGAACGCGCACTCCGCCACATCGGCGAAGTCGGTGGCGCGAAAGAGACCGTGTACGCCATTTACGTAGTCGCGCCGGACACGCAACAGCTCGTGCACGTCGTGTCGCTGCGCGAGCTGGTGCTCGCCGACCGGAACCAGACGGTCGAAGACGTGAGTGAGCATCGGACGCCGATCGTGGTCACGCCCCTAACGGACCGTGAGGAAGTCGCGCGCCTCATTTCGAAGTACAACCTGCTGGCGGTTCCCGTCGTCGACGAAGGCGGCCACGTGCTCGGCATCGTCACGGTGGATGACGTGATCGATGCGATCGTTCGCGAGCAGACGGAGGACGTCCAGAAGTTCGGCGGTGTCGAAGCGCTCGATCAGCCGTACACGGAGATCGGTTTCTGGGCGATGATCAGGAAGCGCGCTGGCTGGCTCACCGCGCTCTTCCTCGGCGAAATGCTGACGGCGACGGCGATGGGGCACTTCGAGCACGAGATCGAGAAAGCGGTCGTGCTGGCGCTCTTCGTTCCGCTGATCATCAGCTCGGGCGGGAACTCCGGGTCGCAGGCGACGTCATTGATCATCCGGGCGATGGCGTTGCGCGAGATCACGCTCAAGGACTGGTGGCGCGTCGCGCTGCGCGAGCTGCCATCCGGCATAGCGTTAGGCACGATCCTGGGGACGGTCGGGGTGATCCGGATCCTCCTGTGGCAGGAGATCGGCTGGTACAACTACGGGCCGCATTTTGTGCTCGTCGCGCTCACAGTCGGGACAGCGTTGGTCGGGGTCGTGACGTTCGGTTCGCTCGCGGGCTCGATGCTGCCCTTCCTGCTCCGGCGACTCCGTTTCGACCCGGCGAGCGCGTCGGCGCCATTCGTCGCCACGTTGGTCGATGTCACGGGCCTCATCATCTACTTCACGGTCGCCTTTCTCGTGCTCCGTGGCACCTTGTTGTGATCCTGGTGCGTCGGTGTGTGCTCGCGGCGGTGACATCGTGCGCGGCGTGTGCGACCGACGTGTCCAACCTTGTGCGGGTCGAGCCCGCACCGCCGCCGAGCACGGTGACGTTCGCGCTCGAGAGCCGCGATCTCGTCTACGGGCTGAGCGTGTTGACTTGCAGCGGGCGCGACATGTGGACGATCAGCAACGAAAAACTTGGCGGAGCGCCGAGTCGCATCGCCTACGGCGTCACCCCGGCTGGCTTCGTGACCCGCACCGGTCCGCGCGCGCTCGAGCCGGGGTGCTACGACATCATAGTCTCCGGACCGTCTCGCACGCGCTTTCGAATCGGGGCCGATGGGCGTCTCACCGCCAGCCGGGACTCGTCTCAGCGAGCGGGCCAGCGGTAGGCGGCGGTGGACCCCTTGCAAATCTAGGTGACTAGTGGCATCGTTCCCTTGTCAAATCAAGGGGAGTCCGTTCGTGCCAGCGGAACTGCCGTTCAAGCGCGGCGCCATCGAGCTGCTCATTCTCAAGACCATATCGTGGCGCCCCATGCATGGGTACGCCATCGCGCAGTGGATCCAGGACACCACCGACGACGCGCTCAAGGTCGAGGAAGGCTCGCTGTATCCGGCGCTCCACCGCCTCGAGAACAAGGGGCTCATCGAGTCGAAGTGGGGGACGTCCGAGAACAACCGCCAGGCCAAGTACTACGGCCTGACTCCCGAAGGACGGCGTACCCTCCGCGCCGAGAGCGATAGCTGGATACAATACGCGGCGGCGATCACGAAGGTCATCACCGCGAGCAGGCAGCCTGCCTGACGCTGCCTAACGAATTCGGTCGGTGGCCATCCCATGTTCCCCGAATCCTTCACGCGCCGCTACCGCCGGTTCTGGGGTCCTGACCCCGCGCGCGATGTGAACGAGGAGCTCGCCTTCCACATCGAGATGCGTGTGGAAGCGCTCATCCGATCCGGAATGACGGAGGCCGAAGCGCGGGAAGCGACGATGCAGCGGTTCGGGAACCTCGCGCAGATCCGCGACGAGTGCGAGGAGCTCTCGGAGGAACGCGTTCGTCTGAGACGAAAAGCCGACAGGCTCGATGCGCTCCGCCAGGACCTTCGGTTCGCGCTCCGTACGTTCGCGGCGAACCCGACGTTCACGCTCATTGCGGCGATCACCATGGCAGTCGGCATCGGCGCCAACACCGCCGTGTTCAGCGTGGCGTACGGCGTGCTGTTCCGGCCGCTGCCCTACCGGGACGCTGATGCGCTCGTGAGACTCTGGAGCAGGAACGCGAGCCGCGGGCTCGATTTCTTCTCCGTGTCGCCGGCCGACTTCCAGAGCTGGCGCGCCGCGCGCGGGTTCGCCGCGATGGCCGCGTTCGAGCGACAGCACGACGCGACACTCATCAGGCAGGATGCCAGTTCGCCCGAATCCGTCGAGGCGGCTACCGTCATGCCGGAGATGTTCGCGCTGCTCGGCACATCGGCCTATCGCGGGCGTACACTCCTGCCGGACGACGCGAGAGCGGACGCCCCGAAGGTCGCGGTCGTGAGCTACGAGCTCTGGAGTGCCCGCTTCGGCTCGAGCCCGGCGCTCGTCGGCAGTCAGCTCACGCTGGACGGCAACGGCGTGACCGTCGTCGGCGTCATGCCGGCGCGCTTCTTCGTCCCAGGGACGCCGGCGCAGGTGTGGACGCCACTGTCGCTCATCGCCGCAAGCGAGGATCACAGCAAGCGGTATCTTCGGGTTCTCGCGCGACTGGCGCCCGGGACGACGGTCGACGCTGCGCTCGCGCAGGTCAACACGGTCGCGGCGCAACTGGCACGCGACTATCCCGCGACCAACGGACCGTGGACGGCCAACGCGATGTCGGTGACGGAGACGATCGTCGGACGGCAGTTCCGTCGATCGGTGCTCGTGCTCACGGGGGTCGTCGCATTCGTGCTGCTGATCGCGTGCGCGAACGCGGCGAATCTTCAACTGGCACGCGCGGCGGCGCGCCAGCGAGAGATTGCGCTGCGTGCCGCGCTTGGTGCCACTCGCGGACGCATAACGCGACAGCTGCTCACGGAGAGTCTGTTGCTCGCGTCTTTTGGTGCTGTGGGCGGCCTGCTGCTCGCGGTCGGCGGTCTTCATCTCATGCGCAAGCTCGCTGAGACTACGATCCCTCGAATGGACGAGGTTCGGCTCGACGCACCAGCGCTGGCCTTCACCGCACTCATCGCGATCACGAGCGGTGTACTGTTCGGCCTTCTGCCTGCATTCCGCGCCTCGCGGTCGGACGTGGCCGAGACGCTGAAAGCTGGCGGACGCGGCACGGGAGCTGGAGCGATCGGGCAGGGCGCGCGATCGCTGCTCGTGATCGCCGAGGTGTCGCTGTCGCTCATCCTGCTCGTCGGGGCAGGGCTGCTGATCCAGAGCTTCCTCCGGCTGCGGGCCGTGGACATGGGCTTCGACGCCCGCGGTCTCGCCGTCGCTCCGATACGACTGCCGGAAGCCACGTATCCTGATCCGGAGCGGGCAGCGCGGTATTTCGGCGAGGCGCTGGAACGCGTCAGGCTGATTCCGGGAGTCACGTCTGCTGCCGCGGTGAGCGTCGCACCGTTCGCCGGAAGCAACCCCGGGCTCACGTATGCGCTCCCGGACCGGCCGCTCGGCGCCGGCGAGCGGGCGCCTGACGCGGACTATCGCGTCATCACGCCAGGCTACCTCCGCACGCTCGGGCTCAGGCTCGTGAGCGGCAGAGACTTCACCGAGCAGGATCGCACGGGTGCGCCCGATGTGATGCTCGTGAGTGAGACGATGGCGCGACGGACGTGGCCGGGAGAGAACCCGGTAGGCCGTCAGGTCCGAACTGGCGATACGCAGGGGCGCGTGTACACAGTCGTCGGCGTGATGAGCGACGCGCGCTACCAGAGTCTCGAGACGCCGGACGTCCGGCCGATGGTGTACTTCTCCTACCTCGCTCGTCCGGAGGCGGCGATGGCGATCGTCGCGCGTGGGGCGGGGCAGGCGGGATTCGGACCCGAGCTGCGCGACGCGATCGCGGCGATCGACTCGCGGATCCCGCCACCGTCGGTGAGCATGATGACGGACCTCCTCCGCGAGGTGACGGCGACGCGGGAGTTCGCGCTCATGCTGTTCGGTGTATTCGCCGCCACGGCGCTCGTCCTTGCGGCCGTGGGGATCTATGGCGTGATGGCCTATCTCGTCAGGCAGTCGCTGCCGGAGCTCGGCATCCGCATAGCGTTAGGCGCGCCACTCGCGGGACTGGTCGCAGGTGTCGTGGGGAAGGCGCTGAAGCTTGCTGTGGCGGGTGTGGCGATCGGTCTGGTGGGCGCGTGGGCGCTGACTGGCACTCTGTCGGCGCTGCTATTCGGGGTAGCGGCGACGGATCGCGCGACGTTCGTCGGGGTGAGCGTGCTCCTGGTGGTCGTCGCGGCGCTCGCGAGTCTCGCTCCCGCACGCCGAGCAACCCGTGCTGATCCGTTGACGGTCTTGCGAGGGAACGGCTGAGTCGCGTCCGGCGCCGAGCACGGTGATGTTCACGCTCGAGAGCCGCGATCTCGTCTAGGGGCTGACCGTGATGACCTGTCGCGGGCGCGACATGTGGACGATCAGCAACGAAAACTCGGCGGAGCGCCGTCGCATCGCCTACGGCGTCATTCCGGCTGGCTTCGTGACCCGCGCCGGTCCGCGCGCGCTCGAGCCGGGGTCCTACGAGATTGTCGTCTCCGGGCCGTCTCGCACGCGCTTTCGTATCGGGAACGATGGGCGTCTGGTGGCCAGCTCTGAGAAGAGCGCTCAGCCAACTCCATGAGCGGCTGGCGACGGGCGGCGGCGAAAACTGCGAGCACCAGCACGCGGTCCTGCTACTCGTTACGCAAGGCCAGGAGCGGATCGGCGCGCGATGCGCGCCACGCCGGTACGAGCGCCGCGCCCACCGCGACGGCCATGAGTGCGCCAGCAACGACCGTGAGCGCCAGCGGGTCACGCGGGGGGACGCCGTAGAGTAATGACGCCACGACACGGCCGGCGCCCATAGCCAACATGACACCTGCCACAAGACCGACCAGAACGGTCTTGAGCCCGTCGCGCAGCACGTGGCGAACGATGTCCGCCATCTGTGCGCCTAACGCGGCACGAACGCCGAACTCGTGCGTGCGCTGGCTGACATCGTAGGACACCGTGCTGTACACACCAAACGCCGCCACGACCAACGCCAGCACGCCGAACAGCGAGAACAGCATTGCGCCGAGACGCCATGGCCGATACTTCGGCTCGAGCACTGTCGTCATGCGCTGAATGGCCGGGTCGCCGTCGGGGAACTCGCGCAGCAGGATGCGCCGCACGTCACGGCTGACCGCCGGAGCCATCGCCTCTTCGACTCGGATCGCGATCGCCCGCGGCTGTCCCGGGAACGGCATGTTCGCGAGCGGCAAGTAAAACTGCGGCGTGGACTCCTCGATCACTTCGCCCCAGCGTGCCGTTTCCGCGACACCGACGACCGTGTTGCAGCGCTCGCCCGGCTTCTCGAAGCGCACGCACCGGCCGATCGGACTCTCGCCCGGCCACAATGCGGCCGCCATGGCCGTGTTGACGATCACCGACGGCGGCATGGCACTTCCGGCCGCGTTAGGGAACCCCGTCCCGGCAACGATCGCCATGCCGGCCGTACTGAAGTATTCCGGTGAGACGGCCCAGTACATCCCCCATGGCTTCTTGTGCGTCAGCGTGTCGGCGTCGGGATAGTACAGGGTCGTGGTGAAGCCGTACATGGGACGCATTGCGGTCAACGCCACCGACTCGACGCCGCCGATCGCGCGAATGCGCTCCGCCGCTTCGATCAGCCGTTCGGGCATGAGCGAATCACGCCGCGCGTCCTTCGTATCGAACCCCACCCGCGCGAACATCAGTCGCCTGGCATCGAACCCGAGGTCGAGTCCTCGGACGTTCGAGAGGCTGCGTACGAAAAGGACGGCACCGACGAGCAACACCACTGACAGCGCGACCTGCGCCATCACGAGAAACGACCTCAGACGAGACCGTCGCGTGGCCACGCCTCGACCGCCGGACTTGAGCACTTCGCTGAGCTCCATTCGTCCCGACTGCACGGCCGGAACGATTCCGGCCGCCAGGCCGGCGGCCAGGGTTGCTCCAATGGTGATCGCGAGCACGCGCCAGTCGACGGGTGACTGCGCCCAGTGAACATCCGGAAGCAGCAGCCTTCGAAGTGCCAGTCCACCCCAGAGCGCAGCAACGACCGCCGCCACGCCGGCGAACGTTGCGAGCACAACGCTTTCCGTGAGAATCAGCCGCGCGAGTCTCCCGCGCGAGATGCCTAACGCCAGCCGCATCGCGATCTCACGCCGCCGCCGGACTGCACGCGCCAGGAGCAGGCTCACGACGTTCGCGCAGGCGATCACAAGGACGATCAGCGCGACGCCACCGAGCCTCGTGGCGATCTCCACTTCCTGCAGCCGCTTTCCCGGACCGCGCGCGGTGATGATCGAGCCCACCCGCGTGACTGCCGTGGGGCTGTTCGTGAACCGGGCGACCTCCGCGCGACGCAGTGCGAGCGTTGCCCGCGAGTCCACCGCCGCGTCCGTGACGCCGGGCTCGAGTCGAAGCAGGATCTGGAACCCGTTGACCCTCGAGTCGGTCCACCACGGCTTGTCGCCGTATCCCTGCTCCCGTGCGAGCGGCCTCCAGAGATCCACGCTGCTGAGGTCCACACCGGTGAACGCCGGGTCGGCCACGCCGATCAGCGTATACGGCGCCCCATCGATGCGGATCTCGTCGCCCAACACCGTGGGATCTCCGCCGAGCGCGCGCTGCCAGTATGCATGACTTGCTACGACGACACGCTGGCCCGCGCCGAGGCGGTCTTCGTCGTCCGAGAAGAAGCGGCCCAACGCTGGCCGGAGGCCGAGCAGCCGGAAGTAGTCCGCGGGTGCACCTGCCAACATCGCGCGGGATGCGGCCGCCCCTCGACCCACCTTCACGTCGTCGCCCTGTCGGTAGAGTGTGACCTTCGCGAGCCCGCGCACGGCGTCACGGACCGTTGCGTACTGCTGATAGTCGTAGCCTGGCCAGTATTCCGATCCGCTCTGGAGAGCGACCTCGGTCCAGAGGCGGCGAACGTCTGACGGACGATCGACGCCTGCCGGTGGTCGGAGAAACACGGCGTTCAGCAGGGTGAGCATCGCGACATTGACGCCGAGCCCGAGCGCGAGCGTCAGCACGACCGAGACCGTGACGCTCGGGGAGTGTCGTAGTCCGCGCAATGCGTAGGCGACGTCCTGTCGCAACCCGTCGAGCCACTCGGTTCGCCGGTCACGACGGGCCATGCGGTCGTCGATTGTCGTCAGACGAGCTCGAAACTCCTCGACGTCACCGAATTCCTCGAGTGCGCGCGTTCGTGCGTCGTCAGGCGATGCACCCTGCTCGACAAGGTCGCCGATTCGTGCCTGGAGGTGAAAGGCGAGCTCGTCGTCGACGTCCGCGCGCACATCGCGTCCCCAGAATCGAAGGTAGCGTCGCCAACGTGGAGTCTCTCGCGGGAGGGACATGACAGGTCGCCCGGTGGTGATAACGGAAGAGGATACCGCACGCGCTTAATTGTATCAAGTGTTGAGGGAATCCCGAGCAGGCGGGGCTGAGCCTCACTCGACTGCCGCGGCTGATTCTTCAGGAACTCCGCGATCATCAGACTGGCGTCGAGATTCGGATTGGGTGTGGGCGAGAACAACCACGTCTTGTGACCGCCGGGCCACGCGTGCGGGTGAGCGTGCACGGTCAGGAGGCGCGTCACGGTGCCGTTTGCGCACTCGACGGCGATGTGGTCGACATAGGCGTCGGTCGTCTCGATGATGAAGTGACGAGCGCACCCGTCGTGCTCTGCCCAGAAGCGGAACGTCCCCATCGCCGATGTCGCGTACCGATGATTGTTCCGATGCTTGTTCTCCTCGTGCTCGGTGCGCATGTCTTCGTCGTCATCGCCGGCGAACAGCAGCATCGAGACCGGCCGATGGGCGGCGCACGCGGTATCGGGCATCGTGCCCTGGACGTTCACGTAGACCGTGGCGATCTCCGGTCGATCGCAGGCGGTGCGGAGTGCCAGCATGCCGCCCGCCGAAAAGCCCGTAATGGCAATGCGGGTCGAGTCGATCGGAAATACGCGCTTCAGCGTGTCGATGAGTGTGGCGAGGAACCCGATGTCGTCGATGTGCTTCTCCTGCGCGGAGCCGCAGCATGTGCCCACATTCCAGGTCAAACCGAACCGGCCAAATCGCCCGGTCCCGTTAGGCGCCGCGAGAATGAATCCGTACCGATCGGCCACGGCGTCCATCTTCGTCTGACCGATGACGTTGGAGCCGTTGTTGTTGTGCCCGTGAAGGAGGATGACGAGCGGATACCTGCCCTGCGCCGAGAAGTGGGGCGGGAGGTGGAGGTAGAAGCTGCGGTTCAGGCCCCCCACGCGGATCGTGTGGCGGGTGGTCGCGTCCGGAGCAGCATGGCTGAGTGGATGGTTCGGCTGGAACGTTGCGCACGCGGTACACGCAACGAGGAGCAGGACGCACGCACGCGTCGAACCGGCTGGCATCTACAACCAGCCTCAGAGCGATGCTTGGGAACCAGGCACAATACAGCAGTACCGAGCCCGAGGTGACGCTGTTGGCGGGTGGCCGGAGAGGCTGGCCACGCAGACGAAGGTTAGAACGGATTCAGAATCCGTTCACTCTTTCGTCTGAGATGCCGGCCGCGGGGAATTCGGCACGCGATCGAACTCCATGCCACGAGCGCGGCCGATGTCCACGGCGAAGCTTGGCGCCTTACCCGCAACGTTGGATGAGAAGCGATAGGTCAAACCGCCGGCGCGGAACGTATGCGGGCCGACGACCTGCAGCGTGTCCACTTCGCCACGAGGGCGCTTCGCTGTCACCGTGGTGCCGGTGACACTGACGTCGTACGTGGCGTCGAGCTCGGTCGAGTAATAGCGACCGGCCAGCCCGGTCAGATCGCGGGTGGCTGGTGCCGTGGCGCGAGTGGCCGCCGTGTCCGGGCGCGTGGCGCGCTGCGCCGGCGCCGACAGCTTCGATTCGAGCACAATGTCGGCCACCTGGTGCGAGAGCACGGTGGTATTCGCCTCGGTCGTGTTGCATAACGCGACGACGCTTGTGTGCGCCGTCGGAAAGCGCGAGATGATCGTGCGATAACCGCCGCTGGCGCCGCCGTGCTCCACGAGCGGGAGGCCACGATACTCCTCGACCGTAAGACCGAACGCGTACGACAGCGTCTTTCCGTTCGCGAGCTTGCCTTGCTGCAGTTGGCGCTTGAGGAACCCGGGGCCACCGACCTTCCCCGTATAGAAGTTCTCGTCCCACTTCAGGAGATCGTTGACCGTCAGGATCAGGCCACCCTGCCCAACGATGTCGTTGTTCCACACGTTGATCCGGTAGCCGCCCTCGGGCAGCGGCGAGTACGCCGACGCCCGCCCGGGCTCGAGCATCGTGTGATCGTCGCGGAAGTGCGTGCTCGTCATGCCTAACGGCCCGAAGATCTGCTCGGCCGTGAAGTCCCGGAGCGACTTACCGGTCACCCGCTGCACGATGAGCCCGAGCGCGATGTAGCCGGTGTTGCTGTAGTCGTACTCGGTGCCCGGCGGGAAGTTGAGGTGCTTTTGCCGAGCGGCGAGGCGAATGACGTCGCCGACGGTGTAGCCGTCGTCGAATCGCATGCCCGCCACCTGCACGAGCGCCCAGAAGTCGCGAAGGCCGCTCGTGTGGTGCACGAGCTGGTCGATGGTGATTTTCGCACCGTAGCTGGGCAGCTCGGGGATGTACTTGCGAACATCATCGTCGAGCGAGATGCGGCCCTGTTCCACAAGCAGCGCGATGGCGGCGGCGGTGAACTGCTTGGCGACGGAGCCTGAGATGAACGGCGTCGCCGGCGTGATCGGCACGCCGTACTCGAGGTTGGCGGAGCCGTAGCCCTTCGAGTAGGTGATCGCGCTGTTCTGAAAGATGCCGACGGCGCAGCCGGGCGAGTCGGGGCGGGCGAATCGGGCGAAGACACTATCGACTCGGCTCGCGACATCACTGGGGAGCTGCTGGGCAATGGCCGGCGACGCGATGACAACGGCGATGAAAGAAATCGTTAGGCGCATCGTTGTTCTCCGTTGGGTCGAGCTAAGACGGCCGACGGCAGCGAACTGAAGACGGCAGACGGCAGAGCGCAGACGGCAGAGGAAACAGCACATCCTCGCCTCTGCCGTCTGCTGTCTGCCGTCTGCTGTCTTGTTTTGTCTGCCGTCTGCCGTCCTCCGGTCAGTCACATCACAACCTTCGGTTTCGGCTTCGGAACAATCACCCCTTCGACCTTCCCCTCACCCAGCAGCTTGTTGAACTCCGGCACATCCTGCATCTCGAGCACGTCCACCTGACCCTTCAATGCCGACCAGAGCTTCTCCAACTCCGCGAACCGATCCCGAACCGGCTGCGTCACCACGTCATTCCCCTCCAAATTCCCGAGCAGGAACACGTACTGCGCATTGATGCCGTTCCGGAAGTTGATGATGTCCTGACCGTTCGCCGCCTTCGTCGAGAGCTTCGGGCCGAGCGTGTCGGCTTTCTGGCCGATCGCCTTGCCCTTGTCCGAGATCGCCGACGCGTTAGGCGCATCCTTCGAGCGGTCCACGAACCGCGTGACCTGGTCTTTCACATCCCGTAGCCTGATCAGCGCGTCATTGATCTCGGCCACACGCGCATTGATCGCGCGGGCCATCGAGTCGTGAGCCGCGACCTCGGCGGCGGGGATGGTCAGGCGCGGGTCCCCAACGACATCGAACGGCTGGGTCAGCACCGTCGAGCCGGCCGTGAGGCGCACCTGATACTTGCCCGGCGCGACGCGGTAGCCGTTCGTGGGCCCGCCGAACATCGAGATGTTGCCGGGCAGTGTCGTCGGCGGCTCGGCGCGGAGGTCCCACTGGAACGCATTGAGGCCGGCCTTGGGCTGGAGTCGCGGGCGCGGCGGCGGTCCGAACCCTCCTCCACCTCCTGCCGGCGGGCCGGCGGTGCCTGACGAGCGCTCATACGTCTGGAGCGTCTTCCCGGCGGCGTCGAGGAATTCGAGCTTGAACGTGCCCGCGGAGTCCGGCGCGGCGGCGAGCCAGTAGTACAAGTTGGCGCCGGCCGGCGGATTGCGACCCGCGGAGGTCGTCGCGGGCGACGGGCCACCGGCGAGCATCGCGGCGCGAGGCGTGAACAGATGGACG
>Ga0207691_10005002_pt1 | contig 12788 bp, 10 predicted proteins | sample KBSM13metaG_FD_184327 | JGI IMG/M metagenome (GOLD analysis project Ga0207691, IMG submission 184327) | Miscanthus rhizosphere microbial communities from Kellogg Biological Station, Michigan, USA - KBS M1-3 metaG (SPAdes) (version 2) | ecosystem: Host-associated > Plants > Roots > Rhizosphere >... | reverse complement strand
AGAGCGAGCAGCTCGACGCAATCGTCGTCGCGACGCCGTCGAAGCTGCATGCGCCGATGGTTCGCAAGGCACTTGACCGGGGCCTGCACGTCTTCTGCGAGAAGCCCTTCGTGCTCGACGTCGCCGACGGCGAGGAGTTGGTCGAGCTCGCGCGCGCCAAGTCGCTCGTCACCCAGGTCGGATACCACTACCGCTTCGTCGGCGCGTTCAAGGAAGCCGCGCGCATCGTCAAGTCGGGAGCGCTCGGCACGATCCATCACGTTCGCGCCGAAGCCTACGGGCCGGTCGTGCTGCGGCCCAAGGGCGCGACCTGGCGTTCGGCCAAGAACGAGGGAGGTGGCGCTCTGTACGACTACGCCTGTCACGCGATCGACCTCGTCAACTTCATCGTCGCGACCCCTTCGGCCGTCGACGGCGTCGTTCGCAACAGCGTCTTCTCACGCGACGTCGACGACGAGATCTACGGGACGCTTCGTTTCGCCGACGGGGCGAGCGGCCAACTCTGCGTCAACTGGAGCGACGAGAGCTTTCGCAAGATGTCGACCAAGATCAGCGTCTGGGGCGCCAATGGCCGGCTCACCGCGGACCGCCAGGAGTGCCAGCTCTTTTTGCGCGAGCCGCACGCCGCCCTGCCCGGTGTCGGCACCGGCTGGACGGTGCGCTACACCACCGATCTCTCCGATCAGGTCTGGTTCTACCTGCGCGGCGAGGAATACTCGGCGCAGATCGACTACTTTGCGGCGAGCGTCAAGGCAGGCCGCATCGACGGCGTCAATTCCTTCGCCTCGGCCCTGGACGCTGACCGCGTGGTCGCGATGATGCTTGCCGAGGCCGGAGGCCCACTGGTGCCGGCGAAGACGGCGGCACGCCCCGGCCTGCTGTCGCGAATCTTCGGCTGAGCACATGAAGCCTTCCACCGCTCCGCTCGCCGCGCACGCCATGGACCGGGTGCTCTTCGGTGACAACCAGTTCTTCGGCGTCAACCACATGTCCGAGGAGAAGGCGCGTAGCCAGTCGATGCGATTCCAGGAGCTGGGCGCCATCATCGACGTGCTCGACGCGGCCTACGAGGAAGGCATCCGGACCTTCATGTGCACGTCGCATGACCGGGTGAGCGACATTTGCGACCACTTCCGCGCCCATCCTGAGAAGTATCCGGACTACCGCTTCTATCCGTGCATGCCGTACGCGCACAAGTACGCCAACGCGGTCACCGAGCACGGAATGATCGACGCGCTGCGCATGTTCCTGCCGCAGGAGGGAGCGATCGCCGCGATGCTCAAGGGCGGCGTGGCGCTCGCGAACAAGGACATTGAGGCGATCATGCAAATGCTGATCGACGCCGAGATGAAGATGTTCCACGGCCTCAACACACCGGTCGTGTTCATGCAAAACGTGATCACCGACCTGCTCCTCGGCCTGCGCATGGACGAGTGCTTTCGAATCTTCCACGACCACGTCCGCGCACGCTACGGTGCCGAGCCCGGCTACATCACGATGAACGTGCCGCGCCTGCTCGATTCGCTCGACGCGCTCGGTATCGTCAATCCGATCGTCTGCGCCAACATCAACAAGATCGGCTTTCGGATGTGCGGCGGCATCCCGGCTTATGAGGATGCCATCGCCAGGCGTCGCTTCCGGCCGATCGCGATGTCGGTGCTCGCGTCGGGCGCGATCTCGCCGCGCGAGGCGATTGCCTATGTGTGCGGGCAGCCGCAGATCGAGTCGATCGTGTTCGGCGCATCGGGAAGGGCGAACATCCGCCAGACGAATGCGCTCATCCGCGAGCTGAGCGCCACCCCGCACTCCGGTTCGTAACCGCCTGCGCGCTCACCGCGGCCGCACGCCGTGACTGGCCACGACCACGGCCGGGATGCCGATGACGGTCGCTCCGGCCGGCACGTCGTCGAGCACGACGGCGTTGGCGCCGATGACCGCATCGTCGCCGACGACGATGCCGCCGAGCAGCTTGGCGCCGGCGCCGATGTCGACATGGCCGCCGATGCGCGGCACGCGGCCGTGCCGCGCACCCAAAGTCACCTGCTGGAAGATGAGGCAGTTCGGGCCGATCTCGACGTCGCTGTGAATGACAACGCCATTCGGATGGGGCAGGAGCAGCCCGCCAGCGATGCCGCAATGCAGGGGAATATCGGCGCCGGTGACCACGCTCCAGAAGCGGTGCGTGAGCACGAGCCAGCGCCGTCGCAGCGCGTGCCAGGGCCGACGGGATCCCGAGATGCGCTGGTACGCGCGGATGCTCGCCAGCAGTGAGCGCGACGGCATCCACGACCAGAAAGACTTGTGCTCGCGCGACCACTCGGGAACGCTGGCGGACGGGTCCACCTCGGTGAAGGATCCTGCACCGTCCATGCGTCTGGCGGCCCAATCCGCGACGGGGCGATCGTCGGACTCGATCATTCTGCGTCAGCCTTCACCGTTGTCCCGGCTCGTGCGAACCCAGCGGAGCTGCCGCGCCGTGAACAGCCGGAGGTAGATTGGGATCTTTGCGAGCGCATAGAGGGGCGCCAGCAGCAACTCCGCGAGCGATACGCTGCGGCGCCCGACCTGCGTCCACGCGCCACCGACGGCAGCCACCAGCAAGACGAGCTCGCCGAGCGCAAGCACGAGCGGCGCGGCGCTGCCCCCAAATGCCGCCAGCACCGCACTCGCCACGAAAAGTCCGAACAGCGATAGCGCCAGGACCGCCAGCGGCGGGACGCAGAGGTCGAGCGCCATGCCGACCAGCGCGAACTTTCGCGAGACGATGCCGGACCAAAGCATCGGCAGCCCGCGCGACGCGATCGTGGCGAGGTGACCGTGCTCCCAGCGCGTGCGTTGCGACACGGACGCCGAGGCCTGCGTCGGGAACATGCTCGTGACGCGGGCCCCGGCGCAGAACGAGGGCGGTGACCCGGCCGCGGCGAGGTCGAGCCCGAGTTGCATGTCCTCGACGATGCTCGCCGACGCGAGCGCCGCAGTCGAGAGCGTCGCCCACGGAAACGCCATTCCCGTGCCCATCAAATGGCACGGCCCGCCCAGGCGTTGCCAGCCGAGCGGGCGCACCTGGTTGCGCACCGCCCAGGCGAACTCGGCCATGCGCTGCCTCAGCCCGGCGCCGGACGGTGCCAGCATCAGATAGAGCGCCTGCACGGGCTGGCCCCGCCGCAGGCACTCGCGGGCGAGAAGGTCGACGCTACCGGGCGCGACCGCGCAATCGGCGTCGACGACGATCACCACCGCAGGTGGCGCGGCCGCCAGGTGGCGCACGCCATGGTCGAGCGCGTAACCCTTGCCGCGCCGATCGGGGTTGGTGCGCTCGACGACCTGTGCACCGCAAGCCGCGGCGATGCTGGCGGTCCGATCGCTGCAGTTGTCGGCAACAACAAGGAGCCGATCGTCGCCGCGCAGTTGCGACAGGATCGTCTCGATCGCCACCGCGATTCCCGCGGCCTCGTCGTGCGCCGGCATCAAGATGGCCGTCGTCGGGCGGTGCCCTTCCAGATCGATCGTTGCCGGCAGGACGCCCCGGCGCGCCGCGAGGACCTGCATCGCGAAAACCGCGACGGGCACGAGCAACGCCATCGCCCCGGCGAGCAGAACACCGCCGACGATCGACGCGATCATCATGGAATCGCGGCAGCGCGCATGGCCTGCTCGCGAAACAGATCGACCAGCTTGCGCGCTTCAACGGCGATCGAATGGCGCGCCACGACGCGGTCATGCGCATCGTCGCCCATGCGCGCCAGGATCGGCAGCGGTGTCTCGAGACATGTTTCGATCGCATCGGCCAACGCCTGGACGTCGCCCGCGGGGACGAGCCAGCCGTCCACGCCGGGCCGAACCAGCTCGGCGTTGCCGGCGATGAACGTGGCCAGTACCGGGCGGCGCAACGCCATCGCCTCCATGATGACGACCGGGAGTCCTTCCGCGAAGCTCGGCAGCACCAGCGCACGCGAAGCGAGGATCTCGGCGCGCACCTGTTCGCCGTCAATCCAGCCCGTGATGCGGACGCGGTCGCGCAGGCCGAGCGCGTCGATCTTCCTTTCGATCGTCTCGCGCATCTCGCCGTCGCCGGCAAGGACGAGCTCGAGGGCCCTACCCCGGGCGACCACGATCTTGACGGCGTCGAGCAAGAGAAGCTGCCCCTTCTGCTCGCACAGGCGACCGACGCAGACGAGACGAGCCGCGCTCCCCGGCACGCTCGCAGGTGCCGAATGGAATGCCGCGTCGACGCCGCAGTGCACCACGCGGACCTTCGGCCATTGGGCGGCGGGTATCCAGCGATAGAGCTGGCTGCGCCCGAACGAGCTGATCGCGACGACGAACTCGGCGCGCTCGATCTTGGCATTCAGGTGCAGCGACGCAGGCGCATCGAACTCTTCCGGGCCGTGCACCGTGAAGCTGTAGGACGGCCCGCCGAGCTCACGGACGAGCATCGCGACCTCGGCGGCGTTGGTTCCGAAGTGCGCGTGGAGGTGCGTGAGATCGGCGGCGCTCAGTCGCTCGCACAGCCAGGCGGCCTCGGCGAGGTAGATCAGGTGATACGGCCACGGACGCGGCGCCCGCCGTGCCATGCGAAGGGCGAGCGTGAACGCGCGCGCCAGGCGCACGGGTGAGCGCAGCAACGCCGCTGCGATCGCGCGCGCCAGCGGCAGCGCACCACCTTCCAGCACGTACTGCGTGCGCGCCCTTTCCTGAAGGTCTGCTTCGTCGGTGACGTCCGCGTCCCAGCCGCGCAACGCGAAGCGCGTCACCGACACGCCCTCCTGCTCGAGCGCCTGGATCTCGCGACGGATGAACGTGTGGCTTACCTTGGGATATTGATTGACCAGGTAGGCAACCGCGACCGCCGCAACCTCGGGACGGACCGGTCCGACACCGACGCCGACCGACCCATCCGCGTGCGTCACCGCATCCATCAGCGGAAGTAGTGATCGACCGCGGACACGATGCCGTCTTTCACCATCGCGTCACGCGTGCTCGCCGGCTTCCAGCCGAGTACGTCGCGGGTCTCGCTGCTGTCGTAGCGCGCGCGATGAGCCCGGCAATCCCAATCGCGGTAGCTTGGCACGCGCCGGTTCGGATGGCGGATCAGAAACTTCACGGCCTCCTTCGCCAAGTCGAGCGCGAAGAAGCGCCAGATCGGCGTCGGCACCGCATCGATGCGCGTCGCGCTTGCCGCCGCGACCTCGTCGGCGTACTCGCGCGCGCTCAGCAGCGGCTCATCGGTGAGAAGAAGGGTCTTTCCTTCGATACCGGGTGCATCCATTGCCAGAGCGAGGCCCTCGGCCACGTCGTCGACCAGCACCAGCGGCAGCTTGCTTGTGCCGTCGCCCCAGAGCTGCGCACGCGTGTCGGAGTGGAACATGCCGACGCCCCAGTGTGCCGGCGGGCTACCTTTGCCGATGACGACGCCGGGCCGGAAGATCACGAGCGGCAGGCCCCGCTCGGTGTGCATCCGCTGCAGCACGGCCTCGGACGCGGCCTTCGACCGCGCGTAGAGGTTGCGCCGGGCGATGCGCGGGTCGACCGGCGTGCGCGAGTCGATCACGGTCGCGGCGTCGGCCGAATCGTAGGAATCGATCGTGCCGGTGTAGACGAAGCGCTTGACGCCGTGCGCCAGCGCCGCTTCCGCGAGAACGCGCGTCGGCTCGACGTCGTCGCGGAGGTAGTCTCCCCAACGCTGACCCGTGGACTTGGCGAGGTGATAGACGACGTCGATGCCTCGCAGCGCCGTATCGAGCGCCGCCGGGTCGTTGTGATTGCCCGGCACGATGTCGACCGGGAGGCCGTCGAGCGCGATGCGCGCAGCGAGCAAGCTGCGCGACATGACCCGCACGCCAACGCCGCGCTTGACGAGCGCCTCGACCAGACGCTTGCCGATGAAACCGGTGCCGCCGACCACCAGCGCGCGCGGCGGCGCAAGGGGCGCGACATCGCGGGTGAGGATCGGCTTCGGCGGTGATGCCGGCTCGGCGCCAGCGGCGGCAACGATGCGCTCGCAGAGGCGGATGACCTCGGCCCCGAAGCTGCCCTGCAGGCGCGCATCGAGCCCTTCGGCGAAGGTGCGGTAGAACGCCGCGACGCTGTTCGAGATGCTTGCCTGGAACGCCGTGTTGTACGGCGTCCTCGTGAAGGTGGAGGACAGCTGGCGACCGGCGTTGCGCCAGCCCTGGCCGCGGATCGCGGTGGCAATCGCCCGCGCGGTGCGCAGCGGATCGAACATGGCGCTGTTGCTGCTCGCCCGCTCGCGCCAGTAGAGGTCACGCTCGAAGTCGAGGCGTGCCACCGCCGCCGAGCCACGCAGATGGACGCTCCGGTCGGGCTGCCCTGGTGCCACCGACAGGTTGAGGCTCACCGACGCGCCGCCGCGGCGGCCGATGACATTCCAGTGCCGATAGACGCGCTGGCGGCCGGGCAGATCGATCGGCTGCGACGCGACCGCCGCCACATCGTCGAGCGGCCCGAGCAGATCGGTGGCGAACGCAGCGAGGTGAGAGCCCAGTTCGTAGAGCAGGTTGCCCTCCGAGCCGAGAATCCAGTTGTTGAACGGACCGAACTGGATCAGACCGAGCGCGTAGAGCCAGTTGACGCTGAGGTGGTCGAGCTTGCCGAGATCACCGCTCGCGGCATCCCGCCTCATCGCCTCATAGCCGGGCGTGAAGAGGAAGTTGTGGTTGACTCCCAGACGCAGGCCGCGGGAGGCGGCCAGCTCGGCCAGCGCCTTGCAGTCGCCGGCGCTCAGCCCCATCGGCTTTTCGACAAGCACGCTCTTGCCCGCCTCGAGCAGACGCCTTGTCACCTGCTCGTGCAGGTAGGGCGGCAGCAGCACGTGCACGACGTCGCAATCGGACGCGATCAACTCTTCGACGGAGGTGAAGACGCGCGCGATACCGAAGGACGCAGCAACCTCGCGCGCTCGCTCTTGCGACACGTCGCATACCGCCGTCATCTGGACATTTTCCAGCGCGGCGAGCGCCCTCGCATGCGCCTGAACGATGTAGCCCGCGCCGAGCAGACCAACCTTGAATCGGATCACGGACCGCACCTTGTCATCGTTCCGCTCGGATCACTTGTATTCGATGATCCGGAAGCGACCGACCATTCTGTTGACATGAAACTTCAGCAGCCCCCAGGCCTCGGCGAACTTGCCGATCACCACAAATCGTGCGTACAGCCTTGCATCGGCCGCACTGTCGCCTTGGCCGCGACGGTATCTGGCGATCCGCCGCCCCAACACCGCGTAGCCGCCTGCCAGCAACAGTGAGAGGCCATGGGTCACCGGTGCCAAGGCGACTATTGTCGCCGGCAGCGCCAAGCCCCAGAGCAAAACGCTGCGCCGCTCGCGTGCGCAGTCGCGGATCGGTTCGTGGCCGTGAAGGCTGAACCGCTGACCGATGGCGTGGCCACCGCGCACCGCCCGGCGCCACCACTGCGAAAAGCGGTGGATGTCGGCGTCGTGGGTGGCCATCTCGACGCCGATCTTGGTCACCTTGAACCCGGCCATCGCGACGCGCACGCCGAACTCGGAGTCCTCTCCGGCGATGACCTGCTCGTTGAAGCCACCCAGGCGGGCAAACAGATCGGCGCGGACAAGCATGATGCCGCCGAGCGCGCCAAAGTTGGTCAGGTCGCCGGCCGGCGACTTCCACTCGAGGGCGCAGAGGCGGTTGTAGTCGGAAGCCTCGGGGTGCCGCTCGCGCAGCGGACCGACCACGACGGCGCGCATCGGGTCGGCGGCCATGGCCTGTTCCGCTGCGGCCAGCCAGCCTGGCAGCAGCGTGCAATCGCCATCGAGGAACTGGGCGAACCGCACCTGCGGCCTCGCCGCGACCAATGCCTGAAACCCTTCGTTGCGCGCTCGAGCTGCGGAAAATGGGCGAGTCGGATCGAGCGCGATCGCGACGTCGCAATAGCCGCTGGCGCGTTCGAGGCTGCCATCGGTGGATCCCGAGTCGACGTAAACGACCGGGCAGCCCGACGGTCGGATCGACTCGAGGCACGCGACCAGACGATCCGCCTCGTTGCGGCCGATCACCACGATGCCCACGCTAGCACTCATCGGCGATGGGCTTGCCGTCAAATCAGCGCTCGCGCGCGATGCGCATGAGCTCACCGCTCAGCGCCGCCCGCGCATCCCCGAGCAACAGGTCGCTCGCGATTCGGCTCGGTTCCTGGGCCTGCCTTCCGCGTCCCCCGAGGCCGAGCGCACGGCGCAGGACGAGGCTCGCCCGGCCAAACGCCCACAGCAGGTCGGCCAGCACCAGGCCGCCGATCCCGTATGCCTTCACGAAGAAACGCCGCCGCGACGCGAACCAGTACGCCGGCAGACGACGACTCGCCGCTGTGATGCCGGTCGCAGCGCCCTCTAGATGCATGACACGTGCGTCGGCAACGAGCCAGCACGACCAGCCTGCCCGGTGCGCGCGCCGACAGAAGTCGACCTCTTCGAAGTAGAGGAAGAAGCCTTCGTCGAGCGGCCCGACGGCATCGAGCACTTCGCGACGGACCATCATGCAGGCGCCCGATACCCAATCGCATTCGCGCGAGACGCTCGACGGCGGTGGCGAGACGACGTGGCGCGACAAGAGCCGGGTGAGAGGCGCAAATCCGGCCGAGGCTTCGAGCTCTCCGAGCGGCGACGGCATCACATGCGCGGAGACGACGAGCTCGCCGCCAGGTCCTTCGATCGCCGCGCCAGCGATGCCGGCGCGCGGCTGCGAGTTCAGCAGCGCCATGAGTCTGGCCAACACCCCGGCTCGTACGACCGCATCGGGGTTGAGAAGGACGACGGCGGCAAGGTGGGGATCGAGCTGGCGAGCGCGGGCAATGGCGGCGTTGTTGCCATAGGCGAACCCGCCGTTGCGTGGCATCGGCAGCAGCTCGGCCCATGCTCCCCAGCCGTTGCCCTGGATGGCGGCCGAGATTTGCGTCGTCGAGTCGTCTTCCGAACAGTTGTCGACGACGATGACTCGGCCTGATCCGAGGCAAGACACATCTGCGGCCAGCGACGCCAGACATTGAACCGTCAGCTGACCAGTGCGGAAGTTGACGATGCTGACGAAGACACTGGCCACTTGTCCTGTCATCGTTACTTGCCGCCCATGCCGATCGCGGCTTCATACACTTCCAGAGTCTTCGCGACAACGACCGACGGAGCGTGCTGCGCGAGCACGTAGTCGCGCGCGCGCCGGCCGAGTTCGGCCGCCTCGTGCGAGTCGTGCAGCATGATCGCAATGCGTTGTCGAAGGTCGTCGACGCTCCCGGTCTTGGCAAGCAGCCCCGTCGAACCATCGACGACAAACTCACTCTGCCCCCCGGCCTCGCTCGAAACGAGCGGGCATCCCTGCGCCATCGCCTCCAGCGCCGCATAGCTCTGATTCTCCCAGCGCGATGCCAAGATGGTCAGATACGCCTCTGCTCTCAGCGGATAGATCTTGTGGGGGTCGAGTCCCCCGCGGTAGTCGATCCGCGACCGGGTCGACTCGGCACACAGGGTCGTGCGCGCGTCGTTGAAGGACAGACGCTGACCTTGTGAATCGATCACCCCACCGTCCGGGCCGACAAACGTAAGCTGCAGCGAGTGATCGGTCTTCGCCAAAGCATCGAAGGCGCGCAGCACCAAGTCCCCACCCTTGCGCTTGTCGAATCGGCCGACGAAGAGAAGGCGCTTGCGGTCGCAGCGGTCCAACGCCCAGAGCGGCGCAGTAGCCGGCAGGGAGAGTGGGTTGTCGATGTGTCGGGCGACGACCGGTGTGAGCCCATAGCGGGCAATGGTTTCGTCCAAAGTGTGCCGCGCCGGCGATGTCACGTATGCCATTCGCTTGAGCGCGCGCCCTTCGCGCTCGATCTTCGCTCGCGCAAGTGGAGTCTCGAGCTCTTCTTCTATCAGCGAAAGAAATGCCGGCCCATGCAACTTGACAACCGTTGGAATGGATGTGGCTGCCTGAACGTCGGCCACCCAGCCGAACGATTCCTCCATCTCGAAGACATCGATCGGCATGCGCCGATGGACGCTCAGCACGGTTGCGGCAAGGAGCCGGCCCCACTCCATGATCTTTCGCTCGGTAGGGTCACCTCCGAGTCGAAGCCAAGATCGAACGCGCAGCCCGAGAGATCCCTCCACCGCATATACGTCGGCCTCTGGCTCGTCCAGAAGCGTCGTGAAGATCGACACGCGGTGCCCCAGCCGGCGCAGTTCCTCGCGCATCCAGTGAACATACGTCACTACACCATTCGGATGGTGCTTCAGAGGCCATGCGGGCGAATAGAACGCGACGTGCATCGTTGGCGATCCCCAAATGCGCGTGCCTATCTAGCGCCGAGCCGACTCGGAGAAGGTCGGCTCACTAGGTAACACTCCGCATCTCCCGCCAGGCCTGCAGGCAAAGCTTCAGATAACGCTTCAGATGCTTGAGAAAGAGCGACGGCGTCATGCCCCACCAAAAGTGCTTGAAGGCGATGAGGAGCTCCTTGGCAGCGATATGCGACCTACCGGCTGCCTCGTGACTCCACGTCACCGCCCCCGACACCTCGCAGGCGTAGTTGACAGCGAGCTTGAGACAGTCTCGACGGCCCACCGACAACAGCGTTTTCCGTATCCTCTGGATGCCGATGACGAAGTCGTTGGAAATCCGTCCACCGGCGAGCAGACGGCCGCTCTCGGACCCGTCGTGCACACGGTATGACGCCAAAGGGTCGGGCAGGTATGCCACGGGGCCCGCTGCCGCAATCCTGATCCACATTTCCCAATCGATGATGTATCGAAGAAGAGGATCGAATACGCCAACCGCTTCGTAGGTCGAACGGCGCACCACGACGGCGGGACAGTAGACGGTTTGTTTCGCGCAAATAGTCGCCAACCAATCCGGCAGCAGTCCTTCCTGCTCTTGTTGCAGCGGCGCGAGCCACGTGCCCGTGCTGTCAAGAATTCGGGTTCGGCAAAAGAGCATCAAGGCCGTGGGATATCGCTGGCTCGCCGCGGTCATCTTCGCGTAGAAGTCCGGATGAACCGCATCGTCCTGGTGAAGGATGTGGACCAGCGCACCGGTCGAGCGCTCGATGCAGGTGTTCCAACATTCTCCCAGGCCACCGTTTGCGGCGCGTCGATAGACATTGACGCCATCGATGCCCCATCCACGCAGCAACTCGGACACGTCCATCTCGGGCGAGGCGTCGTCGACGACCTCGACCTGGGCTGTGACTCCAGCGCTGTGAAGTGCCGCCAAGGCGCTGAGCAACGCCTCCTTCAGCGACTCGTCTGGCCGGTAGGTCGGGATCATCACCGACCACTCGATCAGGGGCCCGCCCATGTGCTGCCCGGACGAACTCACGCCGCGACCGCGTTGACCGACCAGTCGCTGGGTACGAGAACGACCCCCATCTCCGCGAAGTACGGATGACTGGATACCAGATACCCGTCTTGAAGCACCTCGAAAGTAGCGGCCTCGTCCACCTGGTCGAGAAACGGCCCTTCTTCAGTCGACAAGCTCGCATCGAACATGTATTGCCCCGGATAGAGGGCCGGAAGCTTGAAGCTGACGAGAACGGAAGACGTCTCGCCGATCCGGGAGATCGGTGTCGGAGACAAATAGGTCGCGACGGCAAAGATGCGTTCGCCACGCGTGTTGTTGGCGCCGATGCCGATTTTCGGTGCGCGCAGGCCGTTCGGAACGTGGAGACCAATCCGGATGCTGATCTCCGATCCGGGTGAGAAGGCCGAGGCGACCTTTCCATCGGGGCCCAGCAATTCCATCGATGTGAAGTGCGGGAAAGATCCCGCCCTGCGACCCGGGGCGTCGTGCAAGGCCGTGCTGTCGCCGCCTTTCTGTCTGGAGGACGAAAGATAGGTCTCGACAACCGAGCGGGTTGACCCATCTGCAGCCACCCGGCCACCGGACAACAGGATCGCGCGTGAACACAAGGTATTGATCGCCGCCATGTTGTGACTCACGAACAGCACGGTGCGCCCTCCCCGTTCGGAGATCTGCTTCATCTTTCCAAGGCATCGCTTCTGAAACTCGGCATCACCGACGGCCAGGACCTCGTCGACGATCAGGATCTCGGGATCAAGATGCGCCGCGACTGCGAACGCCAGACGGACGTACATCCCCGATGAATATCGCTTGACCGGCGTATCAAGGAATTTCTCGACTTCTGCAAAAGCGACGATCTCATTGAACTTGGTATCGATCTCGCGCTTCCTCATGCCGAGGATGGAGCCATTCATGTAGATGTTTTCTCGCCCGCTCAACTCGGGGTGAAACCCCGTTCCGACCTCCAGCAGCGAGGCCACTCGACCTCGCAGCCTCGCCGACCCCTCCGTCGGCTCGACGATGCGCGACAGGATTTTCAGCAAGGTGCTCTTGCCGGCGCCATTTCGACCAACGATTCCTATCACCTCGCCCTGGGGCACCGCGAACGACACATCCCTGACTGCCCAAAAATCCTCCATCGAAGCATCGTCGCCGCTCAGTTGGCGAAACCGTCGCCACGGCGCCATCGCTGCCGCCGTCAATGCATCACGGAAGGTGTCGTGCCGGTCAGTCCGATGCGAGAGCTGATAGACCTTGCCCAGACCCTCTGCGACGATGGCTGGCCCATGCTCAGGCGACATCGGCGAAGCGCCTTTCGGTGCGGCGGAAATAGAAGAGTCCATAGGCCAGCAGGGCAAGAGAAGAAATTGCGGAGATCCCCAAAGCGGTCAGATTCCAGGGGCGTCCCAGAAGTGCAGCGCGAAACCCGTCGATGATCCCGACCATGGGATTGAGGGCCAGCAGCCATTGCCA
>Ga0207691_10005001_pt1 | contig 12788 bp, 6 predicted proteins | sample KBSM13metaG_FD_184327 | JGI IMG/M metagenome (GOLD analysis project Ga0207691, IMG submission 184327) | Miscanthus rhizosphere microbial communities from Kellogg Biological Station, Michigan, USA - KBS M1-3 metaG (SPAdes) (version 2) | ecosystem: Host-associated > Plants > Roots > Rhizosphere >... | reverse complement strand
GGTCTGCACTGACCTCGCGCTGCCGGCCGAGCTTCGTCTGGTCGGCGTGGAGGATCAGGTCGCGCGCTCGTGCCGTGTTCCCCGCGGCGACGAAGAAGCGCGCGAGCAGGTCGTACGGTCGATCGCTTTCCTGGAGCTTGCCCAACGGATACCGTGCGAGTGCCGCGGTCACCGTCGCGCGCGCTCTGGTCGGCGCGTTCCGATAGCGGAGATCGATGGACGCGAGCCTGACCGCAGACGACAGATAGCGTCCGGGTGACCTCATCCTCGCGGCAAGCGCGAGCGCCGCGCGCGAGTGCCGTTCCGCCTCGGCGAGCCGACCCTGCGCCATCGCGATTCCCGCAAGCGTCTCGAGACCGTCGAGCGAGTCGAGGGGACCGGTTGACGGTAGCGCCATCCGCGAACGCGCCCAACGCTCGGCGCTCGGCCAATCCTGCTGCGCGGCAGCGAGGTAGATCTCCGCGAGATGTGCGCTGCTCAACGTGGCGGAACGCTTCTCGACGCGATCGAGCTCGCGTCGTGCGCCCTCGAAATCGCCGCGATTCAACCGCGTGGCGACGAGTGCGGTGGAGACCCTCGGATTCGTCGAGTCCACGGCGAGCGCGCGGACGAGCAGACTCTCCTGCGCCGCATGCTCGCGACGCAGCGCGTACACGTGGGCAAGGCCCGTCAGCGCGGGAACATCGTTAGGGTAGCGCTCGAGCACGTGCTGGTACGCATCGATCGCGGTAATGTTGTCGTTCAGCACGGTGGAGGCGTGCGTCGCGATCGTGTGGTACCGGTCGTAGAACGAGAGACGCGGTTGATTCGCGATCGCGTGCTCCAGCGCCGACGTCGAGCGGCCGGTTTCCGCCATGTCGCCGTAGGTGGCCCCGAGTACCCGGTAGGCCGACGCGAATCCCGTATCCAGCTCGACGGCCTTCTCCAGCAGTTGCAGCCCGCGCGTGCGATTGCCGTCGCGGATCGCCTGCACGCCCTCGGAGTAGGATCGAAGCGCGGACACCGAGCTCGTGGTCACCAGCTCGAGCCGCGGGCTCGCCTCGATGCTCGCTGACGATTCTCCCATGTGCCGGCGGAGGCTGTCGGACAGGCGGTCCACCGCGCCAATGACAGCGGTCGAATCCGTCGCCGCTTCTCGAACTGTCGCGAGGACGTCGCCTTTCTCCGTGCTCACGAGCCGAGCGGTAATCTCGTAGCTCTCGCCGGCTTTCGAGATCGAGCCCGTGACGATCGCCTTCGCGCCTTCCCGCCCGGCGATCTCGCGCATCGAGCCAGCTTCGCGATCAGGGAGCACCTGCACGAACGGGGACTGCGTGAGATCCTTGCGGAACGCGTCGCTGAGGGCAGTGGCGAGTACGGCGTCGCCGGTGCTGTCCGCGAGGTCGGCGACGACGATGCGGTCATGCAACGTCAGGGCGCCTAACGCTACCGGCGGTGCGACGCGCTGGGTCTTCGGCCGGAAGGCGATGAACCCGCCGCTAAGGGCCAGTGCCACGAACGCGGCCGCCATGACGACGGAAACCGCCTTTCGGTTCCGATGAAGGAAGCTCCCGTTTCGGTTGCCGGTGTTGTCGGCCTGCGTTGCGACGGGCCGGCCATCGAGGTGCAGCCTAACGTCAGCCGCGAGCTGTTCCACGGACTGATAGCGTTGGGCCGGCTCCTTGCGAAGCGCCTTGAGTACGATCGTGTCGAGGTCGCCGTTCAGTCGTCGGCCGAGCTTCTCGCTGTTGCCCGCCGCTTCCATTTCACGTCTGGCCGCCTTGCTTGGTCGCTCGGGGTCGATCGTCCGCACGGCCTGGGAAACTTCGAGCGGCTCCCGTGTCCGCAGGCGATACGGCGACTGACCGGTGAGCAACTCGTAGAGCAGCACGCCGAGGGAGTACACGTCGCTCGCGGCCGTCGCGCGACGTCCTTCGATCTGCTCCGGACTCGCGTACTCCGGCGTGAGCACTCGGAGATCCGAGGACGTCTGCCCGTCGCCATCCGGGTCGAGCACGTTCGTGATGCCGAAGTCGAGCAGCTTCGGCACGCCGCCCGGCGTGACGAGGACGTTCGCGGGTTTGATGTCGCGGTGGATGATGCGGAGGCGATGTGCCTGCGCGACCGCGCTCGTGATCTGCAGGAACAGCTTCAGTCGGTCCGGCACGGAGAGGCGGTACGCGTCGGAATACTCGTCGAGCGGCTCGCCGTCGATGTACTCCATGACGAAGTACAGGAACCCTTCGTCGCTGACACCGCCGTCGAGCAGGCGCCCGATGTTCGGATGGTCGAGCGACGCCAGCATCTTGCGCTCGGCCCGCAGCCGATCCTGCAGGACGTCCGTGTCGGCCGCTCGCTCGATCACCTTGATGGCGACCTGACCGTCGTGCCCGTCGGCGCGCTCCGCGAGGTAGACAGTGCCCATGGCGCCGCGGCCCAGCTCCCGGACGGCGCGATATGGGCCGAATTGGTGAACCAGCGATGCCGGTTCCGCGATCGCGCCTAACGATGCGCCGGCGACTGGCATCGCGGCGACTGCTACCGGTTCTTCGACTCTGGTGGGCTGGTTCGCGCGCTCGTGGGCGGCAACGAGCCGCTCGACGCCGGCGCGGAGGCTCGCATCACCGTCACACGCGTCGGCGAGGAAGCTCGCCCGCTCCTCCGCGGTCATTGCAACCGCGGAGTGGTAGAGATCGGTCAGCCGCGCCCATCGGTCATCGGTCACGACGTGTTCCACTTTCATTAGAGGTCGAACAGGGCTGGTTCCAGATGACGACCGAGCTGTGGCTGGGATCACAACAAGCCAAATCCTGACAAGGAAACCGTGACGCCGGCGCTCGAATGGCCCGGCCACCGTCGTAGTGGCGCGCCCCTCGCAGTAATCGGAGCTCGGAACCGACCACTACGGTCTGCGCCCCGCTGTCACCGCGGATCCACACTCGCGCCTAACCATCGAACCACTGTGGAGATCGTCTACGATGCCGCCGGCGGCAGACCACCGATGTTGCCGGATCTGTGGCGGCACCGTGAGTTGCTGTCGCGCCTGGTCGTCCGCAACCTCAAGATGCGCTACCAGCGGTCGGTGCTCGGCTTCGTCTGGACACTGCTGAACCCGCTTGCCACGATCGTCATTCTCGTGATGGTATTCCACTACATCATCCGCATCGGCGTCGCGGAGTACTGGGCATTTCTGGTGAGCGGGTACTTCGCCTGGGTCTTCCTACAGCACACGGTGGCGACGAGCGCGGGTGTCATCACCGATCACTCGTACATGACGCGGAGCCTGGCGTTTCCGGCGGAGATTCTCGTTCTCAGTTCGGTGCTCGCTCGACTCGTGGAGTACCTGGCCGAGCTCGCGATCGTGGTCGTCGCGCTGGTGGTGTTTCACCACCATGGCATTCCCGTCAGCATGCTGCTGCTGCCGGTGATCATCGTCATCCACGTCCTTCTGGCCATCGGACTCGCGATGCCTATCGCGGCGGCAGCGGTGTTCTTCAAGGACGTGCAGCACGCGGTGCCGGTTGGGCTCATGATGCTCGGCTATCTCGCCCCCGTGTACTACCCGCTCTCACTCGTGCCCGAGCGCTTCCGCACGGTGTACCTCCTCAACCCGGTGGCGGCGGTGCTCGCGTTGTACCACGAGATTCTGTACGAGGGCCGATTGCCGAGCCCGATGCTGCTCGTCGGCAGCGCCGCGCTCGCAACCGTCGTCTGCGTCATCGGTGTCGGACTTTTCCGCCGCCAGCGAGCGCTCTTTGCCGAGATCATCTAGCGTGGCTCACGCGGCGATCGCCGAGCCGCAATTGCGCGGCCCCCAGGCAGCGCGCGCGAACGCCGTAGAGTGCGTTGGCGTCGTGAAGCGGTTCTACCTGTACGAGCACCGCACCACGACGCTTCAGGAATTTGCTTTGAGAACCATCCTTCGCCGCCCACCGCCGGCCCGGTCAGCGACCTTCCAGATCCACCGCCTCGACCTTTGCGTCGCACACGGCGAGTCGATCGCGCTCGTCGGCGCGAACGGGTCAGGCAAGAGCACGGCGTTGCGACTGATGGCCGGCATCTACCCGCCGACCGAGGGGCGCATCGTCGTGCGCGGCCGACTCGTCGCCGTGCTCGAGCTTGGCGCGACCTTCCAGCCCGAGCTCACTGGAGCGGAGAACGTCGAGCTGTATGCCGCCGCGCTCGGCTTCAGTCGCCGGGAAATAGCCGTGAGATATCCCGAGGTCGTGGCGTTCGCCGACATCGGCGACTTCATGCAGGTCCCGGTCAAGTACTACTCCTCCGGTATGCGCACGCGGCTTGCGTTTGCTGTCGCCATCTGCGCCGACCCCGATATTCTGCTGCTCGACGAAGTGCTGGCGGTCGGAGACGAGTCGTTCCGGGGTCGCTGCCTAACGCGACTGGCCCGCTATCACGCGGCGGGCGGGACATTGATCGTCGTATCGCACGACCTCTGGACGATCCGGCAACTGTGCTCGCGCGTGGTGTGGATGGAGAATGGCGAGGTGCGGATGACCGGGGAGGCGAACACCGTGCTGGACGCGTACGAAGCAGCGGCCTCGAGAGCGGGCTGATGCGGTTCACGACGCGAACACGTCGCGAGCTCGATGCCGTTCGCGTTCCCGCGAAGTGCATCGACGTCGAGCTTGCCGAGCCGCTCGGCGACGTTCACGCTCCCGGGTACCGGTCGGTCCACGCCCTCGTCCGCCTGCACGGCGAATCCGTCGGTGTCATCTCGTTGCCGCTCGTAGAGGATCGGTGCAGTGCGTCGATACTCACGGCGGCCATCCTCGACAGACTGGCGCCGTCGATCGTGCGCGTCGCCATTCGGCACAGCGTGGAAGCGCCGATCGATGCGATGCCGCTCGATGCAGAGCGGTTGGCGCGCCCGCCGGTCACTCGCACCGCGCCGCTGTCCGGGCTGACCGTCGTCGTGTGTACGCGCGGCCGCCCGGAGAGACTACAGGGCTGCCTGGACGCGATCGAGCGTCTCGATCATCCTGACCTGGAAATCATCGTTGTCGACAACGCGCCTGCTCGGAGCGCCGCCGAGCACATCGCGCGCGCGCATCCGGCTGGAGCGCGCTACATCCACGAGCCGGCCCCGGGGCTCGACCGCGCGCGAAATCGCGGGATCATGGCGGCGACACGCGACATCATCGCGTTCACCGATGACGACGCGAGAGTCGACCGCGGATGGGCAACTGCAATCGCACGCCTGTTCGACTCGAGTCCCGAAGTGCATGCAGTTACGGGACTCGTTATGCCTCTCGAGCTCGAGACTGAGCCGCAGTTGCAGTTCGAACGTTACCTGGGCTTCGGACGCGGGTTCGAACGCCGCTGGTGGGGAGACCCGAACCCCTGCGCGCACGCGATCGCGCTCCAGTACGGGAACTCAGGGCGGTTCGGCACCGGCGCGAACATGGCGTTCCGCCGCTCGGCCCTCGCGATCATCGGCGGCTTCGATCCCGCGCTCGACGTCGGGACACTGACGCAAGGCGGCGGCGACCTCGACATGTTCTTTCGCATCATCAAGGCCAGAGGCACGCTCGTGTACGAGCCATCAGCACTGGTCCGACACGAGCACCGGCGCGACATGCACGAGCTCGAGGAGCAGCTGAGCAACTGGGGTACGGCGATGCGCTCGTACGCGGAGCGAAATCGATTCAACCATCCGGAAGAGCGGCTCCCATTTGCCATCCTCGTCCACTGGTTGCTTGCGACGTGGCACCTTCGCCGCCTGCTCTGGTCGCTCTTCAACCGTGATCTCTCCACACGACTGGTGGTAAAGGAGATTGTTGGCCTCGCGGGCGGACGCGAGTACTACCACCAGGCGCGAGTTGTCGCTGACGAAATCGCGCGACGCTTCGGCCCGAGCGTCCCATTGCCTCGGGTGACGCGTCGCACCACACGCACGGGTACGCGCGCACCATCCCACGTCGTCGATCACGTCGTCGACCTTGCCGCGCCTATCGAGCCATTCACGCATCCGGGAACCGCGAACATCGTGCGGCTCGACATCAGGTTCAAGGGATCGCCCGTGACGCCGCCGCCGCTCGTGCACTGCGGGCGCACCGCGGGCGTGGTTCGCCTCCGCGACATCGTCGCAGAGAGCGCGGGCCCACAGATCTGCGGACTGCCAACGGGCGTTAGGCATCACCGAGGCGCCGAGCGCGAGCTGGCCGAGGGCATCCTCTCGTCGCTGCAGAAGCGGGCCGAGGCGACACGAAGCCGGGCCGGGCGAGCGATGCGCGACCGCCTCTCCCACGCAACCGCAGGACAATGAACGCGGCGCCGCGACTCTCGGTCATCATCTGCACACGCGAGCGCCCACAGGATCTCGAGTGCTGCCTTCGCGCGCTCGCCGAGCAGACAGTGGGCGAGCTCGAAGTCATCGTCGTCGACAATGCGCCGCGTACCGGGGACACGCGCCGGGTGGCGGACGCGGCCGGCGTGCGATACGTGCTCGAGCCGCGCCCCGGTCTCGACTGCGCGCGGAACGCGGGGCTCGCTGCGTCGCGCGCCGCGTTCATCGCGTTCACTGACGATGATGCCGTCCCCGCGCGCGACTGGGCAGCAGTCGTGCTGGCGACGCTCGCCGAGCCGGGCGTCGCGGGCATGGCGGGCGTCATGCTGCCGCTCGAGCTCGAGACGAACGCGCAACGCCTGTTCGAGCGGTACCTCGAACGCATGACGCGAACGCGCCCGCGTCACGAGCGGCGCGAGTTCGTTCGACCATTCCCGGCGGCGAGCGCGGGGCACGTCGGCGCGGGGGCGAACATGGCGTTTCGCCGCGAGGCGCTGGCCGCAGTCGGTCTGTTCGACGAAGCGTTCGACGCTGGAACGGCGACCCACAGCGGCGGCGACACCGAGATGTTCGCCCGTCTGATCGACGCCGGGATGCGCCTCGTGTACGAGCCACGCGCGGTCGTCCATCATCGTCACCGCCGTACGCTCGCCGAGCTCCGACGACAGCTCTTCGGGTACGGCGTGGGCGTGTACGCGTTCTGGACGCATCGCCTAACGCATCATCGCGACCACGACGCGTTCCGCTTCGCGGTCGACACGTTGCGATTCCACGCCCGGCGCCTTCCGGGCGCGCTCCGCGGGGATCCCGGCGAGCTCCCCGCTCGGCTCGTGCTCGCGGAGTTGGCTGGCTCACTGTGGGGACCGGTCGCCTACGCGACAGCGCGCCGACGCGTTGCGCGAGGCAGTGGCGTACCGGGCGGCGCGCGGTGAATCCGTCGTTCGATCTCAGTGTCGTCATCCCGACCCGCGGGCGCGCCGCCACGCTGCGTCGGACGCTCGAGATGCTGTTGCAGCAGGAGTATGACCTGACGCGAGTGGAGATCATCGTCGTGTGCGACGGTCCCGACCCGGCGACCAGCGCGACAGTCGATGACGTGGCGCGCGGCGCGGCCTGCGTCATCCACCTCATCGAACAACCTCGTCAGGGGCAGGGAAGCGCGCGGAATCGAGGGATCGCTGCGGCGACCGGTCGTGTGGTCGTCATGCTCGATGACGACATCGCCGCCGTCCCTGGGTTGCTCGCGGCGCACATGCGCCATCACCGCGAGCGCGACGACGTGGTGGTGACGGGTGCCGTTCCGATGACGCTGGTGCCGGGCGAGGCGGCGCACCGCCGGACGGTGCGCGAGTGGTGGGACGGTGAGCTGCTCGAGAAGGCATCGCACGCTCACCAGGCCACGTTCCGTGATTTCGTGACGGGCAACGTCTCCGTCGCGAAGGCCCGACTCGTCGAGCTTGGCGGCTTCGACGCGGCGTTCACCGGATACGGCCGCGAAGACTACGAGCTCGGATTCCGACTCCAGCGAGCGGGTCTCCACTTTGTCTATGAGCCGACCGCCATCGGTGTTCACCACTATGAGAAGGAACCGCTCGAGTGGCTACGGCTGTTCCGCTCCATGGGGCGAGCGGACGTGATCTTCGCGCGAAAGCATCCGGCGAGTGTGGACGAGGTGATGGGGCTCTCGCCCTTTCCTCGCTGGCCGGGCATGAGCCACGCGATCCCGTGGCTCGAGCGCTTTGTGCTCTCGCGGAACGATCGCGGCGGTCGCGCGTGGGGCGTCGCAGCCGCGCTGACGCAGGGCGCTCACTACTGGGAAGGCGTCGAGGCCGAGGCGCGTGATCAGCGCGAGCTCGCGTGGCTGATCGGCGCGCGGCGGCGCGTGCGCGAGGAGCTGATGGCGGCCGAGCGGGCACGGCGTGGAGGGACTCGCATCCAGCGCCTGCTAGGCCGGCTGCGCGCATTGCGCGCCGGCACGTTGCGTCGAGTGGTGGCGCGCGCGTTAGGCCGCTCGCCGCTGACATGACGTGGTCGTGACGCCGTCATGACGCGGCGGCGTGGCGTGGCATTGGTCGGTGCCGCGTGGGTCGTGCTGGTGGCGGCGTTCTATTACCGACAGCTCTGGAGAGTGATCGCCGGCGGGCTTGGCCCGTGGCCAGTGCTGGACGGGCCACGCGACTTCTCGCTGCCGTATCTCGGGGAGGCGATCCGCAGCGCCGCTGGCTCGCTGCTCGGCGCCGTCGTACTCACTGGCGCCGCGATCGCGGCCGGGCTCTCGATCGCGCGATTCGCGCGGTGGCAGTTCGAGGGTGCGGCCGAGCGCATTGCGGTGGCGGCCAGCGTCGGGATCGGGTCGCTCGCGTGTCTCGGGTTCGTGCTCGCCGTCGTGGGAGCGTACCGGCCCTGGGTGCTCCGCGCGGTCATCGCCGTTGTGCTCGTCGTGTCGGTCGCGAGTTGGTTGCGCGTTCGGGTGCCAGGCCCGGAGACGTCGACGACGGTGTGGCCGGATGTCGCACGTGCCGGCCGGATATGGGTCGGGGTCGCGGCGCTCGCACTGCTGTTCTCGCTGTACGGGGCGCTGGCGCCCGTGGTCGACTACGACGCGCTGTGGTTTCACCTGCACTTCCCAAAGGTATTCCTCGAGCATGGCCGCTTCGTGGACCTCCGACACGAGTACGTGTCGCTCTACCCGATGTTGTGGGAACTATGGTTCGGGTACGGCCTGGCGTTAGGTGGCGCAAACACGGCGGCGCTGCTGCAGTGCGCCACGCTGCCGCTGACGGCGTTGGTGGTGTTCGAGTTGACGCGCCGGTACGCGCCGCCGGCGTCGCCGTGGCTCGCGGCGGCACTGTTCGTCACCGTACCGACGATCATCTGGGAAGGAACGACGGCCTACGTGGACCTGGCGTTCACGTTTCACGTGTCGGTGGCTGTGTTCGCGCTGTTGCGGCATCGCGAGACGCGGCGCGTCCAATGGCTCGTCGTCGCGGCGCTCGATCTTGGCTTCGCCCTCGCCACCAAGCACGTGGGACTGATCGTGCTCGCGATCGCGTGCGTCGGCACGCTCATCATCCGCTGGCACGACGACCGGCGTTTGCTGCCAGCCCTCCGCACCGCGACGACGTTAGGCGTGATGAGCCTGCTGGTGGTGCTGCCGTGGTACGTCCGCGCGTGGCTCGCGACCGGGAATCCCGTGTTCCCCGAGCTGTACGGCCTCTTCGGCGGGCCACCCGACCGGTGGGACGAGGTGGCTCGGGCGGGGCTCGAGCGCTTCTTCGCCCAGTTCGGCCGGCCGCGAACGCCCGTCAACCAGCTCACGCTCCCATGGGACATGACGATGCACGAGGAGCGCTACGGCGGCGCGCTCGGGCCGTTGTTTCTCGCGCTGGTGCCGCTGGCTGCGCTGCGACTCCGGCGCGGCACCCGTAACATTGGCGATGGGGCGCCTCGGGTGAGTGCGCTCACCGCGCTCACCATCTTCGTGATCGCGTACATGGCCTTGTGGGCGTCGCCCATCGCGAGCTTTCAGATGCGATGGGTACTGGCGGTGACGCCCGTGCTCGCGGTGCTCGCCGCTGTCGGGTACGAGCAACTGGCTACGGTGCTGCGGGCACGCGTGGCGCTGACGGTGCTCGTCGTAGCCCTGCTGATCCTGAACCTTCCCCCGTACACTCCGGCGCACGAGCACGAGCGCCGTGACTGGGCCGGGGGATCCGGCTGGCTGACGCACGTGGTGCACAGGATGCCGCTCGTGGTGATCGGCGCGGAGTCCCGCGATGCGTACCTGCAGCGGATGGTACCGACGTACGCGGCATGGCGAGCCGCGAATCGCATGCTGCCGCCTAACGCGATGGTGCTTACGTGGAGCGGGGGCGATCACTACTTCGGGACGGCATCGCGCATCTGGGTCTTTTCACCGGCGGTTCGCGACGCCGCTGCCGCCCCGACGGGACAGGAGCGGCGCGCGTTCGACGCTCTGCGCCGGCTCGGCATCACGCACATTCTCATTGACAAGCGGTTCCTGCAGGCGAACCGCTACGGCCCGGGCATTACGTGGGAGAGCTACGCGCTCACCAACGCGCGCACCGCCGCCGAGCGGTATGAGACCATGTACGAGGATGAGCGCGCGCTGCTCTACCGGATCCGCTGGGACTCCGCGATGCCCTGATCGGGCTACTGGAGCACGTTCGAGACGTTGATGGCAGCGAACGAGATGTCGATGGCAGGCGAGGCGGGCCGTATTGCCAGATTTGGCAAATGGAGACTTGCTGTGGCGGGCGTGTTGCGCTGCGCATTTGCCAAATCTGGCCATGAGGCCCGAATCGCCTGCCATCGACATCTACCGTACTACTGCACGACAGCGTTAGGCGGACGGACCTTCATCCCGAGATGATAGGCCGTGAACGCCCAGATGTCCGCCAGCTCCGCGATGCGACGGTCGAGCGGGCGGTAGCCGTGACTTCCCTGCGCTTCGACCCGCAGCAGCACCGGGCGATCACACGATGGCGTCGCGCTCTGCACCTTCTGCACGGTCGCCGCGAACTTGTACGAGTGGCTCGGCACCACGCGATCGTCGTGATCCGCGGTCGTGAGCAGGGTCGCCGGGTAGCAGACACCCGCCTTCACGTTATGCAGCGGCGAATACGCGCGCAGATAGCGAAACGCCGCCGAGTCGCTCGAGGCGCCGTACTCCGTAGCCCACGCCGCGCCGCCGGTGAACGCGTTATAGCGCAGCATGTCCATCACGCCGACCTGCGGTACCGCCACGCCGAACAGGTCCGGTCGCTGGGTCATCACCGCCCCGACGAGCAGGCCGCCGTTGGATCCGCCGTTGATCGCGAGCTTTTCTTTCGACGTGTACTTCTCCCGCACGAGGTACTCGGCCGCCGCGATGAAGTCATCGAACACGTTCTGCTTGTGCTCGAACTGACCGGCACGATGCCACTCCTCACCGTACTCTCCGCCCCCGCGGATGTTCGCCACCGCGTACACACCGCCCTGCTCCAGCCACGCGATCACGTCGGGGCGGAACCCGGGCGTTTCACTGATGGAGAAGCCGCCGTACGAGTACAGCATCGTGGGATTGCTGCCATCCTTCACGAGGTCACGGCGGTGCGTGATGAACATCGGCACGCGCGTTCCGTCCTTGCTCTGATAAAAGACGCGCTCGGTCTCGAATTGCGCGGGGTCGAACGTCAGCTTGGGTGGGTTGAACGCGCGACTGGTATTTGTCTTGGCGTCGTACACGAACGCCGTCGCCGGTTGGAGCGGCGACGTGAAGCTGTAGAACAGCTCCGGGCGATCGAAGCGCCCAACGAGCCCGCTCGCGCTTCCGAGTCCGGGCATCGGCACCTCGCGTTCCAGTTTCCCATCGAGCGAGTACAGGCGCACCACCGATGCGACGTCCTGAAGCGAGAGCGTCCCGATGCGTCCCGCGACGAGCGATGCGGCTTCGATGGGCATGGCACCCTCGGGGATGACCGTCGTCCACGAGCTCGGTCCGGGGGTGGCGACCGGCGCAGACACGATCTTCCGCTTCGGCGCGTCCTTGTCGACCTGCAGGTACAGGCGTCCGTGGACCACGCCTAACGGGAAGTAGTTGGCATCCTGCCCGGTGACGACGGGCCGAATGGCTGCGCGCACGTTAGGATGCATCGGGTCGCCGAGGTCGGCGAGGTAGACCTCGGTTCTGTCCGTCCCTGGCGACGTGCTGATGAACAGGTAGCGGCCGGATTCATCGACGCCGCCGAACACGAACCACGACGGGTGATCCGGCCGCGCGTACACTCGCACGTCGGCTGATTGGGGCGTGCCGAGCTTGTGGTAATAGAGCGTCTGGTGCTCGAGCTTGACCTTGAGCTGCTGTGCCTTCGTGGGCTCCGGAAAACGAGAGTAGAAGAAGCCTTTCCCGTCCCTGGTCCACGACGCGCCGCTGAACTTCGCCCAGCGAACAGTGTCGGCGGTGTTCTTCCCCGTGCCGAGGTCGCGCACGTAGTAGGTGACCCAGTCGGATCCGCCTTCGCTCTGCCCGTACGCGAGCGATTTGCCGTCCGGAGATGGCGAGAATCCCGAGAGCGCGATGGACCCGTCCGGCGAGAGCTGGTTCGGGTCCAGCACGACCTGTTCGGGACCGTCGAGCGTTAGGCGCGCGTACCACACGCTCTGACGCTGGAGTCCGGAGTTCTTCGTGTAGAACCAGCGCGTGCCTTCCCAGAACGGAACGCTCGTGCGTGGGAAGTCGTACAGTGCGGTGATGCGCTGCTTGAGCAGATCACGTCCGGGAAGCGCCGCGAGATACGGCATCGTCACCGCGTTCTGCGCACGAACCCAGTCGGCCACGCCGGTGCTGTCGATCGCCTCGAGCCAGCGATACGGATCGGCGACCTTGGTGCCGTTGTAGGTGTCGACGTGTTCGACGGTTCGCGTGGCAGGGTACTGGACGCGCGTCGGCGGCGTCTGTGGAGAGATCGACACGAGCGGCAGAGCGACGAGACTACACGCC
>Ga0207691_10005000_pt1 | contig 12790 bp, 8 predicted proteins | sample KBSM13metaG_FD_184327 | JGI IMG/M metagenome (GOLD analysis project Ga0207691, IMG submission 184327) | Miscanthus rhizosphere microbial communities from Kellogg Biological Station, Michigan, USA - KBS M1-3 metaG (SPAdes) (version 2) | ecosystem: Host-associated > Plants > Roots > Rhizosphere >... | reverse complement strand
GAGCGCAGCGCGCTCGCGTCCGACGTCGGCAACGGATTGTGGCCGCGCACGGGTTCGCAGCTCGCGCGCCTGTGCGCCGAGGCCGCCAAGCGCAAGGGCGGCGGGAAGGCGACGCGCATCAACGCGGGCACGCCCGTCCAAAGCACGGCGCAGGACGACTCCGACGTCCCGCGCCATCTTCGTATGGGGAAACGCCGGGACGATCCCTGGGCCGACGAAGGGACCTGACAGCGGGGACCTGAGAGCGGGAACCTAACGCCTGAAACGGCGTTATAAATGCCGGCACCATGATGCGCCGGCCGCCGGAATCCGCGCCGAAAGCGAAGCGGAACACCCCGCCCGGCCCTGCCCCTGCCGCCGAGCTGGCCCGCGACACGAAGCTGCACGACGGCGCGCCTGCCGTCTGGGCGCCGATCGTCGGCCGGTTCCGCCTGCTGGTCGTGGACAGTCCGACAGGCGCCAGCGCGTGGGAGTCGTCGGGCGCGGCGTGCTCGATCGGATCGGCGGACGGCAACGATCTTCAGATCGCCGACGAAACGGTGTCCGGCTTCCACTGCGAGATCCGCGCCGCCGGCGACGGCGTACGCATCGTCGATCTCGGCAGCCTGAACGGCACCGTGGTCGACGGCGTCCACGTCAAGGAGGCGTTCCTCCGCAACAGCAGCCTCATTCGCCTGGGCGCATCGAAGCTGCGGTTCGAGCTGGCCGAGGGCGGCAACCGCCTGCTGGTCTCGGATCGCACGTCGTTCGGCTCGCTGCACGGCCAGTCGGTTCCGATGCGCGCGTCGTTCGCGCTGATGGAAAAGGCGGCGGCCAGCGACGCAACCGTTCTGCTGGAAGGCGAAACGGGAACCGGCAAGGGACAGGCGGCGGAAGCGATCCATCGCGCCAGCGGCCGCGCGGAGAAACCGTTCGTGGTCGTGGATTGCGGCGCCATCCCCGCCAACCTGCTGGAGAGCGAGCTGTTCGGTCACGAGAAGGGCGCGTTCACGGGGGCGCAGACCCGCCGCAGCGGCGCGTTCGAAGAAGCCGACGGCGGCACGATCTTCCTCGACGAGATCGGCGAGCTGCCCCTGGACCTGCAACCGAAGCTGCTGCGCGCGCTGGAGAACCGCCACGTGCGCGCGCTGGGCACCAGCACCTACCGGCCTGTCGACGTGCGCATCATCGCCGCCACCAACCGCGACCTGCGCGGCGAGGTGAACCAGGGACGCTTCCGCGCCGATCTCTTCTTCCGTCTGTCGGTGGTCAGGATCGTGATGCCGCCAGTTCGCCAGCGCCCCGAGGACATGGAGCTGCTGGTGCGGAAGCTGCTGCGCAGCCTGAACGCCAGCGAAGCAAGCCTGGCGCGTTTCTGCGAGCCCGAGTTCGTGTCGGGCCTGTCGCGATCGGCCTGGCCTGGCAACGTGCGCGAGCTGCGCAATTACCTCGAGCGCTGCCTGGTGTTCGAGGAGCCGATGCCGCTCGGCGAGCACGAGACGCCGGGCGCCGGCATCGCCGCCGCGCCAGCCGCGACGGCGGCCATCGATCCCGCGATCCCGTACGCCGAGGCGCGCCAGCAGGCCCAGGAGGCGTTCGAGGCCGCGTACGTGCGCGCGCTACTGGACGCACACGATGGTCGGGTCGCCGCCGCCGCGCAGGCCGCGGGCATCGGCCGCGTGTACCTGTATCGCCTGATGCGACGTCATGGCGTCGCCGTCGCGCGCGATCGCGACGACAACTGAGTAGCCTGCGCGGCTACAGCGCGGGACGCGCGCTTCGTCGCTGTCGCCGGCGCGTATACAACGCGGCGGCCGAGGCCGAACAAGAGCCTGAATTCGCAGGCCTCCCGCCGGTGGTCCGACGGTTGCTGAAGCAGGGTCAGCAACCCAACAAAGGAGACCATCGTGAGAACCGTGAAGATCGCCTTCGTCACCCCCTGCATGGCGGCCCTGCTTTTCACCGGCGCCTGCGCGAACGACCCGACGTCCGCCGAGGCGGACGCCAGCACCAAGGCGCGGGACCTGAGCATCTCGGTGCTGCCGCCGACCGACAAGACGGTCGTCGTCAAGCAGCCGCTGCCGACGCCGCTGCCGCCCAAGCCGCTGCCGCCGCCGCCGGAGCCGGTGGCACCCACGGTGCTGGCGCTCGAAAGAGGCACCGGCTGGCGCCACGTGCAGGTCAGCGGCAACGCGGAAGATCTCGCGACCGGGACGATGACGTCACTGTCGAACGAGTTCTACGTGATCGACGGCCGCGCCTCGATCAACAATACCGCGTTGCCGGCCAACACGCGCGCCGTGCTGAACGACCAGCTGGCGACGGTTGCGCCGCCGGCCGACGGTGATGACGAGATCATCATCGTCCCCAAGGGGCTGAACGACACCATCCAGGCCCAGGCCAACGGCGTGACGACGCTGGCGTTCTGCGACGACTCGAGCAAGGTGTTCAGCAAGAGCTACAACTTCGACAAGCAGTATGACTATCACCGCAGCAGCGAGCCGGGCGCGCTGGTCGGCTCGGGCGACTTCCACGTCCAGCTGAAGGGCGGGATCACCGGCGAGGTGAAGTACGAGATCAGGTACAGCTGGTGCTGGCCGACCTTCGTCTTCCACCGCATGACGGTCTCCGGATCGGCCGACGTGCTCGCCCAGGCGAACCTGGTCGCGCAGTTCCAGAAGAAGTGGTCCTGGGACGCGGAGATTGCCGAGCCGACGCTGGGCACGGTCTCGCTCTACGGCATTCCGATCACGTTCACGGCGCCGATCACCGTCGGCCTCGACGCGCAGGCCGCGGCGACGCTGAACTTCAACGGCGCCTACCAGGCGCACGGCGAGTTCAACATCTACTGCAACGGCAACGGCTGCGACGGCAGCAAGAACGCCACCAGCGGCTTCCAGCCCGGCGGCTCACCGGTCGTCAGCGCCGCGGGCAAGGTGCAGGTGGTCCCCTGGGTCGAGGGCGCCATCAAGGCGAAGCTGCTGGACGAGGCCGTCGCGTACGCCCAGGTCGGCGTGCGCGCCAAGCTGATGGGCGAGCTGTGGGCGTACGCCGGCAACAACTGCGGCGACGCCGACCACGACGGGACGAACGAGTGGGTCACCGGCGCCACGCTGGACCTGGGCGTCGGCATCGACGTCGTGGCGCGCGCCGGGATCTTCGGCGACGACCTCGGCCCGTGGGACTGGAACGTGCTGCAGCGGCACCTCGCGTTCTGGGGCACCGGCGACGCGATCGACCCGATCTTCTACGGCCGCGCGTGCGGCGGGCAAAACCTCGCGACCATGCACGTCGGGATGCGGCCCTGCTGGCCGTACAGCGACACCGTCACGTACAAGATGACCTGGGGTGACGGCGCCATCGAGAACTTCGCCGGCAGCCCGGGCACCCTGCTGACGAAGACGCACAACTTCGCCACCTACGGCCTGAAGTCCATCCGCCTCGACGCGGTGACGGACTCCAAGGGCCGCACGATGGCCGGCGACGCCACCCGCAGCGTCAACATCACCTACCTACCGGTCATCTGCTTCGACGACCTGGTGCTGACGCAGTAACGAACCGCGCACGCAGACAGCACCCGAACGCCCTCACCGGCCGTGCGCCGGTGGGGGCGTTCGACTGTCTGGCGTCACGTGTCCAGGCCGGCGCGGGCGCGGAACTGTTCCGACGTGTTCGAGACGGGGAACGGCTCGGCGGGCACCGGGACGCCGAGCGCCGCGCACAGCGGCCCCCACCCGTCCGTCGCGCGCCACTCGATCAGGCGGTTCGCGGGCGCTCGCTTACGGACGTCGGCGTTGTGGCGATCGAACGCCGCCTTCGCGGCCGTCTCGTCGAGAAAGTCGGGCGTGAAGGTGTTGCTGAACATGGTGGTGATCATGTCTCGCCAGCCGGGATGGTCGTCCGGTTTGGGCCCACGCTGATACGTCGCAAGGATGGTGCTCGAGGCGCTCTTCCACCAGCCGGCGGCGTCGCGAACCGACAGCACGATGACCGCGTCGGGGAACGCGTCGGCGATCTGCGGCCAGAACGCCGCGGGCGGCCAGTCGACCGCCGCCGCGTAGTCGGCGAACAGCGCGTGCCAGTCGACGCGCTCGCCGTTCGCGGCGGCGTGCCAGATCGGAATGTCCTGCGGGCGCTGGAAAACCTCCGCCATGTGATAGCAGGGCGCGCCGAGCAGCCGCTCGAGCCCCAGCTTCAACGAATGCGTCCCCGTCCGCCCGAGCCCCGCCCCGATCACGCGCAGCTTTGCCATGCAGCGACAATACCAAATCCGATCCCCTCTCCCGCTGTCCGATCCCCTCTCCCGCTTTGCGGGAGAGGGGATCGGGTGAGGGCCGCGCGTCAGCGCGGGAACGCGGGCGGGACGTCGCGATCGAGCACGGTCTTGCGGCCGTCGCGCCCGGCGTTCCGGATGGCGTCGTCGCAGACCTTGCGCACGTGGGCGCCCAGCGCCTCGGCGACGGCGTCCGAGGTGTTCATGCCGCTGCGGTCGCGGATGTACTTCTTCACCTTCGACACGACGATCAGGATGTCGTCGTGGTCGTACTGGTTGGAGAGCGCCGGCCCGCCGGCGTGAGCGGTGACAGAGGGACGGGCAGGCGGCGGCGGCGCGGCGGGCGTCGACGAACGCACGACCGGCGCCGACGGACGCGGGGCGGGTGCCGGCGGCGGCGCCGACGGACGCGGGGCGGGTGCCGGCTGAAGCCGGGCGGGTTCGTTGCGCGCCTCGCGCTCCGCCTCGCCGCGGCTGGGCGCGCGCGCCTCGACGGCCCACGCGTCACGGTGGCGCAGCGTCGCCACGTGCGAATCCCAGCAGGACACGGAACAGAACACCAGGCGCGTCCGATCGCGGTTGCAGGTGGACACGCTGCAGACCCAGTGCACGGCTCCGAACCGGATCGGTTTGCGGCACGCGCTGCACAGCATCCAGACGCCGTCGTCGAGGTCGACCATGCCCGGCATCTTAGCGGGCCCTGGCGCGATCCAGTCACTCCATGTGTCAAGTCACGGAGACGGGACGCCCGGGCGCTGGCGCACGCGGCGGCTCACGCTGCGGCCTGGTTTGAGAGAAAAGTTCCAAGAGCATACCGAACTCTTGGTAGGTGAGCGCGCGATCAAATTCAATGTGCGTCGTCCCATCCCCGCTCGGCCTGACAGTGCCGAGGAGCTCTGGTCGCGAATCGAGCTTCACGGCCACGCGTGCGTTCGCCGGACGCTTCCCCGCTACGCAGCACCCCGCGCGCGAGATGTTTAGCAGCATGATGTTCTCGAACCGGCCCTTCGCGTCTTCTATTCTCACCCCGACGCGGATGTCGATGGGCACGCGCGGCGGACGCCATTGCATCGACGCCCAGTCGTTCCTCCGGTCGGCGCCTTGTAGCGGCATCTCGGCCACGTCGTGGCGGAAGTCGCCACGTATGAAGAGGTACCGATCTCTGAGCTCTTCGATCCCACGTAGCATCTTCAGGCAGCCGTCGGCGATCTGTTCGGGCGCGATGCCGGTCTTCGCCCATCGTAGCTCCCCGAAGATTTCCCGCGCGCAGTGGCGATAGTCGAATATCGACTGACGGAAGATCCCTTCGGGGTCCCGTGCACTGGGATCCTTGACCTTGTCGACGCTGGGCGTGCCCAGATACGCCTTTCCGAGGCCGCCGAACGTGAGCTTCGGTAGCTTCAGGTCGCTCCGGATGGTAGCGGGAACGCACGGTTCGTTCCGGTAGCGCCAGTAGAACTGGCTCACGGTGGGTAGACAGGCTCCTCGGAGTCCGCGCTCCGTCACTTTGAGAGCTCCCATCAGGTTGGAGATGAGATCGCACGCGAGGGTCACGTTCTCGCTGCCTGCCAGGAGCGCGAAGTTCCATTCTCCCCAGCATGAGTAGTGACCCGCTTCGGCGGTCCCCGCCGGCATCTTGATGATCTCCAGCTCGACCCCGGGCCGCGTGTTCTTCCACACGAACTCCTTGCGCTGCTCGCCAGCCGCGGTCTTGCTGGCGGCGATCGGGTTGGTGGCCGTCAGCGAATCAACGAGCGTCGAATACCAGTACCGGCCGAACAGCCAGTTGCCGTACTGGTCGAGACCGCCAGGACCCGCGTGAAAATGAGATGGGTCGATGGTCTGATCGGTCGGTGTATTTGCGATCGCGAAGATCGCCCGAAAATAGTGGAGCGCGCGCAGCAGCGGCAGGACGGATTCCTTCTTCTTCGGAATCTCGTAGCGGCCGTTGACCTCCAGCGTTCCGCCGCAGTTCCAGACCAGCTCGAGAAACAAGGCCATCAAGGTGTCGAATGTTCGAGTCTCGATTCCGATCGGCCTCCCCGCTGCGGCGCTCAAACAGATGACCTGGTCCCAGCTGATACGGCGCGCGTCCGCGCCGATCAGTGACTTCAGTTGCGGTAGCGGAGGCGGATCTCCTTTCAGCTCGTCCTCGCATTGGCGGATTTGATCCTGAATGGAACGGGCGACGTCCTCGACCTCGCCCTTCTTCGCATCGTGCAGCAGGAGCTCGAGCTTGCTGGGCTTCGTTACATCTTCCCGCGCGAGCATCGATCGAAGCGCGATCAGCTCGTCTTGCTTGAGCCGCCTGAACGCTTTGTCGAACCTTCTCTTCATACGTCCGTCGCGGAGGACACGTCGCAGCAGGTCGATCCGCGCCACGAAGACGCCGATGTTGGCGTCATAGGGGACCGAGAGCCAGTAGTCCTCGCCGTTCTCGAACTGATGCATGTCCTCGCGGGTCAGGGAGGGCAGGAGATCGCCGTTGTACTGACCGAACAAGGCAATGCGACTTCGCGGCAAGGGCCTCAGATATGTTTCGCGGAGATCGGCTGGCGGCAGCAACGTAGGTTTGTTGGGCAGCCCAATCAGCTCATCGACATTCCTTACGTTGAACAGATACCGACAGAGCCAGTCGTAACGGTCGTGCAATTCGTCTCGGACCTTCTTGATCTCTTCCTTCAGACGTTCCTGCTGGGCATCAAGCCTGATCAGCCGCGCTTCCAGGAGCTTCCAGCGGCGCTCGCGTGGCGGGCGCGGGCGCTGGTTCAGGGCGGTGTACGTGTTGACCGCGAGATCTCGTTCGAGCGTGCAGATGGCGAGATAAACGAGGTCGTTGACGAACGACGGATACTGGATGCACGCCCAAGATGATTTGGGATCCCGCCAGTCTGGCACCTGCAGTGTCTCCCTGTCGCAAAGCATTTTCGCCTGCAAGCGAGCGTTGATCATCGTCTTCAGACGGTAGTCGCGGTATCCGACGACCCAATAGGAATCGAGACTGGAAAGGAACATGTCGTTACGCAACGGGACGTTCTGGAGGCGTCTCGAGCTCTCGTAAACCGTCTCCATCCCGGCCATCGTGAATAGCTCGTGACGCAGGGCCGGGTAAGCATCCGTGAGATCCCTCTGGAAGAACGATCGCCACGAGGCGCGCTGCTGCTCGTTCTCGGCGAACAGCATCAGCTTCCCGTCGCCGGGATACGTTTCGTAAAATCGGATTCCACGGTTCGGCTCGATGTCGTACGCGCACCGCCGCGATTGGTTCTGGGCCAGGCGCGCCTTGACCACACGGCAGAAGGATCTCGACTCGACGTGTTTCGCGTCCGGTTCAATGATGGCGCCCAGGTCGTAGCCCAGCGTCATCTTGTCGGCGGCGGCGTGATCTCGCGGGACGCGTACCGGCTCGGGCCGGAGAACAATCTCGACGTCGCAGAAGAAGCTTTCGGGAAGATATTTGTCGATGTCGGGCTCGTGGAAGTGGTGCTCGCCGATGGCGATGATGACGGGCATCGCGCGGCCGGGCGCCGTATCCAAGCCCTTGCGCAGCGCCTGGCAGAAGCTGCTGAAAAGCAACCGCGGCCGTTCAAAGGGAAAACGACGGATCAAGAGGTTCATCAGCCCATTTAGCGAATCGAGGACGATGAGACGAGGATGCTCGCTCGGTTTGTCGCGGGGCATGAGGGACGCGACGACCTTCTTCAGCGCCAGTTCGAGCAGGGGTGCCGCGGCGATCGCAGCGGCATGCGCCCCTGGTCCCAGGATGCCCGCCCATTCTTTGGCCGCCGCGGTCATGGCCGCCACCGTCGCCCTGGGAATGGCGCCGGGCTCACCAAGAGCCGCCAGCTGATCGTCGATCTCGGACCGCTTGACCCAGGTGAAGCGTTGCGTGCTGAAACCGTAGCTTTCGCAACGGTCGCGCATCGCCTTCTCTGGTTCTTCCAACGTTATGAATCGAACGGCCGCGGAACCATCCCGGGCGACGAGATTGGATGCGATTTGCAACGCAAGCGTCGTCTTGCCAGAGCCCGGCTCACCGCGTATCAGCACCACCTGCCCGGGAAGAAAGCCCGCTTCGTCGTGCTGGGCCTGTTTGGCGCCATGCTGAGCTTGTTTGGCGCCGTGCTGGGCCTGTTTGGACGCGCGATAATACGGGTCGCCGAACAGCATGGCGTCCAGCGCGTCTATTCTCGTCGGAATAGGATGCATCGCCTGAGCGTGGACCGTCGCCCAGGTATTTGTGTTGTGTCAAATCGTGATCTGTTTACAGCTGTTCCTAAACCGGAATTCCAACCGTCAAACCACTCGCCAAACCCGGAACGGAATCGCCATCAACGCTACTTCGCGCAGCCGATCGGTTTGTAGTCGACGGCGATCTCGTCGATCCAGACCTCTTGCGGCTCGGCGATGTTGTACATCCACCAGCCGAACCACAGCGAGTTGAAGGTCGGCATCGTGAAGCTGCTGTGCTTGCTGGGGCCGCTGGTCAGCGCCGTGCGTTCCATGTCGTCCCACCAGACGTGGAACGTGTTGGTCGGCCCGTCGAACTGGAACTCGGCACAGATCCAGGTCTGCGTCGGGACCAGCTTGCTCCGGTCGCTGTCCGTCCAGTCGCCGGAGTTGCCGCCGTCGGTGCCGACGCCGAACGCCTTGAACTGGCCGCCGAACCGGATCACCGCCGACGTGCCGGTCCCGGCGCCCTCGGCCAGCGAGTAGTGTCCGTCGGTCGTCAGCGCGTCCTCGAACCAGACGAACATGCGCCCGTAGAGGACGTTGTTCGTCGCCGGGAACGTCTTCGTCTCCTTGATGTAGGCGAAGTTCGAGCCGCCGCCCGCGACCGTCTTCACGTGCAGCGCCTTCGTCCCGCGCGCGGCGTGCACCTCGTCGACGGTGACCGTCGCGTCGCCAGCCTTGGTCGTCTTCCAGAGGTTGCCGTCCAGGCCGTTCTCGAAGCTCTCACAGAGCGGAAGCGAGCTGTCGCATCGGGTCGGCCCGGAGATGCCGAACGCGCCACCGGCGCCGCCGCCGGCTCCCGTCGTGCCGCCGCGCCCTCCGGCGCCCGTCGTCCCCGCGCCGCCGCCGCCCGTCGTGCCGGCAATACCCGCGTTACCCGCGGTCCCGCCCTGCCCCGCGGTCCCCGTCGTGCCGGCACCGCCGCTGGTGCCGCTCGCGCCCGCGCCGCCGCTCGTTCCGGCGCCACCGCTCGTTCCGGCGCCGCCGCTCGTTCCGGCGCCGCCGCTCGTTCCGGCGCCACCGCTCGAACCCCCGCCAGGCGATCCGCAAGCGGCGAACGTGAAGATCAAAGCCAGGTTAGCGACGAAGAACGCAGCACGCATCTCTCCATCGTGCCGGTATTTTCAGGCGCTGTCAGCCGCGATCGACCGACAGGCCCGGCCTTAGCCCTGTACCAGGCCGGCTTTGCGCATTTCCTTGCCGGCGGCCTTCACGATGTCCTGGATGAAGCTGGCGAGGTTGCGCGGATCCAGCGTGTCGCTGACGCCGCCCCACAGCAGCTTGTCCTGCCGGATCGAATAGACCAGCGTCTCGACGGAGACGATCGTGTCGGTTGTCAGATAGCCGGGGCTGCCGGCGACGCCCCAGCCGTAATCCCAGTATCCGTACATCGAGCCGTACGCGGGTCCGCCCGGGATGTAGTTCACTTCCTGACGGCGATCGACGACCCGCATGATCACGCTGCCCTCGATGCCCGCCTGCGCGAGCTGCCTCCGCAGCGCCTCCGAGTCCTTGATCGGCTGCGCGCCCGTCAGCTGATAGCCGGGGATCCCCGTCACCCCGCGGGCGGTGAGCTCGCGCGCGAGGATGTCTTCCCCCGACCGTCGCGTGCTTTCGTTCGGCGAGATCATGAACGCCGCGACCTTCTGTCCGCGCAGCGGGATCGCCTGCGCGGTCGGATCGCGCCAGGTCGACTTGAACTGCGTGGTGGCACAACCCAGCGCGCCAACGACGACCAGCAGCGCCCAACCGCCGACGGACCTTGCACGTGTTCTCATGGTGCGAACGTGCGGCCGCCAGTCGGTGCGCGGTAGTCCGTTGTTTCCCGGTTCCTTCTTGTGAGGCAAAGCCGCACGCCGGGCCCTCACCCCGACCCTCTCCCGCAAGCGGGAGAGGGAGATCTGATCTTGTCCCCTCTCCCGCTTGCGGGAGTGATCTTGTCCCCTCTCCCGCTTTGCGGGAGAGGGTTAGGGTGAGGGTCCGCCTTCACGCGGCGCTGCGATAACCCCGCCGGAACAGCACGTCGGCGGGCGTCGTCAACAGAAGCGCGAGCGCCTGGTGCGCGTTCACCCGCGCCGTTCCAACGTGCGCGCGCAGGCCCGCCTCGCACGTCTTCAGCACCACCTCCATCGCCTCCGTCGGACGCGGGCGTCGGCCCGCGTGTGCGCCGCCCGCGATCCACACGTTGACCAGGTAGCTGACCTCGCGCACGCGCGCCGAGAAGACGTCGGGATCGCGTTCGCGCAGGTCCTTCATGGCTTGCTCGAACAGCGGCGCCACGACGTGCGCCTGCTCCGGTTTCGCGTCGGGCATCGCCGGCAACGCCCCCTGGGGTCGTACCACCTCCGGCGCGATCACCTCCGCCTCGCGCAGCAGCGTCACCAGCTCGCGCGCTCCGTCCGCCTCGCGCTTCGGTGGAGCGTCGGCGACCTTGGCCGGCGCCGCCGGTTTCGCCAGCTCGCGAAAGTACGCGCGCGTGATCGGGTCGCGCGCATCGCCGCCACCCCGCCGCGCCAGCTCGAGAAACGCCCGCGCGTCCGCCGGGCTCACGAACCCCTCCGCGGCCCGCCGATCGTCGCGCGCCGCCGCGACGTCGCTGTCCAGCATCTCCGTCGCCGTCAGCACCTGGAAGAAACCGCCCTGCCCCGAGATGTACTCCGCGTTCAGCTCGACGCACTGGTCGAGGATCGCCCGCAAGCGATCGTGATGATCGCGATCCAGCGCCAGCAGCGCGTACCACACGTCGTCCCACGCATCCGGCTCACGCGCGATCACGCGCAGGTCCTCCCACTCCTCGAACGCGCAGTTCTCCAGCGCGCTCGCCAGCGCCTCCGCCTCCTCGTCGCCCGGGCTCAGCGCCTCCTCGACCACGTCGATGTCCACCACCAGCACCAGCCGATGCACGCCCAGCGCGACGAGATCCGGCGGCAGCTCGCACAGCCGCCGCACCAGCGCCTCGTCCCCCGCCTCCAGCATCACGCGCAGCCACAGGGCGAACCGCTCCGGCCGAAACGTCTCGTCGCCCCCCGCCCGATCGGCGCGCCACAGATCGTCGTCGAAGATCCGCTCCAGTTGCGCGGTGCTCGCCAGCGCTACAAGCTCGCCCGCGTCTTCCAGGCCGATGCGATCGATCAGCTTGCCGAGCACGGCGCCCGGCAACTCGCGCACCGCCGCGACCAGACCGGGGCGCTCGAGGATGCGCATCAACAACTGCGTCGCGGCGGGAACTTGCGGGCGGCTGAGCGATGTCATCGGGTGCTCCTTTCGCAGGAACCGCCCATGTTCGTCATCGCCGCAGAACTTCCTACCTATTGATTTTTCCGGGAAATTTGTAGTATTTAATGGGTTCGTTGGGGGCGGGAAAATCGGCCGGCGCGGCCGCCGATTGCTGCCGATCGCAGGTTGGGGGCTCCCCCGCGTTGGCGCACGCGGGCGGCGGCCTCAGGTTTCTTCGCGATAGTGGTCGTGGTTGGGGCGGGAAGTGCGGAGGGTGACCATGCGAACGGTGGCGGCGTGTCTGGGGTTGATCGGTCTTCTGGCGGTCGCGGCGTGCGACCACGATAGCGGCCTGGCGGGCCCAGGTACGGACGCGGGCGCGAACCCGGACTCGGGCGGTCAGCCGCCCACCCAGCCGGTCGGCGGCAACGTCACGCTGGATCTCGTCACCGAAGGATTGACCAGCCCGATCACCCTGACCGAGTCGCCCGACAGCTCGGGCCGGCTGTTCGTCGTCGATCAGATCGGCGTCGTCCGCGTGATCGCGTCGGACGGAACGCTGCAGGATCAGCCGTTCCTCGACGTGCGCGACGCGATCGTCACGCTGATGCCCGACTACGACGAGCGCGGCCTGCTCGGCCTCGCGTTTCACCCGGACTTCGCGAACAACGGGCGCGTCTTCGTCTACTACACGGCGCCGCCGCGGATCTCGGGCTGGGACAACACCAGCACGCTGGTGGAGTACCACGTCACGCCCGGCGCGATCGGCGCGCAGGCGCAGAAGGTGGCGGTCCTCCTCGAGGAGGATCACCCGCAGTTCAACCACGACGGCGGCACCGTCGCGTTCGGCGCCGATGGCATGCTGTACCTGTCGATCGGCGACGGCGGCGGGCGCGACGACGAGGGCGAAGGCGAAGCGCAGGGAACGCCGCTGTTCGGACACGTCGACGACTGGTACCCCAACAACCCGGGCGGCAACGGGCAGGACATCACGCACAACCTGATGGGCAACGTGCTGCGCCTCGACGTCAGCACGCCCGGCAAGTACACGGTCCCGCACGACAACCCGTTCGTCGGCCACGGCAAGGG
>Ga0207691_10004998_pt1 | contig 12791 bp, 11 predicted proteins | sample KBSM13metaG_FD_184327 | JGI IMG/M metagenome (GOLD analysis project Ga0207691, IMG submission 184327) | Miscanthus rhizosphere microbial communities from Kellogg Biological Station, Michigan, USA - KBS M1-3 metaG (SPAdes) (version 2) | ecosystem: Host-associated > Plants > Roots > Rhizosphere >... | reverse complement strand
CGGGTCGATGGTGCTCGACATCAAGAACGAGAAGAACCTGCAGCGCCTCGACTACGCGATCACGAAGATGGACGTCCGCACGGTCAAGTCGCGGCTCTTCGGCGACATGACGTTCGAGACCGGCGGTCCGGTGCTCGCCGTGCACGACGTGAAGCTGCGCGCGGATCCGGTGGACTTCGATCTGCTGCGCACGCTGAACGGGAAACCGTTCCCGGCCGACTGGCAGGGGAAGATCACGGGTGACGTGACGGCGCGCGGCGGCCCGCTCACGCACTTCTTCGTCGACGACGCCAACGTCGTCTTCCGCGACGCGCACGTGCCGGGCGCGGAGTCGCACGTGAAGGGACGCGGCGAGCTGGACATCCTCTTCCCCGCGTTCACGGCGTTCCATCGGTTCAACGCGCAGACGGACCGGCTCGACCTCCGCACGCTGGTGGCGATCTATCCCGCCTTCCCGCGCGTGACGGGGATCGTGACGGGAAGCGCGGTGCTCGACTCCTCGTGGCTCGACGTCCGCGTCTCGAACGCGAACCTGACGCACACCGACGGGCCGGCCGAGCCGACGCACGTGACCGGCGGCGGCCGGATCACGTACGGCGAGCAGTTCATGACGTACGATCTCGCGCTGCACGCCGATCCGCTTTCGCTGACGACGCTGGCGCGCTCGTATCCGCTGCTGCCGTTGCGCGGCACCTTCGCCGGACCGATCACGGTGAAGGGCCAGGCGCCGGCGCTCGAGGTGACGGGCGACCTCACCGGTTCGGCGGGCCACGTGACTTACGTCGGCGCGGCCGACGCGGACTCGATCGGCGGCTATGGCGCGCGCGGCAGCGGCACCTTCGAGGCGCTCGACGCCACCGCGCTGCTCGGGCGCACCACGCCGCCGTCGCGGCTGTCGGGGACGTATCAGGTCGATCTCACCGGCGATCTGCTGTCCAATCTCACCGGCTCGCTCGGCGTGCAGCTCGGCCGGTCGGAGGTGGATGGCCAGCAGTTCGCGAGCGGCATCGCACGCGCGAAGTTCGACGCGGGCGTGCTGCACGTCGACACGCTGAAGCTCGTTGGACAGGCGGGCACGCTCGACGCGTTCGGTGCGTTCGGTCTCACGCGGCCGGCGACGAACGATTCGCTCGTCGTCACCATGAAGGTGGATTCGCTCGGCGGCTTGCGGCGCTATCTCGGGCGCACGATTCCCGCCGACGCCGACAGCGCGACGCGCGCACTTCCCGATTCGCTCCTCGGGTCGGCGTTCACGCGACTCGTCCTGCGCGGCTGGCTCGACTCGCTGAGCGTCCAGGGGACGCTCGAGGGACGCGAGCTGCTGGCGCGTGCGCAGCGCGCGCGCGGACTGCGCGGCACGGTGGACGTGCAGCAGATCCGCGGGCACACCACGGGCACCGTCGCGCTCGCGGCCGATACAGCCGTAGCGGGGGGACTCAAGGTCGAGGCTGCGTCCATCGTGGCGCAGCTACTCGACAAGGGACGCGCGGCGTTTCGCGCAACGGCCAGAGCGTTGAACGGGACGGCGATCCGCGCCGCGGGCGAATACGCGACGGTCGGCGACAGCACCGACGTGCGACTCGACACCCTCGGCGTGACGATCGGCACGACGCGCTGGGCGCTGCTGCATCCGATGTTCGTACGCAACACGCGCACGGCATTGACGATCGACACGCTGCTGCTCGGCAGCGGCGCGGCGCGGATCGCCGGTTCGGCGAACATGCCGACGGGCGCTCCGGTGCGTGGCCATCTGCAGGTGATCGGGATGCCGCTCGCCGACGTCGGCGTCCTCGCGCAGCTCTCCACGCCGATCGCGGGCCGGCTCGGTATGGACATCAACGTCGCCGGTACGCGCGCCGCTCCGCTGCTCACGCTCACCGGCGCGGCGGACTCCCTGCGTGTGGGTGGACTGACGGCGGAGGCGATGCGGCTGACCGGACGCTACGCAATGAATCGCGCCGCGGTGGATGCGACGCTCGTGCGCGGTGGCCGGTCGATCCTCGACGCGAGCATCGACTATCCGATCGCGCTGACGTTGTTCACCGTCAAGCCGCTGGGCGACTCGCTCCGCGGCCGGATCCACGCCGACAGCGTGGACCTCGCGCTGGTCGAGGCGCTCTCGCCGAAGCTGCACAACACGAGCGGCCGTCTCGCGCTCGATCTCGCGGTCAGCGGCGACCCGAAGCACCCGCACATCGGTGGCGAGGCGACGATCCGCAACGGTACGATCGAGGTGCCGAGCGTCGGCGTGCGATTCACCGGCATGGACATGCGGCTCACCGTGGACCCGGCGCGTGACTCGCTCACGATCGAGCGGCTGCGGTGGACCAGCCCGGCCAGCGGAGGCAACGCCTCGATGCTCGGATCGGTCGTGTTCCGCGACGTCCACAACCCGAAGTTCGACGTCCGCCTCGATGCCCGCGCGTTGCGCGCGATCGACAAGGGCGGGCTGGCGCGCCTCGACGTCTCGACCGGCACATCCGGACTGACGCTGAGCGGCACGGAGGACGATGCGCGCCTGAGCGGTTCGATCAACGTCGACCGCGGGACGATCTACATCCCGGAGCTGGTCAACAAGAAGCTCGAGGATTTCTCGCAGGAGGAGTTCGCCGAGCTGTTCGATACGACTGACGTGCGCAACCGCTCGCTGATGCCGCAGGCGCCGACGAAGCTGGTGGAGCACCTCCGGCTCGAGGGCGTGTCGGTGAACGTGGGCGACGAGGTCTGGCTGCGCTCCGCCGAAGCGAACATCAAGCTCGGCGGCTCGCTCGACGTCACGCGCGCGCGCGATGAGCGCGAGACGCGCCGCTCGTCACTCGGACGCGGCGGGGCCAACGATCCGCTCTACCGCCTGGCGCTGAGCGGCGCCCTGAGCGCCGACCGCGGCACGTACACGCTCGACGTCGGCGTCGTGCAGCGTGAGTTCCAGGTCCAGTCGGGGCGCATCACCTTCTTCGGAACAGCGGACTTCAACCCGGAAATCGACGTCAGCGCGTTGTACCGGGTGAAGCAGTCGCGCCGCGCGGACATCGGGGTGAAGGCGCGCATCGTCGGACCGTTCTATCCGCAGCCGGCGCTCGAGCTGTCGAGCGACGACGCGACCATCTCGCAGACGGACCTCGTCGCGTACCTCGTGACGGGACGCCCGAGCTTCGAGCTCAACGGAACGAACGCACAGGCGACGCAACGTGCCGCCGAGGTGCTGCTCCCGACGGGCGGCGCATTGCTGAGCCGCGCGCTGCGCGAACAGTTCGGCAGCTGGGTGGACCTGTTCCAGATCCAGGCCGGCACGCTGAGCGACGACGCCTCGAGCTCACAGGCGACGTCGGCGCAGAACCAGTTCCGCAGCGTGCTCTCGGGGACGCGGCTCGGCGGCGAGAAGCAGATCAGCGACCGCCTCTTCCTCAGCTTCAGCACGGGGCTCTGCCAGCTCGGCGTCACGAACGACAAGGAGCAGCAGGGCGTTACCGGCTTCGTGAACTCCATCGAAGGGAAGCTGGAGTACCGCTTCCCGCTTCTTGCCCCCGATCAGCTGTCGCTGCGCGCCGGCCGCGAGCCGGCGGCGAGCGCGCTGCGCTGCGGAGCCACGGGCAGCGTGCGCGGGTTCGTCGCCACGCCGCAGCAGTGGGGCTTCTCGCTCTTCCGCTCCTGGTCCTTCTGACGACGCGCGTCCTCCTCATCGCGAACCCGGCGTCGCGCCGCGGGAGTCGCCTCATCGGCCGCGCCGAGGCGGCGATCGTCGCCACCGGCGCCACGTGCGAGGTGGTGCGCACCGAGCGTTCGGGGCACGCGGCCGAGATCGCGCGGGCGCGCGGCGGCGAGTTCGATCGCGTGCTCACGCTCGGCGGCGACGGCACCGCGATGGAGGTGGCGGGGGCGCTCGCGTTCGGCCCCACTCCGATGGGCGTGCTGGCTGGGGGCACGGGCAATCTGTTGGCGCGTGCGCTCGGCATCCCGATGCGCGTCGAGCGTGCCGTGCCCGCGCTGCTCGGCGGACAGCAACGCCAGATCGATCTCGGCGTCGTGATGGGACACCACTTCGCCGTCGCGGCGGGCGTGGGCATCGACGCCGCGATGGTCGAGGAGACGCCACGCTGGCTCAAGCGCCGACTGGGCGTGCTCGCCTATACGCTGATCGCGACGCGTGCCGCGCTCCGCGCCGTGCTGCGCCGGCAGTTCTTCCAGGCGCGCATCGAGGTGGACGGCGAAGTGATCGAGCGGCGCGCCGCGGCGGTGCTGTTCGCCAACTTCGGTGCGATCCTGGAGAACCGGATCTCCTTCGGCCCCGAGATCGCCGTGGACGACGGGATGCTCGACTGCTGCGTCTTCTCGCCCAGGAACCTGCGCGACGCGATGCGCATCATGTGGCGCGTCACGAGGCGCGATTTTCGCCCCGACCCGTCGATACTATACAGGAAGGGGACGAGGTTCCGGATCGAGACGGAGCCCGTCCTCACCCTGCAGGCGGACGGCGAGCTCCTGGGCCCCACGCCGGCGGAAGTCACCGTCGAGCCGCTGGCGGTCCACCTCCTCGTCCCGCGGCGCCGACGGGAATCGTGACGGGGGGTGCCTCGCTCGCGTCGTCTTCGTGCAGGCTCGTCCCCTCCTCCCGTATCGCCGCCCGACGCTCGCTCTCCCGATGGCCAGGATCCTCATCGTCGACCACGAACCGGACGCCACGTCCGCCTTCGGCCGCTCCTTCGAGCGATCGGCGGGGGGGCATGACGTGCTGCGCGCCGGTACCGGTGAGGAGGCGATCGCGATCATCGAGGCCGAACATCCGGCGCTCGTGCTGCTCGACGTCGAGCTACCGGACATGACCGGGCTCGAGGTGCTCGAGCGCACCGCGGCGCAGCGTCCCGTGTCGATCATGCTGACGGGAGAGGGAGAGGTCGCGCTCGCGGTGAAGGCGATGCAGATGGGCGCCGAGGGCTTTCTCACGCGACCCGTCGAGCCGGCGCACCTGGAGGCGGTCGTCGAACGTGCGCTCGAGAAGGCACAGCTGCGGGAGCTCGGCCGCGCCGCGGGTGCACGTCTCACGCGCGCCTCGACGGAGATCCTACTGGGCTCGTCACCACCGATGCGAGAGCTGGCGCAGCAGATCGAGCTGATCGCGCGGAGCGAGCGGACCGCGGCGCTCCTCGTCGGCGAGGCGGGCGTGGGAAAGCGGCGTGTCGCGCAGGCGATCCACGCGCTGAGCGCGCGCGGCGGGCACGCCTTCCACGAAGTCGATTGCACGACGCGACCCGTGGAGGCGCTCGACCTCGAGCTGTTCGGCGCGGAGCGCACAGCGGCCGGGCCGGTGCCCGGTCTCTTTGAAGCTGCGGATGGTGGCACGCTGTTCCTCGCCGAAGTCGCGGAGCTGCCGGCCACGCTGCAGCCGAAGCTGCTCGCGGCGCTCGAGTCGCGCCGCGTGCGACGCTCGGCGGGAACGCGCGAGGTGTCGGTCGACGTGCGCGTCATCGCCGCGACGGCGCGCGATCTCGCGAACGAGGTGACGGAGGAGCGCTTCCGCGAGGACCTCTACTACCGGCTCGGGGTAATGCCAGTGTATCTGCCGCCGCTCCGCGCGCGGTCGCCCGAGGACCTTCGCGAGACGGTGCGCGCGCTCGTCTCCGAGCTTCGTCGCGGGATGCCGGGCGCGCCCAGCGAGGTGAGCGCGGACGCGCTCGAGCTGATCGGCGCCTACCCGTGGCCCGGCAATGTGCGCGAGCTGCGAAACGTGCTCGAGAGAGCGCTCCTGCTCGCGCGCGGCGCCGATGCCGTGCGGCCGCAGCACCTCGCGGCGGAGGTGCGCGGCGCGGGAGAGGATCTCCTCGCGCCTCACGTCTCGCGCACACTCTCCGAAGTCGAACGTGCACACATCGACCGCACGCTTCGCGCGCACGGCGCGAACCGCACGCGGGCGGCGCGCGAGCTCGGAATCTCGCGCGCGACGTTGATCAAGAAGATCCGTGAATACGAGCTCGGGGAGCGGCCCAGTGCCGCGAGCCGGGCAGGGAGAGCGATGCATGACTAGCCTGCGCGAGCGGGATGCGATGACGTGCCGCGCCTGCGGCAACGAGGAACGCGCGTCGGAGGGATATCCCTGCGTGAAGTGCGGCACCTTCGTCTGCGTCGTGTGCAACATGCGCGGTGTGAGCGAGTGCCGCGCGTGTGCCGAGAAGAAGATCCCGACGCCGAAGTGGCTCGAGGATTGAGCACACGCAGGTGCAGGCGATGAACCTCGCGGCGTGCGGACTCGTCGTCGGTCACTCGACCGACGTCGCGGGCGCGACGGGGTGCACCGTGATCCGCGGCGCCGACCAGCCGTTCCGCTGCGGCGTCTCCATCGTGGGTCGCGCCACGGGCACGCGTGAGCTCGCGCTGCTCGCGCCGGGACAGCTCGTGGATCGCGTCGACGCGATCCTGCTCGCCGGCGGGTCGGCCTATGGCCTCGACGCGGCGGCGGGCGTCATGCGCTGGATGGAGGAGCGCCGCCGCGGATTCGACGTCGGGGCGGGGGTGGTACCCATCGTTCCCGCCGCCGTGCTGTTCGACCTCGCTCCGCTCGGGCGATTCGATGCGCGTCCGTCAGCGGATATGGGATATGACGCGTGTGAGCAGGCGACGGCCGACGTCATCGAGGGGTCTGTGGGTGTAGGCACAGGCGCAACGGTGGGGAAGGCGGCAGGACCAGGTGGAGCGATGAAGGGTGGGCTGGGCAACGGCACGGCGAGCGCCGGTGATCTCGAGGTGAGGGCGATCGCGGCGGTCAATGCGCTCGGCGACGTGCGCGATGGCGCGGGTCGGATCGTCGCCGGTGCGCGCGACGCGAGCGGAGCGTGGATCGACAGCGCGGCGTGGCTCGCGCGGGGCGCGTCACAGGCGGCGCGCTTCGAGGAGCTCGCCGGTCGCAACACGACGCTGTGCGTCGTCGCGACCAATGCGCGCCTCGACGTGACGGCGCTGACCGCACTGGCACGCGCCTCGAGCGCCGCGCTGTACCGGCGCATCACGCCCGTGGCGACGCCGTTCGACGGCGACGTCGTGTTCGCGACGTCGCCGATCAGCGGAGGTGTGGACGCACCGCTCGCGCAGATCGAGGCGCTCGCCGTGCAGGCGCTGGAAACGGCAATCGAGCGGGGCGTGCGTACGCGCGCGCCCGGAGACATCTTGGAGCGATGAGCACGGACTTCCCACGCGCGTTGGTGCGCAGCCCAGTTGCACCGCTGTTCGACGAGCCGCGCATCTCGAGCGTGCAGATCTCCCAGCTGCTCGCCGGCCATCACGTCGAGCTCCTCGAGGAGCGCGAGGGTTGGTGCTGCGTGCGCGGCACCGATCACTACGAGGGATGGATGCACCGCGGCTACCTCCACGAGAACGGCGCCGCGTACCACCACGACGGCATGCATCCGGCGCGGATGTCGCTCGGCTGCGTCGTGCTGCGCGATGGACTTCGCCGTGCACTGCCGCTCCGCGCCTACCTCGCCGAGGGCGACCAGGTCGTGAGCGGCGAGACGTGCCACGTGGCCGAGCTGGCGCAGCGTTTTCCGTGCGAGGCGTCGGCGATCACGCGCACGGCACGCCGCTTCTTCGAGGGGACGAGCTATCTGTGGGGCGGCGTGACGCCCTGGGGCGCCGACTGCTCGGGGCTCGTGCAGACGTCGTTCGGGCTGCACGGCGTCGCACTGCCGCGTGACGCGTGGCAGCAGGCGTCGGCGGGGATCCCGGTCGAATCGGGTCCGCTCGAGACGCGCGAAGGAGACCTGCTCTTCTTCTCCGACCGCGCCGACCGCCACATCACCCACGTCGCGATATCGCTGGGTGGAGGCGGGATCGTCCACCAGGCACTCGGCCGCGGTGGATTCGGGGTGGAGCGGCTGGACGACGCGAGCGATCACTACGTGACGACGCTGCTCGACCGGTTCACCTGCGCGCGGCGCGTCCTCTAGTTCAGCTCATCCACTTCGGAACGTTCGGCGGTGGCGCCTGTTCCGGGGTCCGCACCTGCAGCGGCACCTCGGCGCGGACCTCGCCGTCGAGCCCGACGTGCATCACGTATGATCCGCTCTGGTCGAGCGGGAGGTCGAGCTGGGCGATGAGCGGGAAGTCCATCTCCTGAACGCCCTGCGGCGGCTGCGCGACGCCGAGCTCTCCCTCGCTGCTCCATAGCTCGTTGCCGCTGGGGCTCATCCAGCGCAGCGAGACGCGGTGCGAGCCAACGTCGAGCGCGGTGCCCTTGAGGTGCACGACCAGCATGGCGCGCGGATGCAGCGCGGGGAGCGTGCCGACCTGAAGTGCGTCGAACACGCCGAGGATGTTCAGCTTCCCCTCCTGCGAGAGGTTCGCTGCGTCGGCGAAGAGCGCGAAGGTGACGTGCATGCAGCGAAGCTAGCGGCGTCGCGTCCCGTTTGCGACGCTCGCACCCCCGTCTAGCTTTCGGCATGTCATCGTCAGCCCTCAAGCGCGCCGAGCCCGCGCGACCGCGCAAGCTCGTCCTGTTCGACATCGACGGCACCATCCTCTGGACCGATGGGGCCGGACGACGGGCCGTCTTCGGGGCGCTCCAGGAGCAATTCGGGACCGCGCTTCCGGGCGATCACCGGTTCGATGGCAAGACCGATCCGCAGATCGTGCGCGAGCTGCTGCGCCACGGGGGCGTGAGCGACGCGGACATCGACGCGCGTCTGGACCAGGTACTCGACCGCTACTACTCGCTCCTGCGTGAGGAGCTCGACGGCGCGGATCATCGCGAGCACGTCTTCCCTGGCGTGCACGCACTGCTCGACGAGCTGGAAGCACGCGACGACGTCGTGCTCGGCCTGCTGACGGGGAACATCGAGGCCGGCGCGCACGCGTAGCTGGCCGCGGTCGGCATCGCGCCGCACCGGTTCATCGTGGGCGCATTCGGCTCCGATCATCACGATCGCCCCGAGCTTCCAGAGATCGCGCGCCGGCGGGCCGAGCGTGCGCTCGGTCATCCAATCGATGGGCACGACGTCGTCGTGATCGGCGACACCCCCGCCGACGTGGCGTGCGGAGTGGGGATCGGCGCGCGGGCGATCGGCGTCGCCACTGGCCGCTACTCCGTCGACGAGCTGCGGGCGTGCGACGCCGCGGCCGTCTTCGCCGACCTGTCGGACACGGACGCCGTCGTCCGCGCGATCCTCGGAGACTGAGCTCCATGCTCGAGGTCGAGCTCAAGAGCGTCGTGGACGACGTCGAGCGCCGGCGCGCGAACATCGAGCGCGCGGGCGCGGTCATCGTGTACGCGGGCCGGCTCGAGGATCGGCGGTGGGACACCCCCGATCGCGCACTCTTCGCGAAGGACCACGTGCTCCGCGTGCGCACGTATCGCAGCGATAGCGGCGTACGCGCGGAGCTCGACTGGAAGGGACCGACGCGCCGCGAAGGGGGCTACAAGCTCCGCGACGAGCTCGAGACGAAGGTCAGCGATCCGGACGCACTCGGCGAGATCCTCTCGGCGCTCGGCTACGAGGTCACCATCGCGATCGACCGTGAGATCGTGCAGTACGATCTCCAGGGCACGATGATCCGCTTCGAGCGCTACCCGCGCATGGACGACCTGGTAGAGGTCGAGGGAGAGCCGGAGGAGATCGAGCGCGCGATCGCGATCCTCGGGCTCCCGCGCGCCGGGTTCAACACGGATCGCCTTCCCGACTTCGTGATGCGCTTCGAGCAACGCACAGGGGAGCGCGCCCTGATCTCGGATGCCGACCTGTCGGGCGAATCGACGTTTGACCATTCCAATGCCTGACGGCGAGCTGCCCGAGCTCGCGCGATCGTTGCGCTCGCTCGGCGCGGCCCGCGACGCGGCGACGCAGGCGGCCCACGACGCGATCTTCCCTCCGTTGATCGCCGCGCGGGTGCGCGCCTCGCGGGCTCAGGGGCGCGACGTCGTCCACGCCTTCAATGGAGCGGCGCTGACGGAACAGATCGAGCGGGCGGTGGCGGCGGCCGCGACGCTCGGAACCGTGCACCCGTCGGTGGCTCGCTCCCGGTCAGCCAGAGCGCGGGACGCGCTCGGGCCCCTTCAGGCGGCGTTCGCCACGCTGGACCAACAGGGGCGGGAGGCCGCGGCCGCGTCGCCGGGCTCGCCGCCTTGGGAGGCGTGGGTGGAGTCGTTGAGGCGGACGTTCGCGACGGCGGACGAGGTGTGCGGCCAGCTCGCGCGTGTGCTTGCGGAGCCGCCGGCGGAACAGGAGGAGCGGGGCTGGTTCCGTCGCCGCCGCGAGTGAGATAGCTCCTCCCTGCGGCGCTCCGCGCCATCGGTCGGAGTTCCGCATTTCCGTTTCATAGCTCCTCCCTTCGGCGCTCCGCGCCTTCGGTCGGAGTGCCGCATTTCCACGTACGTACTTGGCTGGCACTGCTTTGGAAATCCCGATACATTTCCTCGGCAATGAGCCCCCGATGTCTCCCCCTCTTCGTTGCTCTGGCCGCGTGCTGCGTCGCCCTTCCGGCGTCGGCTCAGGAGCACCCCGCGCGACGCGCGGCAAATGTCGTCAGCGTAGCCGTCGAGGAGTACGCTAAGGCAGTCGACGCACGAGGCCGGCTGATCAGCGCGCAGGAGTATCAGGAGGCGAACGAATTCCTGGTCGACGCGAAGCGGGCTGCGGAGCGACTCTCGGGGGTGAACGCCCTGCCGGCTCGAGCGCTCCTGGACTCCATCGCGGCCGCGGTCGCCGCCAAGAAGCCGCCCGCATCGGTCGATTCGCTCGAGAAGCGGTTCGCCGAGGTGCTGGGCAACGAAGCCAAACTCGAGCTCCCCGTTTCAGCCCTGAACCTCGCCGAAGGGAAGGCGATCTTCGACAAGAGCTGCGCGAGCTGCCACGGCGCAACGGGAAAAGGGGACGGACCCGCCGGCGTCGCGCTGAATCCCAAGCCGCCGGCCATCGGCACCGTCGAGCACATGCGTGGCGTCACCCCCGCGCTCACCTACCGGGTGCTGTCGGTGGGCATCGCCGGGACTCCGATGGCGGGCTACGCGGCCTCGCTGACTCCCGAGCAGCGCTGGAACGTGGTGGCGTACGTCAACTCGCTCCGTGCGTCGCATGCGGAGCTGATGGAAGGGGAAGGACTCTACACGCAGCGCTGTGCGACCTGCCACGGTGTGGCCGGTGCCGGCGACGGCGTGCTCGCGCGGTCGCTGACGCGGCTTCCTCCCGAGATCGGCACCGTCGCCTGGCAGGTGGAGCACAGCGACGAGCAGCTCGCCGACGTGATTCGCGGCGGGATCGCCGCCACCGCGATGCCGGCGTCGGCCGAGCTCACGCCGGCGCAGCTGCAGAGCATCGTCGCGTTCGTCCGCACGCTGCCGATGAAGGATCGCAACAGGCTCGCGGCGTCGGACAGCAGTGCGTCACGCGACGTCTCGCGCAACATCGTCTCCCTGCTCGAGCAGTCGCTCAGCGCGGCGAAGAGCGGGCGGCCCGACGACGCGGCGGACAAGGCGACGGATGCCTACATGGCGTTCGAGCCGATCGAGTCGCCGGCGCGCGCGAAGAATCCGGGACTCGTCGCGTCGATGGAGCGCATCTTCGCCGACTTCAAGGCGGCGGTGCGCAGCAGCGACGTGCGCGGCGCCGAACGACTGCGCGACGCCATCGAGGCCGGGCTCCCCGAAGTGGAAGCGCTGACGCAGCCCGCGGGGAGCGGTTGGGAAGCGTTCTGGCAGTCGTTCCTCATCATCCTGCGTGAGGGCTTCGAGGCGATCCTCGTCGTCGGCGCGGTCGTCGCCTTCCTCATCAAGACGGGACACCGCGAGCGGCTGCGCAACATCTGGCTGGGCGTGGCCTACGCGCTGCTCGCCAGCGCCGCGACGGCGATCGTGCTCAAGACGTTGCTGGCCGCAATGCCGGCGAGTCGCGAGATCATCGAGGGACTCACGCTGCTCGTCGCGGTGGGCGTGCTCTTCTCGGTCAGCTACTGGCTGATCTCGAAGGTCGAAGCGGCGAAGTGGCAGGCGTTCATTCGCGACAAGGTGAACAACGCGCTCCAGCACGGCGGCGGACGCGCGCTCGTGTTCGTGGCCTTCCTCGCCGTGTATCGCGAGGGCGCCGAGACGGCGCTGTTCTATCAGGCGCTGTTCAACGAGGGGCCGAACGTCGCCTTCCCGCTCTCGATGGGGATCGTGGCCGGCTTCGTGGCGCTCGGCGTGATCTTCACGCTGTTCTATCGCTTCGGCGTCAAGATCCCGCTCCGTCCCTTCTTCTCGGTCACGAGCGTGCTGCTGTACCTCATGGCGTTCGTGTTCATGGGGAAGGGCATCCGCGAGCTGCAGGAGGGGAACGCGATCCCGTTGACGGCGATCCCGGGCTTCCCGCACTCGGAGCTGCTCGGTCTGTATCCGAGCTGGCAGGGTGTGCTGGCGCAGCTCGCGCTCTTGCTGCTGTTCGCGTTCGCGGTGCTGAAGACGTTCTGGCCGAAGCGTTCGGTGACCTTGCCGACGGTCATGCCCGCGGCTCCAGCCCCGACTCCCGATGCGATCGCGGCGATCCGCGCTGAGAACGAGGAACTGCGGCGTCGTCTCGTGGCGCTCGAGGAGTCGGTGAACCGCGCCGCGGCGCGCGATCTCGGCAGCGCGAGCACGGTGGTGTCCTCGGACTGATCTTCGCGGCGCTTTTCAGTCTGGATTGATCGCGCTGGTCGGTCGCGCGAGGGTATTCCGGCGGCGCGTGCGGGCTTACACGCTGCGAGCCTCGCGCAAACGGCGCGCGAGTCTCTTGCTACGCCCGATGGCGCCGCCTCCACACCCTCGCGCTCCCTCCCCTCGAGATCCTTCCCAACCG
>Ga0207691_10004997_pt1 | contig 12793 bp, 10 predicted proteins | sample KBSM13metaG_FD_184327 | JGI IMG/M metagenome (GOLD analysis project Ga0207691, IMG submission 184327) | Miscanthus rhizosphere microbial communities from Kellogg Biological Station, Michigan, USA - KBS M1-3 metaG (SPAdes) (version 2) | ecosystem: Host-associated > Plants > Roots > Rhizosphere >... | reverse complement strand
CGGCAACGAGCCTTTCGCGGTGATGCTGCCCGACGACCTCATCTGGAACCGCGGCCCGGGTGCCCTCTCGCAGATGGCCGACCTGGCGCACGAGACGCAGAGCAGCGTGATCGCCGTGCAGCAGGTGCCGCGCGACCAGACCGGCAGTTACGGCATCGTCGCCACCGACGCGTTCAACGGACGCAGCGGTCGCATCACGAGCATCGTCGAGAAGCCCGATCCAGAGGTTGCGCCGAGCACGCTGGCGGTGGTCGGACGTTACGTGCTCGATCCGCGCATCTTCGAGCTGCTCGAGTCGACCAGGCCGGGCAAGGGCGGCGAGATCCAGCTCACCGACGCGATCGCGGCGCTGCTTGCCGAGAGTACCGTCCACGCCTACCGGTTCAAGGGCACGCGTTTCGACTGCGGCACCCACATCGGCCTGGTGGAGGCGACGATCCGCTTCGCGCTCGACCACGAAGTCCTCAGCGAACCGGCGCGCCGCTCGATGCAGAGCGCACTCGACGAGCTGGGCGTCGAGGACTCTCCGTAGGTTGTGCCGTCCTCCATGACGGCAAGGACCAGAACCGGCGTCCATGCCGGACAAGCAATGAAAGCCGCCGGCATGCCTTGACTGTCCTGGCGGGCCGCAGATGAAAACGGCGGGCCGAGGCCCGCCGTTTCCGTGTGCGCGATAGCGTCGCGGATCAGAACGTCACTTCCCCGAAGATGCCGAACTCCTCGGTCTTGGTGTCGTTCGCGTTGTCGCGCAGGTCCTCGTTCTTGTACACGGCGGCGACCTTCAGTCCCTTGCGCACGTCCCACTGCACGCCGGCGTTCCAGAAGCGGTCGGTCAGGGCCTTGTCGAGGTCCTTGCTCGGGTGCGCGCGGTCGTAGCGGCCGAACACCGAGAACTTGTCGGTGAAGCCGTAGCTGCCCCAGAACGAATAACCGGTGGCCTTGTCCTCGAGCGGGCTGAGCACGGTGGTCCAGTTGCGCGCCGTGAAGTACTCCGCGCCGAGGCGGTTGTTGCCCTTCGCATAGGCGATCATCGCGTCGCCGCGGTCGGCGGTGTGCAGGGCCTTGGTCGTCTCGGTTTCCTTGCCGAGCGTGCCCGAATAGCCGCCGATCGCGATCACCGTGTTGGCGATCGGCGAGAAGCCGACGCGGCCCTCGACATCCATGCGCTTGGTGCGGGTCGGGTTGCGGAAGCCGCCGCCGTTCACCGCCGACACCGAGTAGTCGACACGGCCGTCGGCGAGCTTGCCGTTCGCGTTGAGTCCCCAGTCGGCGGTGGTTCCGAAACTCAGGCGGTCGACGATCAGCTTGTCGACGTAGCGGTAGCCGTAGAAGCCTTCCGCATACGGGATCCACGGCATCGGCGCGGCGCCGGCGCGGAACACGAAGGCGTCGCTGAACTTGCCCTGCAGGTAGAGGTTCTTGACGAAGAGCTGGGTCTCGCCGTCAAGCGCGACGTAGTTGAAGTCGGTCGTCAGGTTGGCCGACCAGGTGTCGTTGAACGCGTGGTTGACGATGAGGTAACCGCGCTTGACGTCGAAGCCGACGCCCTGGTTCGCGGTGCGCACGCCGTTCTTCTTCTGGTCGAGCTGGCTGATGTCGAGAAACACCTTGCCACCGACCGAGGTGTCGTTGACGAGCTTGTCGAGCTTCTCGGTCTTCTTCGCCGTGACCTGCAGCGACTCGACGTCCTTGGCCGTGTTGACGTTGACGACCGACTGGGCGTCGTTGCGCGTCTCGAGCTCGTCGACTTTTTCCGAGAGCTTGCTGACAGCGTCTTTGAGCGCCGCGATCTCGCGGTCGCGCGAGGCGAGTTCGGCGGCGACGTCCGGGGCCGGCGCGGCGGCGGCGGCCTTCGCCGCCCGGTGATGGTGCGGTGCCGCGTGTGCGGGATCGGCGGCGAGGCTGCCGGCGCCCAGCGCGAACGCGACGGCCGTGGCGACGAGGGAGGTACGCATGCTTCGAACTCCTTGCTGAGGATGCAGATCTGTCTTCGAATTCGCGCGCCTAGAACCGGCCCGCGCCCCTAATTCCGATAGACCTTATAGGAAATAGGCCGTCGGAGTCAACGTGCCGGGCCGCGCCCGGGGCCGCTCGAGGAGCGGCGCTTCGCGGAGTCGGCGGACGTTCGTGTCGGATCGCGCATGCACGCAGGATGCGCGCACGCCTGTGCCCGGCACTTGACCGGGATCAAGCGGGCTCCAGACCGGCGCGCAAACCCTCGCGCGGGGGGATCAGACGGCTTCGAAGATGCCCGCGGCGCCCATGCCGGTGCCGATGCACATCGTGACCATGCCGTATTTCTGCTTGCGCCGGCGCAGGCCGTGCACGATCGTCGCCGTGCGCACCGCCCCGGTGGCGCCGAGCGGGTGGCCGAGCGCGATCGCGCCGCCGAGCGGATTGACCTTCGCCGGGTCGAGCCCGATGTCGCGGATGACGGCGAGCGCCTGCGCGGCGAAGGCCTCGTTGAGCTCGATCCAGTCGAGCTGGTCCTTCGTGAGGCCCGCCAGCGCGAGCGCCTTCGGAATCGCCGCGATCGGCCCGATGCCCATCACTTCCGGCCGCACGCCGGCGACCGAATAACTCACGAAGCGCGCGAGCGGCGTCAGTCCGTATTGCTTGATCGCCGCTTCGGAAGCGAGCAGCACCGCCGCCGCGCCGTCGGACATCTGCGAGGAATTGCCCGCGGTCACGCTGCCGCCGAATTGGCCGTTGCGGAACACCGGCTTGAGCTTGCCGAGCCCTTCGAGCGAGGTGTCCGCTCGCGGGCCCTCGTCGGTGTCGACGTCGCGCTCGCGCAGCCTCACGGCGTTGCCGCCGAGGTCGGGCTCGTGCGAGACGACGTGGTAGGGCGAGATCTCCGAACGGAACTCGCCGGCGGCGATCGCCGCGAGCGCCTTCTGGTGGGAGGCGAGGGCGAACGCGTCCTGGTCGGCGCGCGAGACCTTCCATTCCTCCGCGACCTTCTCGGCGGTGATGCCCATACCGTAGGCGATCGCGAGGTTTTCCTCGGTGAACACCTGCGGGCTCATCGCGATCTTGTTGCCCATCATCGGCACCATCGACATCGACTCGGTGCCGCCGGCCAGCATGAGGTCGGCCTCGCCGAGGCGGATGCGGTCGGCCGCGAGCGCGACGGCCTGGAGGCCCGAGGAGCAGAAGCGGTTGATCGTCTGCGCCGGGACGCCGTTCGGCAGGCCCGCGAGCAGCGCGCCGATGCGCGCGACGTTCATGCCTTGCTCGCCCTCGGGCATCGCGCAGCCGATCACGATGTCGCCGATGCGCGTGGCGTCGATGCCCTGCGCCTGCGCGACGACCGCGCGCAGCACGTGCGCGAGCATCTCGTCGGGCCGCGTGTTGCGGAACACGCCGCGCGGCGCCTTGCCGACCGGAGTGCGGGTGGCGGCGACGATGTAGGCGTCCTGGGTCTGGCGGGTCATGGGGTTTCTCCGAAAGCGGGAATAGGGAATGGGGAATGGGGAATGGGGAATGGGGAATGGAAAGAGCGCGTGACTGTGAAATCGTCAGACTTTCAACCCTCGGCTCTCTGGGGCAGGGTGCGGGAGAGCGCTTGAGCCATTCCCCATTCCCTATTCCCCATTCCCGCCTTTTCAGTTCCTCAACGGCTTGCCCGTCGTCAACGTATGCACGATCCGCTCCTGGGTCCTGGGCATCTGCGCGAGCGCGACGAAGTGCTCGCGTTCCAGCCGCAGCAGCCAGTCCTCGTCGACCAGCGAACCGCGGTCGATCGTTCCGCCGCACAGCACGGTCGCGATCCGGCTGGCGACCTCGAAGTCGTGTTTCGACATGAAGCGGCCTTCGAGCATGTTCACGAGCATCATCTTGAACGTCGCGATGCCGACGTCGCCGGCCACCGGGATCTGCCGCGCCGGTACCGGCGGCCGCCAGCCGGATTCGGCCAGGCAGCGCACCTGCGCCTTGGCGACGTGCAGCAGTTCGTGCGCGTGGAAAACGACGATGTCGTCCTTGCGCAGCAGGCCCATCTCCTTGGCCTCGAGCGCCGAGCTCGAGACCTTGGCCATGGCGATGGTCTCGAAGTAGGGCTTGAGCTGCGCGAAGACGTCGCCGCCGGCCCCGGCCGCGAGTCCGGCCCGCGTCGCGATCTCCTTGAGCCCGCCGCCGCCGGGCAGAAGGCCGACGCCCGCCTCGACCAGGCCGATGTAGCTCTCGAGCGCGGCGACCGTGCGCGCGCAATGCATCTGGAACTCGCAGCCGCCGCCGAAGGCCATGCCGCGCACCGCGGCGACGACCGGCACCAGCGCGTGCTTGAGCCGCATGCTGGTCGCCTGGAAGTTCGCGATCATCGCGTCAAACAGGTCGACCTTGCCCGCCTGGAGCAGGCCCATCGCGCCCTTGAGGTCGGCGCCGGCCGAGAAGGGCTCGCTGTCCTGCCACAGCACGAGGCCTTGGAAGTCCTGCTCGGCCTTCGCGACGGCCTTCTGCAACCCGTCGAGGACGCCATCATTGACCGTGTGCATCTTGGTCTTGAAGCCGACCACGGCGACGCCGTCGCCGTCGTGCCACATGCGCACGGCGTCGGTCTCGAACACCGTCTCGCCCGGGTTGAAGCGTTCGCCGAGCAGCGGGTCGCAGAAGCGCTGGCGCTTGTAGACGGGCAGGGCGGAGCGCGGCCGCGATGCGTTGCGCGCGGGGCTGTAGCTGCCGTCGAGGCTGTGCACGCCGTCGCGGCCGTCGGTGACCCAGCGCGGCAGCGGCACGTTCGCCATGGCCTTTCCCGCCGCGATGTCCTCGGCGATCCAGCCGGCCACCTGCTTCCAGCCGGCGGCCTGCCAGGTCTCGAACGGGCCGAGCTGCCAGCCGTAGCCCCAGCGGATCGCGAGGTCCACGTCGCGCGCGGTGTCGGCAATCGTCGCGAGGTGGTAGGACGCGTAGTGGAACAGGTCGCGGAACAGCGCCCACAGGAACTGCGCCTGCGGGTGTTCGCTTTCGCGCAGCTTCGCGAACTTGTCGGCCGGATTCTTGATCTTCACGATCTCGGCGACCTCGGCGGCGACGTCGCCCGCGCTGGCCCGGTAGGAGCGGGACGCCACGTCGAGCACTTCGATGTCCTTGGCCGGCTTGCGGTAGAAGCCGGCGCCGGTCTTCTGGCCGAGTGCGCCCTGGGCGATCAGGCCGGCGAGGACTTCGGGGGTGCCGAAGTACGCGTGCCAGGGATCGTCCGGCAGGGTGTCGGCCATGGTCTTGATCACGTGGGCCATGGTGTCGAGGCCGACCACGTCCGCGGTGCGGTAGGTTGCCGACTTCGGGCGGCCGATCGCCGGGCCGGTCAGTGCATCCACGGTGTCGAAGCCCAGGCCGAAGGCCTGGGTGTGGTGGATCGTCGACAGGATCGAGAAGACGCCGATCCGGTTGCCGATGAAGTTCGGGGTGTCCTTCGCGCGGACGACCCCTTTGCCGAGCGTCGTCGTGAGGAAAGTTTCAAGTTTGTCAAGCACTTCTGGCGAAGTGTTCGCGCAAGGTATCAACTCGGCGAGGTGCATGTAGCGCGGTGGGTTGAAGAAGTGCACGCCGCAGAAGCGCTCGTGCAGCGACTCGTCGAGCACGTCCGCCAGGGCATTGATCGACAGGCCCGAGGTGTTGGACGCAAGGATCGCTTCCGGGCCGACGTGCGGCGCGACCTTCGTGTAGAGGCTCTTCTTCCAGTCGATGCGTTCGGCGATCGCCTCGATGATGAGGTCGCAGCCGCGCAGCAGATCGATGTGCTGGTCGTAGTTCGCCGGCACGATGGCCGCGGCGCGGTCCTTCGTCGCCAGCGGCGAGGGCGAGAGCTTGCCGAGGTTGGCGAGCGCCTTGAGGACGACGCCGTTGGGATCGCCCTGGGGCGCGGGCAGGTCGTACAGGATCACGTCGACGCCCGCGTTCGCCAGGTGCGCGGCGATCTGCGCGCCCATCACCCCCGCGCCGAGCACCGCGGCACGCCGGACCAGCAATTTCTTGGACATGTCCCTCTACCCCTGGATTGAAAGAGCGCTAGCTCTTGGTGGCTCAACGCCGGATACGACCCGGATTCACACCCTCAGCCCCGCCGACGCGAAACGGATCAGCGCCGCCGCCGCCTTCTGGCAATGCGCCTTCTCGGACGTGCCCGCGGTGCGCCGGATCAGCCCGAAATCGGCCATCGCGTAGGTCAGCGCGCCTGCGGTGAAGTCCAGCCGCCAATACAGCTCCTCCTTGCCGATCCCGGGCAGGCAGGCGCCGATCGCCTTGGCGAACTCGCGCAGCACATGGCCGTAGTTGTCGGAAAGGAACTTGCGCAGCCGCTCGTTCTTTTCGGCGTAGGCACGCGCGAGCACGCGCACGAAGGCCGAGCCGCCCTGTCGGTCGAGGGTCAGCGAAAGGGCTGGTTCGATGAAGGCGGCGAGGATCGCATCGAGCTCGCCCGGGTGGTCGCGGAGCGCCTCGCGCAGCGCGGCCAGGCGCTTCTCGCTCAATTCGTCCAGTCGGCGCCGGAAGACCTCGGCGACGAGGTTTTCCTTGGAGCCGAAGTGGTAGTTGACCGCCGCGATGTTGACCTCGGCATGCTGGGTGACCTGGCGCAAGGACGTGCCGGCGAAGCCGAACTGCGCGAACAGGTCCTCGGCGGCGCTGAGGATGCGTTCCTTGGTCGAGAAGTGGACGGTCGCGGACACCAGAACACCCGATTCAAACGACTGTTTCAAGTATGCGAATGCCGGCGGGCGTCGTCAAGCGCGCCCTCGATCCGGCGCCGGCCCCGGCCGGAAAGTGAACCGTGGCCGCCGGTTGCGGTCGGACCCGCATGCGCACCGGGCATGCGGACGGGTGGGCCATGGTATCCTTCGCGACCGGAGCGCCGGCCCGACGGCATCGAGCCTCCGTTCGAGATAATCCCCATAACTGTCTGAATTGACTTCACTAAGCCTGGAGCATTGCATGGCGCTGGAGCGCACGTTGTCCATCATCAAGCCCGACGCGGTCGCCAAGAACGTGATCGGCGAAATCTATTCGCGCTTCGAGAAGAACGGCCTGAAGGTCGTTGCCGCGAAGATGAAGCACCTCTCGCGCAAGGAAGCCGAAGGTTTCTACGCGGTGCACCGCGAGCGCGGCTTCTTCAACGCCCTGGTCGAGTTCATGATCTCCGGCCCGGTCATGATCCAGGTCCTCGAAGGCGAGGGCGCCGTGCTCAAGAACCGCGAGCTGATGGGCGCCACCAATCCGAAGGAAGCGGCAGCGGGCACGATCCGCGCGGACTTCGCCTCGTCGATCGACGCCAATGCCGTGCACGGTTCGGATTCGCTGGAGAACGCCGCCATCGAAGCCGCCTACTTCTTCAGCACCACGGAGCTGTGCCCCCGCTGAGGGGAGACCGACGTGACGACCGAATCCGCCCTCGTGAACCTGCTGGACCTCGACCGCCCCGGGATGGTCGCGTTCTTCGCCGGCATCGGCGAACCGCGCTATCGCGCGGAGCAGGTCATGAAGTGGATCTACCATCGCCACGAGACCGACTTCGACGCGATGACCGACCTCGGCAAGCCGCTGCGCGCCAAGCTCAAGGCCGCCTGCGTGGTCGAACCGCCGAAGGTGGTGTTCGAGAAGCCCTCGGCGGACGGCACCCACAAGTGGCTGCTCGGCACCGACGGCGGCGCGATCGAGGCGGTGTTCATCCCGGACAAGGGCAGGGGCACGCTGTGCGTGTCCTCGCAGGTCGGCTGCGGGCTGGCCTGCACGTTCTGCTCGACCGGCACGCAGGGCTTCAACCGCAACCTCTCGACCGCCGAGATCATCGGCCAGGTCTGGGTCGCCGCGAAGCACCTCGGAAACGTCCCGCACAAGCAGCGCAAGCTCACCAACGTCGTGATGATGGGCATGGGCGAGCCGCTGCTGAACTTCGACAACGTCGTGCGCGCGATGTCGATCATGCGCGACGACCTCGGCTTCGGCCTCGCCAACAAGCGCGTGACCCTCTCCACCTCGGGCCTGGTGCCGATGATCGACCGCCTCGCGGTCGAGTCCGACGTCTCGCTCGCGGTGTCGCTGCATGCGCCGACCGACGCGCTGCGCAGCACCCTGGTGCCGCTCAACAAGAAGTACCCGATCGCCGAACTGCTGGCTTCCTGCGTGCGATACGCGCAGCGCAAGCCGCGCACGTCGATCACCTTCGAGTACACGATGATGAAGGGCGTCAACGACCAGCCCGAGCACGCGCGCGCGCTGATCAAGCTCATGCGGGGCGTCGATGCGAAGCTGCAGCGCGACAACGCGGCGAAGGTCAACCTGATCCCGTTCAATCCGTTCCCGGGCACGGCGTACGAGCGCTCGCCGGAAGCCGACATCCGCTCGTTCCAGACGATGCTCCTCGAGAACCACGTGCTCACGATGGTCCGCCGCACGCGCGGCGACGACATCGACGCGGCCTGCGGCCAGCTCAAGGGCCAGGTGCTCGACCGCACGCGGCGGCAGGAAGCGTTCCGCCGCAAGCTCGAACTCGGCGTTCAAGAACTTCCGGCCCAGGAGCAACCGGGGCAGGATCCACAGGGAGATATCCATGCGGCTGCGTGATGCGTGCGTCCTCGGCGGCGCGTTCCTCGTCCTGTTGGCATCGGGCGGATGCAAGAACCTCCATTCGGGACGCAGCAGCATCGAGGTCAAGCACGACAATCCGCACATCAAGAGCGCGCCGGTGACGCCGCGCCAGCGTGCGGAGAACCAGATCGCGCTCGCGCAGGAATACTGGCAGCAGGGCGAGTACGAGATCGCGCTGGAGGACATCCAGAAAGCGATCAAGATCGACGGTTCGTACCCGGAGGCCTACATGATGCTCGGCCTGCTCAACGAGAAGATCAACCGTCCCGACCAGGCCAGCGCCGCCTACGAGAGGTCCGTGAAGCTGGCACCGAGCAACGGCGCGATCCTCAACAATTACGGTGCGTGGCTGTGCCGTTCGGGGCATCCGGCGGAAGCCGACGAGCAATTCCGCCGCGCGCTCGCCGATCCGTTCTACAAGACGCCGCTGGCCGCGCTCGGCAACGCGGCGATGTGCGCGAGCCAGGCCGGCCGTGCCGACCTCGCCGAAGGTTACGATCGCCGCATGCTCGCGGCCGACCCGAACAACGTGGATGCGCTGTACTCGCTGGGCGCGATCGCCTACCAGCGCGGCGACTACATCCATGCGCGCGCGTTCGCCGAGCGCCTGCTGGCCGGGCCGAAGGTCCTGCCCGAGTCGCTGGACCTCGCCGCCCGCATCGAGGACAAGCTCGGCGACGCGAAGGCGGCGCGCGACTACCGCGAGCGCCTGGCCGCGGAATTCCCGAATTACGTGCCGCAGAAGTTCTGATGGCCGCACGACGCGACCCCGCATCGACTGCGACGTACGCGAGCCTCGGGCGCCGCCTGCGCGCCCAGCGGCTTGCGCGCCAGTGGACGAGCGACCAGGTCGCTGCGCGCCTGCGCCTGCCGGCGGCGATCGTCGAGGCGATGGAACGCGACGACCACGCGAGCCTGGGCGCGACGTTCTTCGCACGCAGCCGGCTGCTCGCCTACGCGGGGCTGGTGGATGTCCCGGTCGCCGCGGTCGAGGCGCAATTCGCGAACACGCTTTACGATTCGCCGGGCGCCCCGGACCCCGTGTCCGGTTCGCGAGCGATGCGGTTGGTGCGTCGTTCCGTCGGTTCCGGCATCCAGCTCGCGCTCGCCGGATTGGCGGCGTTCGCGATCGCGGCCGTGATCGCGCACGGGCACGCGGGCATTGCGGCGCCTGCGCGGGTGCAGCACCCGGCAATGGCTGCGGGTCGCGGCGGCGAGGCGGCGCTCGCGCACCTCGACGTCACGCGCGACAGCGCCTACGCGGTGCAGGACGATCCCGCCGCCGGCGCGAACGCGGCGCGCTTTGAGCTATCCTCCGCCCGCAAACCCGCGCCGGTGAAGCACTGATCCGGCATCCCGCGCCGTCCACGCGACGGCCATTTCCCTCCGAAGGACGGGCGCCACGCGCCCAGCGACGACAGCATGGCCATTGACGACCAGGAAGAATACGAACAGGGCGAACGCGTCAGGAACTGGCTGCGGAACAACGGCGGTTCGGTCATCGGCGGCATCGCCGTCGGCCTGTCGTTGATCGCGGGCTGGAACTGGTGGCAGCACAAGCAGCAACTGGCCGGCGAGAAGGCCTCGGACGCCTACGTCGAAGTCGCCAAGGCGATCGACGCCGGCGGCGACGAGAAGCGCATCGCGGTGCTGGTCAAGGGTATCGGCGCGAACTACCCGAAGACCCCCTATGCGACCCTCTCGGTGCTGCGCCTGGCCGCGCACCAGGTGGACGTCGGCGACGCGAAGGGCGCACTGGCGACGCTCGAGGCGATGCCGGCGCCATCGGAGGCCGCTCTCGCGACGCTCGCGCGCCTGCGCGAAGGACGCCTCCTGCTGGTGCTCGGCCATCCGGCCGATGCCCTCAAGCGCATCGATGCGATCCACGACGATGCGTGGGTGTCGGTCGCCGACGAGATCCGCGGCGACGCCGAACACGCGCTCGGACACGACGACGTCGCGCGCACGCACTACGCGAACGCGCTGCTCAAGCTGCCCGAGGAAGCGCCGAACCGGCAGCTGCTCGAAATGAAGTTGACCGAAGTCGGCGGCCAGGCCGCCAAACCCGAGGACAAGAAAGCATGAGATTTTCCCGAGTCGTTCTCGTCGCCGCGTTGATCGCGGCCGTCTCCGGCTGCACCACCATCAAGGGCTGGATCGCCAAGGCGGGCAGCAGCAACGACAACGTCCATGCGCCGGTGAAGCTGACCCCGGTGACGCCGAGCATCTCGGTGCGCCGCGTCTGGAACCGCTCGGTGGGCAAGGGCGAGCGCCTGCTCGGACTGCGCGACAAGCCCGCGATCGACGGCGGCCGCGTGTACGTCGAAGAGGCCTACGGCCCGGGCCTCTATGCGATCGACCTCGCCACCGGCCGTGACGTGTGGCACCAGAACACCAAGCTTCGCCTCACCGGCGGTCCGGCCGCGGGCGGGGGCGTCGTCGTCGCGGGTTCGGTCAACGGCGACGTGCTCGCGGTGGCGGCCGATTCGGGCGCCGAGCGCTGGCGCGCGAAACTCTCGTCGGAAATCATCTCGACGCCGCTGATCGCGGGCGACGTGGTCGTCGTGCGCACCGGCGATGGCAGGGTCGCCGCACTCGGGCTCGCCGACGGCAAGCGGCGCTGGAGCTTCGAACGCCAGTTGCCGAGCCTGACCCTGCGCGGCAATCCCTCGCCGGTGCTCGGAGCGAATGGCCTGGTGTACGTCGGTTACGAGGACGGCGACCTCGTCGCGCTGCGCGCGACCGACGGCGTCAAGGTCTGGGAACAGGCCGTCGCGCAGGCCGAGGGCCGCAGCGACCTCGATCGCCTCGCCGACATCGATGGCGAAGTCGTCGCGAGCCCGGACGGCGTCTTCGCGGCGAGCTACAAGGGCAAGGTCGCGGCGCTCAGCCCCGACAACGGCAGCCCGATGTGGTCGCATTCGATGACCAGTTACGGCGGCCTCGCGCGCGGCGGCGACACCCTGTTCGCGAGCGATGCCTCGGGCGTGGTGTGGGCGCTCGACCGCAACACGGGCAATGCGCTCTGGAAGCAGGACGGGCTCGGCTACCGCTGGCTGAGCACGCCCGCGGTGCAGGACGGCTACATCGTGGTCGGCGACCTCGAGGGCTACCTGCACTGGCTCAAGCCCGACACCGGCGCGATCGTGGCGCGCGACCGCATCGGCGGCCGCCACGACGCGATCCGCGCGACGCCGCAGGTGTCGTCCGACGGCACCCTGGTTGCGGTGACGACCAAGGGCCGGCTCGCGGCGTACCGCATCATCGGCAAGTAAGTTTCGCCGGCGCGCGCGACCGCGCGCGCCGGACTTAGGACGGATCGCTTTCCATGCTGCCATTGGTCGCCCTGGTCGGCCGGCCGAACGTCGGCAAGTCCACCCTGTTCAACGCGCTCACGCGCAGCCGCGACGCGCTCGTCCACGACGAGCCGGGCGTCACGCGCGACCGCAACTACGGCATCTGCAAGCTGCTGGAAGGCCGGCCGTTCGCGGTCGTCGACACCGGTGGCCTCTCCGGCGACGAGGCCGGGCTCGCGGGGCTCACCGCGCAACAGGCGCGCGCGGGCGTGGAGGAGGCGGACGTCGTGCTGTTCATCGTCGACGGGCGTGCCGGCCCCAGTCCGTTCGACGAGTCGATCCTCGCCTGGCTGCGCAAGACGTCCAAGCCGCTCGTGCTCGTCGTCAACAAGACCGACGGCCTCGATCCGGCCACGTGCGTGGCCGAGTTCGCGCGCTTCGGCATCGCCGCGCCGGTCCCGGTGTCGTCCGCGCACCAGCGTGGCATTCCCGAACTGCTAGCGGACGTGCTCGCGCGGTTGCCTCCCGAATCCGCCGCCGAAATCGCGGTCGATCCCGAACGCCTGCGCCTGGCCGTCGTCGGCCGTCCGAACGTCGGCAAGTCCACCCTCGTCAACCGCCTGCTCGGCGAGGAACGCGTGATCGCTTCCGAGGTGCCGGGCACCACGCGCGATTCGATCTCGATCGACATGGAGCGCGACGGCCGCAAGTACCAGCTCATCGACACCGCCGGCATCCGCCGCCGCGGCAAGATGGAGGACGCGATCGAGAAGTTCAGCGTGATCAAGACGCTGCAGTCGATCGACGCGGCGCAGGTGATCGTGTTGATGCTCGACGCGAGCGAGGGCGTGACCGAACAGGATGCGACCGTGCTCGGCCATATCCTCGATTCGGGCCGCGCCTTCGTCGTTGCG
>Ga0207691_10004995_pt1 | contig 12799 bp, 10 predicted proteins | sample KBSM13metaG_FD_184327 | JGI IMG/M metagenome (GOLD analysis project Ga0207691, IMG submission 184327) | Miscanthus rhizosphere microbial communities from Kellogg Biological Station, Michigan, USA - KBS M1-3 metaG (SPAdes) (version 2) | ecosystem: Host-associated > Plants > Roots > Rhizosphere >... | reverse complement strand
TTTGGCCGCGGTGGCCGCGACATCGCCGACGGCGTAGCCGGCCACCTCGCGCCCATAGGGGTACGGCAGCTGACCGTCGGTGACCGCTGCTTTTAACAGGGGTTTAATCGCCTCCCGCGTAGCCTTGCCTGACCGCAGCTCTGCACCAGTTGACTCGCTCTCTCGGGTTCCATCGGTACGGCAGATACGGTAATCGGGGCACTTCTTGGCCCAGGCGCGGTCTCCGCTCCTGGGCTTTTTGTTGCCGGCTTTCGCAACTCCGGGGATTCACGGCCGCCTGTGCAAGAATCGCCGGCATTCGTGGAGGCAACGGGGCGCAACTGCGCGTCATCCGTGCATAACAGGATCATCGATGCGCATCCTCGTCATTGAAGACAACAGCGACATCGCCGCCAACCTTGGCGACTATCTCGAAGACCGCGGGCACACCGTGGATTTCGCCGCCGACGGCGTCACCGGCCTGCATCTGGCGGTCGTGCACGACTTCGACGCGGTGGTGCTCGACCTCAACCTGCCGGGCATGGACGGCCTGGAGGTCTGCCGCAAGCTGCGCAACGAGGCGCGCAAGCAGACGCCGGTGTTGATGCTGACCGCGCGCGACAGCCTGGACAACAAGCTCGCCGGATTCGATTCGGGCGCCGACGACTACCTGATCAAGCCGTTCGCGCTGCAGGAAGTCGAAGTGCGCCTCAACGCCCTGTCGCGCCGTGGCCGCGGCGTGCAGACGCGTGTACTGGAAGTGGGCGACGTCGAATACAACCTCGATACGCTGGAAGTGCGTCGCGAGGGCAAGCTGCTGCAGCTCAATCCGACCGCGCTGAAGATCCTGCAGGCGCTCATGGAATCCTCGCCGGCGGTGGTCACGCGACAGGAACTGGAAACGCGCGTGTGGGGCGAGGAACTGCCGGATTCGGATTCGCTGCGCGTGCATATCCACGGCTTGCGCGCCGTAATCGACAAGCCGTTCGCCACGCCGATGATCCAGACCCGCCACGGCATCGGCTACCGGATCGCGGCGCCCGATGCCAGCAGCTGAAGGCGCGTCGCCGGCGCGCAGGCCGACGCGTTATCGACGGCGGCTTCGCAGCCGCATCATCCTGTCGTTCCTGCTGCTCGGTTTTGGCCTGACCCTGCTCCTCGCCTTCGCCACCAACTGGGCGCGCAACCGCGTCGAGAACCAGCTGGTCGAAGACGTGATGAACAAGAACATCGACGAGTTTGCTCGTCGGTATTACACCGATCCGGCCAAGAATCCAGACGTTCCGGTCCAGCAGATGCTCGGACGGGTGGTGAAACCGCCGAATTTCGAGGCGCTGCGCGCCGAGCAGCCGGAGTGGTACGCGCTGCCGGACGGCATCCACGGGATCAGTGGTACCAATCCCGACGGCAGTCCGTTCTCGTACAAGCTCGCCGTGCGCAAGACGCGCGAGGCATGGTTCTTCCTCGCCTACGACATGACCCAGTCCAAGCGGGGCGAGAAGCAGTTCAACAACGCATTGATCGGAGTGGTCGCGGTCTTCACCGCGCTGTCGCTGCTCGTCGGCTGGTGGGCGGCGTCACGAGTGATGAGCCCGGTGTCGGAACTCGCGAACCGCCTGCGCAGGTCCGGCCGCAGCTCGCAGCCCGAAGCGCTCGCCACGCATTTCGCCGACGACGAAGTCGGGCAACTGGCCGGAGCGCTGGACGATTACGCGATGCGCCTGACCGAAGTCGTGCAGCGCGACCGCGAGTTCAACGCCGACGTCAGCCATGAACTGCGCACGCCGCTGGCGGTGATCAAGGGTGCGGTGGAACTTCTTCTGACGCGGCCCGACATCGACGACAAGACGCGCGCGCGCCTGCAGCGCATCCAGCGCGCCGAGCAGCAATGCACCGACCTGATCAGCGCCCTGCTGCTGCTGTCGCGCAACGAGCGCGGGCACGGCGCGGCGGACGTCGCCCGCATCACCGAGCAACTGCTGGATGCCCATCGCGCGCAACTGGGCGGCAAGCCGCTGCTGTTGCGGATGGAGGGCGAGCGCGGACTGGTCGTCGACGCGCCGGAGGCCGCGGTCGCCGTCGCGCTCGGCAACCTGATCGGCAACGCGGTCAAGTACACGGCGCAGGGCGAGGTCGTCGTGCGCCTGCTGCCCGGTGCCGTGCAGGTGGTCGATTCCGGGCCCGGACTCACCCCGGAAGACGCCGCGCGCCTGTTCGAGCGCGGTTATCGCGGCACCCACGCCGAGCATTCGCAGGGTGGTGGCATCGGCCTGTCGATCGTGCGCCGGTTGTGTGCGCTCTATGACTGGAACGTGCGCGTCCTGCCCGGCAGCGAACGCGGCGTGATCGCCACACTCGCTTTCAGCGCAGCCTGAACTTGTCGATGCAGGTCGGCCCAGGCCCGCCACAACGGCGGGCAGGAGTCGGCCTTACACCGGTTCGAGCCAGCCGTACTTGTCCGGCGTGCGGCCGTCGAACAGGCCGAAAAACAGTTCCTGCATGCGCTGCGTCAGCGGACCCGGTTTGCCGGTTCCGACCGGGCGTCCATCGACCGAGCGGATCGGCGTGATTTCCGCCGCCGTGCCACACATGAACAACTCGTCGCACAAATACAGGTACTCGCGCGGCAGGTCGCGTTCGACGACGGGGATGCCGTGGTCACGGGCCAGGGTGATCAGCGAATTGCGGGTGATGCCGTTGAGCAGGGCGGCGCTGACCGGCGGCGTGTGCAGCGCGCCGTCGAAGGCCAGGAACAGGTTCTCGCCCGCGCCTTCGCTCAGTAGTCCGGTCGATGCGAGTGCGATGCCTTCTCCGAAACCAAGCCGTCGCGCTTCGCGCGCGACCAGTTGTCCGGACAGGTAATTGCCGCCGGCCTTGGCGCCGGCCGGAATGGTGTTGGGTGCGAACCGCTGCCAGCTCGACACGCAGGCGTCGATGCCCGCGGCGATGACGTCATGGCCGAGATACGGCCCCATTTCCCAAGCCGAGACGGCGACGTCGGTCGGCGTATCGGCCGACAAACCGAATCCGCCGAGGCCACGGAACGCGACGGGGCGCAGATATGCCTTGCCCAGGCCGTTGGCCTTGAGCACTTCGCGACACGCCGCGTTGAGCTCCTCCACCGAATACGGAATCGGCATGTCGTAGATCTTCGCCGAGGCAAACAGGCGCCGCGTGTGGTCGCTCAAGCGGAAGATCGCCGCGCCGTCGGCAGTCTCGTAACTGCGTATGCCTTCGAACACCGACGAACCGTAGTGCAGCGCGTGCGACATCACGTGGGTGGTCGCCTCGGCCCATGGCTTGATGGCGCCGTTATGCCAGATCCATTCCGGGTAGCGCTGCGCCATGACCGACTCCAACTTTCGAGATGAATAGTTTAACGGCGTGTCTCATTTCCTGCGCACGGCGGTTCTAGACTCGGCTTGTCCTCTCGATGGAGCACGCGGATGGAGAAGGCGATGCCGGTCCGGCGCATCCTCACCCTCGACGGCGGCGGCATCCGCGGCCTGGTCAGCGCGATCTGGCTCGAGGCGTTGCAGGCGCGCCTGCACGCCGCCGGCAAGGGCGACGTGCGCTCGCGCTTCGACCTGATTGCGGGTTCGTCCACCGGTGCGCTGATCGCCGCCGGCCTCGCCTGGGGCTTGCCGCCAGGGCAGCTCACCGCGCTTTATGAGCATTTCGGCGACGAGGTGTTTCCCGGCGCGGCGGAGCGCCTTTGGTCGCGCTTGACCCGCGCGTTCAGCGAAGGCCTGTCGGCGCCACGATATTCGCCCCGTGGCCTGGAAACCGTTCTCCAGCGCGTCTTCGGCGAGGGAACGCTGGGTCAGGCATCGCCGCGACTGATGGCGATCGCCTACGACACGCTCGCGCGCAGCCCGGTCTTCTTCAAGAGTTTCAAACCCGAACACGCATCGATCCCGCTGTGGGAGGTCTGCCGCGCGGCGACGGCGGCGCCCGCCTATTTTCCCGCGCACCTGACCACCATCGGCGGCCAGCGTCGCGCCCTCATCGACGGCGGCGTAGTGGCAAACAATCCCACCGCCTGCGCGATCGCCGAAGCGGTGAGGCTCAACGGCGACGAGCGGCTGGACGCGCTGATCGTGCTGTCGATCGGCACGGGCGAGGCGACGCGTCCGATTTCCGAGCGCAACGCAACGCAGTGGGGCGCGCTGGAGTGGGCGATCCCGATCATCGACGTCCTGTTCGACGGCTCCGCCGACGCAGTGGATTACATCGCCGACCAGATCCTCGCCGAAGGCCGTTACTTTCGCCTGCAGGCACCGCTGCTGCGCGGATACGACGATTTCGACAACGTCGACGCCACCAACCTGCTGGCGTTGCGCAGGACGGCCGAAGATTACCTCGCGACGCCGGACGTACAGCGATCGCTCGATCGCCTGGTCGCGCTGTTGTAGGTCACAGCGTCACCCACCAGCATCCGAATCCACGTCGCAGGCCGAACACGGTACGCGACGGCGTCGTGCCATTGGCGAGCGTCTGCTCCAGGCGCAACGCAACCGGTGCGCGCCGCGTGGTCGTCTGCGGAAAATAATCGCCGCCGGTGGCGCTTGCCTCTCCGGGATAGACCGGGACCACGTCGACCAGTGGCCGCGCGACAATCGCCTGCAGGCGATCCATCAACGCGTAGCCGGCGCTGTTCGACATCCCCGACCAGCCGTACACGCCGGCGAGGCGGTTCACGTCACGCGTGTCGACCGCAGTGGTCACTTCGAACACCAGGTCCTGGAGGGTGCGCGGACAACTGTCGCGACGAACGGGGGCGCCCGGGGCTGCGGGGCCTGGCGCGCGCCGTTGGACCGCGCCGATATCCTCGCAACGCCGGTCCGTGAACACCGACGTGCCATCGCCCGCCACGCAGTGGCGCACCTCCGCACATGCGGGACCGCTCGCACACAGGAACAGCAGCAGGGCAATCGGGCGCGTCTTCATTGCGGCAGCCTAGCGGCGCCCGGAAGCGGCGGGAAGGCGGTGCGCAGGTCTCAGCGCGCCTCGCGTTCAGAACGTGACGAAGTAACAACCTGCATATCGATGCACGTCGAAGTCGATGGCTGATCGCGACCCATCGTCGCCCAGCACCAGCTGCAGCATGCCCGCATCGCCGCCGATGGCCGATGCGCCCGCTCCGGTCGCTTCCGGGTTCACGTCCGCATCGTCGAGCGACGCCATCTGGATCTGCGCATCGAAGTAGTGGCTGTCGACCACGGGCTTGCCGGTGAGCGCCTGCAGTCGATCGATCGTGTGCTCGCCTTGGCGGGTCGACATTCCGACCCAGTGGTAACTCTCGGCGACCCGATTGACGTCGCCCATCGCCAGCGACGCGCGCAAATCCATGGTCAGCTGTGTCGGTGTACGCGCGCAACCCGCGCTCGGATCACGTCGCACAACCTCAGGCGGCGCACCGGCGGCATCGGCATCGTCGAAGTGCGATTCGTCGCGGTATATGCGGGTGAGCAGGTTGCCGGAGAGCGGGGCCGCCTTCGCGCCGAACGCCGAACAGGCCTTGTCGGTGTAGACGAGCGTGCCGTCGGGCGACTGGCAGCGCAGGATCGCGCTCGTGGCCTGCACCGGAACGGCCATCGGCGCCGCGACCAGCAGCAATGTTGCGGCAAGCGATGCGAGCAGCGAACGAAACATGGCGATACCGGTGATCCGACGATTGCAATCATCGGTGCCATGTCGTCAACACATCGTGGTTGACGTGTGCGTTCAGCTGAACCGGCGTGAACTTCAGCGCAGGTTCTGCAATACGTTCAGCGTCGGTTTTGAAAGATTCAACGTGTAGAAGTGCAGGCCGGGCGCACCGCCATCGATGAGGCGCCTGCACATCCCGGCGACAAGTTCGGAAGCGAAGCTGCGGATCGACTCGGAATCGTCGCCGAACGCGTGCATTCGCCGTGCGATCCAGCGCGGGATCTCCGCGCCGCAGGCGTCCGAAAAGCGCTTGAGCTGGGAGAAGTTCGAGATCGGCATGACGCCGGGCACGATCGGCACTTCGACGCCAAGCTTGCGTACGTCGTCGACGAAGCGGAAATACGCGTCGGCGTTGTAGAAATACTGTGTGATCGCGCCATCGGCGCCCGCATCGATCTTCGCCTTGAAATGGCGCAGGTCCGCTAGCGCGTCCTCGGCTTGCGGATGTGTTTCCGGATAGCAGCCGACTTCGATGTGGAACCAGTCGCCATGTTCCTCGCGGATGAACGCAATCAGGTCCGAGGCGTAGCGCAGGTCGCCCATGCGCGCCATGCCGGAGGGCAGGTCCCCACGCAGCGCGATCAGCCGCCTGCAGCCGAGTGCACGATACAGGCGCAACAGGTCGCGGATCTCTTCGCGGCTTCCGCCCATGCACGATACGTGCGGCGCCGCCTCGTAACCGTGCACGTGTCGCAGGTGGCGCACGGTTTCGGAGGTGTAGCTCAACGTCGAACCGCCGGCGCCGAACGTGCACGACACGTATTCCGGCGCGTGCGGCTTCAGCCGCTTCGCCGTCCGATCGAGCAGCTCGCGCTGCTCGTCGGTCTTGGGGGGATAAAACTCGAAGGAGATCGGGATCATGGGCATCTGTCGTCGTGCCGGAACTACGAAGCCGCCATCCCCCGAAGCAGGGATCCGAGGACGTCGCGTGCCGTCAGTGCAACGTCCATGGATTCCCGACTTCGCTGGAACGGCGACCAGGAGCAGCCGTCAATACCGGTAGTGGTCCGGCTTGTACGGCCCTTCGAGTGCCACGCCGAGATAATCGGCCTGTTCCTGCGTCAACGTCGTCAGCTTCACGCCGATCTTTTCCAGGTGCAGGCGGGCGACTTCCTCGTCGAGCTGCTTGGGCAGGCGATAGACGGTCTTCTCGTAGGTGTCCTTGTTGGCCCACAGATCGATCTGCGCAAGCGTCTGGTTGGAGAAGGAATTCGACATCACGAAGCTGGGGTGCCCAGTCGCGCAACCAAGGTTGACGAGGCGGCCTTCGGCGAGCAGGAACATCGCGTTACCGTTCGGAAAGACGTACTTGTCCACCTGCGGCTTGATGTTGATGCGCTTGGCGCCAGACGCATTGAGCGCGTCGACCTGGATCTCGTTGTCGAAGTGGCCGATGTTGCAGACGATCGCCTGGTCCTTCATCTGCCGCATGTGCTCGAGCGTCAGCACGTCCTTGTTGCCGGTGGTGGTGACGTAGATGTCGCCCCGTCCGAGCGTCGATTCGACGGTATTGACCTCGAAGCCTTCCATCGCCGCCTGCAATGCGCAGATCGGGTCGATTTCGGTGACGACGACACGCGCGCCGTACGCACGCAGCGAATGCGCCGAGCCCTTGCCGACGTCGCCGTAGCCGCACACCACCGCCACCTTGCCCGCAAGCATCACGTCCATCGCGCGCTTGAGGCCGTCGGCCAGCGATTCGCGGCAGCCGTAGAGGTTGTCGAACTTGGACTTGGTCACCGAGTCGTTGACGTTGATCGCCGGCACCAACAGCTTGCCCTGCTCGGCGATCTGGTAGAGGCGATGCACGCCGGTGGTCGTCTCCTCCGAAACGCCCTTCCAGTCTTTGACCACGTTGGTCCAGAAGCCGGGACGCTCCTTGGCCACGCGCTTGAGCAGGCTCTTGATGACGCCTTCCTCGTGCGAGGCGGCGGGCTCGTCGACCCACTTCGAACCCTGTTCGAGTTCGTAACCCTTGTGGATCAGCAGCGTCACGTCGCCGCCGTCGTCGACGACCAGCTCCGGACCCTTGCCACCCGGGAAGGTCACGGCGTCGAGCGTGCAGTCCCAGTATTCCTCCAGCGTCTCGCCCTTCCACGCGAACACCGGCGTGCCGGTTGCGGCGATCGCGGCGGCGGCGTGGTCCTGCGTCGAGAAGATGTTGCACGAGGCCCAGCGCACGTCGGCGCCGATGTCCTTGAGCGTCTCGATCAGTACCGCGGTCTGGATGGTCATGTGCAGCGAGCCGGTCACGCGCACGCCCTTGAGCGGCTTGGCGGCGGCGTGCTTGCGGCGGATCGACATCAGCCCCGGCATCTCGTGCTCGGCGATGTCGATTTCCTTGCGGCCCCAGTCGGCGAGGGCAATGTCGGCGACCTTGTAGTCACCGTCGGTGGAAAAGGTCTTGGCTTGTGCGTTCATGGATCGCTCCGTTCAGTGAAACCCCGCGGGGTCTCGCATCAAACGGGCGCCGTTTCGCAGGAAATCCACCGAGCCTGGCCGGGCTTGCCTGGTAACAAGCAGCACGGTCGCAGCGCCCCTCGGCGGGAGCGGCATTCTATCGCTTTCTCGCGATGGAAGGATGAATCGCGCCGCGACTGACTCGCCCTGTCGAGCCACCTCAACGCGCCGCAGCGCGCTGGGAAACGCATATTGCGGGTTGCTGCCGCGGTTGGCGCCCGGATGGGCCGCACCGCCGCCCGCGAGCACTTGCGAAAGGCGCCCTCGCCCCAGCCCTCTCCCGCAAGCGGGAGAGGGGTCAGTTCGTCAGTCGCGTTCCTGGGCAGCGCGGGTATCGGGGTCGCCTGAATACCGCCACGCGACAGGCGCATGCTCCGGCAATTCGATCTCGGGCATGCCCTTGGCCTTGAGTGCGGCATTCGCCGTTGCGAGGTCGCCATCGCGCAGCTTGGCGAAATCATTTTCGACGTCGCCCAGTTCGCGTTCGAGTGCTCCGGTGTAGGCGACGAGCGTGTCGGCGGGCTTTCCTTCGTACGACATCAGTGCGCCGTAAAGCTGGTCCATGTGTTCACGCAGGCGCTCCTCGCCCGTGATCGCGCCGCCTTCCTTGGTCGCGACGATCTGCTTGCGGATCGTGTCGGCCTTATCGGCGAGCGCGGTCAGTTGCGTGCGCAGCGCGTCGTCCTGCGGGAGCTTGCCTGCCGAGGCGGCGGCACCGGCGCGCACGGCCTGGATGCGGGCGACGAGGTCGCTCATGCGGCCGAACATCCCATGCACCTTCATCGTGGCGTCGAACTGCGCCTTGCGCTCGGCAACCGAGAACGGCGAGCGCGGATCGAGTGTGACGGCGATCTTGTCGGTATAGACATGGTCGCCCTTGGTCATGCGCACCGTGTACGTGCCCGGTGGCACGCGCGGCCCCTGCGTGCTGCTGCCGGCGATCGATGCAGCCGGCGGTACCAGCGGCGGCTTGACGTTCATCGGCCACGCGACGCGATTGATGCCGCGACGCTTTCCGGCTGGCAGCGTGTCGAGCACCTCGCCCTTGTCGTCGAGGACCTCGAGCTTGAGCGGGCCGAAGAGGTGCCTGGCCCGTTGGTAGTAGGTGACGGTCACATCGCTGGACGCGCTCGCACCCGCATAACTGGCATCGCCTTCAGGCCATCCGCCGGAGGTGCTGATGCGCTGCTGCTGCGGACGTGTCGGCAGGAACACGGCCTCCTGCTGCAGGAGTTCGGGCTTCAACGCACGCAGCGGCGTGAGGTCGTCGATGATCCAGATGCCGCGGCCGTGGGTGGCCAGCACCAGGTCGCCATCGCGCGGCTGCACCATCAGGTCGCGGACCGCGACGGCCGGGAAATCGCCGCCCTTGAATTGCGCCCACGTCACGCCATCGTCGGGGGAGATCCACAGGCCGAGCTCGGTGCCCGCAAACAACATCCCGCGTCGCACCGGATCTTCGCGCAGCACGTGTGCGTAACCCTGAATCCCCTTGGTCTGCGACGCATTCGCCAGCGCCTGCCAGTGCGCACCGTAGTCCGTGGTCTTGTAGAGCATGGGCGCCATGTCGCCAAAGGTATGCCGGTCGAAGGCGACGTACGCCGTGCCGGCGTCGAACCTGCCGGCATCGACGTACGACACCCACGAGTTCGCCGGAACGCCCGCTGCAGCGGTGACGTTCTTCCACGACTTGCCGCCATCGCGCGTGACCTGGACGTTGCCATCGTCGGTGCCGACCCAGATTACGTCGTGATCCTTCGGCGATTCGCTGATCGCGTAGATCGTCGTGTGCATTTCCGCCGCGGAGTTGTCGACGGTGATGCCGCCGGATTGCTCCTGCAGTTGCTTCTGCGGATCGTTGGTGGTCAGGTCCGGCGAGATGCGGTCCCAGGTCTGGCCGTGGTCACGCGTGCGGAACAGGAACTGCGAACCGATGTACAGGGTGTTCTTGTCGGTCGGCGACAGGGCGATCGGCGTGTTCCAGTTCCAGCGCAGCTTTTCCTTGTAGTTCGCGCGCGGCTGGATGTCGCGGTACTCGTGAGTGACGCGGTTGACGCGCCCGATCGTGCCGCCCTGCGCCTCGGCGTAGATGAACTTCGGGTCCGACGGATCGGGAAACATCCAGAAACCGTCGCCGCCGTACATGTTTTCCCAACGCGAATTGGTGATGCCGCCCGGATACGACGAATCGCCGACCCAGGAACTGTTGTCCTGCAGGCCGCCGTAGACGTGGTATGGATCGTCGTTGTCGACGCTCACGTGATAGAACTGCGAGATCGGCAGGTTGTTCGCCTTCAGCCAGCGGTTGCCGCCGTCCTTCGACAACCACATGCCGCCGTCGTCGCCGGCGATGACCTTCTGCGGGTCCTTCGGGTCGATCCACAGATCGTGGAAGTCGCCGTGTGCGCCACCGCCGACGTTGGCGAAGGTCTTGCCGCCATCCAGGCTCTGGATCAATGCCAGGTCCGGCTTGAACAGGCGATCGGGATTGGTCGGATCGACGATCAGGTTGGCGAAGTAGAACGGCCGCCACACCATCATCTGGCTGTCGTCGCGGCGGTCCCATGTCTTGCCGCCGTCATCCGAGCGGTACAGCGCGCTCTTGACGTCTTCGACGAACGCATACACGACGCTGGAGTTCGATGGCGCCACCGCCACCGCGATGCGGCCGTAGGGCTTTGCCGGCAGTCCGCCGCCGGTGACTTCAGTCCAGCTCGTGCCGCCGTCGGTCGAGCGGTACAGGCCGCTGCCCGATGGCGCTTCGGCGTTCTCGCCGCCGGAACGGAACGTCCAGCCCTTGCGGCGGAAATCCCACAGCGATGCGAACACCACATTGGGGTTCTTCGCATCGACGCTCATGCCGCCGCATCCGGTCGACCCGTTGCTGCCCTTGAGCACCTGCGTCCACGACTTGCCGCCGTCTCTGGTGCGATACACGCCACGCTCCGGCGAATCGCTCCACAGCCTGCCGGTGACGCAGGCGAGCACGGTGTTGCCGTCGCGCGAATCGACCGCGAGCTTGACGATGCGTTCGGAGTTCGGAAGGCCGACGTTGGCCCAGGTCTCGCCGCCGTCGGTCGAGTGGTAGACGCCGTTGCCGATCGACACCGAGTTGCGCGTCCACGCCTCGCCGGTGCCCACCCACACGTTGTCGGGGTCCTTCGGGTCCAGCGCGATCGCGCCGATCGACTGCACCGCCTGTTTGTCGAACTTCGGCTTGAAGGTCGTCCCGCCGTCGGTGGATTTCCACACGCCGCCGCTGGCCGCACCGACGTAGAGGACGGTATCGCCCTTCTTGTCGTGGGCGGCGGCGACCGCGGCGATGCGCCCGCTCATCGTCGCCGAACCGATGTTGCGGATACCCAGGCCCGAGATCACGCCCTGGTCGAAAGTTGCCGGCTTGGCGGGAGAGGCTGGGGCCTGCGCCATTGCGGAGGAAGCGAGCGCTGCGCCGATGCTGAGCGCGAGCAAGGTCATGGAACGATGCATGGCGTTCTCCGTCTCAGCGTTTGGCAGGGGTGGAAGAAGGGAAGGCGAAGATGCCGGTATCGATCGGTTTGTTGAGTTCCGCCGATTCGATGTGGACCTGGCCCTGCTCGAACGGGAAGTACACGCCATCGACTTTTTCGTATTCGCCCAGGTCGGTCGTCTGCACCTGCTCCTGGCCGCGCACCATGCGATGGTCGACGACGCGGATCTCGAGGAACTGGTCCGGGTCGAGATAGACCACGCGGCTGTCGCCGTTCTTGAAGGTCACGCGCAGCTTGTGCGCATCGGTGCCGTCGATGTCCTCGGTGCCGAGGTATTCGATCTTTTCGCCTTTCTTCTGCGCATCCAGCAGCGGGCCGGCGATGTCGGCGGCGAGGGCGAGGTCCTTGGTGTCGTCGCCGCTGAGTTTCTGCGGATCACGGCGGCCCTGGAATGGATCGATGGCCCAGCCCTGCGTGCCATCCCACGCATTCACCTGGGTCAGCCCCTGCAGCGACAGCTCGAAGCGGATCTTGTCGGGAGCCAGCGCAAAGCTCTCGGCCTTCGCCTCCAGCCCGCCACCCAGGCGCAGCTTGCCCAGTGAATGCATCGAGGTGATCGCACGCAACTTCTCGGCGCCGCCTCGGGCTTCGAGGTTCTTGGCGACCAGTTCGTCGGCGGTGACCGCCCACGCTGGCAATGACAGGCCGGCCAGCACGGCCGACAACACGATCATGCACGGACGCATCGCACTCTCCCGGACGGGCGCCGCCAGCCCCTGGCCGCGCGAAGCGCGAGCCTAACGCGGATTGGGTGAAGGGCGTCGCGGGTAGGAGGTCATATGCGTCAACACGAGAAAGGCGCCCGGAGGCGCCTTGTCCTGTCTTCGCCCTGTAGCGGGTGAGGGTGCGGCTTTCGCTTGGAGCCGCTCCCGCCCGCCTCCGGCACCTTCTCCCCACGCGAGAGAAGGGGGGGCAGGGTCTTACTTTTTCAGACCCGCATCCTTGCGCAGTTCGTCGGCCTTGTCGGTCTTCTCCCACGAGAACGCCGTTGCCGTCTGCTTCTTGCCGGCGCCGTCGACGTAGGTGACTTCCTTCGGCTTGCGGCCGAAGTGGCCGTAGGCGGCGGTCGCCTGGTACACGGGATGGATCAGGTCGAGCATCTTGACGATGCCGTACGG
>Ga0207691_10004993_pt1 | contig 12800 bp, 5 predicted proteins | sample KBSM13metaG_FD_184327 | JGI IMG/M metagenome (GOLD analysis project Ga0207691, IMG submission 184327) | Miscanthus rhizosphere microbial communities from Kellogg Biological Station, Michigan, USA - KBS M1-3 metaG (SPAdes) (version 2) | ecosystem: Host-associated > Plants > Roots > Rhizosphere >... | reverse complement strand
CATTCATCGATCCGCCGAGCCACCACGAACCCGGGCCGCCGATCGCGTCGCACGAGCTCCAGAACTCGATCGTGTTGGCCTGATAGGCGACGTCGCGCAGCATCCGGGTCTTCTTGCCGCGCTTGACCTCCCAGAACGTCTGGCCGCCAAACTGGAAGTTGAACCGCTGGTGGTCGATCGACCACGAGCCGCGGCCGGCGATCACCACGCCGTCATCGGTCATCGCGATCAGGTCGTCGATCGATCGCTCCTTCGCGCCGGGCGCCAGCGACACGTTGGGCATGCGCTGGAACGGGAACGAGCCGTAGCCATCGGCGTACCAACCGCCGCCCTTCAAGATGAAACCCGCCCCGCCGGAGATCTGGCGCTTGGCGTGATCGGTGCCGCACTGGGGGCAAGTCTTGAGCGGAGCAGCGCTGATGGCCTGCTCAGCCTCCCAGCCGTGCCCGCAGGCGGTGCAAACATATTCATAAGTCATCGGACCGGAACCTCTTGCCTGCCAAATGTGTCGCTCCGCGCCAGATGTCAACCGAACGAACTTCCTTAGTCTTTCCCTTTGCCGATGGTCCCGCAACCCGAACCGTCGCCAGTCGCTCGAGCGCTCGATTTCGGCCGCTGAGCCGACTCGTGCCTCGAACGCGAACCGCGCACAAAAGTAGCGGGCGTGAACAGATGGGTCTTGTATGCATCCGTTCAGCGGCGTAGATCGGGACGACGCGACGTGACCATACAAGCCGTGCCACGAGCCTGTGTACTGTCTGTGGGCAGCGCAGCTTGCGGACTGCTATAAGCCGATCGCCGATCGGCTGAGGGAAAGTTTATCGATGCACATAAAGAAGTTGGAGATCACGGGCTTCAAGTCCTTCGTGGACCGCACGGTGATCCACTTCGACCACGATGTGGTTGGCATTGTCGGCCCCAATGGCTGCGGCAAGTCGAACATCGTCGACGCGATTCGCTGGGTTCTCGGCGAACAGAGCGCCAAGCATCTCCGTGGCAAGAACATGGAGGATGTGATCTTCAACGGTTCCGAGTCGCGTGGACCGAACGGCTTGGCCGAAGTCACGCTGACCTTCGACAACACGAACCCCGAATACGCCCAGAGCCTGCCCATCGAGTACCGGGACTATCCCGAGATCGCCGTCACCCGCCGTTTGTATCGGGATGGGACGAGCGAGTACCTGCTGAACAAGACCCAGGTCCGCTTGCGCGACGTGACCGAGTTGTTCCTCGGCACCGGCGTCGGCACCAAAGCCTACTCGATCGTCGAGCAGGGTCGCATCGGTCAGATCGTCAGCGCGCGTCCGGAGGACCGGCGCATGTTCTTGGAGGAGGCCGCCGGCGTCACCAAGTACAAGCAGCGCAGGAAGCAGGCCGAGCGCAAGATGGAGCTCACGCGGCAGAACCTGCTGCGCATCAACGACATCGTTTCCGAAATCGATCGCACGCGCGCTTCGCTCAAGCGTCAGGTCGCCAAGGCCGAGCGCTTCATCGAATACCGGAAAGAGCTCGATGATCTCGTGCTGCACGAGGCCTCGCATCGCCTGCTCGAGCTGATCGTCACCGAGCGCGTCGAAAGCGACGGCTTTGGCGCGGCCAATGAGCGCGCCCAAGGGGCACGCGGTGGCCTGCGTGAAGCAGACGTGCTGCTCGATGCCGCCCGCGAGGAAGCGCTGTCGATCGAAATTCGCGCGGATGAAGCCTCGCGCAGCGCGTTCGAAGCCGACAACGAGGTGAGCTCGTTGCTCGCCGATTTGGAGCGCTCACGCGATCGCCTGACGCACCTCACCGAGCGTCTGGATGCGGTGCAGACCGAGCTCGAGCTCAACGAAGTGCGCAGCAACGGCCTGCGCGAAGAGCGCGAAGCGCTAGCCGCGCGCGTGGCCGAGCTGTCCGGCGACGAGCGCGCCCGCGAGGCCGACGCGATGAGCGAAATCGAAGCGCTCAGCGGGCTGCAAGCCGAAGAAGCACAGGCCAGCGAAGAAGTGCACGCCCTGCGTCGCCAGGCGGGCGACTTGACCGCGCGCTCGGCCGCAGCCGAAGCTCGCTTGGACGGCATCGCGCAGCGTCTGGTCGAAGCCCGCGTGCGTAACGATCGCCTGGCGGCGGAGCGCGACCGGTTGACCGGGGAGCTTTCCGACTGCCTGGCTCGCAAGCAAGCGCTCGAATACAGCGTGGCACAGCTGGCCGAAGGCAAGCGCCTCACCCAGGACGAACGCAGCGAGCTCGAGACCGAGCTCACGGGCCTGCGCGGTCGCACGCTGGAAAGCGAGCGCGGCGTCGACTCGGTGAAGAACGAGCTCGGCTCGAAGCGCAATCGCCTGCGCGCGCTCGAAGATCTGCATCGCCGTTTGGAAGGCGTCGGCGGCGGCGCCCGCGCGTTGCTCTCGAAAAAGGGCGATCCGCGCGTGCTCGGCATGGTCGCCGATCGCATTCAGGCGCCCGAGCATTTGACGCACGCCCTGGCCGGTCTGCTTGGCCCGCGCTTGTCGTGCATCGTCGTTTCCGACGCGAACGCTCAGGTGGATCTGCTGGCGGAGCTGCGTCGCGGAGAGCGCGGACGCGCGGATGTGATCGCGGCGCGCCCGCCGTACATCGCCGGTGGCGGCCGCGGCTTCTGGGAGGGCGACGCGCAAGTGGTCAGCCGTCTCGCCGACGAGCTCAGCTATGCCGAGGCGGACGAAGCCCTGGTCCGCGCGCTGATCGGCGAAGCCGTGTTGGTGAACGCAGCCAGCGACGCGGTGGCCGTCGCGGGTCGCTATCCCGGTGTCACCGCGGTCGCGCTCGATGGCACCGTGGCCCATCCCGGCGGCGTCGTCAGCGGCGGCACGGGCGATGAAATGGCATCCGCCATGCTCGATCAAAAGCGCGAGATGAACGTGCTCACGGGCGAGGTCGAGCGGCTCGAAAAGGAATACGAGAAGCTCAGCCTCGACCACAATACGCTCCGGGCGCGCATCACGGAGGTCAGCACCGCGCTCGACCGCGCTCGCCAAGAAGCTCATCAGGGCGAGCTTTTGCACGTCACCGCGGAGAAAGATCTGGCGCGTACCGCCGCCGAGATCGAGCGTCACGAAAATCGCCAAGATTCGTTGGACTTGGAGCTGGCCGAGATCGCACGCTCGCTGGAAGCCGCCACGGGCGCGGAATCCGGCTCGCGTAACGAGCTCGACACCGTGCGCGCCGAGCTCGATGGCCTGCAACATGCGCTGGCCCGCTCGGAGGCCACCGCAGCGTCGTGGCGCGAGCAGGTCAGCTCGCAAGCGTCCCTCGTCACCGAGCGCAAGGTGCGCTTGGCCCAGGTCCGCGAGCAGGCAGAGGCCGCCCGCGTCGCAGGCGTTCGCATCAGCGCCACCCTGAGCGAGCTCGAAGCGCGCGCCAACAAGCTGCGTGAAGAGACGCTCGAAGCGTCGGTCAGCTACGGCGAGACCGCAGCGCGCATCATGCTCGCCCGCGAAGCGCGCATGTCTGCCAGCGAGCGGGCCAAAGGCGCCCACGCCGAGCTTACCCTGGCCAAGAGCCAGCTCGATGCCGTGCGCCAGACGCTGGGCTCGAAAGAGGCCGAGCTCAAAGGCCTACGCGACGAGCTCGAGCTGGTGGATGAAGCCGTCCGGAAGCACGAGATGGCCGTGCAGCGCATCGCCATCGAGCGCGAGCACCTGCTCAACACCGTGCGCGAGAAGTTCCGCGGCTTGGATCTGCGGCGCGTCGTGGGCGATTACCACGCGCGCACGGCTCCGGACGCCGAACACCGCCGCCGCATCGACGAGCTAGCGCAGTTGATCGACCGCATGGGCCCGGTCAACCTGGACGCCAAGGCCGAGCACGACGACGCCGAGCGCCGCTTCATCGATCTGAACTCGCAGAAGATCGACATCGAGAAGGCCCTGGAAGAGCTGGATCACGCGATCCGGCACATGAACAAGGAGTCGCGCCGGCGCTTCAAGGAGACCTTCGAGCAGGTCAACGCCCTGTTCAAGAAGACCTTCGCGCGTCACTTCCGCGGCGGTCGCGCGGAGCTCTTGCTCACGAACCCCGACGATCTGCTGAACAGCGGCGTCGAAATCGTGGCCCAGCCGCCGGGCAAGAAGCTCGGCAACATCGAGCTGATGAGCGGTGGCGAGAAGGCCCTCACAGCCGTCTCCCTGATCTTCGCCATCTTCCAGCACCGTCCCTCGCCCTTCTGTATTTTGGACGAGGTCGATGCGCCGCTCGATGAAGCCAACGTGGCTCGCTACAACGAGAGCATCCGCTCGATGACCGCGAGCTCGCAGTTCATTCTGATCACGCATATCAAGAAGACCATGCAAAGCGTGGACGTCTTGTATGGCGTGACCATGGGTGAGCCGGGCGTGTCCCGTATCGTCAGCGTGAAGGTCAACGACAACGCGGTCGCCCGCAGCGAAACCTTGTCGACGACGGTGCAGCAGGCCAATCGCGAGCTGAACGCGCACTCGGAGCCCGCCGCTCAGAGCGTCGAAGTCGCCTGAGCCGAACGCTCGCCACGCGCCTGCCGCGTGGCTGCGTCTAGCAGCCGCGCGTGCCCAGGCCGTCGAAGGAGTCGACCGGGAATGTCAGCCATTCCAGACTGGGCTCGAAGGCGTCCGTGCCCAGCGCATCACCGCTCTGCACGCCGCACTGGCGTCGCAGACTGTGATCAGCCGTGCTGATCGCGTCGTCGCCCCAGGCGTCGCCAGGATCGAGGCCGATCTGTCCAACCACGTCCAGGAGCATTCCGTCGCAACTGAGGGTTACGACGTCGTCGCCGTTGAAGGTTAGATTTCCGACCTGATTGCAGGCAGCCTCGAGCTTCTCTTTCAGGGTGCTGGTGCACAGCGTGAGCACTTGGCCGGCTTCCAGGATACCGCTCAAGGTCGCAACGGTCGTGGCTTCGGTTTTGCCGTTGAAATAAGTGCTGACCTTGCAGCCATCGAGTACGGCGCGCGCCTGCGCCGTGATCTCGAGGGCCTTGTTGGACGACGAGCCTTCGATGTACTCGCTGAACCAGAGCACCGGGGGCGGATCTTTTGCCGGCGCGCCTGCTGCGCCGCCGCTTTCACGATTGCCGGCGGAGCCACCGCCGCCGGCGGGCAGCCCGCGACCGCCAGCACCGGCGGAGCCACCGCCGCCAACCGAGGTAGCGCCGCCGAGGTCACCCGCGCTTTCGTCGACTGCGCCCGCACGGTCGCTGCTTCCGGACATGCCGTCTGCGGCGGGCCGGTTGCTGCCATTCTGGTCGCTGATGTCACTGATGCGTGAGCTCTCGCCATACCCGACGGCGGCATCGACGTCGGTCGCTGCGCCCGCGCCGCTCAGGGTCACTCCGCTGGTCACGGGCGCGGGGCCGCCATTTCGAACGGGCAAGTCCGAATCGAGACTGCACCCGGCCAACCAGAGTCCGAGCACAGCGGACGACACACGACGGCGATAACCTTGCCTACTAGTCATGGCCTTCGGTCGGTCGAGCGCCAGAGAAGTTGCTAGCTAACTCAGTGAAAATCCCGCGAGACAGCGTGAATGTCGCGACCAGGGACGTCCAGCCGCGTCAACCTGCGCACGATCAAGTGGATCACCGCAGCATCACCCGCGCCCGGCAGGTTCGAGCCATCAGCACGCACTTGGCGTTCGACTTCCCCGTGGGCGAGCAGGATCGAGGCGTGCCGCGCGGGCAGCCGAAATTGTTCGTACACCGTGCGCCACAAGATCAGATTTGCAAATCCGTCTTCGTCCTCTAGCGTGATGAAGACCACGCCGCTGGCGGTGCCCGGTTGTTGCCGGCAGATGACCACCCCCGCCACGCTCACCTGCTCCCCTTTCCCGCGCTCGCGCAATTCGGACGACCTGAGCACGCCCTGGCTCGTCAGCTTCTTGCGCAAGTGGCAGAGCGGGTGATCATTGGCCGACAAGCTCTTGTGCTGATAGTCCAAGAGCAGCGTTTCTGCGGCGTGCAGCGCGGGCAGGCGCACTTCGGGCTCGAGCGCTGTTTTGTCGGCAAAAAGCCCTGCAGCACGCGGCGCGCGTGCCCGCCACAAGGCTTGCCGGCGGCCCGGCAGCAAGGTCTCGAAGGCGCCGGCTTCCGCCAGCCGTTCGACTTCGTCAGCGCGCAGTTGGCTGCGCCTAAGCGCGTCCTCGAACGAGGCGAAGGGTCGCTCGAGACGCACGGCGACCAGCTTTTGCGCACATTTTTCCGACAAGCCTTTGACTTGCCGGAGCCCGACACGGATCGCGCGCGGGCAGCACTGAGTCTCGGCGTCTTCGGAGAGCGCGCGCACCGGCTCGAGCGTCGAATCCCACTCACTCCGAGTCACGTCCACGTCCCGCACCTCCACGCCGTGACGTTGCGCGTCGTGCAAAATGGTCGCTGCCGAATAGAAACCCATGGGTTGCGAGTTGAGTAGCGCGCACGCAAAATGCGCCGGATAGTGCCGCTTTTGCCAGGACGAGGTGTAGACGAGCAAAGCAAACGAGGCCGCGTGCGACTCCGGAAAGCCGTAGTCACCAAAGCCTTTGATCTGCTCGAACAAAGCTGCGCCGAACTTGCGACTGATGCCCTTGCGATCGAAGCCGCTGAGCAAGCGCTCGCGGTGGCGCTCGAGCTTGCCGGTCTTCTTCCAAGCGGCCATGTCGCGTCGCAACTGATCGGCTTCACCGCCCGAATAGCCAGCGCCATCGATGGCGATCTGCATCACTTGTTCTTGAAACAGCGGCACTCCGAGCGTGCGTTGCAAAATCGGCGTCAGGCAGGGGTGCGGCGAGAGGCTCGGTTCTTCGCCATTTCTGCGCCGCAGATACGGGTGCACCATGCCGCCCTGAATTGGCCCGGGCCGCACGATCGCGACTTCGATCACCAGATCATAAAATTTCTTCGGCTTCAGGCGAGGCAGCATCGCCATCTGCGCCCGGCTCTCGATCTGAAACACCCCCACGGTGTCCGCGCGCGTGACCATCTCGTACACCGCGCCATCCTCTTTCGGCACCCGCGCCAAAACGTCGATCGGGTCGAACGCTTCTGCCGGATCCAAGGTCAACGCTCCCTCGGCGTGAATGCTGGCCAGCGCCTTGCGAATCGCGGTTAGCATTCCGAGCCCGAGCACGTCGATCTTGAAAAATTTGAGCGTCTCGATGTCGTCCTTGTCCCACGGCACCACGGTGCGTCCCGGCATGCGCCCCGGCTCGACTGGCGCGACCTCGGACAAGGGCGTGGCCGAGAGCACGAAACCGCCCACGTGAATCGACAAATGCCGAGGAAAGCCCGACAATTCTTGGGCCAATGCCAAAATGCATCGGATGCGCTCAGCGCGCTCGTCGAAGCCCATCTCGCGCAGGCGCTGCGGGCTCACCTCGGCCGTATCCCAATGCGTGATCGTGCCGCTCAAGCGGTCGATTTGCTCCAGAGACAACCCGAACACTTTGCCCACTTCGCGCAGCGCACTCTTGCCGCGATAGCAAATCACCTCCGAGACCATGGCCGCGCGATCGCGCCCATACCGCTCGTAAATGGCCTGAATCACTTCTTCGCGTCGTTCGTGCTCGAAGTCGATGTCGATGTCCGGCGGCTCGTTGCGTTCCACGCTCAAAAACCGCTCGAACAGCAGATTCGAACGCTCGGGGTCGACCGCCGTGATGCCGAGCGCATAACACACGGCACTGTTGGCGGCACTGCCTCGCCCTTGACACAAGATGCGTCGCTCGCGCGCCATCTGCACCACCTCCCAGGTACTGAGAAAGTACGAGGCCACCTCCATCCGGCCGATCAAAGTCAGCTCCTTTGCCACCTGCGCCCGTACGCTTTCGGGCGCCCCTTTCGGGTACCGCTCGCTGAGCCCGGACCAGGTCAAGCGAGCCAACTTCTGATCGGCACTCTCGCCCTGGCTCAAAGCGCAGGGAAATTGATAATTGAGCTGATCGAGCTGAAAACCCAGCCCCTCCCCCCACTCCCCCGCAGCCTCCACCCACTCGGGATGGTCGGGAAATATCTGGCGCATCTGCGCTTCAGAACGCAGGTAGGCCTCCGCGTTGCCCGAAAGCCGTGTGCCCGCGCGATCGAGCGTCGTGCCCAGGCGAATAGCGTTCACGACGTCGCACAATTGCTTGCGCGCAGGCTGATGAAACAACGGCCGCGCGCTGGCGATGATCTTAAAACCGTAACGCGCGGCCATCTCCAGCACCCAGGCGCAGCGCCGATCGTCGAAGCCGTCCAAGTGCCGATACATGGCAATCGCTGCGCGTTCGCCGAATGCGTCGCGCACGCCGCGCAGTTCGCTCGCACTCGGCGTGCTCGCATCCGCTGGACAACGCGGAGCGGGGATCAACGCCCACAGCCCCGCTGAGTGCGACGCGAGCCAAGCGAGCTCGAGCGCGCTCTCGCCCTTCGGCTGATCCGCGTGCGACAGCGTGAGCAGCCGGCACAGGTTCTGGTAGCCCGCATGGTTTTCACACAAGAGCGCGAGCGTGGGCAGATCGCGCGCAGCGGTCGCCCGCTTTTTCTTCCCGACCTGAGACGCTTCAGACGCCTCGGACACGAACGTCAGCTCGGCTCCAGTAATGAAGCGTTGCCCCGAGATCTTTGCCTGATTGAAAGCCTTCACCACGCCGTACAGCCCATCGCGATCGCAAATCGCGAGAGCCGAAAGCCCGAGGCTCGCCGCCTGCTGTACGAACTCCTCCGGCTGCGAAGCACCGCGCAGAAACGAGTAACAAGTGGTGGCGAGCAGCTCGGCGAACATTGAGCACTGAACGTATATTCAGCTAAACGCGCTCGTCCAGGCATACGTCCAGGCTACGGAGATCGCTCGCTTTTATCCGAGCAGCGCGGTGCATGTTTCCCGTGCTCGTGAGCTCCTGTTTCAGTGACAGCGAAGACCTCGCTGCCTCGGCTCATGGCAACGCCACAAAAAACAAAGTGCTTATACACACTTTGTTTACGCCCACGCCTCACGCCTCACGCCTCACGCCTCACGCCTCACGCCTCACGCCTCACGCCCTCGTGTATGCACACCAATGCCGATTGGTTAGCAGCCCAAGGGATCGAAATCATCTAGGGAACGCAGGCCCGCTCTTTTTCTCCAGCTGAGAACGACGCTCACATTGGCACAGCAGGGGTCGACACGCGAAAAATGGAGTTCGAATTCGCTCAAGATTGATCACAGTGCGCCAGGAGAAGCCTGGCCGGAAAGGAAGGAGGTTGCAGCCTGAAATTTCGGAGAGCAGCCCGCGGGTGAAAGTCCCGAGCGCCCAAGGTGGAGGTCGCCAGGCGCAAGCGAGTCTTGCATGGCTGTGCGTGAGCTCAGGCGTGAAGCGTAGACAGCGAGCAGGCGGGCCGCGCGATAGAATCCCGAAAGAATCGTTGTTGTGGAGGCCGACGCGTCTTGTGATGCGCGGAAGGCAACATCGGCACGTCTAAGCACAGGGCTGACGCCCGGGACCTCGGCGTGCTGGCTCCACCGGGGTCAGAGAGCGTGGCACGTCAGCAAGGGTTGCCCAGGAACCTGGGCGATCTCGACGCCTCGTACGCGAGTACGCAAACGATGGTGCCAAGGGAACGAAACGCCATCGGGGCGTCGAGAAGTCGGAGCGCTGCAATAAGAGCGATGAAGCAGGGGAACCGGACCTGAAGGGACCCAGCTGAGCAAAGAGCAGCGCCGGGAGTCAGAACCGATCGAGGGAAAGATGGGAGAGACACAGAGCTCACCAACCGTCTTCACGAAACTGGAACGGATAGCATCGCTAGCAAAGGAGAAGCCGGGAGTGGCGCTGACCACGCTGGCTCATCACATCGACGTGAACTGGATGCGTGAGGCATTTCGCCGAACACGCAAGGATGGAGCGCGCGGCGTTGACGGCCAAGGCGCACGGGAATTCGAGCAGCAACTGGAGCGAAACCTCGAGTCTCTGCTTGCCCGGGCGAAGACCGGCACGTACCGCGCACCGCCGGTGCGACGTGTACACATCCCGAAGGGCGATGGATCGCAAACGCGGCCTATCGGCATCCCAACCTTTGAGGACAAGGTACTGCAACGCGCCGTGGGCATGGTGCTGGAGGCCATCTACGAGCAGGAGTTTTACGACTTCTCGTACGGCTTCCGGCCTGGCCGCTCTGCGCACCAGGCGTGCGAAATGCTCCAGAACACGGCGGTGAAGATGGCGGGCGGCTGGGTGTTGGAAGTCGACATCAAAAGATTCTTCGACACCTTGGTCCACGAACACCTCCGGGAGATCCTGGAGCGACGGGTACGAGATGGAGTGATACTGCGCTTGATTGGTAAGTGGCTGAATGCGGGCGTTTTGGAAGGGGCGGAGCTGTCGCGACCCGAAGCGGGTACACCGCAAGGCGGCGTCATCTCGCCTCTGCTGGCGAACATCTATCTGCACGAGGTTGTCGACGACTGGTTTGTCCGAGAGGTGCAGCCGCGACTGCAAGGTCGCGCTGTGCTGATTCGTTACGCGGATGATCTGGTTTTCATCTTCACGCGGAAGGAGGACGCCGAGCGAGTGTTGAACGTGTTGCCGAAGCGCTTCGGCAAATACGGGCTCACACTTCACCCCGACAAGACGCGACTCGTGCCGTTTCGACGGCCGGATCGCGACGACGGCGGAGGTGGTCCAGGAACCCTCGATTTCCTCGGCTTTACTCACCACTGGGGTAAGTCCCGCAAGGGCCACTGGGTGGTGATGAAGCGCACAGCGAAGGATCGATTCAGTCGCGCACTACGCAACATCCGAAGCTGGTGCGAGGTGCATCGGCATGACGACATCAAGGCGCAGCATCGCATCCTCGCGCGAAAGCTGAATGGGCACTACGCCTACTACGGCGTAACGTCGAACTTCGACGCGCTCGCAAGGTTTTGGCACGAGGTTGTGCTCGCCTGGCGCAAGTGGCTCTCGCGCCGCTCGCAAAAGGCGTACTTGAGCTGGGTAAAGATGACTCGGTTGCTCAAGCGGTTTCCGCTTCCGCCACCGCGCATCGTGCACCGGTACATCGCGTAGCAAACCTGACTCTCGAAGAGCCGGATGCGGGAAATCCGCACGTCCGGATCTGTGGGGGCTCCGGGAGGCAACTCCCGGGGCTACCCGACTCTCCGAGCGAGATTCCAGCCCTCTTCGAACTCGGAGAATCGGTGGAGACCCCGGCCGAGTACTTGCCAGCCCGGGTCTCCGTTGTTTTTTATATGCCCGCCGAGCGCAGCGATGCCGAGCATCGCGTCCCGAACGGTCGGGTTGTCGGGGAACTTTCGACGGCGCTTATCGAGGATTGCGCGTAGCAGTCGCAGTTGTTCTGTGCTGAAGACTTTTGTTGCGCGACGTGGGGTGGTCTCTCGCCCGAGCGTGCGGAGCTGCAGAAGTGTCCACGCTAAGGGGATGAAGAGAGCAAGTGCGCGCAGCAAGCCATTGTACGAGCAGAGCTGCCTCTTCTCGAATCCGCAGCCTGTTTTGAGTGCTTTGAAGTACTCCTCGATCACCCAACGCGCACGATAGTGATCGACGACTGCTTCAATTTCCGCGATCGTGCTAACCGGCTCGGTGGTGAAAAGCATCCATTCGATCGGCTCCTCTCCAGCCGGCGGCGATGCCTCGAACACATGAACCGCGTTCAGCGAAACGCTGTCGAGCTTTGCGTCTCGCGCGAACTGCGATTTATTCAGCGTGATAGCGGAGGCGCGGACACTCAGCGTGGCGCTCCGCGTCTTACGTTGTGCATGCTGCTTGCTCGCCTGAGCTTTCGAACGAGACGAGAGCTGAACTTCGCGAAATAGCGTTGCGGGAAGCGCGGCCAAAGCCGCACTTGTGTGGAGTTTTTCTGCAGTTTGCCGGCGTGGGTCGACTCGGATCACGAAGCTCAAAGATGCGGCACAAAGTGCACTGAACACGCTGTAGTCGTCGGCCTCCTGATCCATCAGGTGAATCCCCCGGGTGCCGGTCGGAAGGTACCCAGCAGTTTCGATTGCTTGCGTCTCCCATCGGCTCGACTTTTTCTCTGCGCGAGGCGTATTCAGATGCTTCGTCCCCTTTTGACCTTCTGTCAGGCCCTTGAGCTCTTGCTTCTGAAAAAATGGAAAGAGCCCCAAAACGCCCAGTGGCTCTCGGCTCTCATCGCCTGCAACCGCCAGCGCAAAGTGACCGGAGAAGCCCTTCGCTTCCTTCTGAACCGGCGGCATCAGCCCATCTCGCTCGCCTTTGAACACGAACTCACTCGTGTCATGGACGATCCGAACGATTGAGCTACCCCTCATTCGCTCGATCGTCTGCATGCGATGCCCCTCGAGCAGAAGGTCGACCGTAACCTTAGGGTTTTTCAGGAAACGGTAGAGAGCTTCCTGATCCCCCTCGCTGTCCATTTGCTCCGGAAAGCTCTGGCCTGGGTTTAGCGCTAGCAGTGGCAAAATTAGCCTCAGCCGGTCGTCGAGCCGCGAGTCTCCTAGGTCGACATCCGCGTACTCAGCCAACAATCTCGAAGGCTCGAGCGACATGTCTAGCTTAGATCACACTGCAATTTCCCTGTCGATCGAGATGTGTAGGATCTTGAGCGAATTCGAACTCCATTTTCTAATTATGAACGCGCACTTCGCGGGAAATTCGGCGCGAAGGTCTTAAGTGACCGGCATTGGTATGCACACTTTGTTTTTCGTCCACGAGATACCGCACATCGCACGCCGCACGCACTCGTGTGTATACACACTTTGTTTTGCGCCCACGAGACACCGGCTGCACGCTGCACGCTGCACGCTGCACGCTGCACGCTGCACGCTGCACGCTGCACGCTGCACGCTGCACGCTGCACGCTGCACGCTGCACGCTGCACG